>ENA-UOXR01001201-UOXR01001201.1-bioreactor-metagenome-genome-assembly--contig:-NODE-1201-length-28099-cov-16.607474_pt1 | contig 28099 bp, 26 predicted proteins | sample MGYA00238164_ERZ764825 | MGnify/ENA primary metagenome ERZ764825 (study PRJEB28920, sample SAMN05720171) | bioreactor metagenome | isolation source: Anaerobic biogas reactor | place: USA:Washington...
TCACTTTCTCTGTTTTGCTTCCTCAGTTCCGGTCCGAAATCTCCTGCATTTCCTTCAGCACCGACTCAAGCTTTTTCATTTCTTTTCCGTACTTTTCCCAGTCGTCCTCCCGGAGGGCCTTCCTGGCTGCGTCCCAGGCATCGGAAGCCTCCCTGGCAAGAATGGCGAGGCCTGCAGGTTCGCCTTCAGGACGGGCGGGCCGCAGCGGAGCCTCCGCACCCGGACTGAAAGAGCTTCCCCCCTGCCCGTCCGAAGAACCAAGGAGCCGGAGAAGAGACTCCTCCAGCGTCTCTCCCCAGACGACCCTGCCGCCGGTAGAGGTGATGACCCGGCGCAGCTCGGGGAGTTCGCTGTTCTCGGCCCTGAGGTACAGGGGCTGGACGTAGAGGATGCCGTCTCCCACGGGCACGACGGTCATGTTGCCCCGTATGACGGCGGATCCTCTCTGGCTCCACAGGGAAAGCTGGGCGGAAATCTCGGAGTTCTGGTTCGTCAGGGCCTCCACCTGGGAGGGGCCGTAGATGAGCTTCTGCTTCGGGAACTGGTAGACGAGCAGCTCACCGTAATTTTCACCGTCGGAACGCCCGGCCATCCAGGCGATCATGTTGTCCCGGTTGACGGGCATGAAGGGGGTGATGAGGACGAACTCCGATTTCTCCTCCCCGGCGAGGCGCATGTTCACGTAGTAGGCCTCGAGGTTTCCCTTCCTGTCGCCGCTTCCGATGCGGTCCCACACGTCTTCCCTGTTGTAGAAGGTGTTGGCGTCGGTCATGTGATAGACCCGGTAAATTTCGCTCTGGATATTGAAAAGATCCTGGGGGTACCGGAGGTGGCTCCTCAGCCCCGACGGCATTTCGGACAGGGGGCGGAAGATGCCGGGGAAAACGCCGCTCCATGCCTTCAGCACAGGATCGTCAGGGTCGGAGACATAGAACTTCATGGTGCCGTCGTAGGCGTCCACGGTGGCCTTTACGCTGTTCCGGACGTAGTTTACCGCCTGTCCCCCGCCGAGGGAAACGGGCTGGGAATAGGGGTACCTGTCGGCGGCGGTGTAGGCGTCCTGCATCCACACGAGCCGGCCGTCGAAGACCACCAGGTAGGGGTCGTGGTCGAAAAAGAGGAACGGAGCGACCCGGGAGAGCCTCTCCCGGATGTTCTGGTGGTATTTTACCCGGCTGTTTTCAGTGAAGACGTCGGAGAACAGGATTTTGAAATCGGCGAACCGAATCGCGTAGAGGATCCGCCGGAAAAGGGAGCCCATGGGGACCCCGCCCTTGCCTTCATAGGTGGTGCGCACGTTTGAGTCTCCCATGGGATAGTCGAACTCCTTCACCGTGGTGCCCACGAAGATGTAGGAACTCGGCTTCTCTCCGTAGTAAATCTCGGGCCGTTCGATCGAAAGGGGAACTTCCGTCCTCGGGGGGAGGTCCCGGACCCAGAGCCTGGGCAGTCCCGAACCGGCCACCTCGTTGACGGGATTCATGACGATGCCGTAGCCGTGGGTGAATTCGAGGCGGGTGTTGATCCATGTGGGATTCTGCATGCCCTTCAGGTCCAGCTCCCTCGGGGAGAGCATGACCTGGCGGTACTGGCCGCCGAAGGTGTACCGGTCGATGTCGATGCTGGAGAAGTCATAGTAGGTCCTGATCTCCTGGAGCTGCTTGTAGCTCCTGAGAAGGGGCGCGTGGTCCCAGAGGCGGATGTTCTCGATGGTGTCCCTGTTCTGTTCCACGTTTTCCCAAGTGATGGAATCGTCCGGGGTGACCGTTCTCAGGGAGATGTCCTCAAGGCCGTAGGCCTTGAGGGTCGATTCGATGTTGTATTCGATGAACCGTTTCTCCCGGTCGAATTCGTTGGGTTCCACGAAATATTTCTGGACTATGGCGGGATAGACGCCGCCCAGGAGGATTCCGGAAACGATGACAAGCCCCGCGACTCCGAGGGAGAATTTCCAGGTCTTTCTGAGCATGCTCACGAGGAGGGAGACGCCAAGGAGCGCCGCAAGGACGGCGAGTACGTTCAGGGCGAGGAGTTCGGCGTGGATGTCCGTATAGCCTGCCCCGAAAACCACGCCGGAGGGGGAGAAGAGCAGGTCGTACCTGTCCAGAAGATAGCCTGCGGACCAAAGGAATGCCCCGGCGGACGCGAGGAGGGCGAGATGGTTCCGCATTTTTGCCGGTACCGCAAGGGAGGCCAGGTCCCTGTTCCTCGGCAGAAGGAAGGCCGCATATGGCCCGCCTGCCGTCACAAGGCACAGGAAGACGATGTTGAGGGCTTTCGCGTGGAGGAATCTCCAGAAGGGAAGGCCGAAAACATAAAAGCCGATGTCATGGCCGAAAATGGGGTCTGTCTCCCCGAAGGGCGTGCCGTGGAGGTACCTGAGGACCATGGTCCACTCCCCGGTCATGGCCGCCCCATTGCTGACCCCGAGGAACAACGCGACCGCGGCGACGGCGAACCCCGCCGCCTTCGCTCCAAGAAGCCCCTCCTGCTCGGGGTAGAGAGCCCTCAGGTTTCTCCTGGCTGCCCAGAGATTCAGCCACAGAAGGGCGGCGTAGAGCAGGAAACCGGCTCCGAAGAGGGGGACGCGGGCGAGGAGACGGGTCCAGAAGACGGTACCGTATCCTTCGGTGTCGTACCAGAGGTAATCCGTGTAAAACTCCGCAAGGGCCGGGAACAGAACAAGGAACAACAGTGCGGCTCCTCCAGCAAGCAGAAGCCCCTTGTTGATTCTGAACGGAAAAGAAGGAAACGGGCGCTTCGGGGAGGGATTCTCCCCGGGGAACCATTCATCGTTTGGGAACCAGTCGTTTTTAGTCATAATGGTTCATTCTATAGGACTTTTCCGGGATGTCAAAATGAAGAAGAGGAAGAATTTTTTGGATACATTATACGTCTTGCGGTTTCCTTGACAGACCCCCCTGCGCAGTGGTACCTATATAATCATCTGTCGACAGTAGACGAAAGGTTTTGTAGAGGAGGTCTCTCCATAAACAGCATAACGAATCACCAGTCGCTCGCGAGGGAAGTGGCGGATTTTCTTCGCCGCGAGCTTCTCGTATCAAGCAAGTACTCCCAGGGGACCTTCATCCGCGAGGAGGAACTGGCCAGGGAGCTCAACATCAGCCGCGCCCCGGTGAGAGAGGCCCTGAAGGAGCTCGAGGGGCAGGGACTCGTGCGGTCTATCCCCAGGAAGGGATCCATAGTCCTTGGCTTTACCCCGGGGGATGTGGAGGAGCTCTATGACATCCGTTTCGCCCTTGAGACCCAGGTGTTCGAGGTGCTGGTGAAGGACCGTCTTCTCTCTGAAGAGGACTACGGGAGGATGAACGGCCTTTACGAAGAGCTGTTGGCTGTGGCGTCGAGCTCCATGGAAAAAAGCGAAAAAGTAATCGCCTTCAGCAGGATCGACCTTGATTTCCACCTGTACATAGCTGAGCGGTCCGGCAGGCCCTGGACCATCAGGATACTGAAGGGCGTGTATTTTCAGCTCCACCAGGCCATGGTGCAGCACCTGGAGAAGGAAGAGGAACTGGCCTACTCCGCAAAGGAACACCTGAAGATCATCCAGTCCCTGAAAGAGGGAAATCTTGACGCATTACGGGAAAGCAGGCACTACAGCTACTTCCACAGAAGGCTGAGGGACCGGGAGAAGCTTGAGGCTTCCGGCATGTAAGGAAAGAAAAGGAGTGATGGCCCGGGGGGTTGACGATATGTTTTCAGCAGCAGGCGCCGTTTTTGTTTTCATGCACACTGAATAATACGAGGAGGAATGACATCATGTTCAAAAAGACGTTTACGGCAGCAGCGGCAATGGTTCTTGTCCTCGGTCTCTTCTGCGGGGCCGCCTTCGCGAAAGCCGAAATCAAGCTTTCGAACCAGTTCCCCCCGTCCCACCATGTTTCCAAGGGCCTCATCGTGTTTGCCGAGAAAGTGGCCGAGCATTCCAAGGGCGAGCTTACGGTGAAGGTGTTCGACTCCGCCCAGCTTTTCAAGGATACCGAGATCGTCGAAGCCCTCCAGGACGCCCTCATCGAAGTCGGCCTCGTCCCGGTGAACAAGTGGTCGGGCATGATCCCCGCCGCCGACGTCTTCGAGATGCCCTTCGTCTTCAAGGACCTCGAGTCCCCCAAGAAGTTCCTTGCTGCAGGGGCGGACAAGATCCTCGACGAGGAGTTTCAGAAGAAGGGCGTCAAGACCCTTTTCTGGGTTGACTACGGATACATCCAGTTCTTCAACAACAAGCACCCCCTGAAGACCCCCGCGGATTTCCAGGGCCTGACCATGAGGACCTTCAGCAGCGGCGACGCCGAGACCCTGAAGGCCCTCGGCGCAGCTCCCACCGTCATGAGCTCCTCCGAAATGTACATGGCCCTTCAGAGGGGAACGGTGGACGGCGCCACCACCGGCATGCCGGCGGCAGTCTCCCGCAAGGTCCACGAGGTCCAGAAATACATGACCATGGCGAACTACACCACTGCGCAGTTTGTCGTCCAGGGAAACCTCGACTGGTGGAACGGCCTCTCCGCCGAACTGAAGGATGCGGTCGTCAAGGCCGGGCTTGACGCTGAGGAATGGATCCGCGGAGCCATCGCCGAGTCAGAAAACGCGGCGGAAAAGGTAATCCGCGAGGCAGGTGTGGAGATCTACTCCCCCACCGCGGAAGAGCGGGAAGCTTTTGTGAAGGGCACGGAGCCCGTGCGCAAGACTTTTGCCGAGAAGACGGGGGAAGTCGGCCAGAAGCTCATCGATATGGCCATCGCCGTTTCCAAGTAGCATTACCCGGAAAAGAGCATTCTCTGGAGCGGGAGGGGCGTCCCTTCCCGCTTCTTTTCTCAAATACGAGCAAAGGGGCATTTTTCATGTTCAAAATCTTTCGAAACGCAGTGGAAAAGGGAAACCTGATCCTCGGGTACGTCAGCGGTCTCGGCATCCTCCTCATGGGACTCATGCTCTTCTACGAGGTGGTCTGCCGCTATTTCTTCCGGTCTCCCACCATCTGGGCCCAGGAGATGTCCATCTATCTCTTCATGTGGACCATGCTCGCCGGGGGCGCCTACACTCTCCAGCAGGGCAAGCACGTCCGCATCGATCTCCTGGTGGAGCATCTTTCCATCCGGACCCAGCACTTCCTGGAAATGATCACAAGCGTGGCCGGGCTGGTCTTCTGTGCCGTGATCACCTGGCAGGCCTACGGGATGATAGTCGCCTCCATCGGGTACAACAAGGTGTCCGCGACACTTCTCCGGGTTCCCATGTGGATTCCCCAGATGGCTCTTCTTCTCGGATTCGCCCTTCTGACCCTCCAGTTCGCCATCATCATCGTCGACCGTTATCACTCCGTCTTCGGAAAAACTGAGGAGGGACAGTCATGCTGAGTTTCTCCATGGTAGTGCTTTTGCTCATCGGCGTCCTCTTCATGGGCCTCCCCGTGGCCTTTTCCCTTGGGGGAACGTCGCTGCTGCTCATCGCTCTTTTCGACCTTCCCATGAAAATCGTCGGGGCGACCATCTTCACGTCCCTGGACAGCTTCACCGTCCTCTCAATCCCCCTCTTCGTCCTCATGAGCCAGATCCTTCTTGACGGCAGGATCGGGGACGATCTTTTTGACGTCATGAATGCCTGGGTGCGTCACCTTCCCGGAGGACTCGCCATCGCCACCATCCTTGCCTGCGCCTTCTTCGCAGCCATAACGGGCTCAGGCGCCGCCACGGCGGCCACCATCGGCATGGTGGCCTATCCCGCCATGATCGAGCGGGGATATGACAAGAAGTTTACCCTCGGCCTCCTCGCAGCGGGAGGAACCCTGGGAATCCTCATACCGCCGAGTATCCCCCTGATCCTGTACGGATCCATCACGGAGGAGTCCGTCGGCAAGCTCTTCATCGCCGGAGTCGTCCCCGGCCTCGTACTGACGGCCTTTTTCGTCGTGTTCGCCGTTTACAAGAGCATGCGGGGCGGATTCACACCCATGGAGAAAGCGTCCTGGGGCGAGAGGCTTCGGGTCACCAGGAAAAACTTCTGGGGCATCCTTCTTCCCTTTCTCATCATCGGGGGAATCTACACGGGAGCCTTCACACCGACGGAAGCGGCTGCTGTCGGCCTTGTGTACAGCCTGTTCATCACCCTGGTGGTCTACCGGACGCTGAGGATCTCCGATATCCCGGCCATCTGCCTGCGGTCCGTCACCACGTCCTGCATGATTGCCATCATCATCGCGGGAGCGGTGCTCTTCGGGAGGGTTATGACTCTTCTGATGATTCCCCAGAAGCTTACTGAGCTGGTCATCAGCAACAACTTCTCCGTGCTTATGTTCATCATCGCCATGAACGTGCTGATGATGATCCTGGGATGCATCCTGGAGACGGTGTCCATCGTGCTCCTCACCATGCCCCTCGTGACCCCCATTCTCCATGCGCTGGGCATCGACCCGATCTGGTACGGCATCGTCGTGACGGTGAACATGACCCTGGCGCTCATCACGCCGCCTGTCGGAATGAACCTCTACGTCATCAACAGCCTGAGGTCTGACATCAGGATGGGCGATGTCATTTCTGGGGTGTTCCCCTTCCTCCTGATCATGGTGGCCTTTCTCGTTCTCGTCATCGCGTTCCCCGGGATGAGCACCTGGCTTCCCGCGATCATGCACTGAGGATCCGGGAAGGTTTTCGGTTTTTACCTGTGCCGGCGGAGAGTTTTTTCTCCGTCGGCATTTTTATAACGGAAGGAGACGACCCATGAAGACATCAAGGCAGCTGAGAAACCTTCTTGAACGGCCCGGTGCGGTAGTGGTTCCCGGTGTGTATGATTCCCTGAGCGCCCGGATATGCGAGATGGCCGGTTTCGAGGCGGTGTTCCATTCCGGGTACGGTACGGCGGCCGCAAGGCTCGGCCAGCCTGACATCGGGCTGCTGACCCTCACGGAAATGGCCGCCCAGGTGAAATCCATCACCCGGGCTGTGAAAATACCCGTCCTGGGCGACTCCGACAACGGCTTCGGAAATGCCGTGAACGCCGTCAGGACCGTTCGGGAATACATCTGGGCCGGAGCGGCGGGCCTCTTCATGGAGGACCAGGTGTCCCCCAAGCGATGCGGCCACATGGAGGGCAAGCAGGTGATCTCCCGGGAGGAGATGATGGGAAAGCTGCGGGCCGCCATCGACGCAAGGAATGAACTTGATCCCGATGTGGTGATAATGTACAGGACGGACGCCATCCACGTCACCGGTTTCGAGGATGCCCTCGATCGGGCGAAGGCTGCAGTGGACGCAGGTGTCGACATGGTCTTCGTGGAGGCCCTGGAGACAAGGGAGCAGATGGAGCGGTCCGTGAAGGAAATCGGCGTGCCCCTCATGCTGAACCTCATCGAGGGAGGAAAGACCCCCCTCGTCCCCGTGAAGGAAGCGGAGGCCATGGGTTTCAAGATGATCGTCCCCGCCCTGTCGGCCCTGTTTGCCGCCGCGAGGGGCATGTTCGAGGTGATGTCGCGGATCCGTAAAGAGGGTGTCTCCGACGGGTATCTCGACCGGCTCTTCACCTTCAGGGAATTCGCCGAACTGGTCCGGCTGGACGAAATCCGGCAAATGGAGGAGAAGTACATTCCGCCGAGCGTCCTGGAGGAAAAATACCGGGGGAAGAAACGGATCGTCGAGTAAAACGGTCATCGCTGAAGGCATTCTCGGGCAGGGGGAGCGCTGCCTGCGGCACCTGCTCATTTGACCAGGCAAATCAGGCAGGAAGATATATAATGGAAAAGCACAGCGATTATTTCCCCAACGGAGGGATACCAGGTGATCAACCAGCTGAAGCGGAAACTTGCCGAGGGCAGGGTCGTGCTCGGGACCTTCATCACCCTCAACTGCCCCGATCTCGTGGAAATAGCGGGCCTCGCGGGGTTCGACTACTGCATCATCGACACGGAACACGGTCCCGGAAACCCGGAATCCATCCAACACATGATCCGGGCGGCCGAGCTCCGGGGCATGGCGCCCATCGTCCGGGTGACCGACACGGCCGCCACCACCATCCTCCGCACCCTCGACGTGGGAGCGGCTGGAATCCAGGTGCCCCAGGTGAACTCCCCCGAAACGGCGGAGAACGTGGTGCGGTCCGCCAAGTATTTCCCGAAGGGCGACCGGGGAGCGTGCCTCACCAGGTCGTCACGGTACGGCTTCGTTCCCGGCGTGGCTGAGTACTTCGAGGAGGCCAACCGGGAGACCCTGGTGATCCTCCACTGCGAAAACCGGCAGGGCCTGGAGTGCCTGGACGGCATTGCCGCCGTGGACGGGGTGGATGTCGTTTTCGTCGGTCCCTACGACCTCTCCCAGTCGTTCGGCATTCCGGGGCAGATTTATCACCCCGTGATGGTCGACGCGGTGGCCAGGGCCCTGGCGGCGGCGAAAAGGGCGGGGAAGCCAGCCGGGATCTTCGTGGGATCGGTGGAGGAGGCGAAGGCGCGGATCGAACAGGGATTCTCCTACATCGCCTACAGCACCGACAGCCTTGTCTTCGCCGAAGTCTGCAGGAACATCGTCGGCGGCATAAAGGGCTGACGGAGAAAAGAAAAAGGCCCGGGCGGAAACACCCGCCCCGGGCCTTTTTTCGTCACCGGATCCGTTTCAGTATGGCCTCGCCCACGGCCCGGGTCGTCCCCTGGCCGCCGAATTCCACGGGAAGGTCTCCTGGCGCCGCTTCCGCGAGGAAGGCGGTGAGGCCGTCCTCCACGGCTTTCGCGGCGGTCCTTTCTCCGATATGCTCCAGCAGGAGGGCCCCCGTTAGAATGGCGGCTATGGGGTTTGCCTTTCCCGTTCCGGCTATGTCCGGCGCGGACCCGTGGATGGGTTCGAACATGGACAGGCCGTCGCCGATATCGGCGCCCGCCGCCACTCCGAGGCCTCCGGCAAGCCCGGCGAGGAGATCGCTCACGATGTCGCCGAACATGTTGGGGGCCACCACCACCCCGTAGAGGTCAGGGGTGCGCACCAGGTGGTAGCACATGGCGTCCGCGTTCACTATGCCGAGGCCCATGCCGTGCCGGGCTGCCTCGTCTTTGGCTATGTCCTCCCAGAAGCCGTAGATCTGGGGGAGGGCGTTCGATTTCGACGCCAGGGTGATTTTGTCCTCGCCCCGGGCCTTCGCAGCCCTGCAGCCGTAGGCGACCACCCTGCGGACGCCCGGCTCGGAGGCGACCCCGAGCTGGAAGGCTCCTTCCACGCCGCCGGAGAAGCTTCCCCTGAGGTTCCCCTCGATGGAATAAAGCCCCCGTTTCGTGTCCAGGCTGAAGTCCGCCGTTCCCTTGTCCGTCCTGCTTCCGATGCCGATGTAGAAATCTTCGGTGTTCTCCCTGACGACGAGGGTATCCAGGCCTTTTCCTCCCTTCGGCGCCACGGGCAGGGGAACCCGGGGATAACTCTTCGCCGGCCGGAGATTCACGTACTGGTCGAAGTGGAACCGTATGGTGAGGAGGATCCCCCGTTCGAGGATTCCCGGTTTCACGCGGGGGTCACCTACCGCCCCGAGGAGCAGCGCGTCCATGGAGCCCATTTCCTCCAGGGCGGAAGCGGGAAGGATTTCTCCTGTCTTCAGGTAGTGGTCCGCACCGAAGGGATAATCGGTCCAGGTCAGGGAAAATCCGTGCTTCCGGCCCGCAGCCTCGAGAATCCGCGATGTTTCGCCGATGACTTCCGGACCGATGCCGTCCCCGGGAATCCGGGCCACCACGTAGTTCTTTCCGGTCATGCTCCCTTCCTCCGTTCTTCGATCCGCCTGCGGGCGTAGGGGATGAGCCCTCCGGCGCTGATGAGATCCCGGAGGAAGGGAGCGAAGGGGGCCACGCGGAAGGTCACTCCCTTTGTCCGGTTTTCGATGGTTCCTGCGACCGGGTCCACGGCCACTTCATCCCCCGTTTCGATGGAGGCGGCAGCCTCGGGGCACTCGAAGATGGGAAGGCCCACGTTGATGGCGTTCCGGTAGAATATCCGGGCGAAGGAGGCTGCGATGACGCAGCTGCACCCGGCGCCCTTGATGGCCAGGGGCGCGTGCTCCCTGGAGGAGCCGCAGCCGAAGTTCTCACCGGCGACGATCATGTCGCCCCGTGACATTTTTCGCACGAAGTCCTTGTCGATGTCCTCCATACAGTACTTGCCCAGCACGGCCTCGTCGCTGGAGACGAGATAGCGGGCCGGAATGATCACGTCCGTGTCGATATGGTCGCCGTATTTCCAGGCCTTTCCGGAAAAAGAATTGGTCATGGTTATTTTCCCTCCAGATTCTTGAAGAAATCTTCCGACATTACATCTCTCGGATCTGTCAGCCGTCCCGTGACGGCGCTCGCTGCGGCCGTGAGGGGGCTGGCGAGGATCAGTTCGCTCTTCGGGCTGCCCATGCGCCCAACGAAGTTGCGGTTGCTGGTGGAAACGCACCGTTCCCCGGCGGCGAGAATGCCCATGTGTCCTCCGAGGCAGGGACCGCAGGTAGGAGTGCAGACCACGGCTCCGGCCTCGGTGAAGGTCCGGAGATACCCCTTGTCCATGGCGGCGTTGTAGACTTCGTAGGAGGCGGGGATGACGATGCAGCGCACGTTGGGGGCCACTTTTTTCCCCTCCATCAGCTTTGCCGCGGTTTCAATGTCCCGAAGGCGGCCGTTGGTGCAGGCGCCGATGAACACCTGGTCGATCTCGGGCGACCCGCATTCCCGGACGGGCTTCACGTTGTCGGGAGAGGAGGGCATGGCCGCCACGGGGCCCATCCTGTCGAGGTCGAAGGTTTCCCGGCGGGCATAGGCCGCGTCACTGTCGGGGTAGCGGGGGATGAACTCCCGGGCCGCCCTGGACTGGGCGTACTCGAGGGTTTTTTCGTCGGGGACGAAGACACCCGTCTTGGCGCCGGCTTCCACGGCCATGTTGGCGATGGTGAACCTGTCGTCCATGGGCAGGTTTTCTATTCCCTCGCCGCCGAACTCGAGGGCCATGTATCTGGCCCCCTGGACGCTGATGCGCCCGATGAGGGAAAGGATCATGTCCTTGCCGGTCACCCACCCGGGGCGCTTTCCCCGGAAATCGACCCTGATGGTGGGAGGCACCTTGAGCCAGGTTTCTCCAAGGGCCCAGACGGCCGCGAGGTCCGTGCTTCCCACACCGGTGGAGAGAGCGCCCAGGGCGCCGCCGGTGCATGTATGGCTGTCCGCCCCGAGGACGATGTCTCCCGGGAGGATGTAGCCCTTCTCGGGAAGGAAGGCGTGCTCGATGCCTACCCGTCCCACTTCCCAGTAGAGCATACCCTGTTCCCTGGCGAACTCCCTGCCGTTCTTGGTCTGTTCCGCCGAGGCGATGTCCTTGTTGGGTGTGAAGTGATCGGGGAGGAGGGCGCACCGCTCGGGGTCGAACACCCTGTCCGCCCCCATTTCACGGAATGATGCCGCCGCAGGCGCCCCGGTGATGTCGTTCGCGAAGGCGAAATCCACCTTCACCTGGCAGATTTCACCCTCCGCGGCCTTTTGTGACGAATGGGCCGCTATGATTGCGCTAACCAACGTTCTTCCCATACAAACGCACTCCTTTCGAGACCGCCTTCTGGAAGAGGCGGTTGATTCCGTCGATATATGCCCTGATGCTCGCTTCGATGACGTCGGTGCTGGCTCCCCGGCCGGAGACCCGGATCCCCTCGAAGAGCAGGGTGACCCGAGCTTCGCCGATGGCGTCCGATGATTCGGTGACCGAGCGGATGGAGTAGCTCTCCAGCTCCGGCTCGATTCCGACGATGCGGCGGACGGTCCTGTAGGCGGCGTCCACCGGGCCGTTGCCCGTGGCCGCGTCGGTGGCCTCCCGGCCGTCATCCTCCAGGGTGACCGTGGCGGTTCCGTGCCCTCTTCCCACCTGGACGAGGAAGGTTTTCAGGACGATCCTGCGGCTTTCGGCGGCCGCGAGGATCTCGCTGTTGATCATGGCCTCGAGGTCCTCGGAGGTGACGATCTCCTTCCTGTCGCACAGGCTCTTGAAGATGGCCATGGCCTCGGTGAGCTTTTCCTCGGAGAGGGAGAATCCCATCTCCTCCACTCGCTGCCGGAAGGCGTGCTTTCCGGAATGCTTGCCCAGGACCAGCCTGCTGCCGGGAGCGCCCACGTCCTCCGGGTTCATGATCTCGTAGGTCGCCCTGTTGCAGAGCATGCCGTGCTGGTGGATGCCTGCCTCGTGGGCGAAGGCGTTCGAACCCACGACGGCCTTGTTGGGGGGGACGGGAAATCCCGTCGTTCTGGACACAAGGGAACTGACGCCCCAGAGCTTTGTCGCGTCCAGGGATGTTTCGCACCCGTAGCTGTCCCTCCTGGTCCGAAGACCCATGACTACCTCTTCGAGGGACGCGTTTCCGGCCCGTTCCCCCAGGCCGTTCACTGTGCACTCTACCTGCCGGGCTCCTGCCCGGACGGCCGCCAGGGAGTTCGCCACGGCCATGCCGAGGTCGTTGTGGCAGTGCACGGACCAGGTCACCCCCGGGCGGTCCGTCGCCTCGATGACGGACCGGACGAAGGCGCCGAATTCCTCGGGAACGGCGTACCCCACCGTGTCGGGGATATTGAGCGTGGAGGCCCCGCAGTCGGCGGCGGTGCGGAAGACATCGGCGAGGAATGAAACGTCGGAGCGGCTCGCGTCCTCGGCGGAAAACTCCACGTCCTCCACGAGGGAGCGGGCGCAGGTCACCGCCTGACCGACCTCGCCGAGAACCTGTTCGGGTGTCATTTTCAGCTTGAACTCCATGTGGATGGGGCTCGTGGCGATAAAGGTGTGGATTCTGCCCCTTTCGGCGTCCCGGACCGCCTCGGCCGCAGCGTGGATGTCCTCCTTCCTGGTCCGGGCGAGGCCGGCGATGACCGGGCCTTTCACCGTGCCGGCGATGAGCTTCACCGCCTCGAAGTCTCCCGGGGAGGCTGCCGGAAAGCCGGCTTCGATGACGTCCACGTTCATCTTCGCGAGCTGGAGGGCTATCCGAAGCTTCTCTTCCCTGTTCAGGTTGATCCCTGCGGCCTGTTCCCCGTCCCTGAGGGTGGTGTCGAATATCCGCACCCTGTGGTTCTCCGTCATGTCCGTCTCTCCTTTCATCCTGTCCCCGATTTCCGGGGATAAAAAAAGGGCCGGAACCTCCTTGAGAGAGGTTCCGGCCCGGGAATGCCGATCCGCAGCTTACCAGGCTGCCGGCGTTCCTGGGGGGAACCGGCAACCGAGGAGGAGGCACAGGGAAGAGGATACGGTGAAAAGGCACTGAACTGATCCTGTCATGGCTGGTTCCCTCCTTTCATCGGGGCTTGGTAAGATTCGACCATTCTGGAGGAGGGGGCCTGAAATGTCAATACTAAAGCAAAAGAGAGATAAAAGAGGTTTTTTCAAAAAATGGGCTGGAATTCGCTCGGAATTCCCTTTTTCGGGAGTTTCAAAGAGAGGGGATTTTACTGTAATATAATAAAGCAGAAAAAAGAAGTGCGGCACAGACAAGGAAAGCGGAGGTGGATGAAGTGAAGTTCAAAGAAGACAGCCGGTACCGCCAGGCGAACCGTGAGGCCGTCATGTCCCTCGGTATGTACGTCCTGTTCTTTGCCTGGTGGTATTTCACGGCCTACGGACTTGGTTCCGGAGATCCCGCCGGGTATTCCTACGTTTTCGGGCTGCCCTCGTGGTTCTTCTACAGCTGCATTGTCGGGTATATCGGCATATCACTGCTAGTCTGGGTTGTTGTGAAGCTTTTCTTCTCGGAGGATTCCATCGAAGGGGAAGACCCAGAAATGAAGGGAGGACGGCAGCGATGAGCAATGTGAACATGATTGTTCCGCTGGTGATTTACCTCGTCCTCGTTTTTGCCGTCGCAGTGTGGGGGAAGCGCGCCGCGGCGAAACCCTCCGATACCAAGGGCTTTCTCGAGGAGTATTTCCTCGGCGGGCGGTCCATGGGGGGTTTTGTCCTGGCCATGGCGGTCATCACCACCTACACCAGTGCCAGCAGTTTCATCGGCGGGCCCGGAGTGGCCTACAAGCTCGGCCTGGGCTGGATCCTTCTCGCCATGATACAGGTCCCCACGGCATTCCTCACCCTGGGCGTCCTCGGCAAAAAATTCGCCATCGTCTCCCGGAAGGTGGGCGCGGTGACCATCACGGAATACCTGAGAGCCAGATATAAAAACGAACTGGTCGTCGTGATCGCATCGCTGTCCGTCCTGGTGTTCTTCATGGCCTCCATGCTGGCCCAGTTCATCGGCGGGGCAAGACTCTTCCAGACTGTGACGGGCTATCCTTATATCGTCGGGCTCATCATCTTCGGCATCACGGTGGTGATCTACACCACCGTGGGAGGTTTCCGGGCGGTGGTGGTCACCGACACCATCCAGGGATGCGTCATGATCTGCGCCTCCGTGGCCCTGCTGTGGGCGGTTGTGAACGCAGGGGGCGGCATGGAAAAAATCATGGCCGTCCTCCGGGAAACGGACCCCGCCCTGCTCACCCCGACCGGGCCGGGAAACGCCATACCCAAGCCCTTCATCCTCTCCTTCTGGGTACTGGTGGGCCTCGCCGTGCTCGGCCTGCCGCAGACCACCCAGAAATGCCTGGGTTTCCGTGACGCCCGGTCCATGAACAACGGCATGATCATCGGCACCTTCGTGGTGGGATTTCTCATGCTCACCATGCACCTCGTGGGAGCTCTCGGGAGGGCGGTCCTGCCCGGGATCGAGGTGGGGGACCTGGCCGTGCCCACCATAACGGTGAAGCTGCTGTCCCCCTTCTGGGCGGGAGTCTTCATCGCCGGCCCCCTCGCCGCCATCATGTCCACAGTGGACTCCATGCTCATCATCTCTTCGGCGGCCATCGTGAAGGATCTCTACCACCACCATGCGGTAAAAAAGAATCTTCCCGTCACGCCGGAGAAACTGGGACGGATGAGCCTGGCCGTCACGGCGGTGATCGGCGTTATCGTTTTCCTGGCGGCGCTCCGCCCGCCGTCGCTGCTGGTGTGGATCAACCTCTTCGCCTTCGGCGGCCTGGAAGCGGTCTTTTTCTGGCCCACGGTGCTGGGACTCTACTGGAAACGGGCGAATGCCACCGGGGCTCTCCTCTCCATGGTCGTGGGCTGCGGCGGCTTCTTCTGGCTCATGATAGGGAAAATACAAGTCTGGGGCACCCACCAGATAGTGCCTACCATCGTCCTGGCCCTGGTCGCCTTCATTCTGGGGTCGTATATCGGAAAAAAGCCTGACGACGAAACTCTCGCCGCCTTCTGGGGAGGGGAATGACGTGAACCCCGCGAAAGCGGACAGGGAACGGCTGGTCTTCCTTACCGACCTCCCCAATGTAGGAGAGGCAACGGCCGAGGATTTCCGGCTCCTGGGCTTCACGGAGCCTCGGCAGCTGGCGGGCTCCGATCCCCTGGACCTCTACAGGCGGCTCTGCGTTCTCAAGGGAAAAAGGCAGGATCCCTGCGTCCTCGATGTTTTCCTGTCCGTTCTTTCCTTTCTGCGGGGCGAGGATCCGAAACCGTGGTGGGGATTTACGGAGAGGAGGAAAATGCTCCTGGAGAAGGAAAGGAAAGGCGGATCAACGGATTTCCCTTGACTAGTCCCTGTCTTTGGGGCTATGCTGATAACAGGTTCTTTTCAGCGTTCCGGTGTGCAATTTTGTTGGAGAAAAGGTGTCCGAAACCCGCGAAGGGGGAAATTCGCCCCCGTTTCTGCCCAGTTCGGTAGAATGCGTTGAGGAGGTGGCTTTTTTCATGGACAAAATTACCCGGGAGGAGCTCAAGGAACTCTCCGCACATTCGAGGAAGCTCTGCGTATCTCTTTTCATGCCCGCATTTCGGGCCGGAAGGGAGACGGAGCAGAACTCTATCCGCTTTAAAAACCTGCTTAAGGAGGCGGAGAGCCGGCTTTCCGCCTCCGGAGCACGGCCCCCGGAGATCCAGGAACTACTCAAACCGGCCAGGGGCCTCGTGGACGATCCCCTGTTCTGGCAGCGCCAGGGAGACGGCCTCGCAGTTTTCCTTTCTGCAGATTATTTCAAAAACTTCAGGCTTCCCCTTTCATTCCAGGAATCGGTCATCCTTGCCCGCCGCTTCCACTTCACGCCCCTGCTTCCCTATTTCTCCGGGGAAGGCAGGTTCTACGTCCTTGCTCTCAGCAGGAATATGATCCGGCTGCTGGAGGGCTCCCGGCACGCCGTGGACGAAGTGGACGTGGAGACCCTTCTTCCGAGCCTGGGAGATGCCTTCCGCTTCGACCGTTTTGAAAAGCAGCTCCAGTTCCACACGGGGACCTCGGCAGGGAGGTCAGGAGGCAGGGCGGCCATGTTTCACGGCCACGATCCGAGTGATGAAGAGAAGGGGCGGCTGCTCCGGTGGTTCCGGAAAATCGACGGGGATCTCCCGGAGATCCTCCGGGGGAGCAGGTCACCGCTCGTTCTGGCAGGGGTGGAATACCTGCTTCACCTTTACAGGGATGCGAATTCCTATCCCTTCCTGCTTGATGAGGGCATACCCGGAAACCCGGACGAGCTCCGCCCCGAAGAACTGCACGCCCGTGCCTGGCCCATTGCCGAAAAAGCCCTGTCCAGAGCGGCCGACCAGGTTCTCGCGAGGTACGCCGAGCTTGCCGGCTCGGAGAATGTTTCTTCAAACGTGGAAAAAATCCTTGAGGGCGCCCATCATGGAAGGGTGGACGTGCTTTTCGTGGACGGAGGCGCCCGCATGACCGGATGCTTCAATCCGGAAGAGAACCGGGTCCTGACAGGGGAATCGTGCAGCGGAGAAGAGGAGGACCTTCTGAATCTTGCGGCTGTCCAGACCCTCGTCCATGGAGGAACGGTCTATGGCGTCAGTTCCGGATCACTGCCGGGAAGCGAGCCGCTGGGTGCCATGTTCCGCTTCTGAGGGGATCAACACGCGAAAGGGTGCAGGGCCGAACCCTGCACCCTTTTTTCGATCAGTCAGCCCGCGGTATAACTTTTATTGTTTCGCGGGAATGCCTTTTTCACACGGCACTCCTGTCTGGCACTTCCCGCATCCGTACCGCGGGGAGTGCTTTTCTTTCATGAGATCCAGGTATTTCGAGCAGAGAACATGATCTTTGCCCTTTTCCAGGGAGATGGCGCCGGCGGGGCACTTCGCGGCGCATTCCCCGCACAGGATGCAGTTCCCGTACAGCTCCTCCGGGACGACGTTGTCCGGAGTCAATGGGAAAGTGGTGATCACGCTGCCGAACCTCCCGGCGATCCCCCGGGAGGTAATGAGTCCCCTGGAGAGGCCGAAGGTACCGAGACCGCAGACAAAGGCCACATGCCGTTCCGACCAGTTGCTGGTGAAGGTCACGGGGAAAGGTGTGCCGTTCCCGTCAAGGAAGACCGTGTTTCTCAGGGTGCAGGACGCAAACCGAGGGTCGACGGCTGGGGAGACCGCGTCGCCTCCTTCCTCCCGGAGGCGTTCGACGAGAGCCCGGGAAAGACGGTCGATGAACTCCTGCCCTTCTATCCTTCCATGAAGCCATTCCGGGGCTGGTTCGGGACCCGATCCCGCGTTGGCCTCCCGGACTCCTGCGGTGAAGGGGAGGAAGAAAGACACCACGGAACGGGCTCCGGGAAGCCATTCTCCGGGAAGAAGAAACTGCGGGCCCACAGCCTCCCGCCTTTTCAGGAGAAAGAAGGCAGGGTCGCCGGCGGCGGCGGTGCCGACGAGGGCGGGAGAAAACATCTCCATGCCTGCGAGGTCGCTCCGGAGGGCTTTCTCCGGAGGAACGCGGTTCCAGCCGGACGTTTTTCTGAAGACCTCTATGAAATTCAGAATTTCCGTCGTTTCCATGGCCTTTCCTCCTGTCCGCCATACAATCCGGCGATAGTTCCCTTTATACCCTTCCAGTCCGGAACATGCAACGGGGAGAAGGAAAAGTATCCCATTATTGACGGTATTTGACGGATTGGAGTACTCTACATGCAGAATGCCCGCCGCTCAGCGCGGGATGGAGCGGGGACGCCGGGAAGGAGGCTTGGGAATGAAAGCGTACCTTTACGTGCTGGATTCTCTTGCCGATTGGGAAATCGGCTATATTACGGCGGAACTGCACAGCGGCAGGTTTTTGCGGAAAGAGGCGGATGTGTCCCTCGTGAGAACCGGACGATCGGCCGCGGCAGCGGTCTCCATGGGCGGAATAAGCCTGGTTCCCGACGTTCCCATAGGAGATGTTCTCTTTTCCGAAGAGGATACGCTTATCCTTCCGGGAGGGGACGGGTGGTTGACCGGCTCCCATGACGAGCTTGTCTCCCTTTTGCCCGAACTTGCCTCCCGGGGGGTCCTTCTTGCGGGAATCTGCGCGGGGACAGTCCCGCTGGCGCGGGCAGGCCTTCTGAACACCCGGAAACACACCAGCGTCGCAGGGGAATTCCTGGTATCGGTCTGCCCGGAGTATTCCGGAGGTGACCTGTACTCTGCCGAACCCGCAGTCCGTGACGGACGGGTGATCACCGCCACCGGGACGGCCCCCCTGGAATTTGCGAGGGAGCTTTTCTCGGCGATGGCCGTGATGAAGCCGGACACCCTGGAAAACTGGTATCTGCTCCACAGGACCGGGGAGGCCCGGTATTATTTTGGCCTGGAGAAGTCTTTGAAAGAATAAAAAGGCGCGTTCTTTCCCGGGTCTTTCGGGAGAGGAGAGACGCCGGTTTTCGGGAGGACGTCATGGAGCTGGAAAGCTATATCGTCAATGCCTTTGCGGATTCGCCGGGGAGAGGAAACCGGGCGGGGGTGGTCGTCTCTCCCGAACATCCCCCGGAGGAAGCGATGCAGCTCGTCGCCGCAGACATCGGGGCATCGGAGACCGCGTTCATCGCTCCCGACGGGATGTTGTGGAACATCCGCTGGTTTTCTCCCGTGAAGGAAATGCCCCTCTGCGGGCACGCCACCCTTGCCGCCTCAAGGGTGCTCTTCGGGAAAGAACCATGGAGCGACGGCCTTGTCTTCCGCTATGCCGGGGGGACTCTTCCGGTGAGACGGCATGCCGATGATTCCATCGGAATGGATTTTCCCCTGGACGACTACCTTCGCTTCCCGCCCGACCCTGCCTTTGACGCTTTCTTTGGGCCCCTTCATCTGAAGGACTGCATCTGCGGGTCGAGGACGAAAAAAGTCATTCTCGTAACCGGTGAAGAAACCGACCTGGCGGCGATTTCCCCGAACTTCACCGGGATGGCGGAGTACAGGGGACTCTGCAGCAGCGGAATCGCCGTCACAAAAGCGTCCGCCGTGTACGACTTCGAGTCGAGGTACTTCAACCCCTGGGCGGGAGTGAACGAGGACCCGGTCACAGGGTCGGTCCATACGGTCCTCGCACGGTACTGGAGCGAGGAGCTGAAAAAGAGGAGCCTGACAGCCTTCCAGAACTCCTGGAGGTCCGGAAGGCTTCTTCTGGAAGTCGGGGACGACACCGTGGAGATCCGGGGCAAGGCTCGCATCGTCCTCCAGGGGACGTTTTTCCTGTAATTCCATTGCCCTGCGAAGAGAAACGGCTTGCGAGGAAGGGGGAACGGGCTCAGTGAAAAGAAAGCTGTCATTCGAAGCCGCTGCGGTGTCTGCATGGCTGGTCATTATTCTGTCGTCTGCCTCCTTTGCCGGTGAATATGCAACATACTACAACGGCAGGTTCGGCTTTTCGGTGTCCTATCCTTCGGTCCTGGAGATGGGCACGGCCCCGGAAAATGATGACGGCCGCAGGTTTTCCGACGGGCAGGGATTTGTTCTCACCGTCTACGGAAGCCACAATATCGACGGACTGAACGTGAAGGGGGCGGCCGAAGCTGCAAGGGAATACTTCGACAAGGTAACCTATGAAACCATTAGGAAGAGATGGTTTGTCCTCTCCGGCTACAGGGGAGATTCCATCGTCTATTGGAAACAATGGGTCGGGACTGATTTTCTTCACTGCCTCCTCATGGAATACCCCAGGGAGAAAAAGAAGGAATACGATCTCATGGTGGGGAAAATCGCCGGATCATTCTCACCGGGGGAACCTGGCGGGAATCCCGGGACGGTCCCGTAAACCTGCTTCAGAAATAGAGGGGGAGTGACGAGGCAGTTCATTCGTTTTCGTAAAATGAAAATCTAATATTAATATGAATTGGAATAGGATTTGGCTTAAATGGAATAATCTCAAAGTTTATCTTTGACAGACATCGATAATGCATGTAGACTTCGGGAGTACCTGATACTCACATTCCGGCTGCACGAGAAGGAGGCGTCATCTGTGCGAAGAAGACTGTTTCTGGGAGCGCTCACTCTGCTGTTTCTTTTCCTGGCTGCAACAATGGCTTCCGCCGCCCCGAAAGTGATCAAGATCGGCCACACGGGAACAAAGGACCACCATTACCAGATGTACTTGGAAACATGGGCCGAGAAAGTATCAGCCGCGACGGACAACCGCTACACGTTTGAAATTTACCCTTCCGACCTTTACGGCAAGCCCAACCAGCTCATTGAGGGCGCCCAGCTTGGAACGACCGACATGGTGCTGGCCACCGGGTCTCTTCTCACGTCCTATAACCCCAAAATCGGCGTCCTCAGTCTTCCCTTCATCTTCAGGGATTCCCAGGAGGCTCACGATGTTCTCAACGGACCCGTGGGCAAGGAGTTCGAGGAAGGCCTGGCGAAGAGAAACCTCATCATCCTCGGCTGGTGGGAAAACGGCATGCGGCATCTCTTTCCCCCGAAGCCGGTGAACAGCATCGAGGATCTCAAGGGCTTGAAGCTTCGGGTCATCAACTCGGCCGAGATGATCGACACGATCAACGCCTTCGGTGCGAGTGCTGTCCCCATGGCATTCAACGACGTCTACTCGGCCTGGCAGCTTCGGACCATCGACGGATGCGAGGGCACCACGACCCACATGCTCACCCAGAAGTACTTCGAGCTGACGAAGAGTGCGGCGCTCCTGTGGTACATGCATGTTTCCAATCCCCTTGTGGTCTCGAAGAGACTGTGGGATTCCATCCCGGAAGCCGACAAGGCGATTTTCCTCGACGAGGCGAAAAAGATGAGCGCTTTTTCTTTTGAATTCCAAAGAAAAATGGATGAAAAGGAAATCAAGCAGTGCGAAGAGCTCGGCGTTGTTTTCACACGTCCGGACCGGGAGCCTTTCCTGAAGGCCGTAGCGCCGGTGTACGAAAAATACCGGCCGAAGTACGGCGATATGATCGATAAAATCCAGGCTATCACGCAGAAAAAATAGCCTGTCCGGAGCGGGGAGGTGGACGGCGGTCCGGGAACCCAGGGAGGTTCCCCGACCGCCGCCGTTTTCCTCAGCGGATTTTACGCCAAGGGTCGGGAGGTTAGTCTATGCTGAAGCTGCTGAAATTTGTCAACGATGGTATCACCAGGGTGATGAACTGGCTCATGATCGGTCTGATGTCGCTCATGGTCGTGTTCATCGTTGCCCAGGTGTTTTTCCGGTACGTGCTCATGAAGCCCCTCTCATGGTCGGAGGAACTTTCAGGCTACCTGTTTTCAGCCGTGTTCTTTTTCGGAGCTGTCCTCCTGTACAGAGAATCGAGGCACATCAACATGTCCCTGCTGGTGGAATCGATAAAGATCCGCTTCCTGAGGGAACTCGTTACGGTAATCGCCCACCTGTTTTCTTTTTTCTTCCTGGTCGTCATGGTCTGGTATTCCTACCCGATGGCCATGCAGATTCTCGAGTTCGAAGTCGTATCGCCCTCCATGGAGTGGCTCAGGATCGGCTATGTATTTCTCATTGTCCCGGCGGCCAGCTTTCTGTCCCTGGTCGTACTGCTTGAAGTTATCCTCGAATCCCTGGTGAAGCTGAAGGAGTCCCGGTCATGAGTGTATACCTCATAGTGTTCTTCCTGTTTTTCCTGTTCATCGGAGTGCCCATCGCCGTGGCTCTCGGTCTGACATGCATCTTCTCTGTACTTGTCACGGGAGCTTTCGGCGTGGAAGTGCTCATCCAGAAAACTTTCAACGCGGGGAACTCTTTTGCCCTCATGGCCATTCCCTTCTTTATCCTGGCGGGGAACATCATGGCTGCAGGAGGCGTCTCAAGGAGACTTGTGAACCTTGCGGGGGCGCTTTTCGGAAGGATGAACGGCGGCCTTGCCCTCGTGGCCACCCTGGCCTCGACATTTTTCGGTGCGGTGTCGGGATCGGCTCCTGCAACGACAGCCGCAATCGGAGGGGTTATGCTCGCCCCGATGGTAGAAAAGGGATACGACAAGAATTTTGCCGGCGCAGTAGTGGCCGCGTCCGGGACAATAGGACTCATCATTCCCCCGAGCCTGACCATGGTCCTGTACGGAGTTTCAACAGGTGTCTCCATCGGTGAATTGTTCATCGCCGGTGTTATCCCGGGGATCATCATCTGCATCGTTCTCATGGCCGTGGAGTATGTAATTTCCGTGAAGCGGGGGTACAAGGGGGACGAAGCCGCTTCGTTCAGGACGATTTCAAAGTATTTTCGAGAGGCGATCTTCGCGCTTTTCATGCCGGTCATCATCCTGGGAGGTATTTACGCGGGGATCTTCACACCGACTGAATCCGCCGCGGTCGCAGTGGTGTACGGTCTGGTCGTCGGGCTCTTCATCTACAGGGAGCTTACCTGGAAACAGGTTGCCCAGCTTACCCTGAAGTCGGCCAAGTCGACGGCTCTCGTAATGTACCTGATGGTCACCGCCGAAGTGCTGACCTACGTTCTGGTGAGCGAGCAGATTCCCCAGACGATAGCTGCCTCCATCCTCAACATCTCCACCAATGCCGTCGTGGTGCAGCTCATCATGGTGTTCATCCTGCTGGTGGTGGGAACGTTCCTGAACAATTCAGCGGCAATGGTGCTTCTCGCTCCCATCTTCTACCCGATTATCATGAGCCTGGGAGTTGACCCCCTGTTCTTCGGCATCATCATGGTGATAGCTCTCGCCATAGGGCACAACACCCCTCCCGTGGGACTGTGCCTGTTCATCGCGTGCGACATCGGAAACCTGAAGCTGGAATATCTTGTAAAGGAGATCGCTCCGCTTGTGGCAGCACTGATCGTTACCGTCGTAGTGCTGAACTTCTTCCCGGACGTCATCCTCTTCCTGCCCAGGATGATGCGCTGATTGAACTGAAAAGCCCCGGATTCACGCACGGAATCCGGGGCTTTTTTTTCTGCTCAGGCCTGGAAAGTCCGGCTGTCTACCCCCGGAAACTTCACCAGGCTTCTGACGGCCCTTTCGATCCGCTCCATTCCTTCTTTCAGCAGCGCCCTCGGTGTGGCCACGTTTATGCGGGCAAAGCCTGTCCCGCCGGTGCCGAACCAGTGTCCCCCGTCAAGGGCGACGCCGCCCTTTTCCACGAGGAGGTTCTGCAGTTCCGGCCCCGAAAGGTTCAGGGAACGGCAGTCCAGGAGGGGAATGTAGGTTCCTTCCGGCCGGATGAGCCGGATGTGGGGGAGCCTTTCGGCGAGAAATGATTCGATGAAGTCGAGGTTGCCTGCGAGGTAGGCGAGCAGTTCGTCCAGCCATGCGTCACCTTTCGTGTAGGCAGCCTCCAGGGCGAGGGTTCCGAAGACGTTGCCCCCGTCGATGTGGAGGAAGTCGATGACGGACTGGTAATTGTCCCGGAGCCGTTTTGAAGGGATGATTACTGCGGCGGTGCTGAGTCCCGCGATGTTGAAGGTCTTGCTCGGCGCCACGGTGGTGACGGAAAGGTCCCGAATCGCTTCGGAAACATCGGCGAGGGGGACGTGGCGGGCTCCCCCGAAGAGGATGTCGCAGTGGATCTCGTCGGAGACGACGATCACGCCCCGGGAGGCGCAGATGCGGGCGAACCTTTCCAGTTCCTCCCTGGTCCAGACCCTTCCGCAGGGGTTGTGGGGCGAGCACAGGAAGACGAGCTTCACCGAGGAGTCGTCCAGCTTTTTCTCCAGGTCGGCGAAGTCCATCTCGAACCGGCTGCCGGTAAAGACCAGCGGGTTTTCCACCACACGGCGCCCCCGCCCGGTGATGGTGGCAAAGAAGGGGTAATAGACCGGAGGCTGGACGAGCACACCGTCTCCGGGCTGGGTGAAGGCGAGGATGGCGGCAGCCAGTGCAGGGACCACGCCGGGGGTATGGCGGATCCACTCGGTGTCGGGTCTCCATCCGTGCCGCCGTTCGAACCACCCGGCAATGGCCTCCCGGTAGGGGGCAAAACGGCGGGTATAGCCGAAAATCCCGTGATCCGCCCGTTTCCGGAGGACCTCGATGACCTCCGGCGGGGCCTTGAAGTCCATGTCGGCCACCCACATGGGAAGAAGATCGCCGGAACCGAAGATGGGCTCCATGCCGTCCCACTTTGCGCAGATAGTGCCGCGCCGTTCGATGACAGTGTCAAAATCGTAGCTGTTCATAGTTGTTCCTCTCTTTCTCTAAAAATGCATAGTATGCTCAGAGAATCTTCAATATCATACCATTTTCTTCTAATCGGGAAGAAATCGGAAGTTTCCGTCCCCCTTGTTTCATGCTTCCGGACGTGGTAGTCTGATGTCCTGTTCATAACTACACACAAGATGTTGTGTGTGAAATCATTCCCATGCTCCTAATAGTGTGGAGGAGGATACTTCATGGCTTTTTCGTACAAGGACAGGTTTCGTTCTTCCTTTCCGCCGCCCCTTGCCCCGGGAGAACATAACGGTCTCTCGGAGAATGCGCTGTGGCTGCTGGACCAGCGGTATTTCGCACGGCGATACGACTCCGGCTCAGGCACGATCCGGAAGGAAACATCCTTCGGCGAATTCGCCCGGAGGGTGGCCAGGATCGTAGCCAGCGCGGAGACGGCGTATCTCGGGGGGAGCGCGTCTGATCTTGACTGGCTCCGCCGTCTGGAAAACAGCATCTGCGATGACATCACACACAGGAGGTTCCTTTTCAATTCTCCGTGCCTGTTCGGCGCAGGGGCGGGAATGACGGTGGACCCCGTGCTTTCGGGAAAAATTTACTGTCCGCCTGAAGAGATGACCTTCGAAGACTACGATCTTCTCCGCCGCTCCAGAACCCGGAGCCAGCAGCTGTTCGCCTGTTTCGTCATCGATGTTCCGGACAGCATCGACGGCATCTTCGACGGCGTGAAGGACGCCGCCGTGATCAGCAAGTACGGCGGCGGCGTGGGAGGAAATTTCGGCCATCTCAGGGAGCGGGGCAGCGCCATCAACGGGGGGATCGGCGGCCAGGCAAGCGGCCCGGTCTCCTTCATGGAGACATGGAACACCATGGGAGCGGTGGTCGTCCAGGGAGGGCGGCGCCGGGCGGCCCTCATGGGCATGCTCTTCGACGACCATCCCGACATTTTCGACTTCATCGACGCCAAGGTGGAGGAGGGCAAGCTCCCCTATTTCAACATCTCCGTCTGCGTCTCCGACAAGCTCATGGAAGCGGCGGAGCGGGGGGGCGACTTCAGCCTGGTGTCCCGGAGCGAGGAAAAGACGGTCAGGCGGGTGAAAGCGGAGGACCTCTGGAACAAGCTCTGCGAGAGCGCCTGGAAGCGGGGCGACCCCGGCATTTTCTTCATCGACAGGGCGAACGACGACAACCTGCTGAAGCTTGGCGAGACGTGGAGGATCGAATCCACCAATCCGTGCGGCGAACAGCCCCTGCCGAACTACACAAGCTGCAATCTCGGCTCCGTGAACGTGGAGGCCTTCGTCACCGCCGCCCCCGACGGAAGGAAATCCTTCGATTTCAAAGCCTTCGTGGACCAGGTCTATCGCTCCATGTACTACCTCGACCTGGTGATCGACGCCTGCTCCTACCCCCTGGAGAGGATCGAGGAAAGGACGAAGCGGATACGCCCCGTAGGGCTCGGCATCATGGGGCTGGCCGACGCGGCCATTCTGCTTGGAATGCGGTACGGTTCGCCGCGGTTCAGCGAATTCTGCAAATGCCTGGGGGACTCCATGGGGTGCGCCGCCCTCTGCGCCGCCGCAGGAATCGTTTCGGATATGGGGAAGGATCCCTTCCCGGAGGCGGGCCTTGTAGAGGAACTTTTTTCGAAATTCGCACGGGAGCAGGGAGAGGAACTTTTCCCCGAGTCGTGGTACGGCAGGCTCGACCGGGAGGGATATCGTTCCCTGCTGGAGAAGATGCGGTCTTCGGCCACCATCCCCTATACCCTCTCGAACGCCCTCGAAGGCTTTTCCACCGCCCAGGGGCTCGGGAACGAGAGAGAGCGGCTGGAACTGGCGGGAAACGTGCTTCTTGCCTTCGCGAAAGGGAAGGTGAGGAACAGCCGGAGGCTCTCCATCGCTCCCACGGGGTCCATTTCCATGCTCATAGACACAAGCGCCGGTATCGAGCCGAATTTCGCCTGGAGCTGGACCCGGCGGATCGCCAGGGCCGACGGCGAGGGGCAGGAAACGAGGGAGTTCTGCCACAAGCTTCTTTCACCGGCCCAGGTGGACGAGCTGCACGAAAAGGGCGGCCTTTCCGATCCGGTTCTTGTGACGGCCTACGACATTCCTCCCGACGAGCACGTGGAGGTGACGGGCATCTTTGCCCGGGTGGTGGACAGCGGCATCAGCAAAACGGTGAACCTTCCCTCCGACGCCACGGTGGACGAGGTGAAGCAGATCTACCGCAGGTGCTACACCATGGGGGCCAAGGGCATCACCATTTACCGTGACGGCTCCCGCTCGTTCCAGCCCATCGAGACGGCGAAAAAACCCGAGGAGCAGGTGTCCCACACGAGCCGGGTGAAGGAGCGCCCCGGGCTCGTGGTGTTCGGAAAGACCATCAAGGAGCAGACGCCCTGGGGCAGCATCTACGTAACCCTGAACTTCGACGGGACGGAGCCTTTCGAGGTCTTCGCCACCATCGGAAAGAGCGGTTCCGAGCTGAAGGCCATGACCGAGGCCCTTTCGAGGGCCATTTCCATCGGCCTCCGGAGCGGAGGGAAGCTCGAGGATTTCATCGCCACCCTGAAGGGGCTCTCAGGCAAGGAGTACTGGCTGTTCGAATTCGACGACAAGCACGTCGCCCGTTCAATTCCGGACGCCATCGCCGTCCTGCTGGAAAAACTGATCGGGAAGGACGGCGACGTTCACGGGACCGAAGGCGGCGTTGCCTGCCCGGAGTGCGGGGCGCCCATGGAAATGATCTCCGGCTGTGAATACTGCTTCAGCTGCGGTTATTCCCCCTGCAAGTAGGGTGCAAAAAAGGGGGCGGGGATGTTCTCCCCGCCCCTGCTTTCTCTCCGCTTCAGCCTTCCAGATTGAGCTTCGTTCCCAGCCCCAGGTCTGCAAGCTCCCTGTTTCTCGTCTCCTGGGCCTGAAGGGTTTCTTCCGCCCGTTCCTCTTCGCGCCTGCCGGAAATTTTCCGCTCGTCCCGCACCGGCTGGGGGGCCTGGATCTCCCTGCCCCGGGGAAAGAGGACCTGGTACTCCTCACTGGTTATCTTCATCGGACGCTCACCGCTCCTTTCTACCGTGGGATCATCCTGACTAAACGACCATGTCGAAGAGGAAACCCAGAATTTCGTTTCTTTTGGCTATGAGCCGCACTATTTCGTCGGAAGGGATTTTGCGGATGATCTTCTCCCCGTCGTCGCTCTCCTTGACGATGACCTGCACGATGTCGGCCTCTTCCTGAACGGTGAACTGGAGGTACCGGTTGTGCATGGCGGCCCTGACCTGGAAGTTGTCGAGAACGCGTTCCAGTGTCCGGTCGCCCCGGAGGGCGTTCAGGCGGGCCCGGCCGTCGGAGAAGGAAATCTGTTCGGTGTATCTCCGCACAGGATAGCGGGGATCGAGATAGTTTCTTCTCGACCTGTCGGTCCCATCGAGGGGCAGGACAGAAAAGGCTGAAACCATACCACCCACCTCCGTCATCCTATTCCGGATAAAAATATACTGCCCGCGAAAGAATATGTCAAACGATTCCGTTTTCTCGTTTCTCCACACACTCGGCAAGAGAGCGTCCTTTTCCGGTGGAGAAGGGCGGAATGTCTCTCTGGCTGAAGCAAAATCCGCAGCCAAAAAACTCTCCGGAAAAACGAACCTGCGGATTCGAGCTGACCTAAATCCGTACCCTGAAAAATAAAAAACCTCTCTGGACTGTTCGGAGAACA
>ENA-UOXR01001203-UOXR01001203.1-bioreactor-metagenome-genome-assembly--contig:-NODE-1203-length-28073-cov-8.163288_pt1 | contig 28073 bp, 23 predicted proteins | sample MGYA00238164_ERZ764825 | MGnify/ENA primary metagenome ERZ764825 (study PRJEB28920, sample SAMN05720171) | bioreactor metagenome | isolation source: Anaerobic biogas reactor | place: USA:Washington...
CCGGAGTACCGTGGCTAGCGGCCGGCTTCGCCCGTCGTCAGTGGTTTCACGACGCGAAACCACGAGCCCCAGCCTCTATGGCGGGGTGCGAGATAGCTTCACTCTCGTAGTATAGGCCTTTATGGCCGTTCCCCCGACCGCTCAGATGGGAGACGCCCACAAGGGGCTATACTACGAGAGATTCCCCGGTTCGAGACGTCCACGAGGGGCTACACTACGGGGCCGCATGGCCGTCCGCCTACGCGGACACGGCGGAGGCCTGCTCGGCGATCAACGAGCTGCTAAAGACTATCCCTAGCCCGCGTAGGCGGGCTTCGCCCATTCGTAGCCCCGGCCATTTATGGCGGGGTGTGAGAGAGCCTCGCCGGTCTGGTATCACATTCATGAGGTATTCATCGAGGGCTTATGAGACAGGAACGGGTGCTTTGCTTGTATGTGCCGCATTTCCGCGTGTTGGCGGAACGCTGGCGGCGGCCGGAACTGGCGACGGAGCCGGTGATCGTGCATCACGGCGGCAAGCGACCGCTGGTGCTGGAGGGCTGTGCCCTAGCGGCGCGGTCCGGCGTGCGGGAGGGGATGCTGCTCTCGCGGGCGCTCTCCCTTTGCCCGCAGGCGACGCCGCTGCCGGCCGATGAGGAGTACTACCAGCGCCGACAGCGGGAGAGCCTCTTGCCCTGGCTGCGCCTGACGCCGGAAGTGTCGGCCCCGGGCTTGGGGCTGTCCTTCATGGAGACGCGGGGGCTGGAGCGCCTGGTGGGCGACGAGCAGGCCTTGGCACGTCTGGTGCTGCGAGAGTGGGAGGGCTTCGCTGCCGGCATGGGCTCCGCGCCCGCCGATCCTGCCGGTCCTGCCGCTCCGGCGCAGGTGGGGATCGCCGAAGGGTACTTCGCCGCCGCCCTGGCGGCACAGCACGGCGACCGTCCGGTGAGCCTGGTGGCGCCGGGCCGAGAGATGGCTTTCCTGGCGCCGCTGCCGCTGGGGGTGTTGCCGGCGCCGGACGCCGACTGGCGCGAGATGCACCGGCGCTTGCGGCTGTTGGGGCTGAACACCCTGGGCGATGTAGCCCGGCTGGGAAGAGTAGCCATGCAAGCTCAGTTCGGTCTACCGGGGCTGCAGGCGTGGCGGCTGGTCGCCAACGACCCGCAGGGCGAGCACGTCTTCCCCGGCGTGGAGGCGCTTCGCGGCTCTCTCATCCGGCCGGAGGTGGAGGCCGGGCGGCAGTTCGAGCCGGCCCTTATCTCTCAGGCCGACCTGGAGACGGCGCTGCTCGGGCTGACCGAGGAGGTGGCGCGGGGTCTCCGGCGCGAGGGGTGGTCGAGCGCGCGCCTGCAGGTACGCTGGCAGGTGGAGGCACGGCCGGAGGCGACGCGGGCAGTGTCGTTGAAGGAACCGAGCGCTGCCGCCGCCGATCTTCTGAGCGCGGTGCGCCGCGTCTTGCCGGAGGTCCTGGAGGGGCCGGTGGTGGAGTTGGGCGTGCGGGCGGAGGCCCTGGCGCCGCAAGCGGGCAAGCAGCTGACGCTGTTCCAGAAGCGCAAGGCGAGCCAGCGGCTGGCCCAGGTGGGGGCGGACCTGCAGAAGCGGCTGGGGCAGGCGGTGCTCTATCAGGTGCAGACGCTGGGCCCCAGCCACCTGGAGGAGCGCACGTTCGCCCTGGCGCCGCGATAAGGTGGCGCCAGGGCGAGGGGCAAGAGCCTACCGCCAGACGGTGGCGATCTCCACCACTTCCGATTCCTTCAGCGTCGGGCCGTCCTCAGTCATTACTATGGTGGCCAGCTCGGCCGTCCAGACCTCGCCGGCGACGAGATCGCCCAGCAACCCCACGGCCGCCCCCTCTTCCGTTGTCTCGACGTCGCACCAGTAGTTGAGGCGCTTGTCGTCCACGCCCGTGGTGGCGCCGGTGGCAAAGCCGCAGAGAGTACCATCGGCCAGGCGCACCATCCACGACTGGCCTTCGGGGGTCTGCCCCATCTCAGGCGCGGGCAGGGGCGAACTGAGCGTCAGAAGGAAGCCCGTCTCGCCCGCCACCGGGTCCGCCCCGCAGACCACAGCCTCAGCGTCCGCCTCCCCGAAGCAGGGATCGTAGATGCTGTTCTCGATCATGCAGCGCCAGGCGTCCTCGCGGGGTAGTATCAAAGAAGTCGTCCAGCACTCGCCTTCCAGCGGGTCACCGGTGGGCTCACCAGGCTGGTAGGCAATGACCTCTGTCTTGGCGACGGGGCCGGCGGCCCCATCACCAGACGTTGGAGTGGCGGTGGCGCCGGTGCAGGCGCCGAGGGCCAAGGCACCCACGGCCAAGGCAAGGATGAGAAGGACACGACCAGTCTTCATAGCGACACTCCTAACGTAGAGAAGGCGATGCGGCGGCCCATGTAGTAGCCAGATGCCATCCTAGCACAGTACGGTAGTGCTGACCACCGGTCCCTGCTCCGCCCAACCCGTCATCGTTGGTGGCCGCTGGGCATCTCTGCTAAGATAGCCGCGGCGAGGGACAAGTGGACCGCGACAAGATCAGCATCGAGCACCTCAACTTCTACTACGGCTCCCATCAGGTGCTGAAGGACGTCACCATGCCCGTGCGGGAGCATGCCATCACCGCTCTTATCGGGCCCTCAGGCTGCGGCAAGTCTACCCTGCTCCGTTGCCTCAACCGCATGAACGACACCATCGCCGGGGCACGCGCTGAGGGAGCGGTACTGCTCGACGGCGAGAACATCTACGCCCCGGGCACCGACGTCGTGCGGCTGCGGAAGCGCGTGGGCATGGTCTTCCAGCGCCCCAATCCCTTCCCCCAGTCCGTGTACGACAACGTCGCCTTCGGGCCACGCGTCTTGGGGCTGGACCGGGAAACCCCGCTGGACGAGATCGTGGAGGAGTCGCTCACGGGGGCGTTCCTGTGGGACGAGGTCAAGGACGAGCTGCACCGCTCGGCGTTGGCCCTCTCCCCCGGGCAGCAGCAGCGGCTCTGCCTGGCGCGCGTGTTGGCCACCCAACCGGAAGTGGTACTCATGGACGAACCCGCCTCCGCCCTCGACCCCATCGCTACCCAGAGCCTCGAGCAGGTCATGGTGCGGGTCAAAGAGAGGTACACCATCGTGATCGTCACCCACAACATGCAGCAGGCCGCCCGCGTGTCGGACTGGACGGCGCTGATGTGGATTGGGGATCTGGTGGAGTACGGCCCCACCGAGCGCGTCTTCACCAATCCCAGGTCCCAGCGCACCAACGACTATGTCACCGGCCGAATGGGATGATGCCACGAGCGAGGGTGCGGCTCGGCCCGGCGCCAGTCGATGCCGCCGGTGGAGGTCGCCGTGAAGGCTGACCGGGCGGGCAGGCGAGCGGTGCTGATGCTGCTGATGGGCCTGGCGACGGGCTGCGGGCCGGTGGCATCAAGTGCCGGCGGCGGGATCAGCGTGGCGGGGTCCACCTCGGTGCAGCCCTTTGCCGAGCTGCTGGCGGAGGAGTACGCCCGGGAGCATCCGACCGCGCCGGTGGTGAACATCCAGGGCGGCGGTTCCACCGCCGGCATCGAGGCGGCGCTCACCGGCGCGGCCGATGTCGGCATGAGTTCGCGGGAACTGAAGGACTCGGAGCTGGCGCAGGGCCTGGTGAGCCAGCCCATCGCCTACGACGCCATCGTCGTGGTGGTGCATCCGGACAATCCGGTGGCGGCGCTCACCTCGGAAGAAGTGCGCCGCATCTTCGCCGGGGAGGTCGACAACTGGAGCCAGTTGGGGGGTGGCGACGACCGCATCACCCTGGTGGTGCGCGAGGAGGGCTCCGGCACCCGGGGCGCCTTCGACGAGCTGATGATGGGTGACACTAGAGTGAGCGCCCGGGCTCTCCGGCAGGACTCCAACGGGGCCGTCCGTGTGATCGTCAACAGCGACCGCAACGCCATCGGCTACATGTCGCTGGGCATAGTCGGGGACTTCGTTAAGCCGGTGCCGTTGGACGGAGTGACGCCCACGGTGGAGGCCAGCATGGCGGGCGACTACTTCCTCGTGCGGCCGTTCCTGTTCACCTGGCTCGGGGAACTGTCCGCTCCGGCACAGCGCTTCGTGGACTATTGCCTGACCGCGGAGGCGCAAGCCATACTCGGCCTGGAAGGGCTCATTCCGGTGGAGGGGGCTTAGCCTACCTTGCTCAAAGAGAGACTGATCCAGTACCTGTTGCTGGCCCTGGCGCTGACGGCGGTGCTTTCGCTCGCCGTCATCACCGTGTTCATCCTGCGTGAGGGCCTGCCGGTACTGATAGAGTTCGGGCCGATCCGCTTCCTGACTAGGAGCGAATGGGCTCCTACCCAAGGGCAGTTCGGCATCCTGGCCATGGTGGTCGGGTCGCTGTGGGTCACGTTGGGGGCGCTCTTGGTGGGCGTGCCGTTAGGGGTGGCGGTGGCCGTCTTCGTGACTGACTACTCTCCGCCGCTCCTGGCCCAGGTGTTGCGGCCGGCCGTCCAACTTCTGGCCGGTGTGCCCTCGGTGATCTACGGCTTCATCGGCCTGAAGATACTGGTCCCGCTCATCCGCGACTCCATGGGCGGGGCGGGGCTGAGTGTCTTGGCGGGAGCGCTGGTGCTGGGCATCATGGTGCTGCCCAGCGTTATCGCCGTCTCGGAGGACTCGATTCGCGCCGTGCCCCAGTTGTACCGCGACGGCGCCCTGGCGCTGGGGGCGACGCACTGGCAGTCGCTCTGGCGGGTGGTGCTGCCGGCGGCTAAGTCGGGCATTGTGGCGAGCATCGTGCTGGGCATGGGTCGGGCCGTGGGCGAGACCATGGCCGTCATCATGGTGGTCGGCAACTCGCTCCAGCTGCCTTCGTCGCCGCTGGAGGCGGCCACCACCCTCACCAGCAACATCGGCCTGGAGATGGCCTACGCCAGCGGGGCACACCGGCAGGCCCTCTTCGCCACCGGTATCGTGCTGTTCGCCTTCATCATGCTGCTCAACCTGGTGGCGAGCGCCTTCCGCCGGAGGACGATCCGTGCCTGAGGAGCGCCGGAGCGAGGGCAAACCGACGCGTCGCCGGTTGGGCGGGCTGAACGCCCGGAACACCAATGTCCTGGCCGGAGGGTTCGTCTGGCTGGCCGCCCTGGGCACACTGGCCATCCTCGTATTCATCATCGTCTACGTCCTCTGGCAGGGGCTTCCCCACGTCAGCTGGGAGTTCCTGACCGGTACGCCGACCAGCATGGGGCGCACGGGCGGCATCGGGCCCATGATCGTGAGCACGGTCGCCCTCTCCTTCCTGTCGGTGCTCATCGCCTTCCCGGTGGGAGTGGCAACGGCCATCTACCTGACCGAATACACCCGCGAGGGCACGCTGACTCGCATCATCCGCTTCGGCACCGAGGCCCTAGCCGGGGTGCCTTCCATCATCTTCGGCCTCTTCGGGTTCGTCTTCTTCGTGATCTACCTCGGCTTCGGCTGGTCGCTGCTCTCCGGTGCTCTCACGTTGGCGGTGATGATCCTGCCCACCATCGTGCGCACCTCGGAGGAGGCCATCCTCACGGTGCCCAAGGCGTACCGGGAGGTGAGCTACTCCCTAGGGGCCAGCCGCTGGCAGATGGTCACCACGGTGGTGTTGCCGGCCGCCCTTCCCGGCATCGCCACCGGCGTAGTGTTGGGCCTGGGCCGGACGGTGGGCGAGACGGCGGCGGTCATCCTCACCGCGGGCGCCGCCCTGCACATGCCCACCAGCCTATTCTCCCCGGCGCGCAGCATGGCGGTGCACTTCTACGTGCTGGCGCGCGAGGGCATCTCCGACTCCAACGCCTGGGCCACCGGGGCGGTGCTGCTGGTGACCATCCTCTTCACCAACGTCATTATCAACCGCCTGCTCCTGCGGGCCATGAAGCGGCAGGCGGCCCGCTGATGGCGGATCAGCCCAAGATCGAGATCCAGAACCTCACCTACCGTTACGGGGAGCACACGGCCCTCAACAACGTCAGCCTGGAGATTCCCCCGCGGGCGGTGACGGCGCTATTCGGGCCCGCCGGCGGCGGCAAGACGACGCTGCTCCGGCTGATCAACCGCCTGAACGACACAGTGGACGGAACCCACCGGCGCGGTCAGATCCTGATCGACGGTCTGGATATCTACGCTTCCGGCACGGATGTCCCGGCCCTCCGGCGGCGGGTGGGCATGGTGTTCGCTCTGCCGCTGCCCTTGCCCATGACCATCTTCGAGAACGTGACCTATGGGCCGCGGCTACAGGGGGTGCGGGGCAAGCCGTTGGAGGAGCTGGCAGAGCGCTCCCTCCGGCAGGCGGCTATCTGGGACGAGGTGGCCGACCGGCTGCATACCCCGGCCCTGGCCTTGTCGGGCGGCCAACAGCAGCGCGTCTGCCTGGCCCGGGTGCTGGCGCTGGAGCCGGAGGTGATTCTGCTGGACGAGCCGACCTCCGGGCTGGACCCCATCAGCACGGCTAAGGTGGAGGAGTCGCTGCTGACGCTCAAGCAGGAGTACGCCATCATCATGGTGCCGCACAGTGTGCAGCAGGCGGCGCGCGTGGCCGACCATGCCGCCTTCCTGCTCATGGGCGAGCTGATCGAGACGTCGCCCGGGGTGCGCCTGTTCACCCGTCCGCGCGACAAGCGGACGGAGGACTACGTCACCGGACGGTTCGGCTAGGGACGGGGCGCGGCTCAGCGTCGCGCCGCCGGCAAACGGACAAGCAGACGCACGAGAGGGGACGGATTGCCCGTCCCCTCTCGTGCCGGCCGGATTGGATCAGGCGGCCTGAGCGTTGCGGCGCCTGTCTGCCTGCCGGTACAGCTTCTCCACTTCCTTCGTCATCCTCGTTCGAGTGAAGTGCTCCAACACGTGACCTCGTCCCGCCTGGCCCATTCGCTCGGCGAGGTGGCGATGCCCAAGAAGCGCCGAGAGGCGGTCCGCCAGTGCGTTGTCGTCTTCCTTGGGTATGACGAAGCCGGTCACGCCGTCCACCACCGACTCCACTAGTCCGCCGCTTCGGCTCACCACCACCGGCGTGCCGGACGACATGGCCTCCAGAGGCACCAGCCCAAACGGCTCCTCGCCGCTGGTGGGGTAGACTACGATGTCGGCCATGGCGTAGGCCTGCGGGAGTTCCTTAGCGAAGTCGAAGTCGCGCATCACCACCTGATCACCGAGGTCGTTGTCCTCCACCATGGAGAAGATCTGGTCGCGGTAACCCTGCAACTCATGGACCCAATCCAGGATCTCGCTGGTGTCGGTGATCACCACGCTCACGTCCGGGTAGCGATGGGCGATCATGCGGAAGGCCTCTACCGTGGTATGCACGCCCTTCCAGGGCAACAGGCGGGCCGGGTGCAGGATCACGCGCTTGCCCTCCAGACCCAGTTCCTTCTTCAACGAACTGCCAGTGCCGTCCGGGCGGAACATGTCGGTATTGACGCCGTGCAGCACCACGTGCAGGTTCTTGAGGTCGGGCACCTGGGCGATGACGTCGCCGTAGACGTGCTGGCCCACGGCTATGATGCCGTCCCACTCGGTGTTCTCGAGCAGATGCTGAACCAGGAACTCGCCCCACATCTCGTGAATGGTAAGGAAGGTCGGGGTTCCCTGTGCTCGGCGAATGTCGGTGAGGGCGAGGCCGTACTCGGGCAGGAAGTGGTGGAAGTTGTGCGCGTGCACCACATCAATGCCGTGTTCATCGATGAACGACTCGTACTCGCGCCTAACCTCTTCCTGCATGTCGGGCACGACCTTGTCGGCGGCCACTCCCAGCTTACGCTTGCGATCCCGCATGATCTCGGGGTTCATCCAGTCACGGCGGTGCACGTGGATGCCCTCGACCTTACTCTCCGCCGGTTCGCCGGCCATGGAGCCCACTAGGGCATGGACTTCGTGACCCTGATTCACCAACTCGGCACAGAGGTCCAGCAGATGCGTCTCAACGCCGCCCGTGGTGGGGTAGAAGGCGTAGTGAGTCATACAGACGTTCATGGCAATCTCCTAATTCGCTTGGACGGTCCCATGGAGGGGCGGGCTGGCATCCGGACGTCGCGTCAACGCAGTACGGACGGGCAACTGGGCGCAGTCCGCCGGCGGATGCGTGACGAGGGGTCTCCAGGTTGAGGCCGTCAATGGGATGCTGATGGCGCAAGCGCAGCCTTGCGCGCCGGGCACCCCCGACTAGATGCGTGGGGGTAGTCCCTGGGTACGGCAGATAGACTGGCGCAGGGAGGGCCTGACTGGCGTCAGGCTCGCTACCTGCACTGCCGCAATGAGCGTCATCGCTCTTGACACATTCTCTCGTCGAATGCGGTTAGGCAGCCGCTCCGTGCCTGCCGGCAGGGCCTGCGCCCAACCCACTCGACGGAAACGATACTGCCCTATGATCAGTGCTATACACGAATCACCAACATAGGATAACATATCGCTAGGCTTGGTGCAAGTGACTTCTCGAGGAGGGATTTGCCGGACGACGGCGAGGCCTCGTATACTGGCGGCGCTCATCCGAGGGCGCACGGGCAGGGGTGCCGGACAAGTGGCGTTCAGTACTCGGCCCGGGACAACGAGGTGTCGGAAAGCGACGGGGCGACCTACGGTCGGCCCGCTTTGTCTTTAAGGCACCGAGCCAGGGCAGGCGGGCGAGGCACTTTCCGCGGCATCGGCATCGCAGACGGCGCAAGGAGGAACGATGGCCCAGACAAGTACCAAGCTCAACGTCCTACTGATCGGCGGAGGGATGATCTCGGAGGAGGTGGTTCTGCCCACCGTGTTCCAGGAACAACGTGATGGCCGCGTGGGCGAGGTCCTCGTGGCCAGCCGGCGCGCCAACACCCTGCAGCACCTGCGCGAGTGCTTCCCGGACCGCCAGTTCCGCGCCTTTCCTGACCCCACCTGTACTCCCCTGGACGAGAGCCGCCCCGACTGCTTCCGAGAGGCGCTCGAGTCGCTTCCTCGCCCCGGCGCTGTCATCGTCGCTACGCCCGACCACCTGCACACTCCCATGATCATGGCCGCCATCGAGGCGGGGTTCGACGTGGTAGTGGAGAAGCCACTCTGCCTGAAGGTGGATGAAGCCTGGAAGATCCGCGAGGCGGCTGATAAGGCGGGCGCCTACGTCTACACCGATTACCACAAGCGGCACGACCGGGCGGTGCGCGCCCTCCGGCACCGCTACCGCGAGGGCTACCTGGGCCAGATGCTCCACGGCCACGCCTGGATAGAGGAGCGGCGTGAGATCCCGCTGGAGCACTTCCGCCTCTGGGCCCACAACAGCTCCCCCTTCGAGTACGTGGGCGTGCACTACGTGGACGTCTACTACTTCGTCACCGGCCTGAAGCCCAAGCGGCTGGTGGCCTTCGGGCAGAAGAAGTTCCTTCCGCAGCACGACAGCGATGCCTTCGACGCCGTGCAGGCCACCATCGAATGGGAAGACGGTTCCGTTCTCTGGGTGCAGACGGCCTGGGTGAACACGCAGAAGAACAGCGCCCTCACCAACCAGGGCATGCAGGTGCTGGGCACTGAGGGCGAGTACTGGGCCGACCACAAGGCGCGCAACCTGCACTTCGCCACCGAGCAGAACGGCTACGAGGACTACAATCCGAACTTCTTCAAAGCCTACGATTCATGGGAGCATCCCGGCGAGGTGGACTGGGTCGGCTACGGCTACGAGAGCATTGTGCAGGGCCTGAACGACATCGGAGAGCTGTGCGCGGCCACCGACGGGCTGACGGGCGAGGCGCGGCTGGCGCGGCGGCGAGAGATGATCGCCGAGTGGGCGAAGACACGTCCTCTGCCGGAGCAGGCCCTCATCGGCACGGCCGTCAACGAGGCCGTGCGCCTGAGCATTGCCAACAACAGCGCCTACGTCGGCTTCGACGAGCGCCTTTTCCCCAAGCTGATATAGGGTAGAGAGGGGGGATCAACCGCAGAGGACGCAGAGTACGCAGAGAATCGTGAGACAGGGGAAGGGAAGAAGAGAAGGCGCCGACGCCGCTAGGTTCCACGTCGGGCGTGGCATTCCTTTCCGGACTAGTCACTGGTCACTTCTCAGTTCTCCCTGCTCTTCTCCGGGATCTCTGTTCCCTCTGTGGTGAACCCCCTCTCCCATCTCCCAAGGAGTGGAGTGCAATGGCTGGATCCACGTTCGACCTGACGCCCCAGGACGTGCCGCGGGTAGAGACGCCCTACCGGCGCATCGGGACCAAGATCCCGGTGCCGGCGTCCTTGGAGACGCTGGAGACGCTGCGGCGCTACGAGCCGGTGGCCATGACCGGGCAGCCGCCTATCGTCTGGCATCGTGCCGAGGACTGCCAGGTCTACGATCCCTACGGCAACATGTGGCTGGACTTCAGCAGCGGTGTCTTGGTGGCCAACGCCGGGCACGGTGCCCCGGAGATCCGCCAGGCGATCATAGATCAGGCCAACTCCGGGCTGCTGCACAACTACTGCTTTCCCAGCGAACAGCGCGCCCTGCTGGCCAAGACGCTGGTGGAGCTGGCGCCCGAGGGCCTGAACAAGGCCTTCCTGCTCACCACCGGGTCGGAGGCCATCGAGAACGCCCTCAAGCTGGCACGCACCTGGGGGCGCACCAAAGGGCCGCATAAGGTCGGCATCGTCAGCTTCGAGCGCGCCTTCCACGGGCGCACGCTGGGAGCGCAGCAGGCGGGGGGCACGCCCGCCCTGAAAGAATGGATCGTCAACCTGGACCCGGGCTTCTACCAGGTGCCCTTCCCCGACGGCTTCCGCACCGAGGACACCAGCTTCGACCTGTTCCTGCGCACCCTGGACGCGCAGGGCGCCACGCCCGACAAGATCGCCGCGGTGATCAGCGAGACCTTCCAGGGCGGCGGGGCGGACTTCGCGCCGCCGGAGTACATGCAGGCCCTGCGTCGCTGGTGCGACGAGAACGACATCCTCTACATCGCCGACGAGGTGCAGGCCGGGTTCGGCCGCAGCGGCAAGTTCTGGTCCTTTGAGCACTACGGCATCGTTCCCGACATGATCACCTGCGGCAAGGGCATATCCAGTTCACTGCCCCTGGCGGCGGTGATCAGTCGCGCCGAGATCATGGACCTGTACCCACCCGGATCCATGACCAGCACCCACACCGGCAATCCGGTCGCCTGCATGGCAGCGGTGGCCAACATCAAGCGGTTGCGCGAGCTGAACCTGACGGAGCGAGCCGCCCTACGTGGGGAGACGCTCTTCCAGCTCCTGGACGAGCTGCGGGGCCGGTTCGGCCGCGTCATTGGGGCCATCCACGGCAAGGGTCTGGTGGCAGGCGTGCAGCTCGTCAAGCAGGGCACCAAGGAACCGGACGCCGAGCTCGCCAGCCGCATCGTGGAGAAGGCGTACCAGAAGGGTCTGCTCTTCTTCGCTCCGGTGGGCTACGGCGGCGGTACGGTGAAGATCTCGCCGCCCCTGGTGATCAGCGACGACATGCTGGCGGACGCCTTCGTGGCCCTCAACGAGGCCTTCGCCGAGGCCACCGCCGAACTGGGCCGCTGACGCCGGTCGCGTTCCGACGACAGCCCGACAGGGCACCAAATGCGAATGCCCGGATGTTTGCCCGGGCGTTCTTCCTTTGCTTGGACCACCTCGCCCGCTGTTTGAGCCTGCGAACCCATGCCGGTAAGATCCGGTCGCTGTGGCAGCCTCTCCTTCAGTGGTGACGATTGCAGGCGCTGTCGTTGCCCTGCAGGAGCGGGAACGGAAAAGCATCTACGCCGGCGCAGAAGGGGGGGTACCGATGGCCGATTGGACCTGTCGCCGCACGCTCTGCCGTGTCGCCCTGGTGGTTGTCGTCATCGCGGCGGGCCTCCCCGCTGCCGCTGTGTCTGCCGCTCAGATGAAGCTGAGCGGCAGCCTGGTCCTCGGAACCGAGGTGGTTGGCTTTCAGATCAGCCCTGACGGGCAGCATGTCGTCTACGCCGTCGGGCCGGTGGGCGATGCCTCCGGCGCCGTCCACGCTCTCCACAGCGCCGCCATCAGCGGCGGATCGAACCATACTCTGGCCTCGGTGCTACCGACGGCCTCCATCACCTCCTATCAGATCACGCCCGACAGCAGCCAAGTGGTCTACATGGCTCTGAACGCTGACGGAAGCGGCTCGACCCTGCATGTGGTACCCATCGATGGGCCGGAAACAGCGACGGTTCGGCTGTCTGACCCGAACGGACCGCCGTGGGTGAACGAATTCGAGATCTCAGCCGACAGTGGCTGGGTCGTCTACGATGCCGACGATGACTCCCTTGTCTCCGAACTCCACAGCGTGTCTATCTCGCCGGAGGTCGGCGCACCCATCACCCTGCACAGTGCCCACATCAATAACGCGGTTTCCGGCCACCGGATCACAGCCGATAGCAGGACCGTGGTGTTCACGGACTTCACGATGGGTTGGAGGGGTCTGTACAGCGTTCCCATCGCGCGACCCAGTGCTGCCAGGGTCGTGCTACTTGGATCAGGGGACGGCAGCGTCGCTACGTACGACACGACGCCCGATTCGCGTTGGGTCATCTACCGAGCGGGCGGCACAGGCTCGCCGATGAGGATCTACCGCGTCCACACCTTGGGCCGCGACGACAGCGCCGAACCGATCAGCAGGTCGTTCTTGCCCACGGGCAGCCTAGCGATCAGCCCCGATAGCTCTCGTGTCGCCTTCATCGCCAGCGAGGCCAGCGGGGCGCCTCTCGACGTCTGTGTCGTGTCCGTGGGATACCCCGCCTATGTGGTGCGCGTGAGCGATAGCCCCGACGTCTCGCGGGTGGTGGCTCAGTTCGTCCCCTCTGTGGACGGCTCCGAGGTGTTCTACCGCGCCGACCACGACGTCGCCGGCACCGTGGAGCTCTACCGCGGCTCGCTGGTGGCGCCGCCGACCAAGATCAACGACCCCCTCGGTGCCGGCGGCAACGTCGTCGCCTTCGAGATCGATCCTAGCGGCGCTGTCGTCTATCTGGCCGACCAGGTGACTGATGGAGCATTCGAGCTGTTTTCTGTCCTCCCCAGCTATCCGCCCCCGGCCACGAAGATCAGCGACACGCTGGTGACCGGCGGCAGTGTCAGCGCGTTCCGCATCAACTCCGTCCGCCAGCGCGCGGTGTATCTGGCCGATCAAGAGACGCCCGGAGAAGCGGAGCTCTATGCGGTCTTTGTGGAGGGCCCCGTCACGGGGGCAGGACCGGCGGTGATCAAGCTCAGCGGTCCCTTGGCTGCCGGCGGAGAGGTGCTGGACTTCGGCCTGACAGCCGACGGAAGCCGAGTGGTCTACCGCGCCCGGCAGGATAGCGCCGACGTGGCCGAGCTATACGTCGCCGATTACGGACCCTTCCGGTTCGGCTTCGACGCCACCGCTCTCACCGTGGCTGAGGGCGCAGGCGCGGCAAGCGTCACCGTTCGCCTGAGCGAGGCCTCGATCGGCCCAACCAGCGCAGACTACGTCGTCGGCGCCGACTCTGAGGGTGGCGCCACCTCCGCCGACTTCGGGGCGACCTCCGGCACTCTTCTGTTCGCCCCGGGCGAGACGGAGAAGACGGTGTCCGTCACCATCCACGACGACGGTATTGACGAGGATGACGAGTGGTTCGAGGTCTCGCTCGTGAGCGCGACGGGGGGCTACCTGCGCTATCCAGCCAGCGTGCGAGTGACGATCGTTGATGACGATCAACCGCAGTCGACTCCTACGCCGGATCCGACGCCGCAGCCGACACTGGAACCGCCGCCGACTCCCACGCCGGCGCCGACTCCCACGCCGGCGCCGACGCCGAAGCCGACTGAGACCGCCACCCATCTCGGTCTTCACTTGCCGCTGGTGCTCAAGTAGGTGAGTGCAGTTGAGGCGAGGGATCTTCCGGCTGCATCCCGATTTGCGTAGACCTGGGGAGGGTGGTACTATAGGCACGTTCTGCAGAGCTACGGCAAAGCAGGATGAGACACAACCGACAGCCACTGCACAACGAATGAGCTTGAGGATCACATCCGAAAGGCCAGCAGAGTACAGGGGCAACAGACAGATGGAGGCCAATTAGGATGGCAGATCAAGTGACCGGCACAGTGAAGTGGTTCAACAGGGACAAGGGCTACGGCTTCATCGTTCGCGATGATGGCGAGAAGGACGTCTTCGTCCACTACAGCTCGATCGAGGGTTCGGGCATCCGCAACCTCGACGAGGGTGACAAGGTCCAGTTCGAGGTTGAGTCCTCGGCCAAGGGCCCGCAGGCAGTGCGAGTCAGCACTGTCCGCTAGTAGCCTGCGCTAAGCAGACACTTCAGCCCCCGGCTCCATCTGGAGCCGGGGGCTTTCGTTTGCCCGGTTTCCCTAAACGGGAGCCAAGGTGCCGGCGAAGATCTGCCAGGCAAGGAGCGTCTTGGCGACCAGGCTCAGCACAATGTAGACGCGCTCGCCGTAGAGGTAGTCGCGCCAGCGCCCCACGCGCTTGTACTGGAGCACCATGTTCACGGCGAAGATGTTGAAGAACACGAAGATGGACGCGATGATGGCGTAGACGAAGGTGGGCGGCTCGGCTCCGGACGAAGAGGCCGACCCTACCAGGTAGAGCACGATCAGTATCCAGGGCATGACCCCGGCCAGGCACCCGTAGATGAACGCCGTCCAGTCCGTCCGCTTGGTGGTCTGGTTGTGCAGTTCCATCAGGTGGCCGAACAGGTTCATCATGGCGTTGATGCCGAACATCAGGATCATGGTGCCCAGATCCCAGATGCCTACCAGCATGCCGATGAGCACGATCATGAGCGAGGAACTGAGGGCGTACTCGTAGAAGCGGGCCGGATTCATGCCCAGCTTGAGGTGCCGTACGTACCAGCGGTAGCCGAAGGTGGCCAGGCTGAAGTGCGCCACCGCCGAGATCAGCAGGAAGAGAGCTACCGCGGGCCCAAAGCGCAGCTCATAGGCGAGGGTCGGATCGGGGACGAGCTTGCGGGCGGCGGCGTCGAAGGTGAGGAAGTTGGTGTAGATGGGGTAGGTGGTGGCGTTGCTCAGGACTATCATGAGCACGCCCTGCACCAGGTGCAGCAACCCCATGGCGGCGTTGAATCGACGTAGACCGGTGAACGTGGCTTCGGACGGCTGAGCGCGAACGACGACCTTGGTCTTGGCCATACCCTTGCCTCCTCCCAGAGTGCCTCGCCTGATAGCGGCGTGCCGCTTGAGTATCGGGCCGGCCGGGGTCGGACACAAGATCGAGGGAGCGGCCGGATCACGGGCACACGGCTGTCATGCGTTCGAGCTAGTACGGTCTGCTGGTCCGCGCACGGGTCCGCAAACCGCACAAATGGAGCGCATGTCGCGGCTACGCGCCCCCAGGAGTCCCGGTACCCGCTTGCGGCAGCAGCGACAGCCTTTCCCTGGCCACCGCCTCTACCTTGGGCCGAGACCAGGCCAGGGGGTGGTACTGTCCTGCCCGCCAGAGCGGTATCTGGTCGTCGTAGTGGGGGCTGGCGGGATGGCCGGACTGCCCGCCGGGGATGACGCCCACGGAAGCGTCCCAGTCCGAGAGGTCCAGGATCATGCGCCAGGAGGGGCCGGCCGAGTAGTCGTTCAGGGGCAGCTGCGGCCGGAAGAAGGCGGCGTTGACGGTGTTGCCGTCGCCGGCAAGGGGGTAGGGGCCGCGGTTGAGGAGGCGCTGCAGGGGCTTAGCCTGGGCCAGGGTGTGGTGGAAGGTGATCCGGTGCAGGTCTCCCCAGCGCCAGTTGTCCACCTCTTCACCCCGGTACCGGCGCAGGTAGGCCAGGGCGTCGGCCAGGGCGCCGGCGAGGATGTCCTCGCGCGTGGCGGGCCGGCCCTGCTCGTCACGGAACCAGTCGGCCTCGTCGTCACGCAGCAGGCGGCGCAGCACGGAGCGGCTGTTGTTGGTCTGGTGGCTGCTGTAGTGAAAGATGGGTCCCAGGTTCAGGCCCAGGTAGCGGTCGGTGAGGTCTCCCAGCCAGGGGGCGAACACCCGCCGGGCGGCGAAGTGCTCGGCTAGCTCGTAGACGGTGGCCTCGGGCGATTCGGTGGTGAGGCGGCCGTCCCAGGTGGCAAGAAGGGACAGGACGCGCGCCGCCTGGGCCCGGTGTTCGCGCAGGGCGGGGTGGTTGAGAAGGGCCGAGCTGGATGATGTCAGCAGGGCGGCGAACTCCGTCCCGGAAAGGCTGTGCACGTCCTGCTGGATGCGGGCGAAGTCGTCCGCCGAAAGCTTGTCTTTCTCCAGCAGCAGGTCGGTGATGCGGCGAGCGCGCTGACCATCGTACTGCTCGCAGGAGAAGTGGTGCGGGTACTCCACGCCCGCCACTCGGTTGTTGGCCGAGACGAGGTAGCCCTGCGCCGGGTTGAGGGCGTGGGGCAGCTCCTCGTGCGGGATCCAGCCCTGCCACTCGTGCTCGCCCGTCCAGCCGGGCACGGGAACGAGGCCCAGGTCGTCGCCGCGAACGGGGATGCGGCCGGGGACGTAGAGGCCGATGTTTCCGGCCCGGTCGGCGTAGACGAAGTTCTGCGAGGGGCAGTCGAAGTCGCGCAGGGCCTCAGTGAACTCGCGCCAGTCAGCGGCGGCGTTGAGGCGCAGGACGGAGCGGGTCAACCGAGAGGGCTCGCTTCCGACCCAACGGAGGGCCAAGGCCACCCTTTGGCTCTCGCCGTCCAGGGGCAACTGCGAGGTGACCACCGGCCCGTGGCGCGTCTCGAGCACCTCGACCACGCGGGACACCACCTCGCCGCGCACCTGGATCTCCTCGCGGTGGACGCGGGCGCGCTCCCACTCCTCGCCTACCCGATACAGGGTTGGATCGTCGGGGTGGAACTGCTCCAGGTAGAGGTCCTGCGTGTCGGGGACGGAGGCGGTCACGCCCCAAGCGATGTGCTCGTTGTGGCCGATGACGACGCCCGGTACGCCGGGGAAGGACACGCCCGCCACCTGCAGGTCGGGGCAGGAGAGGTGGTTCTCGTACCAGATGCCGGGCAGGTCCAGGCCCAGGTGGGGGTCGTTGGCGAGGAGCGGCTTGCCGGTGGTGGAACGGTCGCCGGAGATGACCCAGTTGTTGCTCAGGCCTTGGTAGCGCAACAGGGGGAGCCAGTCGGCGGCGCGGCGGAACTGGGCCACGAACTCGCCCGCCAGTGACGCGCAGGTCTGCTCGGGCAGGATGATGGGGTTGCCGGGCGAGTAGTCGTCGCGCAGTTGGGCGGCGCGCTCCGGCCCGACGTGGGCGATGAGGGCGGCCTGCAGCACCTCCTGCTCCCAGTTGTGGGAGAGGATCCAGCCCTGGACGCGGCCGTAGGTGAGGGTGTCTAGCGGCGTCCAAGGAGCGGGGCGCTGCCGCAGCAGGGCGAACTCGAGCGGCAAGCGGTCCTGGTGGCCACGAATGTAGGCATTGACCCCGTCGGCGTACGCTTGCAGAGCACTCCGTGCGTCGTCGTCGAGCAGGGGCACGTCCTGGCGGGCGGCGCGAGTGAAGCCGGCGGTGCGGGCGAGGTGGTCGGCCTCGAAGCCGGCCTCGCCCACGATCTCCGCCAGGCGGCCGTGACCGAGACGGCGGCTGAACTCCATCTGCCAGAGGCGATCCTGCGCGTGGACGTAGCCCTGGGCGAAGAAGAGGTCCCACCGAGACTGGGCGTAGAGGTGGGGGACGCCCCAGTGGTCGCGGATGACCTGCACCGGCTGGTCGAGGCCAGGGACGGTCTCGCTGCCGGTGGTCTGGGGCAAAGGACGGCGCCAAAGGTTCCGGGCCAGGGCGCCGAGCCCGGCGAGCGAGACGGCGACGAGCAGCAGTCGTGAGGGCTTCATGTCTCCACTCCGTCGTGGCGCGGTTGGCGACTCCGGCGCGGTCCCGTCATGGCGCCGGGGACGGGTGGCCACCCGTCCCCGAGGCTGTGCCGGCCGCTAGGCGGTGGGTGAGCTTCGGAACAGGAGCGGCTGACGGCCGCGGCTGTCGGCGACGGCGAGCACCAGGACAATCACCAGCAGGGCGGCGGCGAATACCACCGAGCGGAGCGCGGCCTGACTCACGGCGATGCCGATGAAAGCCCAGACCAGCACCAGGTTATAGCCCAAGTCCTGCCGCATGTAGGTCATGGCCAGGCCAAGGCCGGCGGCGACGATCAGGAGCAGTACCGTCCAGGTGGCGCCGCTGATGCCGAAGCCGTTCCAGCCGGCATCATAGAGGGCCATGCTGATGTTGGCCACGGTCGCGACGGTGATCCAGCCCAGATAGACGCTGAAGGGTACGTGCACGGACCACTTCTCCCGTGAGGAGGCGGGGGTCGCGCGGCCGATGTCTACCCGCAGGTAGATGGCGATGAGGGTGCCCAGCACGACGAGCATCAAGAGCACGGTGACGGGCAGCATGAGGTTATGCCAGAAGAGGATCCACAAGGAGTTGGCGGCGCAATTGATGGCGTACAGGTAGCCGATCTTCTCCAGCACCGGGTTGTCCCGTTGGGCGGGCATGGCCTGGTAGACGGTGAAGGCGATGAGCCCGAGGTAGATCAGGCCCCAGATGGAGAAGACGTAGCCGGCGGGAACGAACACCACCGGGAAGCTGTCCGATACCTGACCGGTGGTCCGCCCGGCGATGGGCAACGCGTTGGCCAGCGCGTTGACGATGATGACCACGATTGTGGCAGCGATGTTCACCCATTGGCGGGTGTTGAGCCTATCCATGTTCCCCCCTCCTTGACCGGTCCCGGTTGCCCGAAGGCAGGGCAAATATGCCGGCTACCCTGCCCCACTCAGATAATAGCCGTGTACCGGCGGATTCTCAAGAACGAATGCTTCGCCTACGAGATTCCTCGATTCCGCAGGCGCTCCTGCTCCCAGGCGGCGAAGTCCGCCGGGGGATGGACGGTCTCCGCCTCGGGGAGGCGGGTCAGGGTGAGGCGAGCGCCACCTGCGGCTGCTGGCTCCAGGTTCTGCCCTGAAGCAGCCGCCCCGCCCGCTTCTTCCTTGTCCCCCCCCACTGCTTGAAGAAGAAGGGGACTCCGGCGCCGATGCACTGGTCCCGGATCGCCGTCACCCACTCGGTCTCCATCGGCCGGGCACCCGGGCCGGACTCTCCTCCCACAATGACCCAGCCTATTCCTGTCAGGTCCAGGTCGGGGAGTGGTCCGAGCAAGGGTTCGAGCGAGAGGAACTTGGTCTTGGCGCCGGTCTGCCGGAGGTGAACGACACGGTGCAGGTAGTCGCTGCGTTCGACAGTGACACCCATCCAGACGTTGTCAGGCCAGATGAGCCTCGGGCTGATCGCCAGCAGGCGGTCCGAGCGCTTGGTCAGGACCTGAAAGGTGTGCTGACGTGCTCGCCGCATGACATCGAAGGCGCGTTGGATGAAGGCCTCGGGCACGTCCTCGTGGAAGAGGTCGCTCATAGAATTCACGAAGACCATGTGAGGCGCCGACCAGGTTAGGGGGAGTTCCAGCACATCCTCGTGGAGCGCCAACTGGAAGCCGGCAGCATACTTGGCGCTGCCCATGGCCTGGAGACGCTTGGCCATGCGCTCGGCGTAGCAGTTGGCGCAGCCGGCGCTGATCTTAGTGCAGCCGGTGAGGGGGTTCCAGGTGCACTCGGTCCATTCGATGTGGGACTTCGTGGCCATGTTTGCTCCTCCGCGCAAGGGTGAGCTCTCCAGGCTAACGTCTGCCATTGTAGCACAGATGTGCTAATACGCCTAGCTCAGAAGAGCCGCCGCTGCCCGTGGGCGTCGCTCTGCGTGACACTGCGCCAGAATGTGTGGCCCAGAGGATGCTTGCTGGCGAAGAGCAACCTGTAGAGAGGAGCTCTGGTCTTGTAGGCGCGCATCAGGGGCTCCACCTCGTCATCCCGAACCACCTCCCGATATCCCAGGGCCGCGAGGTTATCCCGGTAGAGGTCCATCAGAGCGCGGTGTACACCGGCAGTGCCATGCTCAGCCACGTGCTGCTTGTACACGGTGCGCCACTCGCTGCCGCCGAAGTAGTGGTCTGCATGGGTATCGCTGTCCCGAGCCAGGAACAGCTCGAAGTTGCGCTGCAATCCGGCCTGGGGATAGTAGACGATCAGGTCTGTCCTCAGCCTGGCGAGGGTCTCCACGGTGCTCCAGTGCAGTTCAAATCCCTCAGGGTCCAGGAAGGCTAGGTTCAGCGACTGCCACCTATCTGGGATGAACACACGGTCCTCGGCCTCGAACTGCGCCGCCAACTCTGCGACTAGCGCGTTACTGTCTCCCTGCCTGATCGTGACTGTGTCCGCTCGATCTGAAGCAGCACACCGTATCCTGAGAGCTTCCGTGTTTGCGACCTTGAGATCAGCGAACACACAGCTTGTGAACGCATGCGCCGTGCTAAGAGCTAGCAGGGGCGATCCGAGGACGATCTCGCCAGTCTCCCTGATGCAGCACTTGCCGGGGCCGGCGAAGAGGTCGATGTACCTGATCTGCCGCCAGGGTCTGGCTCTCATCGACGTTACGAACATGTCCATGTACCGGCGAACGTAGTCGAGCTTGACTACCGCCTGTAGGCCGGCATCGCGGTACGCCAGTCGGTCGTCTTTGGGGCTCAGCAGTTCGGGATGCACTAGCGCCTCCGCAGTTACGTTGATGGAAGGGACGTTAGGCGCCGCCTCACTAGGTACCGGTCAGGCCCCGATTCCGCAGGCGCTCCTGCTCCCAGGCGGCGAAGTCCGCCGGGGGATGGACGGTCTCCGCCTCGGGGAGGCGGGTCAGGGTGACGGCCTCGCTACTGCAGCCGGTGACGCAGAGGCCGCAGCCGATGCAGCGCTCCGCGATCACCGCGTAGACGCCGCCCACCTCGTGGATGGCGTCTACGTGGCAGCGCTCGGCGCAGATGCCGCAGCCGATGCAGAGGTCGGCGTCAATGGCGGCGCGATAGTTGGCCTTGGCCACCGACTGCTCCAGGCCGAACTCGGTGATGCCGCGCAGGATACCGCAGCAGCAGCCGCAGCAGTTGCACACGTAGCCGATGCCTTCCGCCACGTTGCTGACGGTGTGCACCAGGCCGATGCGTTCCGTCTCCTCCAGCAGGGCGAGCGCTTCTTCCTTGGTGACGCTCTCCGGGCCGGGCGGTACCTCGCGCCAGGTGAAGGAGAGGCAGTTGTGCACCGGGAACCGGCAGGGGTTTCCCACCAGGGCCTGCTCGGTGCGGCAGATGCAGTCCCGCACGAAGAAGGACTTGGCCCCTTCCATGATGGCGCGGACGTCGTCGTATGGCAGCACCCACTCGTGCTCGACGGCCGTCTGCGCCGGGATGACGCGGTGCAGGGCCGGCTCCGGCCCCATGATGCCGGCGGCGCCGCCCTGGGCGAAGTACTCCTCCACCAGACGGGCCAGTTCCTCGTCGAGCACGTCCAGTTGGGCCTCGTAGAGCCCGACGATGAAGGGGGCGAGGCGGAACCGGTTGACGCCGCCCTCCCGCTCGAACCAGGCCATCCCCTTGCGCACCAGGCCCATGAGGGCGCGGCGAGCCTCCGCCGGCGCGAGGCCGGCCCGCGCGGCGATCGCGTCGGTCGGCTCCATGGTTCCGCTCAGTCGGGAGGCCAGGTCCGCCTCCTCCGGGGTGGCGATCTTCCTCAACACAGCCAGTTCCACGCCCGACTCGGTGCGGGGGAAGCCGTTGGGCAGGCGATCGAGAGCGTCGGCGAGCCTGGCATACACATCCTGGGCCATGTGGTTACTCCTGTGACGTCCGGAGCGGCGCCTTCGCGGCCATTTGCGCACCGCCGCGGCCTAAGCCACTCTTGCGGTTCACGCCTCGTCTCAGTCTATCTCATACGTCACGGGCTAACCATCCATGAGCATCCGTCGCCGCAACCGGCTGGCCGTCGCCGCCTTCATCGTGTCGGGTGTCCTTTGGGGGGCGGGGTTCCCCTTCGGCAAGTACGCCTTCGCCCAGTTGGGTCCGGCGCAGGTGGTCCTGTTCCGCTTCGTCATGGCCACCGCCGTCATGGTCCCGATCGCCTGGGCCCAGGGAGTGCGGCCGGCGCGACGCGACCTTCCCCTCTTCGTCGTTGCGGGGGTGGTGACGGTACCGGTCACCTACCTACTTCAGTTCGCCGGGCTTACGCTGACCACTGCTGCCAGCGCCTCCCTGGTGATGGGCGCTACCCCGCCCCTGCTGGCCTTGGCGGCGGTGGCGACGCGCGGCGAGCGCCTGGGCGTGGGCGGCTGGATCGCCGTGGCCCTCTCTAGCGTTGGCGTGCTGCTGGTGGTGGGGCAGCCCAATGGCGGTCATTCCTGGGTGGGCGACTTCCTGGTCTTCCTGGCGGCCGTGGCCGTGGTGGGAGCAGTGCTGATGACCAAGGATCTGGTGGGCCGCTACCCGGCCCTGGCGGCTACCACCTACATCATCGCCTTCGGGACCATCACCCTGGCACCGGTAGCCCTGCTCTGGGAGGGTCTGCCCTCGCTGCACCTGTCGGCACAGGTGTGGGGATCGGTGCTGCTGCTCGGGCTCGGCTCCACGGCGCTGGCCAACCTGCTGTACAACTGGGGCCTGGCCCACTTCGACGCCTCGCGCGCCGGGGTGTACCTGAACGTAGAGCCGCTGGTGGGGGCTCTGCTGGGTGTTACCATGCTGGGCGAGCAGTTGGGGCCGTCGGCAGCGCTCGGCGGCGCGCTGATCGTCGGCACGGCGCTCTACATCTCGCGCACGCAGTAGAGGGCGATGGTGGACGGCTACACAGGTGCCCGGCACATCCAGCGTGCCGGGCACTTGCTGGTGTCCGTACCCCCACTATCGGTCACCGACGGCCAGGTGTCTGGCGGAGGTGGTGTCGGTGGAGGCGAGGATGAGGCGCCTCCACCGACGCCCGGCCCCGCCGCTACTCGAAGAGATCCATGAAGGCGTAGAAGCTCTCGGCAGTTCCGCCCTCAATGACCACCTTCTCGCCGGCGACGGCCTCTTCCGCGTCTAGCTGCGCCAGCACCAACTGCTTCCAGGTCAGGGAGTCGGTGGTGATCACAAGCTCACTGTCTCCCGCGGATGGAGGATCCACCTCGAGGATGCCCTTGCGGACCTGCAACGTGTAGAAGTCCGATTCGGTGTCTTGGTTGCTGGGTAGGTCCGTGAACCGCAGGCCGACAGTCACGTCCGTCTCCGTGGACTTGGAGGCATTGAGGCTGACGGCCATGATGCGATGCAGCGTATCCATGGGCATCAACTGAACCGCGCCCGCGCCAATCCGGGAGAAGAGCGCTCGCGAGTCCCCGAAGGGGAAATCCGTCGGGACTTGCCCGGTCATGAGCAGGTAGTCGGACAGCAGCATGTTGCGCGCCTGGGAGTTCATCGTGCTCTCCGCCAGGGCGATTATCGCCGCCGCCTTGGTCTGGAACGCCGCTGAGTTCTCCGGCTCGAGCAGGAGCACATCGTCGGCGAGCCTCAATGCCCACTCCAGATTGCCTGCCTCGAGCGCGCTCTGGGCCTTGGCCGCCAGGGCCTCCACCCCGCCGGCCAGTTCGGCCGACATCTGAGCCTCACTCAGGGCAGACTGGGGGAACAGATCCCTCACTTCTCCAGTGTAGTAGCCCCGGTAGTAGCGGAAGATGTGGTAGATGTCCCATTCCTTGGAGCCGTACGTCTCCTGCAGATAGGGGCTGGAGGCCAGATGGGGTGGCAGCACGAGCAGGTCCATGATCTCGCCGGGCGTGAAGCCGCGGTTCAGGTACTGCACCGTTTGGTCGTTCAAGAACTGGATGGCGTCGCTGAAGTTGGTCAGGTACTCGCGGACGTCCTCTTCACCGGAGGTGACGGGATTGGGCCCGTGGAGCGCCACCAGGTACTCAGGATTGAGGCTCCTGGCCAGCTTCAGGGTCTCCACGTACTCGAGCGGGTTTCTCTGGCCGCTGCCTCGCATGGTAGTCAGGGCCGGGAAGGCCTCGTAGAGGACGCCGATCTCTATCAAGACTCTCTTCTCCGGCAGCCACACGAGGATGATGTCGTGCGTCTCACCGGCCACGGCTATGAGGTCGAACTGAACGCCGGCGATGGTCGTCTCCAGCTCTCCCTTCACCGTCCTAGTCGGCGGCAGAAAGCCGGATGGCCCCATAAGCTGTGGTCCGGCGAGGACGTAGCCGGTGTACCAGCCCTCACCGTCCTGAACGGGAGCGCCCATGAACATGAGCCCGGCCATCTTGACGCCGCCCTCAAGCCTCGACGGGTAGATCTGCCCATACCACTCGTCGAACAGGGCGCTCATCAGGTTCTCGTGGGCGATGATCTCGGTGTGCTCATCGGCGAAGACGGAGGCGCCGTTGATGTGGCAGTCGTGGTGGTGGGTATAGATGATTGCCTTGACGGGCTTCCTGTCGAAGATGTTGTCTAGCTCGGCGTTGAAGGCGTCCTTGGCCGCTTGGGCCGCCGGAATGCTCTCGCCCGGATCGACGACAATCAGCCCGTTGACACCCTCGATGAGGGCCGGATTGTCTCGGTTGTACCCTCGGGCGACGTAGACGCCATCCGTCACTTGTATCACCGCGGGCGGGTAGAACTCCTGGTACTTCTCCAGCAGCGTAGGATTGACCGGGACCGATGCCGGCTCCTGGGCGGAGACGGTTGCGGTGAACGCGAGCACGAGCACCAAGGCCAAGCAAAGAGATCTCTTCATCTTGCTGTTTCCCCTCGTCCCCCTGAGTACAGACCGAACGGCAGACCGGCCCACTGGGAGTCCATGACGCGCCTGCCGGAGATCGGGGCCGTTTCGTGTTCGTGGATCATCAGGCAGGCCGGAGGAACGGACCGTGTCGCTCCGGTCCGTCAGATCGGCGCCGCCGCCGGCCCAGCCCTAGAGCGCAATCGGTGAACCAACCTCATCCTTCCATCGGCCTGACTCTGAAGATCCCGGACCGCGAGCCGTCATTGGCGGATCAGCGCGTGAGCGCTCCGCCACGTGGGCGCACTGCTAGGCCTTGCTCCCGACCCCTCCACCCCCACCCCCGCAGCCTGGCGGGCGAGAGACCGGACGCGTCCCTGCTAATCAGACTCGCAAGGCTATTGTTACACCGAAAGACATAGACTTCAATAGCAGATTTGCGGATTCACTGAAGTGTGGCGTCCATGAAAACGGGCTCGGCTGCCTGACCTCTTTCCCCATTCCGAAGCCTAGCAGGCGGGCTTCCTCCCGCGAGCCTGCGGGGAAGGGGTATGCTTCCCGCCCCGAATAGGCCATTGCCCCGAAGGTGCCGTCGCGCTAGCATTGCGCGGAAACTGAACCGAGCGATGGAGATGGCAGCGTGACAGCAGCGGGACCGGCCCTGCGCACCGAGGCGTTGACGAAGAGATACGGCGATCTGGTAGCGGTGGACGGCCTCGATCTGGAAGTGCCGCGGGGTGTCATATTCGGCTTCCTGGGACCCAACGGAGCAGGCAAGTCCACCACCATCAACATGCTGGTGGGACTGGCGCCGCCGACGTCGGGCCGAGCGGCGGTGGCCGGCTTCTCGGTGACGGAGGCTCCCCTCGAGGTCAAGCGGCGCATCGGCGTGGTACCGGAGAAGCTGGGCCTCTACGAGCGGCTTACGGCCGTGGAGCAGATCGAGTTAGTCGGGCGTCTCCACGGGCTAAGCCAAGCCGAGTTGGATCGGCGCGTGGAGCCGCTCCTGGACGCGCTGGACCTGGGTGAGACCGCGGGCAAGATGGTGGTGGACTTCTCGGCCGGCATGCGGAAGAAGACGACCATCGCCGCCGCCCTCATCCATGCCCCCGAGGTCCTCTTCCTGGATGAGCCCTTCGAGAGCGTGGACCCCATCTCCACCCGGGTGGTCAAGGACATTCTGCGCGACATGGTGGACCGGCGCGGCACCACTGTCTTCTTCTCCACTCACGTCATGGACCTGGCGGAGCGCTTCTGCGACCAGATCGCCATCATCAACCGCGGCCGGCTGGTGGCTCAGGGCAGCGTGCAGGCGTTGCGGCGGGCCGCCGGCCTCTCCGAGGAGGCCCCTCTGGAGGACGTCTTCGTTCACATCGTGCAGGCGCAGAGCCGGAGTGGGGCGCATGAGTCGCTCCTTCAGTGGCTGACCGGGCAGGATGAGGCCGGTGAGGGCTGAGATTCGGACGCTCCTCTGGCTGCAGTGGCGGCTGACGCTATCGCTCTTCCGTAGCCGCCGGCCGGACATACTGGCGCGGCTGGGTCGTCTCCTGCTCGGCGTGTTCATGCTCCTCTTCAGCCTACCTGCCTTTGCCGGGATGGCGGCCGGGCTAGGCTTCCTGCTGGCGATGCTGTCGCCCGCGGCGGCCCTGGAGCTCGTCGTCCTTGTGAACGCCGGGCTGCTGCTTCTCTGGCTCGTCCTCCCGGCCAGCTACAACTCGAGCATCGTGGAGCGGTTCGAGGTCTCCCGTCTTCTCATCCATCCGGTGAGCCATCTGGGCCTGGTCGTGGGGAGCAGCCTGGTATCCCTAACCGACGTCTTTGGGGTGATGACGGTCCTGATGGTGGTGGGGCAGGTGGCCGGTCTGGCCTGGCATGCGCCTCTGGCGGTGCCGCTCCTCGCGGCGGCGGCGCTGGTACTCACAGCCGTGCTTCTCTTCTCCGGCCGGATCATGGAGGACGTGTACGACTTGGTGGCCGGAGACCGGCGGCTGCGAGCGGCCATGCTGTTCGTGCTTTCTCTGCCACTTCTGATTCCCGTCTTCGGCAACCTGTTCCTGCAACTCACCGCGCAGGAGTATGGCAGCCTGCGCGAGTGGCTGGCCCCGCTGATCGCGCTTCCGGATCTTAGCGGGCTCAGCTTCGTCGAGAGCACCGAGGCGTTGCTGTTCGCCTTCCGGCCCTCGCGGTTGCTGTTCTGGCTTCCCACCACCTGGGCCTCCGGGGCACTGGCCTACCCCGTTCTGGGTCGCTGGGGAGCAGCCGTCGCGCTCTTGGTACTGGCGCTGGCTGCCGGTCTGGGCCTGCTCTGGTGGCACAGTCGGCTGGTGGCGCGGCTGATGCAGGGGGCGGGGATCCGCCTGCGCACTCAGCGGGTCCGCAGCGAACGCTGGCAGCGGAACTGGCCGGGGCCGCCGCAGCTGTGGGCGCTGCTCCTGAAGGACTGGATCTGCCTGCGTCGCAGCCCGGCCACTGCCCAAGCGCTGGCCATGTCGCCGCTGGTGGCCCTGGGGCTGGGCGTCGTGCCGGTCGTGCTGGTCCGTGGTCTGGCGGCTCCCGATAGTGGCTGGCACCAGACGCTGCCGATCCTGGTGGCCGTTCTGCTAACGGTGGCGGCCAACCTGGCACTGACTTCCATCAGCTCCAACTACTTCGGCACCGTGGATCGCGATGGCCTGGCAACGTTGCTGCTCAGCCCGGTAGACCGGCGCTACGTACTGATCTCCGGCAACCTGGCAGCGCTTGTGCTCGCAATGGCCCTTAGCCTGCTCTTCCTGCTTCCGGTCGCGCTTCTCAGCGGTATGTGGGTGGTGATTGTGGGCGGCCTGGTCCTCGCCCTTCTGCTGAATGTGTCGGCCGCTCCGCTGTACACCCTCGTCGGCATTCTCGGCGCTCGGCGGCAGAATGTGGAGAACTGGAATCAGGACACCGGCAACCTCTGGACGCTACTGGCCTGGCCCTTCGCCATCGCGCCGGCTCTGCTGTTGGTGGTCGTACCCTATCTGCTCTGGCGACCGGCGCTGCTGGTGACGCTACCCCTGGCCGTCGTCTATGCCGTCGGCCTAAACCTGCTCACGCTCCGGCCCCTGGCGCGCCTGCTGGATCGGCGGGCGGGGCAGATCGTGCAGGCGGTGAGCGAGCAGTCTTAGGTTCGGGGCGCCGAGGCCGGCGTCTCCTCGCGTGCTCTGGGCGCGGTTGGGCCCGGCGGTAGGCTCATCGGTGGGGGCAGACATGCAGGATGCGGTGGCTTTCGATTTCGGCCCGTTTCCGGTGCTGACGACGGAACGGCTGATCCTGCGCGCGCTGACGCCGGCTGACGCCGGGGACGTGTTCGTCTTCTGGGGCGACCCGGAGGTGCAGCGCTTCAACGCCGAGCCGTCGCGTGATTTCGAGGAGACGCGGCAGTTCATCCGGGAGATGCACGCCGCCTACCAAGCCGGAAGATCGGTGATGTGGGCGGTGGCCGAGCGCTGCGACGGCAGAGTCGTCGGCGCGGTGAGCCTGCACGACTGGAGCCGCCGCCACCAGCGGGCCGAGGTGGGCTATACCTTGGCGCG
>ENA-UOXR01001205-UOXR01001205.1-bioreactor-metagenome-genome-assembly--contig:-NODE-1205-length-28070-cov-8.008995_pt1 | contig 28070 bp, 19 predicted proteins | sample MGYA00238164_ERZ764825 | MGnify/ENA primary metagenome ERZ764825 (study PRJEB28920, sample SAMN05720171) | bioreactor metagenome | isolation source: Anaerobic biogas reactor | place: USA:Washington...
CCTCCCCGGCTCGATCCGTCCTCTGGTACGAATAACGCCCCGCAAGGAAAGGCTTTCCCTCCGGAGAAATTACGCCTAGGATGCGTCCCTGTTCAAATCAGAACCCAGGAGTGCCCATGAACCAACCGATCCGCCTGATTCCGTTCCTGTTGCTGGCCGTCTTTCTCGCGGTCCCCGCGTTGGCCCAGCAGGCGCCGTCCACGCCCTGGATGCAGTTCGAGCAGGAACTGGGGCTGGCCACCACCTACTCCGTGGACATGTCCATCCAGGCCATGGGCATGAACATGGATTCGAAAATCATCCGCGACGGCGGCAAGACCCGCACCGAAATGGTCATGCCGTTTTTCAATCTCAAAACCGTCATCCTGGAAATCCCGGAAAACGGACGGACGGTTTCCTATTCCCTGTTCCCGGAAAAGCAAAAGTATCTGCTGAACGAAGAAGACGACGACGCCACGCCGGCGGCCGCGCCGAAGATCGAGGAACTCGGGACGGAAACCGTGGACGGCGTGGAGTGCACCAAGCGGCGCATCCGCATGACGGAAGACGGCGTCTCCAGCGAAGTCACGATGTGGTTCTCCCCGGCGCAGAAGAACATGCCGGTCAAGATGGTGGCGGCGGCCGACGTGCCCATGCAGCCCGGCCAGCCGGCCATGCCCATGCAGTCCACCATCCTGTTCAAGAACTACGACTTCTCCACCCCCGATGCCGCCCTGTTCGAGGTGCCGGCCGGCTACACGAAGATCAGCGACATGATGGAAGTCATGATGGACGGGTCCGGCGGGGGACTCGGCGCCCTGATGCAGCAGATGCAGCAGATGCAGGTCGAGGAATAGACCGGCGTCAATACACTTCCGGCACGAAGTGCTGGTCGGACAGCGGCGGGCGCACATAGCCCCGCCGCTTCTGTTTGGGCGGCAGCTTGATCGGGTCGGGCGTCAAATCCTTGTAGGATATCTGCTGCAGCAGGTGGTGAATGCAGTTCAGCCGCGCGCGCTTCTTGCTGTCGGCGTTGACCACGTTCCAGCGCGCCTGCGGAATGTCGCACACCTGGAACATGCGGTCCTTCGCCTTGGAGTAGTCCACCCAGCGCGACCGCGCCGTCAGGTCCATCGGACTGAGCTTCCAGCGCTTGGTCGGATCGTCGATCCGCGCCTTGAACCGCTTCTCCTGCTCGTCGTCCGACACCGAGAACCAGTACTTGATGAGGAGGATGCCCGACCGCACCAGCATGCGCTCGAACTCGGGGCAGGACCGGAAGAACTCTTCGTATTCCTCCTGGGTGCAGAAGCCCATGACGCGTTCGACGCCGGCGCGGTTGTACCAGCTGCGGTCGAACAGGACCATCTCGCCCGCCGCCGGCAGATGCGCCACGTAGCGCTGGAAATACCACTGGCTCTTTTCCTTGTCGGTGGGCACGCCCAGCGCCACCACCCGGCAGATGCGGGGATTCAGCCGCTGCGTAATGCGCTTGATCACGCCGCCCTTCCCCGCCGCGTCGCGTCCCTCGAACACCACCACCACCTTCAGCCCCTTGGCCTTCACCCACTCCTGCAGCTTCACCAGCTCCACCTGAAGCTTTTCCAGCTCGTCGGTGTAGGTCCAGTGCTTCTTCGGTTTGGATACGCCCGCTCCCCGGGTCCCCTTCGCCTTCTTTGCCGCTTTCGCCTTCATGCACACTCCTTCCGGCTGGATCCGGCCGGCATGTTCAGCGTACCCCCCCGGCCCTCCCGCGCAAAGCCATTTCTATCCACCCCCACGCCAAAAATCCGGATTTTCCACGCCATGGAAAAAAGTTTTCCACACCGTGGAAAACACGGAGCAAACGATCCTTCGCCAAGGTGGCCGGGGGCGCACCGAATCGCTGATGCGCCCCCCCGTCTCATTCCACCTCGATCTGCACCCGGTCGCTGAGGCCGCGCGCGCTGGCGCACACGATGTCGTGGCAACCGCGCTCCAGCGGCCAGAAGAGGGATTCGCCGGGGCGGGAGCGTCCCGCGGGGCGGTCATTGACGAACCAATGCAGCGTCTCGCCGGGCTGGCCGCTGGCGGCCTTCAGCGCCAGCTGCTGCCAGTCGGCCGCCTCCGGCAGCCGCCGGAACGTGCTGCCGCGCGCCGGCGAGAGGATGCGCAGGTCCGACGACGGCGCTTCGTCCGCCGGCGCGGCGCGGCGGTTCAGGAACGACGCCACCGCCGCCGGCCAGGCCGCATCCGCCCCGTGCCGATGCACGGGACAGGGCTCGCGACGCGACACCCGCGCGATGCTCCAGTCTTCCACGGAATGTTCGCAATGCGGCCCCGGTACGCATCCGCTCGCCGCGCACACCCGGCGCGGCACCACGCCCGCCGGCCGCGCAAACGCCGGCCCCTGGTTGTCCGGATAGATCCGCCGCACCAGGTCCCACGCAATCGGCGTCGCCGCCTTCCGCCCCACCAGCACGTCCGATCCTTCCCCGTCCGGATTCCCCACCCAGACCCCCACCACGATCTCGGGATTCCAGGCCACCGTCCAGGCGTCGCGCAGCCCGGCCGAAGTCCCCGTCTTCCACGCCAAAACCGGCAGGCGCACATCGGCGGCGTGCCCCGTCGCATCCATCGCCCGCTCGTCGCCGGAGAGAATCTCGCTGACCATCCAGCAGGCCTCCGGGGAAAACACGGGCGTCACCGCCGGCGGTTCGTCGGACTCCACGAACCGCACCGGCGCCCATCCCCCCCCGCGCGCCAGCGCCGCGTAGGCGTTGGCCAGGTCCAGCAGCCGCACCTCCGCACCCCCCAGCACCAGCCCCAGCCCGTAATGCTCCGCCGGATGCGTCAGGGTCGTCAGCCCCAGATCGCGCAGCGTCGCATGGAACCTCCCCAACCCCGTCCGCCGCACGATGTCGATCGCCGGCAGGTTCAGCGACAGCACCAGGGACTCCCGCGCGCTGACCGCGCCCCGGAAATCCCTTGCAAAATTGCGCGGCTGGAAATCGCGGAACGTCAGGGGCACATCCGTCAGCGCCGTGGCGGGCGTGGCCGCCCCGCGGTCGAACGCCAGCGCATAGGCGAACGGCTTGAGGGTCGAGCCCGCCGCCCTCGGCGCCGTCGCGCCGTTGACCTGCCCGCTGCGGGGATCGCGATAGTCCGGGGAACCGGCCAGCGCCCGCACCGCCCCCGTCGCCACCTCGATCACCACAATCGCCCCGCCCCGGATGCCGGATTCCCGCGCCCGCCGCCGCAACACCCCTTCGGCCAGCCGCTGCCAGTCCGGATCGAGCGTCGTGCGCACCGTGCCGCCCGGCCCGGGCCGCGCCGGCACGCCCGCCAGATCGCAGAAATGCGGCGCGCGGAACGGATAGCGCCCCGGGCGCACGGCCAGCGGCTGGGCCCGCGCATCCGCCCGCTCCTGCGCGGTGATGAAACCGCACGCCTCCATCCGCTCCAGCACGTAGGCCTGGCGCGTTTTCGCCCGGTCCGGATGCCGGTCGGGCCGCAGCCGCGACGGCGACTGCGGCAGGCCCGCCAGCAGCGCGGCCTCGGCCAGGCTCAGCTCGGCCGGGCTCTTGGCGAAGTAGCGCCGCGCCGCCGCCTCGATCCCCACGAGGTTCCCGCCGAACGGCGCCCGGTCCAGATAGTGCGCCAGAATCTCCCGCTTGCCGCACCGCCGCTCCAATTGCAGCGCGCGAAAGGCCTCCACCGCCTTGGTCGCCAGCGTGCGCCGCCGCGGCTGCGCCATCCGGATCACCTGCGTCGTGATCGTCGACGCCCCCGACACCCGCCGCCCGAACCAGAGGTTCTGCCCCACCGCCCGCGCCAGCGCCAGCGGATCGATCCCCGCATGCGACCAGAAGCGCTGATCCTCCGCCGCCACCAGGGCTTTGACAATCCAATGTTCCGGATCCGGCCGGTATCCCGCCCGGCAGTCAAATCCCCCCGCGCCAAGCCGCACCCGCAGCGGCTCGCCCCGCCGGTCCGTCAGCACGACGGCGGTCGGCAGCCGGTCCAGCGCCGCCGCCGGAAATGGAACGAGCCACACCGCTAGGCTTACGGCACCCACCAGGATTGCGACGGCGGTCGTCAAGCACAGGACAACCCGTACCCAGGGCGGGACGAGGTCGTCCCGGCTCCATTTCCTCTCCTTGGAGCCCCCGACGCCCTCGTCGGGGGATGGAAAATGCCCTGGCTTCCAATGCCTCACGGCCGGACCACGAGCTCCCCGCCTTCGCCCACGCCGCGGATTTCCGGCTCGTACATGCCCGACACCACCGGCGGCGGCAGAATGTACGTCCCGGCCGTCACCGCCCGCACCGCGTAATGGAATGTCGCCGGCTCGTGAAGGACGCCCGTAAAGATCAGCATGCGATCGTCGCGCGCGTCGCGATGGCGGTCGCGCTCTTCCTTCTGCTTCAACCACGGCACCAGCTGCGCCGTCGCCAGGTTCGGATTCTCGATCTCCAGTCCGGCCGGCAGCAGGTCTTCGATCACCAGCTGGTCCAGTCGGTTGCCCTGCGGATCCACCGTCAGCCGCACCACCAGCAGATCGCCCCGTTTCAACGCGGAGTCGTCCACCGGATTCCCGCCCAGATCCAGAAACTCGCGCCGGATGGATACCCCGTTCGTGACCGAAGCCTCGGGTTCCGCGGCCACGCCTTCGTGCCGGACCCAGAGATAGAGCGGCCCGGGGCCGTCGTTGCGCACCGCCACCGGCCCGGACAGGCCGGGGCCGGCCGCCCATGTCACCTGGTTTGTCGGTCCGAACGCCGTGGGTTCGCCGCCCGGCAGCGTCAGCGCGCCGGCAAAGGGCTCTTCCGTGTCCGGCAGGTGCCGCGCCAGCTTCCCGAACGCCAGCAGGGCCATGGCGTTGTCCTGCGTGTTGCCCCAATGGCCGTCGCGCTGCCGGTCGCGCAGCGACTGCGCCAGCCGCGCCACGGCGGGACATTCCGGATCCACCTCCAGCCAGGCGTCCAGCAGCAGCGCCGCATCGCGCACGTCGCTGTCGAACAGCCGCCCCGGCTCCCGGTCCCGCCGCACCGGCAGCCCCAGGGTCTCCATCAGCTCCACGGCCTGGCGCGGCTCGCCCGCCAGCACCAGCGCGGCCGCCGCATGGGCCTTCGCCGCGAAACTCAGCCGGCCGGCCTGCTCCCGCAGCCGCGCGTTCCAACCCGCATCCGGCCGCCCCGCCCGCGCCAGCACGTGGGCGTAATACGCCCGCATCTGCATCTCGCGCCGCCATTCGTCATCCGGAACGCCCGGGGTCAGCGCCCGGTCGAGACGGCCCCGCACCCAGGCCAGCGCGGACTCCAAGGCCCCTTCCGGCACGGCGAATCCCGCCGCTTTCGCTTCCACCAGGAAGTGGACCGCATAGACCGACGGCTCCTCGGCCGTGCCGCGCAGGAACGGCCACAGCGCGAATCCGCCGTCCTCCTGCTGCATCGACAGCACCCGCGAGACGGCCTGCGGCACCAGCGCCTCCACGTCGCCCGGCGCCCGCTCCGCCGGCAGCAGGCGGTCGATCCATTCGCCCGCGTACAGCAGCGGAAACGCGCCGGACACCGTCTGCTCCAGGCAGCCGTAGGGATAGTGCACCACGTAATCCAGCGCGCGCCCCAGCTGCGCCGACGGCAGGGCCGAGAGCGCCCCCGAGACGAACACCGATTCCGGCAGCCACCCGTCGGGCGCCGCAATCTCCGCTGCGGCGCCGGGCTTCAGCTTCTGGAAACCGGTGGCCACCCGAAGCCCGGCCCCGGGCCGCACCGCCAGCTCGATCGTCTCGCGATAGGATTCCGCCCCCGCCTCGACCTCGAGGGTGCACAGCGCCTTGCCGGGCCCCGGGCCCGCCGTCAGAACCAGGGGCACCCGCACGGCTTCGCCCGCCGCCAGCTCCACCCGCTGCTCCGCGGTTTCCGCCCGCAGCGGCCCGCCGCAGGTCGCCCGCACCGCCGCCGTGACCGCCCCGGCGCCTTGGTTGTTCAGCGCCACCACCGCCTCGGCGCGGTCGCCCATCGCCAGAAACCGCGGCAGCGACGGCTGCACCACCAGGTCCCGCCGCACCACCACCGGCATGGAGGTCGAACCCGCCTGCCCATCGTTGAACGCCACCGCCATCAGGCGCAGCTCGCCGCTGAACTCGGGCAGGTCCATCTCGAACTCCGCGCGGCCTTCCGCATCCAGCGGCAGGTTGGCCCGCCAGAGCGCCACCGGCTTGAACCGGTTGGCCTGGATCGGATTCAGCCGCTTCCGCAGCGCCCCCGCGGCGTCCCCGCCGGGCGCGGGCGTCGATTCCAGCGCTTCCTCCAGGATCGGCATCAGCTCGCTGTACAGGTCGAAAGCCCCGCTCGCCAGCGCCCGTTGCGCCGTGAACACCGCCATTGGATCCGGCGTCGAAAAAGCCGTCAGCAGGCAGATGCCCTCGTCCACCGCCATCACCGTCACCCGGCCGGCCGCCGGCGATCCGTCATCGGTCCGGACCGTGACGCGTCCGGCCAGCGGCGTCTGCGGACGGGCCGCGGCCGGCGCGTCCAGTTCCACCCGCAGCCGCCGCTCCGGGCGCTCCACCGGCAGCGCCGTGGTCCCCGTGGCCCGGTGCGCGCTCCAGACCGCTTCCGCCACCGCCGGGCGGATCAGCGTCAGCGTGCACCACGCGTTGGGCGTGAACGCCTCCTCCACGGCAATCTCGATCTCGGCCGTGTTTTTCTCCAGCTCCACCACGCGCGCCTCGCGCAGATGGGCGGTCTCCACCGTCAGCAGCGCCCGGCCGGCGAACGGCGCGCGCACCTGCAAACGCGCCGTGTCGCCCGGACGGTAGCGGTCCCGGTCCCACGCCAGGTCCACATGCCCGGGCTTTTCGCGGCTCCACGCCGTCCAGGCCGAATCCGGCGACGTGGCCCGGAACGCCAGCCGCGTGGCGGCGCCCGACGCCGGATCGGCCGCCGTCAGCATGTAATCGCCCGGGACCTCCACGGCAAACGCCCAGTCCCGCGGCGCGCCGTCCGCCGCCAGCGTGTCCCGGCGAATCTCCACCACCTGCCGTTCCGATGTCCATTCATAGCGTCCGTTGGAATTCCGGCGCAGCACCGAATTCCACGTCACCCGCGACAGCGTCAGCACCAGCGGCTTGCCTTCGGCGACCGGCTCGCCGTCCGGCTGCACCTGCGCCACCGCCACCCGCTGGGTCTCGCCCGCGCGCACCGCCCCCTCCCACGCCGGCTTCATCCCCACGTAATACGGATACGCATCCACCATCGCCGACCCGTAGGCCGTCGCCGCCCGCCCGCTCGGTTCCGTCACCGTCGCCGCCAGAATCACCTTCAGCGCCGCCGGCGGCCGCCACGCCTTGCGCGTGTCTGCCTGAAACACCGCCGCCCCCTCGCCATCCAGCGACCCGGAGCCCACCTTCCGGTGCACCGGCGGAAAATCCTTCTCGCCGTCGCCGAACGTCCACCCCGGCCAGTTCGTCGGCGCAAAGGGCGCCGGCGCGAACGTCGCCGCCGCCGTCACCTTGAGCCCGGCGGCCGGCGCGCCGAACAGATGCTCGCCGCGCACGCCGAACGCCAGCACGTCGCCGGCCGCAAACCGCCCCTCGGGCGGCTGCACCGCCACGCGGATCTGCGGCGGCACGAAATCCTCGAGCGCGACCGACGCCGACCCCAGCAGCGTATGCGTGCCCGGCATCGCCAGCTCGAATCCATAGCGCCCCGTCGGCAGGTAGTCGGGCAGCCGGATCTCCCCGCTCGCCGATCCGAAATCGTCCAGTTCCATCGGGAACTCCCGGTAGATCCGCCCGTCCGGCCGACGCACGCGCAGCAGCGCGGGAAACGGCTCCGGCGCGCGCATCTGGCCGTCCCGCGCCAGCGCTTGCACGAACACGGTCTCGCCCGGCCGGTAGATGCCGCGTTCGGTGAACACCGCCGCCTCGATCTGCCCCGGCTCCAGATAGCCGGTGCCGCCGGTTCCCTCGCCCGGCGCCACCCGCGTGCGCTCCAGGTCCATGTAGGTCAGGTCGCCGTCCGCCTCGGCCGTCACGACAAACGGCGTCTCCCCCTCCGCCAGTTCGATTCTCGCCAGCCCGCGGGCATCCGTCGTCCCCCGGCCGATGACCTGGTTGTTGCGCGCATACACCGTCACCGCGGCGTTCTCCACCGCCCCGGCGCTGCCCAGCCGGTTGACCCAGGCCAGCAGGACGCCCGGAAACGTCCGCGCCGCCAGCCCCAGGTCCGTCACCACCAGCAAACGCGCATCCCCGTTCGCGTGTTCCCCCCGGGTTTGCAGCCAGTACACGCCGCGCGGCTCGCCCGCCGCCAGGCGCCGCAACTCCACCGTCCCGCGCACCGGCTCGCCCTTTTCCGGCGGCGGCAGCGCATTGGTCAGGCCGATGCCTCTTCCCGTCAGGTCGTCCGTCGCCCCCCCGTAAAACCGGATGTCGCCCGACTCCCTCAGCGCCAGCTGCACCAGGTTGTTGGGAAACACCGGGCTCAGCCGCGCCTCGTAGCGGTCCAGATGAGACGCCAGCACCGGCACCGCCAGCGCGCCGCCGGGCGCCAGATAGCGCCCCGGCGAATCGATCCGCACCGCCTTGTCCCGCGCCGGAAAATGCACCCTGCGCGTCAGCGTTTCCGGCAGGCTCGATCCGTTCGCCGCCGGCAGCCCCTTCTTAAACGTGATCTCGTAGATCGCCCCCGGATCGAAGTCCCCGCGCAGCTGCAGCCCGTTCCACCACCAGCGATCCACCGTCTCCACCGTGAACTCCACCGCCGGGTCCACCGTGATGTACTCCCGGATTCCGTTCGGTTCCGGAATCGCCGTGAAATCGGCCCGCACGATCAGCGGCTCGAACGCCGGGCTCTCCACCTCCATCTTGCGCAGCAGCAGGTTCATTTCCATCTTCAGCGACCCGCGCTCCGCCCGTTCCGTCGGCTTCGACTCCGCGGCCGACGGCAGGCCCGCCTCCAGCACGTAGTCCAGCTTTTCGGTCCGCACGGGCCCGCTCTGCACCAGCAGGACGTTTTCCTCGGGCGTGCCCGCCAGCTGGTAGTCCACCTCGCCCTGCCCCGGAGCCGTCAGCTTCAGGTGGCGCGTCATCTGCGCCCGGTCCGGCCGGTCGCTGAAAACAAACCGCAGCAGCAGCTCGCGCTCCGGCGACACGTCCACCTGCTCCACCTTGCGCAGCCGCAGCACCCGCTCCGCCGGCCGCGCCTCTTCGGCGGCCGCCCCCGGTTCGTTTCCGCGCGCCGCCTCCGCCCGGGAAAGATACTCCGTCCAGCGCCAGACCCCGTAGGTGTTCACCGCCAGGAACGCCACGGCCAGCGCAAACCAGCGCGCCCCGCCGCGGCCGGCGGACGGCGCGCCGGCCGCCGGCGCCGCCGCTTCCGCGCCCGCCTCGGCGAACGTCTCCGGCGGGTCCATGTCCGCCAGGATCCGCTCCACCGCCTCCGGCCCCGCCTCGCCCCGCTCCCCGGCCCGGCGCATCGCTTCGGCGATGTGGTCGCGCAGCCCCGCCGTCACCTCCCGGCGCACCGCCTCCGGCTTGTGCGCCAGGTGCCGCTCCACCTCGCGCAAATACGCCTCCACCCGCCGCTCCGCCTCGCCTCGACTCTTCATTTTCCGGATTCCTTCCCCTGCTTCAATTGGGCCATCGCCTCCACCAACACCGGCCAATACGCATTCATCTCCGCCAGCCGCACCTTGCCCTGCGGCGTCAGCGAAAAATACCGCCGCGGCGGGCCCGCCGCCGACGGCACGTCCCGCGACTTCAGGCACCCCTCCGCCCGCAGCCGCCCCAGAATCGGATACACCGTGCTCTCCGACACCGACAGATCCTCGATCCGCTTCAGCGCCTGCACGATCTCATACCCGTAGCTCTCCCCCCGCCGCAGCACCAGCAGCACGCAGTACTCCAGCACCCCCTTGCGCAACTGCGTGATCCAGCCCTCGATCATGACCTACTCCGCATCATGTATTACGCAATACATACTACCGGCGCGCCGGTCAAGAAATTTTTCCCCGGCTTAATCCATTCCTAATATCGGATTGTCTTCCGTGCCGATCGGTGCTATCCCTGCTTGCGGTGGCCCATGACGCCCCACAAAGGACATCGAACATGAAAGCCGGCATTGCCTTCAGCGACCATTCCGATGCAGCCCGGGCCGGCCGGGAAGCGGCTTCGCGCGCCGTCGCCCTCTCCGGCCCCCCCCGGCTGGCCATCGTCTTCACGACCGATGCCTACCCTCCCCAGGCCGTGCTGGAAGCCGTCCGCCGCGAAACCGGGGACTCCAAACTGGTCGGTTTCTGCTGCGGCGGGATTCTGGCCGACGACGCCTGGCATCCGCAGGGCGTCGGCATCTGCACCCTGGGCGGCGACCTCCGGGTCCGCACCACCCTCCAACGCGGGCTGGACCGCGATCCGTATGAAACCGGCTGCCGCACGGCCGACGCGCTGCTGGCGAACGGCGTCGCCAACGGCACGGTCATCGTTCTGCCGGACGGCTTCGAGGCCAATCTCTCCGAGCTCCTGCGCGGACTCTATACCCGATGCGGCGCGGACTTCCAGTACGTGGGCGGCGGCGCCGGCGACAACCTGAAGTTCTTCAAAACCCACCAGTTCACCGAACAGGGCTGCGCCAGCCGCGCCGTGGCCGCCGCCGTCATCCAGGGCCTGAATCTCGTGACGCGCATCGGCCACGGCTGGGCCCCCATGGGCGAGCCCCTCGTCATGACCCGCACCCAGGGCAAAATCGTTCATGAAATCGACGGCATGCCCGCCTTCGCGGCCTATCAGCAGCATCTCGGCCCGATCTCCCGGGAGGAGTTCAGGACCCGCGGCATGCTGCACCCCCTGGGCTTCCCCGACGTGTTCGGTCGCTACACCATCCGCGACCCCCTCGCCGTGGAAGACGGCGACAGCATCCGGTTCGTCAACGAGGTGCCCTCCCAGGCCGTCGGCAACATCATGGACGGTCACATCGACCAGCTCATCGAAACCGCCGGCAAGACCGTGCGCGAAGCCGTCAGCGCCGTCCCCGATGCCGCCTTCCTGCTGCTGTTCGACTGCATCTCCCGCGCCACGCTCATGGGCGACCGGTTCCGGGAGGAACTGCGCGCCATCCGCAAGGCCGCCGGCCCCCGCCTTCCGATCCTGGGCGCCCTCACCTTCGGCGAAATCGGCGCGGCCGGCGACGTTCCCCAACTTCACAACAAAACCACCGTCGCCGTCGCCGGAGGCCCCCTCCCGGCATGATCTTCGGCAAGCCAGCCTCGTCCCCGCGTTCCCGCAAGGCCCCCGATTACGCCATCGTCGCGGAACTCTCCGCCCTGCATGAGCTGTCCGCCCTCGCGCTGGTCTCCGACGAAGAGCAGCTCGCCAGCGAAGCCGTCGAAAAAATCACCCGCCTCTTCGGCACCCGCCGCTTCGCCATTCTCACCGGACGCCCCCCCCGAAGGCGCGTCGTGGTGGCTTCCGGCTTCAAGGCCGGCGAATCCCCCGCAGCCGTCCTGTCCCGGTCCCGCAACGATCCCCACCGCCTGGTGCTGGTGTTCAACGAGGGCAAGGAAGATCAGGACGCCCTGTTCTTCGAGCAGGCCCAGCCCATAGACAAGCGCCTGCGCCGTCTCTACAACGTCCTCGCCAGCCGCATCGAAGAACGCCTGGCGTTTTTCCGCCACGAGGCGCAGCGCGCGCGCATGGAACGGGACCTGCGCGAAAGCGAAGCCCGCAACCGCGCCATCCTCGACGCCATCCCCGACCTGATGTTCGTGTACGACCGCGACGGCACCTATCTCGACTACCACGCCGCCAAAGCCGCCCTGCTGGCCGCCCCCCCGGGACAGTTTCTCGGCCGCAACATCCGCGATGTCCTGCCCCCGGACGCCGCCGAACGTCTCCTGCACGGCTTCAGCCTCGCCCTGGAATCCGGCCGCCCGCAGCGCGTGGAATATGCTCTGGACCTGGCCGGCGAGGCCCGCGCCTTTGAAGCCCGGATCTGCCCTCTCGACGACCGCCGCCTGCTGGTCATGGCCCGCGACATCACCGATCTCAAGCAGGCCGAAGCCGACCGGGACACCCTGCAGAACAAGCTCGCCCAGGGCCGGAAAATGGAATCCATCGGCCGCCTGGCCGGCGGCGTCGCCCACGACTTCAACAACATGCTGTGCGCCATCCTCGGCCATGCCGAGCTGGCCCTGAATGTCCCCGGCTCCCCCGACCCCGTCCGGGAACATCTCGACGAAATCCGACGGGCCGGCGAACGCTCCGCCGATCTCACCCGCCAGCTGCTGGCCTTCGCCCGCAAGCAAACCGTCTCCCCCCGGCGACTCGACCTCAACCAGGCCGTCGAAGGCATGCTCAACATGCTCCGCCGGCTCATCGGCGAACCCATCCGGCTGGATTGGCAGCCCGGCCCCGACGCCGGCCAGGTCCGGATCGATCCCTCCCAGCTGGATCAGATCCTCGTCAACCTCTGCCTCAACGCCCGGGACGCCATCGGCGCATCCGGCACCATCCGCCTCGACACCGCCATCGCCACCCTCGATGCCGCCGCCACCCCCGCCCTCGAAGGCGCCGCCCCCGGCGAGTATGCCTGCCTGACCGTCCGCGACGACGGCGCCGGCATGGACCGCGACACCCTTTCCCGCATTTTCGAACCGTTCTTCACCACCAAGGAAATCGGCAAGGGCACCGGTCTCGGCCTGGCCACCGTGTACGGAGCCGTCCGGCAGAACAACGGGTTCCTCCGGGTGGACAGCGCACCGGGCCACGGCAGCGCCTTCCAGGTGTTTCTGCCCCGCCTCGCCCCCGGGCCCTGCGATGAGAAAACACCCGACGCGCCCGCGCCGCCTCCCGCCGCCGCCGGCCATCAAACCATTCTGGTGGTCGAAGACGACCCGGCCATCCTCCAGATCACCACCAGGCAGCTGGAATCCATCGGCTATGCCGTGCTGGCCGCCGATTCGCCGGAAGGCGGCCTGCGCCTGGCCCGGACCCACGACGGCCCGATCGCCCTGCTGATGACCGACGTGGTCATGCCCGGCATGAACGGCTTCGAACTCGCCAGGGCCGTCCAGTCCGTGCATCCGGACCTGCCCTGCCTGTTCATGTCCGGCTATACCCCCGCCGACATCCCCGATCCGGGCGCCTCCGCCTGCCCGGGACCCATCCTCCAGAAGCCCTTTTCCCGGGACGCGCTGGCAAACGCCGTGCGGCAGGCGTTGGCGAAATCCGCCTGACCGGGCCGCCACCGCCCCGGCGTCCGGACACCGGGACATAAAAAGGACTCGTCATCCAGCGGCAAAAACGGCAGGTTTCGTACAACACAGCGGAGGGTCGCATGAACATTGTTGCCATCATGGCCAGCTATCGCAAGGGACGCACGATTGACACGCTCGTGGACCGGGCCATCGCCGGCACGCTGGCCGCCAATCCCGGTGCCACGACCGAAAAAATCACCCTGATCGACAAGCACATCGAATACTGCCGCAACTGCATGGCCTGCCGGGACGACGACCCGTCCAAGCCTCTCGCCCGCTGCGTCATTCAAGACGACATGCAGGCCATCTATCCGGTCCTCGACGCCGCCGACGCCTACATCATCGGCACTCCCATCAACATGGGCAACGAAACCGCCCTGTTCAAAACCTTCGTCGAACGCTGCTGCTTCGTTTTCGCCAAGCCGGGAACCTTTCCCATGAAAGGCGTCCCCACCCCCCGCGGCACCCGCAAGCGCCGGGCCGTCGCCATCCTCAGCACCGGCGTCGTCCCGCCCTGGATGCGCCTGCTGTGCGACGATGCCACCCCGCTGATCAAGGATTTCTGCAAAACCATGCTCAACGCCCGCCTGCTCGACACCCTCTACGCCGGCGCCATCGAAAAACGAACCGTGGACTATTACACCCAGGCCGCCTTCCAGCTTGGCCGGGAACTGGTCCGCTGACGGACACCCGACTCCGCCGTTCCGCCCCATGCCCCCCCCCGCCTCACTGACCATTCTGGGCGCCGGTCCCGCCGGCTATCCCGCCGCGTTCCTCGCCGCCGATCTCGGACTGTCCGTCACCCTGATCGACCGGGAAGATGCCCTGGGCGGCACCTGCCTGCATCGCGGCTGCATCCCGTCCAAGTCCCTCCTGCATGCCGCGCGCCTGCTGTCCGACGCCCGCGAGGCCTCCGCCCTGGGCCTCGACTTCGCGCCCCCGGCCATCCGCCTGGAAGCCCTGCGCGAATGGAAGGAATCCGTCACCGCGCGCCTGGCCAACGGCCTCTCCCAGCTGGCCAAGGCCCGCCGCATCTCTGTCCTCCACGCGCAGGCCGCGCTGGCGTCCCCCACGCAGCTCCAGTTGACCGGCCCCGACGGCGCAGACCGCTCCCTGGATTTCGACACGCTCCTGCTGGCCCCCGGCTCTGTCCCGGTCCTGCCTTCCGGCTTCCCGGCCGGCCATCCCCACCTGTGGGATTCCACCGCCGCCCTGGCCCTCCCGGAAATCCCCCCCTCCCTCCTCGTCGTGGGCGGCGGCTATATCGGCCTGGAACTGGGTTCGGTCTATGCCGCCCTCGGCTCGCGCGTGACCGTCGTCGAAATGACCGGCGGCCTCCTGCCCGGCGTGGACCGCGATCTCATCGTGCCCCTGGCCAAGCGCCTGCGCAGCCGGCTCCACGCCATCCATCTGACGACCCGCGTGGCCGACATCGCCGACGACCCGTCCGGGCTGCGCGCCACGCTGGAAGACCTGAAAACCGGCGAAACCCGCAGCGAGCCCTTTGCCAAAATTTTGGTGGCCGTCGGGCGACGGCCGAACACCGGCGACCTGGCGCTCGATCGCGCGGGCCTCCCCGCCGACGATCGCGGGTTCATTCCCGCGGACGCCGACGGCCGCGCCGGCCAGCCGCGGATCTATGCCGCCGGCGACGCCGCCGGCAACCCCATGCTGGCCCACAAGGCCACCCACGAAGCCCGGGCGCTCGTCGCACGGCTCGCCGGCCGCCCCGCACACGCTTCACGGCATGTCCCCGCCGTCGTGTTCACCGATCCGGAAATCGCCTGGGTCGGCCTCACCGAAACCGAAGCCCGCGAACGGGGCATCGAAGTCCGGGTTTCCAAATTCCCCTGGGCCGCCAGCGGGCGCGCCCTCACGCTCGACCGCGCCGACGGTTCCACCAAGCTGCTCGCCGATCCCGGCACCGGCCGGCTGCTCGGCGCGGGCCTCGCCGGGCCCGGCGCGGGCGATCTGATTTCCGAAGCCGCCCTCGCCCTGGAAACCGGCGCCACCGTGGCGGACCTCGCCCGCACCATTCACCCCCACCCCACCCTCTCGGAAACGCTCGGCGAAGCTGCCGAACTCCACGAAGGCCTCTGCACCCACCTCTACCGCCCGGCCAAGCGTTGAGGGTTCCGCTGCAGACCGGCACGAGGTCGTGCCGGCTCCAAACAGCCACTGAATCCTTGTCTTTGGAGCCCCCGACAACCCCGCCGGGAATATGATTCTTCGCTTATCGCGGCGGTTGCGCGAACCGCGCGAGGCTTTCGAGATAATCCGCGGGCGTGCCGAAATCGAACCGTTCGCCCCGGGTCATCTCCAGCGCCAGATATCCTTCGCGCCGACGCAGCATCTCCTGGGCGCGGGTCAGCTGGAACTCGCCGTGATCCCGCACGTTGTCGCGGATCATCTGCTCCAGCACCTCGTAGATGGACGGCGCCAGCAGATGCAGCCCGAACCAGCCGAGAAATTCATCGTCGCCCAGTCCATCCACGCGCAGCTCGCGCCGCGCCGCGGCCTCATCGGGCTTCTCGATGATCCGGGTCACGTCAATCAGCCGGGGATTGTCCGGAAACCGGACGCCGGCAATGGCGCCGTACCCCTTGAGCTGGTCGGGACCGATGCGGTTGACGGCTGATACACACCGCCCGCCGCTGCGCGCCGCCAGCTCCGCCAGCTCCCGGCAGGGCGAAACCGGCGCGCCCCGGAACAGATGGTCGCCCAGGCACAGCAGCACCCGGTCCCCGCCGGCAAACGCCCGGCTCTGATAGACCGCGTGGCCGTAGCCTTCGGCTTCGCCCTGCACCGCGAACCGCAGGCGCTCGTTGAATTCCGGCAGACGCCGCGCCTCGTCCGCCAGCCCCGGACTCTTCTCCAGCCGCCGGAGCCAATCCGCATCCGGTGCGGCAAAATACGCGCGGATCGCCTCTTCATCGCCGGGTTGGACCACCAGGCAGATTTCCTCGATGCCCGCCGCGACCAGGTCGATCAGATGACAATGGATCATCGCGCGGGCCAGGCCGTCGGGCCCCACCACGGGCATCAACTCCTTTTTCACGGCCCGCGACGCCGGAAAGAGCCGCGTCCCGAGACCCGCCAACGGAATCACCGCCTTGGTTGCCGCCCCTACGCCGGTTGCCATGTCCACCCTCCTGCCCGGGGCGCATAGCGCCGCGCACCGAATTCAAACGCCCCCGGCGATGTGCCCCAGAACACGTCGGGCGCCGCCCCCATCCTCCGCGCATGCTCCGCGGCAATCCCGGGGATGTGCTGGGTCAAGGCCTCCCGCCGTCCGAACACCGCCACCGTGCCGCCCGCGCCCCCGCCCGTGATTTTGGCGCCGTACAGCCCCTTCCGCGGACCGATCCGCCGGACCGCTTCGACCAGCGCATCCACCTCGGGCACCGACAGCCGGCACTCGTCGCGATAGCTTTCGTGGGCGGCGACCATTTCCCTGCCCGCCGCCGCGCATCCGGCTTCGTCGCCGTTCCGCGCCGACCGCAGCGCCTCCATGAACCGCAGCACCCGTTCGTTTTCCAGCACGGCATGGCGGACGGGGCCCCGGACGCGATACACCGTGCCGGGACGAATGACCGTCGCCGTGTCTTCGTGCGTCCGGTGCCGCGCCAGAAAATCCGCCCCCGTCATCCGCCCGGGCAGATGCCGCTCCGCCGCCGCCAGTTCGTTCCCCGTCAGCTCCGTCAGGTACGACAGCGGCGGCAGCCCCTTCTGTTTCCGCAGGCCGTTGAGAATCCGCCGGCCCATGAACGCGCCGATGCGCACATCGCCGTAGGGCGCCGCCGCCACGGAATGGCGCACCATGGAATTAATCCCGACAAACCCCGTCCCCCTGGGAACGTCCACCCGTCCCTCCACCGATCCCGGCCGGCATACAACATGAAGAAGCTTTCCCCGCCGGCCGCTGGCAATGGCCATCTGGTCCATGATGCCGCACGGCGCCCCCACCACCCGGTTCTCCGCGATCTGTCCCAGCTGCGCGATCCGATCCGCCCCCAGCCCGAGACCCAGCCAGGCATTGAGCGCGCACAGGGTGCCGATCTCCACGGCCGCCGAGCTGGCGATTCCCGCATTCATCGGCGCCGTCGCCAGCAGCCGCAGGTGGAATCCCGTCGGCAGCCGGATCCCTTCTTCCCGGAGCAGCGCGACCAGGCTGCCCCCGGCATACGCCGCCCACGACGCCAGCGAATGGGCCGCAAACCGGGCCCGGACGGATGCGTAATCGGCGCAAGCGTCTTCCATCTCCTCCAGCGAAAATTCCGTCTCCACCGGCAACCCCTCCCCCCCGGCCCGTTCGGTGCGGATGCGCACGAGCCGGTCCCGGCGCGCCTGCACGGCCGCCAGCACCCCGGCGCCCAGCGTCGCCTGGCAGACATTCGCCCCGGAGTAGTCCGCGATGCCCCCCATCACGTCCAGCCGCGCCGGCACCCGCGCCACCCAGATCGGTTTGGCCCGAATAAAACCGTTCAGCCGTCGCTCGAAATCCGCGACCTCGGAGGGCTTCATCATCTGATGCGCTGGCGCAGGCATGACGCAACAGAATCCCCCGTTCCACCCCGTTTGCAAAGCAAAAACCCCTTCCATCGGGGTCAGACCGTAAATATTCACTTTCGGGTTGACTTGCCTAAATGCACAGGGTAGGAAATCAACATGCCTAGACCGCTTCGCATGGAATTTGAGCATGCCCTGTACCATGTCACAAGCCGGGGAAATGCCCGCCAGGTGTTATTTCACACCGACAGTGACCGAATCCGTTTTTTAGGCCAGTTGCGTGACAATCTCGAAACGTATGGCGTGGTACTTTATGCGTGGGTGCTGATGGATAACCATTTCCACTTGGTGCTCAGAACTCCACGGGCAAACTTAAGCCGTTTCATGCAAAGACTCAACAGCAGCTACAGCCTGTACTATCGTTACAAACACGGGAAGCCGGGCCATGTGATGGGAGGCCGTTTCAAGGCCCCCGTCATTCAAGACGACACCTATCTGCTTTCGGTAACACGATATGTTCATCTGAATCCGGTGCAGACCCAGAGACAACAACAACGAACCGCCAAAGAACGAATGGCGTTCTTGAATGCCTATCCCTGGAGCAGCTTTCCGAACTATGTCCGAAACACCCCTTTCCCGGATTGGATGAGCAATTATGTGCTGAAAGCCTATGGACGAAACCTGAAAGAGGCCCGTAAACGCTACAGGTCTTTGGTGCTCTCCGGCATGACGCGGCAGAAGGAAGCGGCCCAGGACTTGATGAAGTCCAGCCCATACGCGATTGGCAGCGCCGATTTCGTGGATAGAACCACGCGGGAGTTATCCCGGCGCGCAACGGGCGGACCTCAAGATAGAGACATTTCGCTGCCCCGGACCGGCATGGCGTTGAACGAAATCGACCGGGTGGTTAGTCAATACTTTGGTGTATCGCCAGCCGAATTGCAGCAACACGGACGCATAGCCGGCCCTGCTAAAATAGTGGCACTGGAGTTGGCCGCCCGCTGGAGCGGGAAAACCCTCCGCGCCATTGGACAATACTATGGGCAGATCAGTAGCCAAGCCGTCACCATGGCCCGCAAGCGTGCCAAACAGATACAGAAAGTCGAATGGGATAAACTGGGGCGCGAATTGGAAGCGGCTCAACAGACGTTAAAGTGATAATTTACGGTCTGACCCCGATGGGGATCAATCCTCCACCAGCCAGAGTAGCTCGTAGGGCGCCGCTTCGACGATGCCCCCGGTCGAAAACGTGCGGCCGGTGAATACATCCCGGAAGAAGTGCGCCAGCCCCTGGGCGCGCCAGCCCCGCAGATCCACGACCTGATCATGCTCTGAAAAATTGGCCAGCACGGCGAGCCGGTGGCTGCCGTTTTCGCGCAGGTAGGTCAGCACGTGCGGATTCTCGCCGGGCAGCAGGCGCATGGCGGCCCCCTGCAGGGCCGGCCGCCGCCTGCGCTCGGCGAACAGCGCGCGCACCCCCTCGAAATGCCGGTTCCGGAGCGTGCCTTCCTTCTCCACCTCGTTCCGGAACAGATCCCAGTCGGCTCTGGGGCGGTGAATCCAGCGGCTGTCGTCGGCCTTGTCGGGCTGTTTCAAATAGGCATAGTCGTTCAGCACGGCCCATTCCTCGCCGAGGAAGATCAGGGGGATGCCCCCGATGCTGCACAGCACGCCGTACAGCATGTGCAGGCGGCGAAGCGCCATCCCGGCCAGGGCCTCGTCGCGCTGGCGCAGGGCCTGCTCCAGCCCCGCCAGCGAGGCCGCCGTGCCGCAGATGCGCATGTCGCCCGTGTCCTCGTTGTGCTGGAACGGAACCCCCGTTGCGAACGACCCCTCGAACCGCCCCGTATAAAAGCGGTTGAGAAAGTCGCGGTGGTCGCCCGGCCGGATGCCGACTGCCTCCGCGTCGTCGTTGGCGAACGCCCAGCCGATGTCGTCGTGCCCGCGCAGATAGTTGACCCAGGCCGTGCCTTCCGGCAGCCGGTGACGGTGGCCGAGCGACTGCTTCAGCAGCCGCACCTCCCGCGTCGCCGCGCTCTCCCATAGCAGCGCCATCAGCGCCGGATTGTAGGACAGCGGGCATTCCTCCCGGCCGATGTAGCGCACGACCTCGTCGGGATGCACGATGGCCTCCGACTTGAAGACCAGCCCCGGCGCCGCGATCCGGCACAGCGCATTGAACGCCTGAATCAGCAGGTGGGCCTCGGGCAGATTCTCGCAGGACGTCCCCATCTGCTTCCAGATGAAGGCCACCGCATCCAGCCGCAGGATTTCCACTCCCGTGTTGGCCAGAAACAGCATCTCCGCCGCCATGGCCCGGAACACTTCCGGATTCGCGTATTTCAAATCCCACTGGAAGCTGTTGAACGTGGTCCACACCCACCGCTGCATGCCCGAGTGCCACGTGAAATTGCCGCGGCGCACCGTCGGAAAAATCTCCCGCAGCGTTTTTTCGTACTGATCGGGAATCGTCCGGTCCTCGTACAGATGGTAGTACTCCATGTGCTCGCGGTCGCCCTCCTGGGCCCGGATCGCCCACACGTGGTCTTCGGACGTGTGGTTGAACACGAAATCCAGCACCAGCGAGATGCCCGCCTGCCGCAGGTCCGCCGCCAGCGCGCGCAGGTCGTCGATCGTGCCGAGCCTGGGATCCACCGACCGGTAGTCGCTGATGGCATAGCCGCCGTCGCTGTTGCCGGGCCGCGAGGCGAACAGCGGCATCAGGTGCAGATAGGTCAGCCCCAGCCGCTGCAGATAGGGAATCTTCTCCCGCAGCCGCGCCAGATCCCCCGCAAACAGGTCCACGTACAGCGATCCCCCGGCCATCCGCTCGGACAGATGCCACCCCGGATCGTTCTCGCGCCGCAGATCGAGCTCGTACAGGTCGTCCGGCCGCTCCAGCCAGCAGTCCACCGCCGTCAGCGTGATGCTTTCCAGATAGAAGAAGAAGTCGTAGTGGCTCCCGTAAAGGCGGTGCAGCAGGCCGAAGAAGCGCGGCCAGTGCTCCGCCAGCCGCGCCTCGATCGTTTCCACCCACCGCTCCGCCCCGAAGCGCGAATCGCACGCCTCTTCGATGCGCCGGAGAATCCGGGGCCGGATGCGCCGCAGCGACCGCTCCGCTTCGTAGGCTGCGTCGAATTCAGGCATGGGTCTCCGCCGGGCCGGACGCCGTCCCGCTGCTCCCGTTCCCGTTGCCGCCGCGGCTCCCGTTCCCGTTCGCCGCCTTGTCCGGATCCGTCAGCGCGTCGTTCGGGATCGTGATCTGGTCGAGGAAGTTATAGTAGCGGATGCCTTCGATGATGCCGGCGGCATGAGGCGCCTGCGCAAAGTACACCCGCGGATACTTCCGCAGCTTCTCCAGTTCGGGGCCGTAATTGCCCACGACCACGCCCAGCGCGTTCACCGACAGCATGCCTTCGTCGTTGCCCGAATCCCCCGCCGCCAGGATGTGCTCCAGCGGGAAATTCCATTTGTAGGCGATGTGCCGCACGCTGACCCCGCTGCCCGCGCGCGTCGGAATCACGTCCAGGAACATTCCGTGCGACAGCACCACCTTGGCCTGCAGGCCGTTCTCGCGCAGCATGCGCTTGATCCGGTTCACCTTCGGCGACACCGCCGGGTCGATCTGGTAGCTGACCTTGAAGGCCGACTGCTCGTGGTCCGGCTGGCGGTAGAAGCCCGGCTGGCCGTCGAGCACCTCGCGCACCCGCTCCGGTTCCCACCGGAACCCGATATGCTTGTGCCAGCTCCGGTCCATCGTGAAGTTCTTCCCGTAGTAGATTTCCGTCCCCACCGAGGTGATCAGCACTTCCGGACGCGGAATGTCCAGGTCGTGGATCATCCGCATCACCTCCTCGTAGCGCCGCCCCGTGGCGATACCGAACCCCACGTGCAGCGGCGCCTCCGCGATCAGGCGGAAAAACTCCTGCATCGCCCCGTCGTCGCCCGTCAGCGTGTTGTCTATGTCCGTCAGGATCAGGCGGTCAATCTGCGACAGCCGGCGCGTCTGGCGGCCGCGGATGATCGCCGGCGGCGTATCCGCTTCCTTCAGCACCTCGCGCACGTCCCGCAGGTAGCGCTGCACATGCCGCCGCCAGGAGTAGTGGGCGTGGACGTTCTCGATCCCCGCCCGGGAGAACTCGTCCCACGCGCCCGGCTCGATCAGGATGTGCAGGATCGCCTTGCGGATCGCCTCCGGGTCCAGCGGATCCACCAGCAGCCCGTTTTTGCAGTTGGCGATGATGTCGCTGGGACCGCCGTCGTGGGTCGCCACGATCGGCAGCCCGCTGGCCGCCGCCTCCAGCAGCGTCAGGCCGAACGGCTCCGTCAGCGCCGGGTTCACGAACACGCCGCGCGTGCGCGCCGCCCGCCGGTACAGCGGCGCCACCTCTTCGGCCCGGTGGCGCTTCGGATAGGCCGCCTGGCCGTACAGCCCGTACGTGTCGATCAACGTCAGGATGTTGGTCAGCACCGTGCGCTGCCCCGGCGGCATCGCGCGGATGTCGTCGCGCGACCCCATCACCAGCACCAGGTTCGCCGCCCGCTGCATCGGCGGCGACTCGCCGTACACCTTCACCAGCATCTCCAGGTTCTTGCGCTCGTCCGGCCGCGCCATCGCCACGATCATCGGCTTGTCCGGCTCGCGCAGGAAACTGCGAATGTCCTGCTCCAGGTCCGTCGCCGCCTCCTCGCCCTCCGGCGGATGGAACGACCCCAGGTCCACCCCCGGCGGAATCACCTCCATCCGCTCCGGAATGTAGTTCTCGTACTGCTCGTACTGCTCCTTCACCTCCTGCCGCGTGCTGGTGCAGATCAGCGAGCACGTCTCCAGCGCGAACTCCTCGGCCTCGATCCGCGTGGACAGGCTGTAGCGCGCCTCGGCTTTCTCCCGGCTGACGCCCGCATCCAGCAGGCGCTGGCGTTTCACCCGCCCCAGCGAATGGCCGGTGAACACGAAGGGAATCCCCAGCAGGCGCGACAGCTGGCCGCCGCCGTAGCCCGCATCCGCGTAATGCCCGTGAATCACGTCCGGCACGCGGTCTGTCTTCCGGAAGTAATTCAGGCACTGGTCCACGAACACCTCCAGATAGGGCCACAGCTTCGTCTTGCCCAGGTACCGCTTCGGCCCGAACGGAATCCGGATGATCCACGCCTTCTCCGCGATCTGCTCCTCGAGCTGCGCGTAGTCCTTCGACACGCGCTCATCCACCACCTGCCGCGTGATCAGATCCACCCGCTCCACGCCCGGATCCGCCGACAGCGCCCGCGCCAGGTCCAGCACATAGCGCGTCTGCCCGCCCGTGTCCTCGTCCCGGCCCAGTTCCAGGTTCTCCCCGCGAATCAGCCCGTGCAGGCTGATCAGCGCAATCTTCAGTTTCTTGTCTTCACTCATGTCGATAGAACTCCTTGTCTTCCGTACCCGCTCCGCGCAACCCGCAAATCCTCGAAGCAAACCGTCCGGCCTTCTCCGCGATCTCCCGCGCCGGCGCCCCGCGCAGCAGGCCGTCAATCGCCACCGCCGAAATCGAATCGCCCGCCCCCACCGTGTCCGCCAGGCGCTCCACCCGCGGCGCCGGCGAACACACCGCCTCGCCGTAGCCCCCCCGGATCATCAGCCCCTCCGCCCCAGCCGTCAGCAGCACGTTGCCAATGCCGTGATCGGCCCGCAACCGGTCCAGCAGCTCGCCGCACCGCGCCAGCGAGAGACCCGTTTCCCCCGTCACCGCCGCCAGCTCCTCGAGGTTCAGCTTCAGCCAGTCCGCCCCCTGCATCCAGTCGCGAAGCAAGTCCCGCGAATCATGCGGCGGGCGCAGATTGATGTCGAAAAACCGGATCGCCTCCGGCGAGCGCTCCCGAATCGCCTCCAGCGTCCGCCGGCTGGTTTCGCTGCGCAGCGCCAGCAGTCCGTGACACAGCACCTTCCCGGCCGCGAAGCCGTCGTCGCCGATGAAATCCCACGCCCGCGGCATGCAGATGTCGTAGCGCGGCTCGCCGCCCGCGAACTCCACCTGCACCGTCCCCGTGGCGTGCTCCCGGTCCGTCTGCAGCCCGTCCGTCCGCAGCCCCCACGCCGTCATCTTCTCCCGCACCGCCCGGCCGTCCGCGTCGGCCCCCGTCGCGCTCACCAGCAGCGGATCCCGGCCGAATCCCTTCAATCCCCACGCCACGTTGAACGGCGCGCCCCCCAGCACCCGCCGGCCGTCCGGAAAACAGTCCAGCAGCACCTCCCCGAACACCAGCACCGGCGCCTCGCGGATGTCCCGCGCCGCCGTGCCGCCCCCCGGTCGAATTGGCCTTTCCGTATGTCCCATCTGGTTATACAGTATGCGCGAAAACATGACGTTTTTCAATCCAAATCCGCATATTCCGCCCCGCGTGCTCGCCACCGACCTCGACGGCACGTTCATCCCCCTGCCCGACCGCCCGGACAACGTTTCCGCCCTGGACACATTCCGGCAGGCGCGCGCGGAACACCGCCTCGGCCTCGTCTATGCCACCGGCCGCCATCTGGCCTCCGTTCTCGATGCCGTCGCCCGCTATGCACTGCCGCTCCCCGATTGGATCGTCTGCGATGTCGGCACGTCCATCCACCGCCGGCAAGACAACCGCTACGCCCCCTATACCCCCTTCGAAACCCATTTGTCCGAGCAGACCCGCGGCATCGGCCGCGATGCCGTGGAGTCCCTGCTGGTCGGCATGGACGGCCTGACCCTCCAGCCCCCCGAGCGCCAGCAGCGCTTCAAAATCAGCTGCTTCTCCGCCGCGGCGGACACCGAAATCCTGGCCGCCCGCATCAATCAGCGCCTCCGGGAAGCCGGCCTGCCCTATGCCTGCCTCGCCAGCCTCAATCCCTTCCGCGACGAAGGACTCCTCGACATCCTGCCCGCCGGCGCCTCCAAGGCCGCCGCCCTCCTCTGGCTTGCCACCCACGCCGATTTCTCCCCCGACGAAGTCGTCTTCTCCGGCGATTCCGGCAACGATCTCGCCGCGCTGACCTGCGGCTTCCGCGCCATTGTCGTCGCCAATGCCTCCGACACCCTCGCCGGGCGCGCCGCACAGACCCTCGCCGAACGCGGCCTCGCCGACCGCCTCTACCGCGCCACCCTCCCCGCCACCAGCGGCGTCCTCCAGGGCGCCCGCCACTTCCACCTGCTGCCCCCCGCCTGACCCCTCGCGGCCGAAACGGACGGATTTTTTCTGGCCGCGGTCCGTTCCCGCCGCTAGGGTGGACACGTGCCTGGTCGCAACCCATGTTCTGAGCCGGGACGGAGACTCCGTTCCGTTGCCGCGCCGGCCATCGCCCTCCTGGCGGCGCTGGCCGCCGGATGCGCCCGCGAACCCGCCGGCCCGGCGATCCGCGTCTGGTGCCAGCAGGGGCAGGAGGCCGAAAACGCCGCCATGCGTTCCATGGCCTCCGCCTTCAACCAGGCCCATGCCCGAGAGGGCATCGCCGTCCACCTCACCTTCTTCCCCGATTTCCAATACACCGAAAAGGTGTCCATCGCCGCCGCCGCCCGCGACCTGCCCGATGTCCTCGCCCTCGACGGCCCCACCGTCGCCCGCTTCGCGCAGGCCGGCCTGCTGCGGCCCGTCGCCGGCTGGTTTTCCCCCGAAGAACTCGACGACTTCGCCCCCACCATCCTCGCCCAGGGCACCGTCAACGGCACCCTCTACGCCCTGGGCGCCTTCGATTCCGCCCTGGTGCTCTATTACGACCGCGACCGGCTGGCCCGCGCCGGCGTGACGCCGCCAAGCGGATTCGAGGCCTGGACCTGGGACGACTTCATGGCCGCCTGCGCCCGCCTCAAGGCCGCCGGATTCGATCCGGTCTCCCTGCACATGGATGAATCCGGCGACGAATGGTTCACCTATGCCTTCAGCCCCCTGATCTGGTCCGCCGGCGGCCGCCTCATCGGCCCCGACGGCCGCGTCGAAGGCGTGCTGAATGCGCCGGAAAACGCCGCCGCCCTGCGGCGCTGGCGCGAGGTGTTCGCCCGCGACTTCGCCGCGCGGGCGCCCGTGGATCCCGATCCGTTCGGCAACGGCCATACCGCGATGGACTGGTCGGGGCACTGGATGGTCCGCAGCCATCTCGCGGCCAAGGGCGACCGTCTGGGTGTCATGCCCCTGCCCGCCATGGGCGACACCCCCGCCGCCGCCTGCGGAAGCTGGTGCTGGGGCCTCACCCGGGATGCCGCCGATCCCGACCGCGCCGCCCGCTGGCTGCGCTGGGTCACCGATCCCGGGCGCGGCATCCAACCCATCGTCGCCGCCAACGGCGCCGTCCCCGCCCGACGCTCGGCCTATCGCCTCTTCCCCGAGTACGCCCACCCGCCGTTCAACCTGTTCCGGCATCTGCAGGAAACCGCCGGACGCCCCCGGCCCCGCACCCCCGCCTATCCCACCCTCACCCGCCATGTCGCCGCCGCCCTGCGCGACATCGCCCGCGGCGCCGATCCCCGGGAATGCCTCGACCGCGCCGCCCGCCAGGTCCAGGCCCGACTGGACCGCCGGAGGCCGGCGCCATGAATCCGCTGACCGGCCGCCGCCGCCTGATCCCCTGGCTGTTTCTCGCCCCCGCCCTGGCGCTGCTGGGAACCTTCACCCTCGTCCCCATGCTCCGCGCCGCCGGATGGAGCCTGACCGATGCCGACCTGCTCCGCACCGGCTCCGCCGCCTGGACCGGCGCCGCCCACTACTCCGACCTGCTGACCGATCCGCGCTTCCGTCGCGCCTTCTTCAACACCGCCTGCTTCGCCCTGATGGTCGTGCCCGTTCAGGCCGCCCTGGCCTTCTTCCTCGCCCTGTGGGTCAACCGCCCCGAACCGCAGTGGCGCTGGCTGCGCACCGTCTTCTTCGCCCCCGTCGTCGTGTCCATGCCCGTGCTGGCCGTCCTCTGGACCATGCTCTACCAGCCGATGCGCGGCGACCAGACCGGCCTCGTCAACGCCCTCGTCGCCGCCGTAGGCCTGCCCGCGCAGGCGTGGCTGCAGAATCCCCGCCTCGCCCTGCCCGCCATCGCCTTCATGTCCGTCTGGCAGGGCGTCGGCTTCCAGATGATGATCTTCCTGGCCGGCCTCCAGAACCTGTCCCGCGACCAGCTCGAAGCCGCGACAATCGACGGCGCCGGCGCCGCCCAGCGCCTGCGGCACGTCATTCTGCCGGCCATGCGCCCCTCGATCGCGTTCGTCCTGACCGCCACCCTGATCCTGTCCTTCCGGCTGTTCGCCCAGCCCTACCTGATGACCCGCGGCGGCCCCGAAGACGCCACGGTGTCCGTCATCCAGTTCATCTACGAAACCACCTTCCTCGGCCAGGAACTCGGCCGGGCCAGCGCCGCCGCCATGCTGTTCCTGGCGCTGGTCGCCGGCCTCGCCCTGGCCCAGCGCCTCTTCGCCCGGGAGGTCCGGTCATGAAGCGCGCCGCCGGATGGCTGCTGGCCGGCGCCGCCGCGCTGGGATTCCTGCTGCCCCTGCTGTGGATGCTGCACGCCTCCTTCCGCCCCGAACCCGCCGTCTTCCAGGGCGGCTGGGCCCCGCTGCTGGACTTCCGCGGCCTGCACCTGGGCCACTACGCCGACGCCTGGCGCCGCGCCGCGCTCGCCACCGGACTGCTCAACTCCCTGCTGCAGGTCGCCGGCATCCTGGGCCTGGGCCTCCTGTTCAACAGCCTGGCCGCCTACGCCCTCGCCCGCTTCGATTTCCCCGGCCGCCGCCCCCTCTTCGCCCTCGTGATCGTGCTGATCATCCTGCCCGTCGAAGTGCTCGCCGTCCCCCTGCTGCTCACCGTCCGCGACCTCGGACTCGTCGGCGGCCACGCCCGCACCCTCGCCGCCCTGGTCCTGCCCTTCGCCGTCAAGGCCTTCAACATCTACTTCCTCCGCCAGCATTTCCTCGCCCTGCCGCGCGACCTCGAAGAGGCCGCCGTCGTGGACGGCGCCGGCCCCTTCCGGATCTACTGGAGCGTGGCCCTGCCCGCCATCCGTCCCGCCCTCGCCACCGTTTTGGTGCTGGATCTGCTCACCCACTGGAGCGATTTCATCTGGCCCCCGATCATCTGCACCCGCGAAGAAACCCGCACCGTCCAGATCTCCCTGGCCAACCTGTTCACCCAGCCCCCGGTCCAGTGGGGCGACATCCTCGCCTGCGCCGTCCTCATCACCCTCCCCGTCCTGCTCGTCTTCCGCCTCGCCCAGCGCCATGTCGTCGCCACCCACCTCGCCGCCGGCATCAAATGACCCGCCCCCCGCCCGCCCCGCTGAATTCCCCTTCCCGGATTTTCCACGCCATGGAAACTTTTTGGTCCGTTTTTCCACGCCATGGAAACTTTTTTTCCACACCGTG
>ENA-UOXR01001207-UOXR01001207.1-bioreactor-metagenome-genome-assembly--contig:-NODE-1207-length-28056-cov-28.504732_pt1 | contig 28056 bp, 28 predicted proteins | sample MGYA00238164_ERZ764825 | MGnify/ENA primary metagenome ERZ764825 (study PRJEB28920, sample SAMN05720171) | bioreactor metagenome | isolation source: Anaerobic biogas reactor | place: USA:Washington...
TGACATACTAGTTTTTACCGATGATATTTTGCCTCTATATGCTGTGTTTTTGTTGATTTTTCCCGAAAATGTAGTACAATATAAGTGGAATTGAGGGGCGCCTTTTCTTTTTTTCAGACTTTGACTATTTCTTGCAAAGGAGGGAATGCTTTTGGATACAATAGAAATAATTTGGGCGGGCCTAATTGTTGTGTTCCTTATTGTCGAGGGCGTCACGGCCGGGCTTGCATCGATATGGTTTGCCGCCGGCGCGGTTGCCGGCCTTGTCCTTGCTCTGCTAAATGTGCCTTTGGGGTGGCAGATCACCGCATTTATAGTTGTATCTGTCATAACTCTTATTTTAACGAGACCCCTGGCTAAAAAATATGTCAACAAAAACGTCCAGCCGACCAATGCCGACCGCGTTATAGGGCAGACGGGTATTGTCCTTGAAAAGATAGACAATATTGCCGGTACCGGAACGGTAAAGATAAACGGCAAGACGTGGACTGCGTGCTCCATCAGCGGCAATGCTATTGCCGTGGGCGTTTTGGTGACCGCCGCCGCCATAAGCGGCGTGACATTGCAGGTAGCAGAAAAAGGTACAGACGAAAAATCTGACTTCGGAACAGACACTGGCGGATGTAGCTACGCTGCAACAACCAACGAAGGTGACAAATAGTAATTTCGCCTATCAGAATACTTGAAGCAGCCGCAGGCTTATTGCGGCAGTATTGGAGGATAATATGGAGAACTACATTGTCCCGCTGGTAATCATTATTCTTGTTATAGTCATTCTTGTTCGCAATATCCGCATAGTACCGCAGGCACAGGCATACGTAATCGAGCGTCTCGGCGCATACAGCACGACATGGCACGTAGGTCTGCACTTTAAGATTCCGTTCATCGAGGCAGTTGCCAAAAAGGTCTCGCTTAAGGAGCAGGTTTATGATTTCCCGCCTCAGCCTGTTATCACCAAGGACAACGTGACTATGCAGATAGACACTGTGCTCTACTTTGAGATCACCGACCCAAAGCTCTACACATACGGGGTTGAAAGCCCCATCAATGCCATTGAGAACCTCTCCGCCACCACTTTGCGTAACATTATCGGAGATTTAGAACTCGACCAGACGCTCACAAGCCGTGATGTCATAAACTCCCAAATGCGCTCTATCCTTGACGAAGCCACCGATCCGTGGGGCATCAAGGTAAACCGAGTTGAGCTTAAAAATATTCTCCCTCCGCGCGAGATACAGGACGCCATGGAGAGGCAGATGAAGGCGGAGCGCCAGCGCAGGGAAGCCATACTTACGGCAGAGGGCGAGAAGAAGTCGGCGATCCTCATTGCAGAAGGTGAAAAGGAGAGTGCAATCCTCCGTGCGGACGCAATGAAGCAGACTCAGATACTCGAAGCAGAAGGCGAGGCGGAGGCTATTCTCAAGGTTCAGGCGGCCACCGCTGAAGGTATCCGCCGCATCAACGAGAGCATGCCCTCCGATGCCGTTATCAAAATCAGGGCATTAGAAGCTTTTGCTGCCGCAGCAAACGGTCAGGCTACCAAGATCATTGTCCCCTCCGAGATACAGGGCATTGCCGGTCTTGCGGCTTCCGTAAAGGAAATACTGAAAGACTAACGTCTGTTCCCACGCAGTGAAAGCTTTTTCCATGCTTATAATACGGCAAGGCACCACCGGAAATACCCGGAGGTGCCTTGTCTATCAGAGGGTTTAATCTGTTTATATACGTCAGCCGCGGAGCGCATTAGCTCCGCGGCTGTTTTTTGAAGGTGGATTTCCAATTTACAAGAGCAGCTGACAATATAATGAGGATTTTTACTGAACCGTATGGGTAAATATGTAGCTTTTGATTTTAGCATACTGGGGTGCAAGAATATGTATACCGTCAGAAAGCGCGGCGTCCTCCGGCAAAAACCCGTCGCCGTTTGCAAGCAGGTCAAAGACGTTTAGGTAATAGCATCTTCTCTCTGCGCAGACTCGCTTTATTGCCGCGTTGTAGTCTATTATGTTGTCGCGGTTCAGGCCGCCACGGGACTCCGAGCAGCTTTGAGTGACCGGAGTGACGGCGAAAATGTATATCGTTGCGTTTGGCTGAGAGCTTCTGACAAGCTCGACGATAGACGCGAGATTTTTGCTGAAAGCCTGAAGGTACCTGTCACCGGCGGCTATTTCGTTAGTGCCGAGCATGATATAGACCTTACCGTAGCTGTGTTCAGACAATGCCTGTGACAGAGGCCCGGTATCCTGCACAGTATTTCCATTCTCGTCAGTACGGGTAGTGCTAAGCTTAAAACCTGAGTAAGTGTTTAGAAAGTAGGGGCAGGAAGCGCCATTAACAGCGTAGAAATCTGAGCTGCCGAGGCCAAAGTAAGCCTGCATTCCAACTACGATAGAGTGACCGATGAAGCAGGCATCATTAAAGTAGTCAGTACTGGCGGGGGTGCTTTCGGGCACCACGGTGCCGAAAACGTAGTTGCCGGATTGGTCAAAAGAGTTTTCCGTGACGGGCTTATAGCTTATGCTGTCTATAAAACGCATAAGCATGGCGGCGACCTCCGCGCGCGTCGCTCCGTTTTGGGGGCGAAAGCTTCCGTCCGTATAGCCGTTAATCACGCCCGTCTGCTGAAGTACCGTAACCGGAGTTTTGCAGATTGAAGAGATGGATGTGCTGTCTGTAAAGGAAGAGACAGGTGAGGACGGCTTAAGCTTCAGATGTTTCAGCGCTGCGAATTTGCAGAGCATATAGCAGATGTCCTCACGCGTTATGGGGTCTTCGGGGCGGAACTCGCCGTCTGTAATATTGGCAATGCCATTTCTGCATGCCCATCTGACATATGGTGTATAGTACTTGTCCGGTCGGACATCACTTTCAACAAGCTCTTTGGGCGCGCCGCCATATCGGCCGAGGACTGTCACAAACATCCCGCGGGTCATGGCAAGGTTGGGGGAGAAGTCGTCGGCGCTTGTCCCGTTGAACATTCCCCTGGAAATTACAAAACTGACAGCATCGTAGAACCAATCGGCAGAGCTTATGTCCCTGAAATCAGAGACAGTTACAGCTGATGCAAAGCAAAGGCCGCTAAGGAGATATGAAAAAATAATAAGGGCGGAAAAAAGCTTTTTCATAAAAGCCTCCTTCAGATATTATCTGCTGAGTACATCCGCCAGAACGTCGTTCATGTCGTACATGCCGGGCTGCTTAATGTTAGCGAGATAGATCGCCGCCGCGACAGCGCCGCTGGCAAAAACGCTGCGGGAGTATGCACTGTGCTTGAGCTCTATGACCTCGTCCTTACCGGCAAAAATTACCTCATGTTCGCCTACAATGGTTCCGCCGCGCACAGATGAGATGCCGATTTCATTATGCTCGCGTTTTTGGCGGACACTTTGACGCTCATATATATATTCCGAGTCGTGGGGTAAAGCGGAGGCGGCGGCGTCCGCGAGCATTAGTGCAGTACCGCTGGGGGCATCGACTTTTGTATTGTGGTGCTTTTCCACTATCTCAACGTCGAAATCGTCGCCGAGGACGGCGGCCGCTTTTTTTACAAGGGCGGTCAAGAGGTTTATTCCAAGGGACATGTTTCCCGAACGGAAGGCGGGCACCTTCTCGGACAGGTGCGAAATATGCACCAATTGCTCACCGGAATAACCTGTTGTGCAGAAAACGCATGGTATATTTCTATCTGTGCAGAATGTGAGCAGATTATCGAGGGCTGCGGGACTGGAAAAGTCTATTATAACGTCCGCCTCTCCCTTAAAATCTTTTGGGTTGGCAAATACCGGAAAGTTGCCGCATGCTTTACCTGTTATATCGAAGCCTGCGGCAACTTCCACGTCCTTTTTGTCCTCACAGATCTGTGCAACCATCTGTCCCATTTTTCCGCTGCATCCGGATATAATTATCTTTGTCATGTTTTTCCTCCGCGTTTTTGTTAAAAAGGGGCGAAACAAGTTCGCCCCTTAAGTTGGTTTATTTCAGTTTGAGACCTACGTCCGTCATGCTCTTCTTGAGCTTTTCAAGGTTCTCCGGCGCCATTTCATAGAGGGGCAGCCTTAGATTTCCGACTTCCATTCCCATGAGGTTCATTGCCGTCTTGATTGGAATTGGGTTGACCTCTATGAAAAGCGTTGCAAAGAGGTCTGCGTATTTGTAGTATATGTCGCAGGCGGACTTGAAGTCGTTTTTCATGCAGAGATCGCAGATGTCGGTCAAGACCTGGGGCACTATGTTTGATGCGACGGATATAACGCCCTTAGCGCCCATCGCCATCATGGGTATGGTGTTGTCGTCGTTACCGCTCCAGATGTTGAGGTCGTCTCCGACCAGCGCCCGTGTGCGGGAAAACAGGCTGAAATCGCCGGATGCCTCCTTGATCCCGTTGATGTTCGGGTGCTTGGATAAAATCTTGTATGTATCCGCGGCGATGCCGATCCCCGTTCTGCTGGGGACGTTATAGAGTATCATCGGGATATCTATGCGGTCTGCGACGGTGGTGAAGTGCTGGACAAGACCGCGTTGGGTGGTTTTGTTGTAATAGGGCGTGACCATGAGGATGCCGTCTGCGCCGGAGGCCTTTGCACTGGTCGCGAGAGCGACGCTGGTCATAGTGTCGTTGCTGCCTACGCCGGCGACAACCTTCATTCTGCCGGCGACTTTCTTGACGCAAAAATCGACCAGCTCTTCATGTTCGGATATGGGCTGTGTGGCATTTTCACCGGTGGTCCCGCAGACTATGATAGCGGAGATGCCTCCGGCGACCTGCATTTCTATGAGTTCTGCCATCTTGTTATAATCTATGGTGTTCCCGCGGAAAGGTGTTACAATTGCCGTGGACGCTCCTGTGAATATCGGTGTTTTCATTATAAATGACCTCCTTTTAGTGGGTGGCTTCTATATAGCCCTCCGCACAGAGCAGTTCCGCCAGTTCGACGGCCCCGCCTGCGGCGCCTCGCAGAGTGTTGTGTGAGAGACAGACGAATTTATAGTCATACTGGGTGTCCTCGCGAAGCCTGCCGATAGAGACGGCCATCCCGTTTTCCAGATTGCGGTCGAGCTTTGTCTGGGGCCGGTCGGCTTCCGTGAAGTAGTGTAAAAACTGTTTGGGAGCTGTTGGAAGGTTTAGCTCCTGAGCTCTGCCTCTGTAATTTTCCCAAAGGCCCAGAATCTGCTCTTTTGTGGGCTTCCTGTCAAAGTTAACAAACACGGCTGCCATGTGGCCGTCGGTACAGGCTACGCGCAGGCACTGTGCTGTTATGCGGGGCTTTTCGGCAGCGGCGATGACGCCGTTTTCAACCTTGCCCCAGACTTTCAGCGGCTCTTTTTCGGACTTTTCTTCCTCTCCGCCGATATAGGGTATGCAGTTATCCACCATTTCCGGCCAACGCTCAAATGTTTTGCCGGCGCCGGAAATTGCCTGATAGGTGCACACCAGAATGTCCTTGATGCCGAATTCCTCGCGGAGAGGCTCCAAGGCGGGGACGTAGCTTTGAATCGAGCAGTTCGATTTCGTGGCAATAAAGCCTCGCTGCGTCCCCAGTCGCTTTCGTTGAGCTTCTATGACTTTTATGTGTTCGGAGTTGATTTCGGGAATGACCATGGGTACGTCGGGAGTCCAACGATTTGCACTGTTGTTGGAAACAACGGGGCATTCGCGCTTGGCGTATGCCTCCTCGAGAGCCACAACTTCCTCTTTTTTCATGTCAACGGCGCAGAAGATAAAGTCGACGTTTTTGACGATCTCGTCGATGTCTGCGGCTGCGTCCTTGACAACGAGCTTTGTGGCACACTCGGGGAGGGGGTCGGGCATAGCCCAGCGGCCGCTGACGGCTTCCTCATAGGTTTTTCCGGCGCTTCTGGCGCTTGCCGCAACCTCGACAAGCTCAAACCAGGGGTGAGCGGCGATGAGCAGAACGTAGCGCTGCCCAACCATACCGGTTGCGCCGACTATTCCGACTTTATATTTCTTCATAGTTTCCCAACTTTCCGCTACGTGCTTCAAGTATAAATAATCTATCACTAATACTTGAAAGAGGAGCTTTTTTGTAATATAATGTTACTGTTACTAATTGGCGGACGGTATTAAGTGTTCCGTATTTAGAAAATCCTATCACAGCGCGCTTTCACTGTCAATAAATGTTCGCCATGAATTATGGCGGCTTTTACCTGAGTTTTTTGTCAATTTAGCGAAAGGAAGAACCCATGAAACATACATATCATAAGGCCATCGCGTTTTTTCTTGCTGCAGTATTGGCGGTTTCTGTCCTCAGTTACGGCGGAGCGGCCTCGGCCGCCGGATCAATATATGTCAATGACGGCAGCGGCGTTCTCGGGACAGATATTGGCTCGGCATACGCCGTCGGAGGAGACGGCAGCGTTTCGGTTGTCGGAGACAGCTATGCAATAACCGGAGACGGCACCGTGAAGGTAGGGCAGAATCTTCCGGGGGGAGAAGATGACGGCACGACCGTAAAGGTTTCTTCAAACGTAGCCCGCATAGGTCTTTACTATTACTATAACAACTCCCGTGACAGCTCGCTTGCAGCGGCTAATCTTCAAAACGATGTCGGCTATGGGTATAAGTTTGGATACTATGACTCGGACCGCGTGTTCCATGAACTTGCTTCTACAAATCAGACAAAGATTACTATGAAGCCCACTGGAGGCGGCAGGGAGATTAGTGTCTACATCACCGGGACGGACACGGTCATATTCAGACACACTAACAGCAGCTATAACTTAGCTGTGCGGCCTGTATCGACCGGCGGAAAAGCGAAGACTTGGTTTAAAGGCTACAGCTATTATGGTGATTTTGAATACTACCGATACATAGACAGCAGAATGACCGTAATAAATGTTGTTAATATTGAGGACTATGTAAAAGGTGTTGTTCCTTACGAAATGTCCTCCTCGTGGCCTATAGAGGCTCTAAAGGCTCAGGCTGTCTGTGCAAGAACCTACTATGCAAGAAGTGCTGGCAATTATTCTCAATACGGCTTTGACGTGACTGCTGATAATTATTGTCAGGTCTACTTCGGAACGGCCAGAGCCTCTGCTAACAGCGATGCTGCTGTAGACCAGACTGCCGGGAAATATGTAACTTACAATGGGAATCTTTGTACCACATTCTATTTTTCATCGGATGGCGGAGCGACCGAGGACTGCGAAAACATATTTTATGCTGCACTGCCTTACTGTCGGGGGGTTGTTGATACCTATGAGCAGGACGTACCGCAGAGCATGAACAAATATAAAGAATGGACAAGACAGTATTCTGCTGCTGAGCTCTCCGCAAAGCTCAACAAATACGGTATCACGAACCTTTCCTCAATTACGCCCGAGTATTCTAGAATGGGAAACGTAATCAAGCTTACATTTACGGACGTCAACGGAAACAAGGCGACAGTTTCAAAAGACAGCTGCTATTCGGTAATCGGCCTGCCAAGTATACGCTACAGAGTAGAGAAAACCAGCGACAACACATTTGTTTTTAATGGAAGCGGCTGGGGGCATAATATAGGCATGAGCCAGTGGGGGGCTTATTCAATGGCGGCCTACCATGGCTGTAGCTATCAGCAGATAATTAAGTTTTATTTTACTGGGGTTAATATATCCACAGGGGTATAATCATTTTATGAGGACATCTGATTTTAATTACTTTCTGCCCGAGGAACTCATTGCTCAGACGCCTATCGAAAGGCGTGACGGTTCGCGCCTTCTGCATCTGGACAAGAAGACGGGCGAGATTGAGCACAGGCACTTCTACGACCTGCCGCTGTATCTGCGCAAAGGCGACTGCCTTGTTCTCAATGACTCCCGTGTTCTTCCCGCGAGGCTGATAGGACGCCGCGAGACGGGCGGCGTCGTTGAGGTCGTGCTGCTGCGCGACATGGGAGGCGGCGTGTGGGAATGCCTGACACGTCCGGGGAGAAAGACAAAACCGGGTACAGAACTTGTTTTCGGCGACGGTGAGCTTACGGCTACCGTCGCCTCCGCCTGTGAGGACGGAAACAGGCTGCTTCGCTTTCACTATGAGGGGATATTTCTTGAGGTGCTTGAACGTCTTGGAAAGATGCCTCTACCGCCCTATATAAAGGAAGAGCTTCAGGATAAGGAGCGTTACCAGACTGTCTACTCACGCGAGCTCGGATCTGCCGCCGCGCCCACGGCGGGGCTCCACTTTACAGAGGCGCTTCTCGATAAAATCGCCCGGCAGGGCGTGAGCATATGCTATGTCACTCTCCATGTTGGGCTGGGTACATTTCGCCCAGTCAAGAGCGAAAACATTGAAAATCATGAGATGCACTCGGAGTTCTGCATAATCCCCGATGAGACGGCAAAGACCGTTAACGAGACAAAGAAAAACGGAGGCCGCATAATATCTGTGGGGACAACCTCCTGCCGCACGCTGGAGAGCTTTGCCAATGAGGACGGCACGCTCTCTGCGGCCTCCGGGTGGACTGATATTTTTATTTTCCCCGGCTACAGGTTCAAGTGTATAGATGCACTCGTTACGAATTTTCATCTCCCGGAGAGCACGCTTATCATGCTTGTCTCCGCGCTCGCGGGCAGGGAGAATGTCCTTAACGCCTACGAAAAAGCCGTGGAAGAGCGTTACCGCTTCTTCTCCTTTGGCGACGCAATGATTATCGAATAGGAGAATTCTATTGTTCAGAGTTTTGAAAACAGAGGGCCACGCCAGACGCGGCGAGTTTATCTGTCCCCACGGAGCGGTCCAGACCCCCGTGTTTATGAATGTGGGCACCCAGGGAGCCATAAAGGGCGGAGTTTCCGCGCCAGAGCTTAAAGAGCTGGGCTGCCAGATAGAACTCTCCAACACATACCATCTGCATGTGAGGCCCGGAGACGAACTGATAAAACGCCGCGGAGGACTGCACAGCTTCATGAACTGGGACGGACCGGTTCTGACGGACAGCGGGGGATTCCAGATCTTTTCTCTTGCAGACCTGCGCAAGATAAGAGAAGAGGGAGTGAGCTTCAACTCCCATGTTGACGGGCGAAAGATATTTATGGGCCCCGAGGAGAGCATGAGAATCCAGTCCAATTTGGGCTCTGATGTAGCTATGGCTTTCGACGAGTGCGTAAAAATACCCTCGCCCTACGAATATGTGGACGAGTCCTGTGACCGCACATATCGCTGGCTTTGCCGCTGCAAGGAAGAGCTTGAACGGCTGAATTCTACGGGAGACGCTGTGAATCCCGGGCAAGTGCTCTTCGGTATAAATCAGGGAGCGACATTTACGGATCTGCGTATCCGCCATATGAAGCAGATAGCGGAGCTTGATCTGGCCGGATACGCCATCGGAGGTCTTGCTGTAGGGGAGTCCCATCGGGAGATGTACGACACCATTGAGGCGGTGGAAGAGTTTATGCCTGCGGATAAGCCGCGCTACCTTATGGGAGTCGGTACTCCCTCGAATATAATTGAGGGAGTCTACAGGGGCGTGGACTTTTTTGACTGTGTTATGCCGTCGCGAAATGGCCGCCACGGGCATCTATTCACATGGGACGGTATTATCAATATTATAAATGCCAAGTATGCCGAGGACGACGGGCCAATTGATGAAAACTGTACTTGTCCTGTGTGCAGGAGCTTTTCCCGTGCATATATAAGGCATCTTTTCAAGGCTGAAGAGATACTTGCGATGCGCTTGGGAGCTGTCCACAATCTCTTTTTTTATAACAGCCTTATGACGCGTATACGTACGGCTTTGGACGAGGGCACATTTTCAAACTTCCGGCGGCAGTATTCGGAAAAACTGGATAAACGCATATAATTTGCTTGCAATTGGCATAATTGCCATATATAATGTGAAAGAAATCGTATGGAGGTATACTATTTAATGAATAAAACCGCTACAAGAAAGCTAATGTCGGTGGTTGCTGTGGTTCTGACGCTCTGTCTCGTTCTGGCAGGCTGCACCACCATAGGCGGTACCGCCGACACCGCCGCTGCAAACGGTGGGGCCGCCGCAACTACCGGCGGATCTGTTCAGTTTATTATTTCCATTGCCCTGCTGGTCGTGATCTTCTATTTCTTCCTGATCAGACCCGAGAAGAAGCGCAAGAAAAAAGAGCAGGAGCTGCGCAGCTCTCTGGGAGTGGGGGACGAAATAGTTACCATTGGTGGTTTGGTCGGCAAGATTGTCAATATAACCGACGACGATGTCACTTTTGAGACCGGAGAGGACAGAGTTCGTATCCAGATCGCAAAGTGGGCCATCTCCAGAAAGACAAAGTAAAATTTTATATCAGTCATTGACCGGATATCCGCCGAATAAGCTATAACAGCTTGGTTCGGCGGCTTTTTATTTCAAAAGGAGGATAGACATGGACAAGAGCAAAGTTAACGGCACAGCAGGAATAGAGTTCATAGTCAAATCACTTGTCTGCGCGATCATGGGACTTGCACTCACTGCGATCCTGCTGCTTGGATTTTCACTGATGATGTTAAAAGGAGCGGGGCTGCAGAATATGGCGGGCGAGTATGTGATACTCAGCGTGATAATCGGGGCGACGTTTGCCGGCTTGAGGTGTGCAAAAAAACGGGATACGGGTGTGGTTACGGCGGGGTTTATAACCGCGGTTTGCTTTATACTGCTGCTGCTAATCGGCTCGATTTTTACTCCGAATAGCCCGGCGGGTGAGGGGATACTGCTTAAAAATATGGTTGCGGCGCTGTGCGGAGGGTGCTTTGGCGGGACCCTGGCTTTGTACAGAAAGAACAAAAAGTCCAAATTGAGACGCTAGGATATTACTAAATGTAATCAACGCGCAAAGTTAACATAATTTTAGTGTAATCAACTATATATAGTTATTTTTAAAAATTAGCGTACTATATATTTGAAATTATACCTGATTTTAAGGCGTTTCTGCAGATGAGTTGACGAGGTTTACATAATGCAGTTAACATAATTAATAGTCATAATTACCAAAAATCAACTAAATTCGTAAATAGACTTGATAACCAATTGAATTTGTATTATTATTGACAGCGTAAATGTTATGTAAATTGCGTCATTATCCGCGCCGCTGTCAATGGACAACGGGGGACAATAAAAGATGCAGTTAACTTCATTAGGCTTTACCGACAGCAGGAAAAATAATAGGGAGGGCAAAATCGCTCTCATTATTTTTTCCCTGTGTTTTTTCGCGGGAAGCGCGATTGGCTCAATGTTCGGATATCCTTTTTCGTGGATCAGATGTATGGCTGATGGCTATCTCTATGAGAACTCTGTAAAGCTCGGGCCTTTTCTCTCTTTTCTGTGGTCTTTTAGGTTTCACCTTCTGGCTATGATCATAGGAACCTCATTCCTTGGCTCGGTTTTTCTGCCGCCGCTTATTGCTGTGAGGGCATACCTTCTCAGCTGCGCTTCAGCCGACATAATTTCTTCTGATCCTCAAAACGGTATAGTTATGGCTCTGATTGTTGTCGGCCTGCCGTCGCTTTTGTCAGTTCCTACCTTTCTGGCTCTCTCATCGGAAGCGCTGTCTGCCTCTCTTGATCTCCTGCGTATGCGTACCGGTACCCGTTTTCGAGATGGCCGCGGCCGTCTCCGGTCTTGCTTTATCTGTCTTATTATTATGATTCTCTGCACTTTTGTGGAGATCAGGCTTGTGCCATACATTATTCTCTTACTCAACAAATAACCGGAAAGGAGGAGTGTTAACGATGACTAATTCAGAATGTCTGAATGAGTATGAGGTCTACCTGCGCGATATAAAGAAGGCCTCTGATAACACCCTCAGTTCATATTTGAGAGATATAAGACAGACGGGAGAATACCTCGACACACACACCGATGTCCGCTTTGAGTCCGCTACAGAAGCAGAGCTTGAGGAGTATACGGAATGGATGAAGTCACAAGGCAAGTCGGTTCCCACGGTTGCACGCGCCATTGCTTCCATTAAGAATTTCTATAGATTTCTTCTTTCCGAGGGCATTGTGGAGACAAATCCCGCTCTGGGGCTTGTACCCGAGAGGGCGGAGCAGAAGCTGCCTCAGATACTCACCGGAAAGGAAGTAGAGCTGCTCCTTGAACAGCCGGAGTGTAGCGATCTCAAGGGTTACCGTGACCGCGCAATGCTGGAGCTTCTCTATGCAACGGGGATACGCGTCAGCGAACTTATCGCGCTGGACGTTCCCGATGTGAATATTCCGGCCGGCTTTATACGCTGCCGCGGACACGACAAGGAGAGAATTATTCCTCTTTATCCGGCTGCTGTGCGCGCGCTCAAGGAATATGTCGAGTTTATAAGGCCTCAGATGATCGCCTCCGCAGACGAGCCGTCACTGTTTGTCAACGTCAGCGGTGAGCGTATGTCCCGTCAGGGCTTCTGGAAGATAATCAAGACCTATCAGCAGAAGGCCAAGATCGAAAAGACCATCACACCGCACACGCTGCGCCACTCCTTTGCGGCGCATCTGCTTGAAAACGGCGCTGACCTTCGCTCTATTCAGGAGATGCTGGGACATGCCGATATCTCCTCCACTCAGGTCTATTCACAGCTTGTCAAGAAGCAGATCAAGGATGTCTATAATAAAGCTCACCCGAGAGCATAGGGGTTTTCCATATTAGATTCTTTATAAAAGAGCAAGGCGGCGTTTTTTAAAACGCCGCCTTGCTCTTTGTTGTTGGCTTATCAGATATTCCTCAGCAGCATACCGTGTGAGGGGGCTCTGCCCAATAAAAGAAAAGTCATTGAACATTGTAAAAATCTATGATACTATTATGAATATATTTGTGTGTGTGGAGGCAGCTATGCGGATCATGGGCATCGACCCCGGTATTGCCACGATTGGCTTTGGGGTCATAGAGAGCGAAAAAGGCAGGCTGACTCTTGTCAACTGCGGGGTCATAACTACACCTGCCCATACAAGCCTTTCCAGCCGCCTTGACCGCATCTATACCGATATGGAGGAGCTGTGCAGAACCTTTAGACCCGACGCAATAGCCTATGAGGAGCTCTTCTTCAACACCAATGTCACGACCGGAATTTCCGTCGCCCACGGCAGGGGAGTATTGCTCCTGGCCGGATACCGTACGGGGGTGCCGGTCTTTGAGTATACGCCGCTGCAGGTAAAGCAGGCTGTTGTCGGATACGGCAGGGCGGAAAAAAATCAGGTCATTGATATGGTGCGGCGCATTCTGAACATGAAAAGCGCGCCGAAGCCCGACGATGCTGCGGACGCTCTTGCAATAGCCATCTGCCACGCCAGGAGCGCGACCTCGCTCCTCACTAAAAACGGAGGTGAACCATCTTGTTCCACCACATAAGCGGAATAGTTACCGACCTCGCGCCCAATCTCGCAGTCATAGAGTGCGCCGGAGTCGGATTTGAGATAAATACGACTGCAAATACGATCTCCCGCCTCAGGAGCGGTGAGAAGGCGAAGCTCTATATATGTGAGAACATCAGAGAGGATGTCTTTGACCTCTACGGCTTTTTTGATAAGAGTGAAAAAAGCTGCTTTGAAATGCTGGTCAGCGTGTCCGGGGTCGGTCCTAAGGCGGCAATAAGCATTCTGTCGACCTCAAACCCGGAATCGCTGGCAATGGCTATAATCGGCGGCGACGAAAAGGCGCTCACTGTCGCGCCCGGTGTCGGCAAGAAGATCGCTCAGCGCATACTGCTGGAGCTGAAGGACAAGATGTGCAAGGAGACGGAGGGGCTTGTCATCGGCTCTGTACCGCTGTCCCGCGGCGAATCCGGTTCTTCAAAGCTGTCCGACGCCGCTTCGGCGCTTGCTGTTCTGGGCTACAGCAATGCTGAAATAGGTCTTGCACTTAAGGATATTGACATTGAAAATGCTACACTTGAGCAGACGATTAAACTAGCGCTCAAGAAGATGCTGAAATAAAGGGGGGCAGTTATATGAGTATCAGCTTTTCCGGCGACGAGGAACATATTGTAACTTCGACAACGATACTGCCTGAGGACTCCAATGAGGGTTCTCTCCGCCCCAGAACGCTGAATGAGTATATCGGACAGAGCAAAGCCAAGGACAATCTCTCCGTCTTCATAAAGGCGGCAAAGATGCGCAGTGAGCCGCTTGACCATGTTCTTCTGCACGGACCTCCGGGCCTGGGCAAGACCACGCTGGCGGGCATAATATCCAATGAGATGGGCGTAAATATGCGGATTACCTCCGGACCTGCTATTGAAAAGCCCGGAGACCTCGCTGCGCTGCTGACAAATCTGCAGGAAAACGATATACTGTTTGTGGATGAGATCCACCGTCTCAACCGCTCGGTGGAGGAGATATTATATCCGGCTATGGAGGATTATGCCATCGACATAATCATTGGAAAGGGCCCCTCGGCAAACTCTATTCGTCTCGATTTGCCAAAATTCACGCTTATAGGGGCGACAACCCGCTCCGGACAGCTGACAGCACCGCTGCGAGACCGATTCGGCGTCACTCTGCGACTTGAGCTCTACGATCCCGACGAGCTGACGCAGATTGTTGAGCGCAGCGCGGGTATACTTGGGATTGAAATCGACCGTGAAGGCGCAAAGGAGATAGCCTGCCGAAGCAGGGGCACCCCCCGAATAGCAAACCGTCTGCTCCGGAGAGTGCGCGACTTTGCACAGGTCACCGCGGGAGGTAAAATAGACAAAAAAGTGGCTGATGAGGCACTTACACGTCTTGAGGTCGACAAACAGGGACTGGATTCACTTGACAAACGAATGCTCAGGAGTATAATCGAATTTTATGAAGGCGGTCCCGTGGGTCTCGACACTCTTGCAGCAACCATCAATGAGGAAGCGGTGACTCTGGAGGACGTCTACGAGCCATATCTTCTGCAGCAGGGCTTTCTTACCCGGACCACGCGCGGACGCTGTGTCACTAAAAAAGCGTATGATCACTTGGGTATAGAGTATCTGGGGCAGCAGCGAATCGACATATAATTGGAGGGAAGCCAATTGGGAAAATATTTTGGAACCGACGGAATACGCGGAGTCGTCAACAAGGATCTTAACGCGGATATGGCCTTTAAGGTCGGGCAGGCAGCGGCAATGGTACTTGCCGAAACTAAAGAAAACGGTGCAAAACCGCTGTTTACAATAGGAAAGGATACGCGCATCTCCGGCGACATGCTGGAGGCGGCGATAACTGCCGGTCTGTGTTCGGCCGGTGCGGAGGTTATGCAGCTTGGCGTTATACCCACTCCCGCCGTGGCCTACATAACGGTGGACAGCGGCGCCGACGCGGGTATAGTCATCTCGGCATCGCACAATCCCTATGAGCACAACGGCATCAAAATTTTCAACGGCAGAGGATTTAAGCTCAGCGACGAGCTGGAACTTGAGATAGAAGCACTTGTGGATGACCCCGACAGGCTGGAGCGCAGGACTAACGGCGATATAGGACGTATCATAAACCGGGGTCCCGAATACGTTGACCGATACATAGAGCATGTCGCTTCCGCGGCCGAGGGCAAAATCCGAAGGATGAAGGTCATGGTCGACTGTGCAAACGGCGCCGCCTCTAGAACAGTAGATGAAATATTCAGCCGTTTTCCGCTGGATCTGGAGCTTATAAAGGACCATCCGGACGGCTGCAACATTAACGACAGATGCGGCTCAACCCACATAGACAACCTCGGCAGAATGGTGGTGGCAGGCGGTTTTGACATTGGCATAGCTTTCGACGGCGATGCCGACCGCTGTCTTGTTGTGGACGAAAACGGCAAGCTTGTGGACGGCGACAAGATTATGGCCATATGCGCAAAGACCATGGTCGAAAAGGGCGAACTGAAGCAAAACTCCATAGTTGCCACAGTCATGTCCAACCTCGGGTTTCACGAATTCTGCCGCAAGAACGGCATTGCGCTGCACTGTGCGGCGGTAGGTGACCGAAATGTACTCGAAATGATGCAGAAGAACGGCTACAATCTTGGGGGGGAACAGTCGGGACACCTTATTTTCCTTGACAACGAGACCACCGGAGACGGTCAGCTTGCGGCTGTAAAGTTTTTGAAGGTAGTCAGCGACACAGGCAAAAAGGTCTCTGAGCTGGCAGATGAAATTCCTACATATCCGCAGGTTCTTATTAACGTGCCTATCGAGGGCGGCAACGATATTAAAAAGGCTCTCATGGAGGACGGGGAAGTCAGACAGAGGGTCGAAGAGGAGGAAAAGAAGCTCGGAGACACAGGGAGGGTGCTTGTACGCGCCTCAGGGACAGAAGCGCTTATCCGTATTATGGTCGAGTCCGCAGACAGCGCGCTTGCGGACAGCATATCATCCATTTTGGCCGATTATATTCGAAAAAGAAGCGCGGCTTTTTAGTTTTTTCAAATAAATAACGAATTTTATTGACTTTTTGGCAAAAATATACTACAATTTACTAAATTGTGAGTGATGTTTTTTATGGGAAACTACGACATATTGAGCGACAATGAATTGCTCCGCATGGCCAAAGGCGGTGACCGTTCCGCAGAGGAACAGTTTGCTCTCCGGTACACGCGTCTTGTCAAAGTTTGTGCCAGGCCGTTTTTTCTAGTAGGAGGCGACGGCGAAGATCTCATTCAGGAGGGTATGCTGGGCTTGCTGTCAGCAATCCGCGAGTATGACCCATCCATGAACGCATCATTCAAAACTTATGCTGAAATATGCGTAAAACGACGTATATACTCCGCTATAAGAACAGCTTCACGCAAAAAACATGAACCCTTAAACGAAATGGTTTCATTGGACGAAGTCCTCTCTGACGAAGGTGCGGCGGCCTCCAAGTCCGATGCCTTCCGACGTATTCCCGAGGAGCAGGTTATTGCTCAAGAGAGCGCTGACGAGATTATCCAGACCTATTCGCGGTGTTTGTCAAAGTTTGAAGCAAAGATTCTTGAACTATATTTAAGCGGTCTTTCATACTCTGAAATTGCTTGTGAGTGCGGAAAGCCCGAAAAATCGGTTGACAATGCCGTTCAGCGCATCCGGCGAAAGCTTGCGCAGAACCATAACCTCGGCGAAATCAGCAATGGCTGACGCAATAAATAGCCCCAAGGGCAAGACTTTTTCGAAGAGAGGATTTATCATGTTCGAAGACAAAACTCTAGTATGTAAGGAATGCGGTCAGGAATTCGTGTTCACCGCCGGTGAACAGGAGTTTTATGCAGAGCGCGGATTTCAGAATGAACCCCAGCGCTGCAGACCCTGCCGCGATGCCCGTAAGAATGCGTCCCGTGGTCCCCGTGAGTATTTCACGGCCACCTGCGCATCTTGCGGAAAGGAAGCAAAGGTTCCGTTTGAGCCTAAGTCCGACAGACCTGTCTATTGCAGCGAGTGCTTTGCAAAGATGAGAGAAGAGCAAAATTCATAAGACTTTTGCATAAACTCTGTCCTGTATGCAAAAAAACGACCTCTCGTTTCGGGGTCGTTTTTTATTTTTTATCCAAATAGTGAATTATTATTTCTTTGATGGCCGTCGTTTTGACAAAATATCACTTTACACTTGAAAAACATTTATGTAGTGATAAAATCAAAATTAAAATATCTAAAATTGATGGGAAAGCGAGTTGGTTTCAGTGGAGACAATAAAAATAGAAAAAACCGCCACACCTAAGCAGAAACCCGAAATCGAGGGAATACCTTTCGGCTCTTATTTTACCGACCATATGTTCCTTATGAACTATGAGAAGGGCAGAGGCTGGTTTGATCCGCGCATAGTACCCTTCTCCGACCTCACTCTTTCTCCCGCCGCGATGGTCTTCCACTACGCCCAAGAGATTTTTGAGGGGATGAAAGCGTACAGAAGTGCCGATGGCGGGATAAGACTTTTCAGGCCTACTGAGAACATAAGGCGTATGAACAGTTCTGCCGAGCGCCTCTGTATACCTCAAATACCCGAGGATCTGTTTCTTGAGGCTCTCAAGCAGCTTGTCGCCGTCGACAGCGACTGGGTACCGGCCCAGCCCGACACCTCGCTCTATATCCGCCCCTTTGTTTTTGCTTCAGACGCGCATCTGGGAGTCCACGCTTCAGCGACATATCTGTTTGTCATCATCATGTGCCCTGTCGGCAGCTACTATCCCGAGGGGCTTGACCCGGTAAGGATAATGATCGAAAACAGCGATGTACGCGCAGTTCGCGGAGGAACCGGCTATACCAAGTGCGGAGGCAACTACGCAGCCTCTCTGCGCGCTGGTGTACAGGCCGAAAAAAAGGGCTACAGTCAGGTCCTTTGGCTCGACGGCGTAACGAGACGCAACATTGAGGAAGTCGGCGCAATGAACGTCATGTTCAAAATCGACGGCAAAATAATAACACCTGCTCTGACAGGCAGCGTCCTGCCGGGAATCACGCGCAAATCCTGTATTGAATTGCTCAGAAGCTGGGGATACGAAGTTGAGGAGCGCCTATTCTCCGTGGACGAGCTTATTAAAGCTATTGAGGACGGAACCCTTGAGGAAGCATGGGGTACCGGCACCGCCGCCGTCGTCTCGCCCATCGGGGAGATCTGCTTTGAGGGGAAGAGCCATGAGATAAACGGCTTTAAGATCGGCGGGCTGACACAAAAGCTCTACGACACTCTCACAGGCATACAGTGGGGCAAGTCAGATGATCCCTTCGGCTGGTCCGTTAAAATTTGCTGATTAAACAGTTATAATAAAACCCGCAGACATGACCAATGTTCTGCGGGTAAATATTATAAAAAACTTTAGACCGATATGATTATTTTTTCTGTGTGAGGGAAAGCGATGGACAAAAAACAGATCGTCACCGAATTTTGGGAACAGGTAATACTGCAAAGTTCAGAGGGTATGAAACAATTCTTTGCCGACGGCGCTTATGTCAGGTGGCATAACACAAATGAGCACTTTTCCGAAGAGGAATACATAAGGGCGAATTGCGAGTATCCCGGTAAATGGAGAGGTGAAGTTGAGCGTATGGAACAGCTTGAAGACCTTGTAATATCGGTTGTGAGAGTGTGGCCGGAGGACGGGGCGGCATCGTTTCACGCGGTCTCCTTCTTTGCATTTTGCGGGGACAAGATTGCAGTGATAGACGAGTACTGGGGGGACGATGGAGCGGCGCCCCAATGGCGTTTGGATAAGCAGATAGGCAGGCCCATTATATAGTAATTAAAAAGCTCCCGAAAACCCGGCCCTAATTGACCGCATATAAGCATAATAAAGCAGCCCGCCTGGAGAAAACTCTTCTTTCGGCGGGCTTTCGTGTCCTACAAAAATGTCCTGCTGCGCTTGAGCCTTTATCTGTGGACTGATTTGCACTCTGCTTCGGTCTGCCTGGATACGATGTCCGCAGAGCCGTATTTCTGGCGGAGCAGGGGCTTTTCGATTTTGCCTGTGGGGTTGCGGGGGATCTTGTCAAAGATTACCTCGCGGGGACGCTTGTAGCGGGGGAGAGCCATACAAAACTCGTTTATCTCATCCTCGGTAGCGGTCATGCCGGGTTTGAGCTCAATTATTGCGCTGGCGATCTCGCCAAGCCGCTGATGGGGTCTGCCAATTACCGCAACGTCCTTTATTTTGTCGTTACTGCGGAGAAAATCCTCGATTTGGACTGGGTAGAGGTTCTCTCCACCGGTTATGATAACGTCCTTTTTGCGGTCGACAAGCCAGATGAAGCCATCCTCGTCCTCACGCGCCATGTCTCCGGTCCAGAGCCAGCCGTCTCCGGAGAGTGATTCTCTGGTCGCTTCGTCATTCTTGTAGTAGCAGACCATAACTCCCGGACCGGACACTGCGAGCTCGCCGACCTCGCCCTGCGCCACGTCGTTTTTGCCGCTGTCGACTATTCTGATTTTCCAGCCGTATCCGGCCCTGCCGATGGCGCCTACCTTGTCTATGTTCTCAACACCCAAATGTACACAGCCGGGCCCTATGGACTCGGACAGACCATAGTTCGTGTCGTAGAGGTGGTTGGGGAAGTAGCCCTTCCAACGTTTTATAAGGGTGGGTGGTACAGGCTGCGCACCGATGTGCATAAGTCTCCAGCTGCTGAGATCGTAGTCGGAGAGCTTTATCTCTCCGCGGTCTAGAGCATCCAAAATGTCCTGTGCCCACGGCACGAGAAGCCAGACGTTCGTCGCCTTTTCCTCTGACGCGGTCTTGAGTATCCACTTGGGGCTGATGCCGCGCAGCAGAACTGCCTTGCTGCAGGATATAAGGCTTCCAAACCAGTGCATTTTGGCTCCTGTGTGGTAAAGGGGCGGCATACACAGAAAGCAGTCGCCATATTTTTGACCGTGGTGCTTCTGCTCCGTAAAGGCGGAGTGTGTGAGGCTGCGGTGCTTGTGAAGTATCGCCTTTGGAAAGCCGGTGGTGCCGGAGGAGAAGTATATGGCGGCATAATCGTCGTCGTCAATCTGAACGGGAGGCCTCCGGCTGGAGCAGTAGCTCATGAAGTGGTAGTAGCTCTCCGCCCACTCCGGACACTCTTTTCCGACAAAGTAAAGCTTGTGTATTTTGGGCATCTCGGCTTTGATGCTGTCTATACGGTCTAAAAATTCGGGACCAAAGACCAAGAGAGAGCAGTCGGCGAGATCAACACAGTATTTTATCTCGTCAGCGGTATAGCGGTAGTTGAGCGGCACGACCACGGCACCGGCCTTGAGTATGCCGAAGTATACAGGCAGCCACTCAAGACAGTTCATAAGCAGTATTCCGACCTTGTCCCCGCGCTTTATGCCGTTTGCAAGCAGAAGATTGGCAAAACGGTTGGCTCGGCAGTTGAAGTCCAGCCAGCTTATTTCGCGGTGGTAGGTATTTTCACCGTAGTTGCTCTCAACAAGATTAAATTCCCTCCACGACTCCGGAGCATTGGGCCTGTCTTCGTGCTCCGGGTTGATTTCCACAAGCGCCGTTTCATCGGGGTGCTCTCTTGCGTTTCTCTCCAAAAAATCTGTAATGGGCATGGTATATCTCCTTAGAATCATAAAAAGTAACGCCCTTCGGAAATCCGAAGGGCGATAAAAATTCGCGGTACCACCTTGGTTTGCGGTTCGCTCACGCGCTGCCGCCTTAACGGGTCTTTGAGACCCCGACACTTGTAACGGATGTCGAACCGCCGCCGCCTACTGGGCATAGACGCTGTTCAGAGCGGAGCTAAAGGATGTATTCGCCAAAACTTCTCCGTGCGCCTCTCATCAGCCGGCGGCTCTCTGTCCGGATCCAGTTATGGTTACTTGTTCCTTATCATGGCCTTTTTGATATGCCAATAATATTAATATAACGACGGGAAATTGTCAATAGCGATATAAAAATTCATTTCTCAATTGGCGGAGGCTGCAGGGGCTCCTTTGAGGAGAAATCCATTTTTTTGCCCTCGGGAGGGTAGGTGACTCTGACAAATTCTAAAATAAATTTTTTTGAAAAGTCGGCGAAATCCTGCGTGGCTGGTCTGTCTTTTGGTGCAGTGCTGTAACTGATGCCGATATAGCCCTTTGCATCCGGGAGGTCGACATTGACGCAGTATTGTAAAAGGCTGGGATTGCTGAAGGCCTGCCAAAGGGGTATTATGGCATAACCGAGACCGTCCTTTACGGCGTGGATAAGAAGATTCATATCATTGGACTCGCAGACGATCTGAGGTCTATAGCTGTATTTCTCAAAGACACGGTCCAGGTTTATGCGAAGAGCGGAGCCCTTAGGCGTTGTGACAAGGGATTCGCCCTCAAGGTCTTCAAAGTTGACACTGTCTCTGCCGAGGAGCGGGTGACTGGGTGGAAGCAGAACGCAGACATATTCGCAGAAAATGAGTTCGGATTTAATTCCCTTAATAGGGTCGTCCATAATTGGTGGGGAGGAGAACGCAAAATCCGCAGTGCCGTTTATAAGAGCGCTGATTATGTCTCCGGAATATGCAAAATCGATGGAAAGGGTATATTCCGGATGCTCCTTCTGAAAAGCAATGACCATATCCGGGGAATAGGAGCTGATGTTAGAGAGGATACGGATGGTCTTGTCGCGGCGGTCGAGTAAATAGTCCATCTGGGCGTAGAGGTTATCCACGTCGTTCAGCACCTTCTTTGCTTGAACATAGAAGGCGTGTCCGTATTCATTCAGCTTGATCTTTCTGCCGATGTTGTCGAAAAGAGCGACGCCTATCTCATTTTCAAGCTGGCCGATTATTTTTGTGAGGAAGGGCTGCGATACACCCAGTTGATCGGCGGCTTTGGTGACGTGCTCAAGCTCCGCCGTTAAGCAAAAGTATCGCAGATCTCTTATCTCCATAACTACCTCCATACCGTATCGCATTCTTATGCGGGAGTAAAGCTTACATAATTTGATTTACCTTCTTTCAGCTATCTCGATTATAAAACAAAAACACTTGAAAAAACATAGTGTAACTTTCCAAAAATAATTATTTTTTTATGGTAAACTATCTATTTAAATGTATTTTAGGTGATTTTCTACGTTTCTGTTAAAAACTATCCTGATATCGGAGCGTTTTTTGCGCTCTTTATCATAAGCAGGGACGGCTATCAACTTATAACCAGTTTCCTATTTATCATATATCTGACAAAGTATTTTTCATTATTCAGATGTTATGTTATTATACAATCGTAGAATGAGATAGGTATGTGACTGAGTTATTGGAGATCACGCCATGAGCTATATTGACTATCAAAAAAAATTCGTCACTTTAACGAAGGCCGCTGAAGCGGTACAGTCCGGAGATGTTATCTGGATCGGCAGCACGCTTAGCATTCCGATTACATTTCTCGACAGGCTTGCGGCCCGTGCCGACGCGCTTAAAAATGTAACTCTCATAGGCAGTATGTTTGTCCGTAGCCACGTTTTGTTCACAGATCTGCGGTATCAGGATTCTTTCAAGGTCATATCCATAGTCGGCAGACAGATGATGCCGAAGGCTATGGCGAATGTACAGTTTATCTATAATGCAGGAGGCTCCGTTATAGAGAACATCTGTATGAAATACGGCATTAACGCGCTCGCGGTAGAGGTCTGCCCTACAGATACCAATGGCATATGTGGTTTCGGAGCTTTTGGTACACACATGACCTCATATGTAAACAGCTATGAAGGCATTAAAAAAAGGATAGTCATCATAAACGATTTCCAACCGGAGGGCGGGAAAGACGAGCGTGACTTCGTGGACCTTTCATCTTGCGACTTTATAGCAATCAGCCACCATAAGCTCTTTTCGACGGATGAGCATGACGCCCCCCAGCCTTAAGAGCATTGATATTTTTCCTTTTCCTTCATTTCCCATACAAATCCCCCAGAAGTAAGCCCCGGTCCGGGGCTTACTTCGATTTTTAGTAACAAAAAAATTATTTTACGATTTCTGATGACATATGTACATATTTTTGGTATTATATGATTTAGCTAAATACTGTTATATATGGATTGACACAAAGCTGTTGTAAATATGAAAGGAGAAAAGCCATGGGTCTTTTAAAAGCGGGAGTAGGGGCGCTCTCGGGCGTACTCGCCGACCAGTGGAGAGAGTATTTCTACTGCGGATCACTGGATCAGGACGTGCTGGTTGCAAAGGGAGAGAAGCGCAGCGGACGCCGCAGCTCTAATACCAAGGCGAGCGATAACATCATTTCCGACGGATCCATTATCGCCGTAAACGACGGACAGTGCATGATGATAGTCGAGCAGGGTAAGATAGTCGAGTTCTGTGCCGAACCGGGCGAATTTGTCTATGACAGCTCCACAGAGCCCAGTGTCTTTTTCGGAAAGTTCGGACAGTCCCTAGGCGACTCTTTCAAAACGCTTGGCAAGCGCTTTACCTTCGGCGGCGACACGGCAAAGGATCAGCGCGTATACTACTTCAACACCAAAGAGATCGTCGGGAACAAATACGGCACGACAAATCCTGTTCCTTTTCGTATTGTAGACAGAAATGTCGGCTTGGATATTGACATTGCCATACGCTGCCACGGCGAATACTCCTACAAAGTAATTGATCCCATGCTTTTCTACGCAAACGTCTGCGGCAACGTGGACTCCGAGTACAGGCGCGACGAGATCGACAGCCAGCTCAAAGCCGAGCTTCTGACCGCACTGCAGCCGGCGTTTGCTAAGATTTCAGAGATGGGTATTCGGTACAGCGCTCTGCCCGGACATACTATGGAGATGGCCGACGCCCTGAACGAAGTCCTCTCCGAGAAGTGGACACAGCTCCGCGGCCTCAGGATCATATCCTTTGGCGTCAATTCCGTTTCCGCATCCGAGGAAGACGAAAAGATGATAAAGGAACTCCAGCGCAACGCGGCGCTCCGGGATCCTACGATGGCAGCGGCCCACATGGTAGGCGCCCAGGCTCAGGCTATGCAGGATGCGGCAAGAAACGAGTCCGGCGGAGGCGCGATGGGGGCCTTTATAGGAATGGGCATGGCGCAAAATGCAGGCGGAGCAAACGCCCAGAATCTGTATGCCATGGGTCAGCAGCAGAATGCACAGCAGCAGGATGCGGAGGATACCGCTGTGGGGACATGGACCTGCGTCTGCGGCAGGTCCGGTAATACAGGTAAGTTCTGTGGAGACTGCGGCGCTCCTAAACCCGCCCCGGCGCAGGGCTGGACCTGTTCCTGCGGAGCGGTCAATAAAGGCAAGTTCTGCTCTGAATGCGGTAAACCGAAGCCAGCCGGAGAGCCGCTCTACAAGTGCGACAAGTGCGGCTGGGAGCCTGAGGACCCCAAACACCCACCCAAGTTCTGCCCCGAATGCGGAGACCCATTTGACGACGGTGATATCAGATAAATTGCTTAATACAAAGGGCGGTTTTCACCGAACCGCCCTTTGTTATACTATTTTTTGAGGAGTATTGAGGAAATATAATGACGGCGCTATACCTGTCCATCGAGCTGATATTAATGATCGGTGTCGGATTTGTTGTCTGGAGGCTGGGACTTGTTGACGAGAAGTTCGACGAATCGCTCACCTCATTTATTATAAATATCTCTTTACCGTGCATGATAATTAAGTCCTTTGACGCCCCGTTTTCCATACAGGATTTGAATAACTGCCTGATACTTCTGCTGATCAGCGTAGTAGTGCTGGGGCTGTCGTTCGGGATAGGGCAGATCTGCTACAAACTATGCCGGGGCGGCTATTCGGGACGCATCATGCGCTTCGGAGTAATGTTTACAAACTTCACTTTTGTGGGTATGCCTGTTGTTGAACAGCTCTATGGGCAGACGGGACTTCTGTATTTTGTAGTATTTATAGTGCCCATGCGAATGGTCTATTACAGCGCCGCAAAGCCCCTGCTCTCACCCCCTGGAATAGAATTTGAAAAAGAATCGGTCTGGCAGCACATAAAGGGATGGCTCTCACCGCCCGTAATTGCCGTTTTCATAGGCCTTGCGCTGTACATATCACAGATCCGTCTTCCGGTGGTAGTAGACGATACAATATCCGGAATTGGCTCTGTTTGCTCTCCGCTGGGCATGATATTGTGCGGACTCTCACTTGGAAAGCACAAGCTTGGCATGCTTATGAACGTCCGCTATCTCAGACTACCGCTGCTGAGAAATTTTTTAATGCCCGCATTGACGATAGCCCTGCTGTATTTTCTGCCTCTTGATCCTCTGGTTGCAAAGGTAGTCGTCATTTTCTCGGCACTGCCGGTCGCTTCACTTCTTGCGGCATTTACAATACAGTATGATCCGGAGCCGGGGGCGAGACTCGAAAGTGCGGGCAGCGTACTTTTTTCAATCATCGCATGTGCTGTGACCATTCCTCTCTGGGCCTATATGGCGGACATTTTATTTGTTTGATTTATTGACACTTTTTTTTAATAAAACTATAATAAATGTAGAAGTTATTAACACGGAGGAGACATGCCCGATAACAGCAATCTTAACAGCCGGCGCCGCTCGATGATGCTGAACAATCCGATATCAAAACTTATTCCCAAGATGGCTGTACCGACAGTAGTCGCAATGCTTATTACCGCGCTCTACAATATGGCCGACGCCTATTTTGTCAGCTCTCTGGGGACATCCGCTACAGCAGCCGTCGGTGTTAATATGACCATCGATCATATTATAATGATGGGCGGCTCGTTCCTCGCCATAGGTGCCAACAGCTACATTGCGCGTCTGCTGGGTGCCAAACAGAACAAAAAGGCCTCCGCTACTCTGTCTAACGCGTTTTTTACAGCGCTTGCGATCGGTGTGGTAATAGCCGCTGTCGGTCTTATATTCATTAAGCGTGTGGTCGTTTTTCTGGGCGCAACGGAAACCTCCGTGCAGTATGCGATGGACTATGCAAGCTATATCCTCGTCGCTGCGCCGTTCATGACCTCCAGCTTTGTTCTTAACCAGTGCCTGCGGAGCGAGGGCAGCCCCGTCTATTCCATGATCGGAATGGGCATTGGAGGTCTTCTGAACATCGGACTTGATCCTCTTTTTATCTTTACCTTTGACATGGGAGTTGCGGGAGCCGCTATCGCAACGGCTATCTCTAAATTTATAGGCTTCTGTATCCTTATAGCGCCCTATCTGCTCAAAAAAAGCGTTCTGCGCATCTCTTTCAAAAACATCAGTTTCAGCTCCGACATCGTTCGGGAGATCAGCTTTATGGGGCTGCCGTCGCTGCTGCGTTTTGCGCTGCAGATTGTGGCAAGCGTCCTTATGAACAACCTCGCGGGGAACTATTCGGACTCGGCATTGGCCGGCATCTCTGTTGTGAATCGGATCATGATGATCCCCGGAGGCATAGTTTTGGGTTACGGCCAGGGATTTATGCCCGTGGCGGGGTACAACTGGGGCGCTAAGCGTTTCGACAGGGTGAAGAGGTCTTATACTTTTTCTTCGGTCTCGATATTCGCGTTCATTATGGCAATGAGCGCTGTGATGGTCATATTTTCCGAGCAGATAATCCTTTTGTTTACTGAGGGCGATGCGGAGATGGTCAGGATCGGCAGCTTCAGCCTAATTGCCCAGAGTCTCGTTATGCCACTGAACGCTCTTGTCATAATTCTGAATATGTACTATTCTGCCCTTGGCAAGCCTATAGGCGCCATAATTCAGAGCCTGTCCCGTCAGGGCTATTGCTTTATTCCGCTCTTCTTTATCCTTTCCGGGATATACGGCATTATGGGACTCGCCGCTGTGCAGGCCGCGGCCGATCTTCTGTCCTTTGTAGTCTCGATTCCTTTTGCTATACACATAGTCAGATTTGTTTCAAGAGCTGAAAAAAACGAATTACAGCTTCCCGAGGATCATCTTGAGTAGCCTCAAAAAATGCTAGGGAGGAACCTTATATGGCAAAAACCGTTATTACCATCAGCCGAGAATTCGGCAGCGGCGGACGCACCATAGCCAAAATGGCTGCTGAGCGTCTGGGCTACGCTTTCTACGACAAGGCACTTGTGGAGCGCGTTGCAAAGGAGAGCGGGTACTCGTACGATTTTGTGGAACAGCACGGCGAGGACGCCAATTCCACCAGCAGCTTTCTCTTCAACCTCGCGCGCTCGGGCAGCGGCGCATACGAGGGCATGCCCGGCATTTCCGATAAGCTGTATGTCATACAGCACAACGTCATCCGAGACATAGCGGAGGAGGGGCCGTGCATTATAGTGGGGCACTGCTCCGACTATATTCTCGGGGATTGCGAAAATGCCCTGCATGTTTTTATCCATGCAGACAAGGAGTTCAAGGCGGACCGGATAGTAAAGCTCTACGGAGAGAGCGAGGTAGCCCCCGAAAAACGCCTTTATGAAAAGGACAAAAAACGCAAGGTCTACTATAAAAACTATACGGGGCGCACCTGGGGCTCCGCTTTTAACTACGACCTCTGCCTTAACAGCGGAAAGCTCGGTATTGATAACTGCGTGGACATTATCTGTGACATGGCTCTCCATAGCTAAAGATGAATATATGGTAAACAAAAATCATATAGGTTGACACATCATCTCTTTCTGCGTATAATCTAATAAATGTTGTATTGAAAACAATATGCCATAATCATTAACACTATAAACTATACCAGAGGTGATTTATGAGTTTCCAGATAATAGGTGATAGCTGCTGCGACTATCCGTACCTCGAAAACGATTTTGAGTGGATAAAGCGCGTTCCTC
>ENA-UOXR01001227-UOXR01001227.1-bioreactor-metagenome-genome-assembly--contig:-NODE-1227-length-27811-cov-25.335279_pt1 | contig 27811 bp, 7 predicted proteins | sample MGYA00238164_ERZ764825 | MGnify/ENA primary metagenome ERZ764825 (study PRJEB28920, sample SAMN05720171) | bioreactor metagenome | isolation source: Anaerobic biogas reactor | place: USA:Washington...
TTTCCTCCCCCCACCGGCCCAGATCCTTGGGTGTCATCTATTATGAGGCAATGCGAAGTATAATTTTTTTCCAGCTTTCACTTTACAACCTGTTTGGGGGCGGACTAAGCTATTTGTATATAAGAGTAGAGGTGTGCCCACGATCCGTCCGGAATTGATTGGCCGAATACAAGGAGTTCCGCCATGATTTCCTTAATCCCATCCCGCTTCAACTTAACGCGCCGCGGACCGAACCTTTTGCTGGGGGTAGCCTTGGCTTGCACCCTGCTGCCGGCATCCGCGTGGGCCTGGGGCTGGGCCATACGCGATACCGCCAGGCAAGCCAGTGAGAATCCCACCATCTATTTGGGCGACTCGATTGAATTCCATTGGGATGTCAATGCGGACGGCTGGGGCGCAACATATAAAAAGGCCGGCGCGGGCACGGTGAACACCAGTGCCGGCATGAACTGGCAGGACCTGGCATGGGTGGATGAGGCCGGAGATGGCTATGGGGGCAACGAGGGCGTCAAGAGCGCCGCCTTCCAAGGTACGTCCGTGGCAACGTGGTATTACTCCCTCTGGCTTGGCTGGGGAACTTCCATTGGCGACAATGGGCATTGGTACACTGGCCAGAGTTCCTGGAACGAGGGGTCGGGCACCTTCGTGTCCGGCAGCTATACCGTCAGCACGCTGGTCGCGCCCTCCGCCCAGTCGGCCAGCCAAGCCAGTTCTTCGCAAATCGATTTGGGCTGGACAAAAGGCGTATCCGGCGGCTCCTCCAAGGATACCATAATCTTCCGTTCCACCAGCGCTACCGCGCCTACGCCCGTCGGCGGCACGACCTACAATCCCAACACCGACTATACGCTTGGCGGCATCAGCTACCGATGCATCTATCGGACCAGCGGGACGACCACCAGCGACACCGGGCTTTCCGCGGGTACCAAGTACTACTATTATTTCTTTGCCGAAAACTGGAGTTACTATTCGGCCGGCGTTACGGCCAACGCCTGCACAACAGTGACCATCGGCACGCAGCCGGCCAACGCCACCGTCTGCCTAGGCTCGACGGCGCAGTTCAGCGTGACGGCCAATGCTGGCACGACGCCCACCTACAAATGGCAGGTCTGGAAAGGCAGTTCCTGGGCCGATTGCACGTCGTCGGACGGCTCCAACTTCACGACGCCCACCTTCACCACCGTGGCCACGACCTCGGGCATGAGCGGCTACAAATACCGCTGCGTGGTCACGGACGCCTGCGGTACGACCGCCGTCAACGCCGACGGCAACGCCACGCTGACGGTAAATACGAAATCGGCGGATCCAACATCGGCCACGGCGGGTTCCGCGACGATTTGCAGCGGTAGTTCAACCACTCTGACGCTGAACGGCGGCGGGGGCGGGACCAGCGAGACGGTCAAGTGGTACACCGGGTCGTGCGGCGGCACGCTGGCGGCCACCGGCAACGGTGCCAGCGTTAGCCCGACGACGACCACGACCTACTACGGCCGCTACGAAGACGGTAGCCCCTGCAACTATAACTCGGCCTGCGCTTCGGTGGAAGTGACGGTCATTCCTGCCTCCGCGGGCGGCACCGCGGCGGCGGTGGACTCCTCCGTCTGTTCCGGCACGGCGCCGACGATCAGCCTCTCCGACAACGTCGGCAACGTCGTCAAGTGGCAGTACTCCTCCGACAATTTCGCCAGCGACGTGCACGACATCGCCAACACGACCACGACGCTGGACAACGCGCCGACCATCACCGCGACGACCTACTATCGCGCCGTAGTGCAGAACAGCACCTGCAGCGAGGCAAACTCCTTGGTGGCGACGGTGACGATCCAATCGTCCACGCCGAACATATTCGACTGGCGCGCCGAAGCGGACAGCGGCAACTGGGTCTGGCCGGGCACCGGGGATTATCCGTGGTATTCCAACCCCAATTATTTCACCGAGCCGGAGAATGAAGTCCACATCAAGGTCGACAACAACGTCCAGCTTGCCTGGTACAACGACGTGTCGAGCTTGACCATCAACAAGCTGGAATATGGCTCCAGCGCCACCGAGGCGCGCACGCTGACCGGCAACGCGCTGTCCTTCGCGGACCTTTGCGGCACGGAACCGGCCATCGTGAACAATGCGTCCGCCACCCACGTAATCAACGTGGATCTCGAGGGCGACGACACCGAACCGCTGAACATCGGCGCCACCGGCGGCGGCCTGACTTTCGGCGGCGACATCGACAACAACGGCCAGGACCTCCTTGTGGCCACGCTCAACGGGAAGGTTGTATCCATGTCCGGCGAGATCAGCGGCGCTGGCGGGCTGGCCAAGTACGATAATGGCTCCCTGACGTTGAGCGGCGCCAACACCTATTCCGGAGGCACGACCATCACCGGCGCCAATAGCAAGGTGTACGTATCCGGCGACGGCAACCTGGGCGACACCTCCGGCGATATCCTGATCGACGCCGGGGAAGAGGGCGGCTTGTGGATCACGGGCGCCACGACGCTGAATGCCGGGCGCACGCTCACGATCGACGAGTACGGCGGGTGCATCAACGTTGGCGCCAACACCGTGACCATCAACGGGCCGGTCGTGAATAACGCCGTCTGGGCGGCCAGCACCGACCGCCAGTTCTACATCAAGGCCGACACCGGCGGCACCGTCACGCTGGCCGGCGAACTTACGGGCGACGGCGATCTCGTCAAGAAGCTCGCCGGCACCCTCGTAATGAACGAAGTAAACGAAAACTATACAGGCGACATATATCTGGACAAAGGCACCATCGAAACCGCGGTCGCGGATGCCTTTGGCGCCACCGGGTGGATTAATCTCGGCGCCGACCTGTCGGGCAACAACGGGGCTACCATCCTTAACTACACGGAGGACGAGATCGATGTGGACAACACGATCAATATCCGCGGCTATACGGATTTTAACGATACCAAGTCCATTCTCGTCGACACGGCGTGCGACGTCAATTTCGACGGCACGGTTTACCTCCACGACAGCCTGACCCTGACGACGGACGGCACGGGCACGATGACGTTCAACGGGGCGCTCACCAAGGGCGCGGGCGAAGGTTCGGGCGGCAAACAGACCACGTTCCTTTCCAACGACGTCGTCAAAACCGGCAACGGCACGGTGTTTATCAACGGCGTGAACAGCTACGACGGCCTGACGAGCGTTAGCAACGGCGTCTGGGTGGTCAGTTCCGGCGCCTCGTCCGCCAACTCCGCGCACGTGGTGGATGCCACGGCCGACGGCAGCTCGCTGCTGATGGGCGAGGGCACGATCGGCGCGCTGACCCTGCAAAACGACGGCGCAGTCAGTCCGGGCGATTCCACGGGAGTGGACCAGGCTACGCTGACCGTGAACGGGGCCGCGAACCTGGGTGGTACGGGTGGCGGAACCTACGAGTGCGACATCACCGGCCTGGGCAGCACCGATTGCGACCTGATCGATGCTTCCGGCTCTGTGACCGCCGGCAGCGCCGGCTTGACCGTCAACCTGCCAACCACCGCTCCGAGCGAATTCGATCCGAATGAGGCGTATTACTGGATCATTGCCACCGGCGACTCCGGCAGCAGCGCGGCGAACATGATCATCGGGACCGCCTGGGACATTCCGGAAGATGCGATCCTGGCCATCGAGGAGTGGCCCCGCACGGGCGGCGACTGGATCGTCGTGACCTACACCACGCCCACCCGCGTGGTACTTTACAGCTTCACCCTCGACGTGGAGAATGGAGTCGTCGTGGCCCGCTGGCGGACGGCGTCCGAGCAACAGACCGTCGGCTTCTGGCTGGAGCGCCAGGACGGCAACGCCTGGGTGCGGATGAACGACGAGATCATCTATGCCCGCGGCGAGGATGGCCTGGGCGCGTCCTACGCGCGGGTGGATTCCGGCGCCGCGCCGGGCGGCACATATGTCTATCGGCTGATTGAACTCGAAAACGACGGTGGTCGCCAAATCCACGGCCCGTTCGAACGGATTGCGGGCGCCTTGACTTTCAAGGACGACAATCCCATCACCCAGGCCGAAAACGGGATGGTCCTGCGCTGGCTCAGCCGCGAAGACGAGTTCTATCGGATCCTGCGGTCAACCAACCTGCTGGAGGGTTTGGACGGCTTCCGCCCGGTCGCCACCGGCATCCCCGCCACCCCGCCCGTCAATGAATATCTGGACCAGGATGCCGGCAGCCTCGGCATCTACACCATCCAGGTGGACGAGGAATAGGGCGCCTGAAACTACGAAATTCGCGAATTACGCGATATTTTGGCCGGCCACGGGGGTTCCCGGACCCCTGCCACCTTGCGTGGCGGGTGAACGAGGTCGGCGGGGGAGGGGCTAAATATTCAATATTCAATATCCAATGTCCAAGGTTTGGAACCTGGCGTCCTTGGCGTGAGCATGGCTGTTCGGCTCGGCTGTAGGCCCGGGCCTCTGCGCCCGGCGGGCTGTTGGGTCCCGCTGTTGGTCCGGCGGCTGCCGGACGGGATCGGGAACCGCGCCCACCACAGAGGGCGGGCCTACAAAATCGGGAAACCGATCGGCTGTAGGCCGGGCCTCTGCGCCCGGCGGGATCGGGAATCACGCAACCCCGCCGCCGTGGCCTGCAAAAACCTCAAAAATTACCTGCCCGCAATCACCAGAGCAGAAAATCGATTTCCCCGGCGTAGGGCCAATCTTCCGGTTTGGCAACCAAGCCTGCCCGGACTGGATTCATGCACACGTAATTCCATTTGTCGCCGGAGGATTCGCTGCTACGCAAGAGATGGTCGAAGAATCCCGTTTGCCAAGCTGGACCGGGAATTTGCTGTCGGCGCTTGATGGCGCCCAGATATCCTTTCAGGGCGGCCACCCAGCGCGAAAGGCTTTGGGACCCTTCCGCGGAAACGAAAACATGGATGTGGTCGGGCATCAGGACGTATTTACCGATCCACACGGCGGCCTGGGTCGGCGATCGGGCGCAAAATTCGCGAAAAGCGTCATGGATGACCTTGTCGCCCAACCATGCTTGGCGCTTGGCCGTGCAGATGGTCACGAAAAACAACGGCCGTCCGCGCAATGTCCAAACGGTTTTTAACCGGCGCAGGCGATGGGGACGATGTGGTTCAATATCACCGCACGTAGGTTTTGGCGCCATCGGCGGCAGGTTGGCATGGTTCTTCTTTGGCAAGCAAGTTTTGTTTTTGGATGCGCCGCCGTGTCTGGCAGGTTCATGGTCCGGCTGTAGGCCGGGCCTCTGCGCCCGGCGTAAATCCCGCCCGCCACAGAGGGCGGGCCTATAAACAAGCAGGATCTCAATAGCCAATATTCAATCCTCTGGAACTTGGCGGCTTGGCGTGCTTGGCGAGAGACGAATGGCTGGCCGCGGGGGGGCGTGGGCGCAAGGCCGCCCGGTTACGTTTCGACCGCTTTGGGGGGGGGGGAATATGCGAGAATTTTGCATTTTTGCGCATTTTCTTGATTTTTTTATCTTTACATATTGATTTTGGCCCCATAGCCTGTCAGACAACTGCCCGGAGGGGTGTCTAAACGCAGATAGGGATTTAAAAAAAAGGTACCGGAGGCAGAATCATGATTACATCCACGATCCGCAAGCGTATCGGTTGGGCCCTCGGAGCAGCGATGGGCCTTTTTTATTTCTCGTCCGGGGTTTCCGCGCAGATGGACCCCAAGGCGTGGGACAACGCCAGCCAGTCCGCCTACTCCGGCGGCAGTTGGGCCAATGGCTCCAACGGCGGCTCCGGCTTCAACGCCTGGTCCATCGTTTACACAGGCGGTGACTGGAAAGGCAGCTACGCCGGCAATCCGGCGGAGAAAGGCCTCAGCGGCATGACCAATCCCTCCTGGGGCATGTATGCGCATACCGCCGCCGGCAACAAAGTGGAAGCCACCCGCACATTCACGGCCCTGGCCGTGGGCGACGAGTTGAGCTTCAAGTGGGCCTTCAACTGGGATTCCGGCAGCACCCCCGGCAAGGGCATCAAGATCTTCGCCGGTGCCTCCCAGGTGATTGATATCAACAACGCGGGCAATGCGAATATCACGGTCAACGGCGTCAATACCGCCTTCGGCTACGGGGTCAACGCCATGACCTGGACGATCAAGCGGATCAACACCACGCAATTGACCATCACCGCCAACGACCGCGATGGCAGCGGGACGTACACAACAACGATCACCGCCGGCGCCCCGACTTCGATCCAATTTTACATCAACCGGCAAAGCGACAACAACGGCAACCGCGAGCCGTTCTTCAACGACCTGAAGATTCAGCCGACGGTCAAGTACAACCAGACCATCACGTTTGCCGAGGGGGCCTGGCAGAGCAAGACCTACGGGGACGCCAATTTCAACCTTTCCGCCACGGCCTCCTCGGGGCTGACGGTCAGCTTTGCGAGCTCGGACACGAGCGTCGCGACGGTGTCCGGCAACACGGTGACCATTCTCAAGGCGGGGACGACGACGATCACGGCCTCGCAGGCGGGCAACAACAACTACAATGCGGCGACGTCCGTGCAGCGGACCCTGACGGTCAGCAAGAAGAATCCGACGGTGTCGGGCTGGCCGACGGCGACGGCGATCACCCTCGGGCAGACGCTGTCCGATTCATCGCTGGTAGGCGGTTCGTCCACGCCGGCCGGGTCGTTTGCCTGGACCAATCCTTCCTATGAGCCGACGGAAGCTGGCACCGCGTCCTACAGCGTGACCTTCACGCCCACCGATACCGTGAACTACAACACCGCGCAAAACGACGTGAGCCTGACGGTCAACGAGGTGGAGAAGCAGGACCCGGTGATTGATACCTGGCCGACCTCCAGCGCGATCACCTACGGCCAGACGCTGGCAAGTTCAACGCTGTCGGGCGGCTCGGCGAACGTAGACGGACATTTCGAATGGAGCGATGACACCATCGTGCCGGTCGTAGGCTCGCCCGCGCAGAGCGTGACGTTCTATCCGGACGACGACGAGGCCTACAACACGGCGATCAGCACCGTGGCCATCACCGTGAACAAGGCCGACCCCTCCGTGACGACCTGGCCGACGGCGTCGGCGATCACCTACGGCCAGACGCTGGCCAGCTCGACGCTCTCGGGCGGCTCGGCCACCCCGGCGGGCTCATTTGCCTTCACAACGCCCTCCACGGCGCCCGATATCGGCACGGCGGCGCAAAGCGTGACCTACACGCCGACCGATACCGCCAACTACAATACCGCCCAGAGCACCGTGAGTGTCACCGTCAACAAGGCGACGCCCACGATCACCACGCCGCCGACCGCCAGCATCATTTTCGTCGGCGACAGCCTGGCGGATTCGACGTTGAGTGGTGGTGCCGCCAGCGTGGACGGAACCTTTGCCTTTACGACTCCCTCCACAACCCCCGCTCGCGGCACGGCCGACCAGTCAGTGACCTTCACGCCCACGGATGGCACCCGCTACAACACCGTCCAGTTCAACGTCAGCGTGTCTGTTTGGTATGATGCCATCACCTTCTACGCGAAGACGCCTTCCTGGGCGGACCATAATCCCAACGACCCGCAGGTCTGGGGTCCGTTTGTCGCCGCCCAGGGCTGGTCCGGGCACACCATGACCTATGACAGTGAAAGCGGCTGGTGGAGCGCGATGGTCGAGGTGCTGGATTCCACGGCGGAAATCACCTATCAGTGGCGTTTTTGCGAAGCCACCGCGACCAAGTACCAGAAGGCGATTGGCGGAGCCACCGACCCGACCTTCACCACCACCACGGGCGAAATCTGGATCGATGGCTCCAGCGATACGAGCTACACATGGTATGGTGCCAACGACTTCGCCCTGGCGCCGGCGGCCATCACCGATGGCGGCGAACTTCCCGAGCCCACGCCGGTCATGTTCTATGCCCGGATTCCGTCCTGGGCCGATGGCGCGCCGAATGGCCCGGTGATCTGGGGTCCGTTCACCACCAGCGAATGGACCGACCATGCCATGACCTACGATTCCGAATTGGGATGGTGGAAGGTCGAGGTGGATGTGCTGGATGCCAGCGCCGCGATCACCTACCAGTTGCGGTTCAGCGAAAATGGAACCAACAAGTACCAGAAGGCGACCGGCGATGACACCTTCGCCACCGACGCCACCTTCACCACCACGACGGATGCTATCTGGATCGACGGGTCCCAGGACTCGCACTTTGTGTGGTCGGAAGGCGATAACTTCTACCTGCTCTGCGGCCGGGTGACCGAAACGGAGCCGGCCCTCGAGACCGTCACGTTTTATGCCCGGACGCCGAGCTGGGCCGACCATGTTCCGGACAACCCGCAGATCTGGGGCCCGTTCCTTGGAGATGACTGCTGGTCCGTGCATACGATGACCTATGATACCGAACTCGGTTGGTGGAAGGTCGAGGTGGATGTGCTGGATGCCAGCGCCGAACTGACCTACCTGCTGCGGTTCTGCGAACTCGGAACGCCCAAGTGGCAGAAGGCGACCGGCGACGATACCTTCAGTATCGACCCCACCTTCACCACCACGACGGACGAGATCTGGATCGACGGGTCGGACGACGCCAACTTCGTGTGGCCGTTGGAGGGCGATGCCTACTATTTAATCGCCGGGGCTATCACCGAAACTCAGCCCAAGGACGACCAGACGATCACGTTTGAGGAAGGCGCATGGCAGAGCAAGACCTACGGCGATGCCGCGTTCGACCTGGTGGCCACCGCCTCGTCGGGGCTGGATGTCAGCTTCGAGAGCCTCAACACGGCCGTGGCGACCATTTCGGGCGACACGGTGACGATCGTGGGGGCCGGTACGGCCACCATCCGCGCCACGCAGGCCGGCAATTCCGCCTACAACGCCGCGACGCCTGTGGACCGGGTGCTGACCGTGTCCAAGGCCAACCAAACCATTACGTTCGCCGAGGGCGCTTGGCAGACCAAGACGTTCGGAGACCCCGACTTTGACCTGGTTGCCAGCGCGTCTTCCGGGCTGACGGTGTCTTTCCAGAGCCTCGATACCGACGTGGCGACGATCGACGGCGACACGGTGACGATCGTCGCGGTCGGCACGGTCACCATCCGGGCCACGCAGGCGGGCAATGACAACTACAACGCCGCCACCGCTGTGGACCGGGTGCTGCAGGTCAAATCCGCGGAAAAGGAGGATGTCTTTATCTCGGTCCTGCCGACGGCGGGCGCGATCACCTACGGGCAGACGCTGGCCGACTCCGCGCTGAGCGGCGGTTCGGCCACCAATTCGGCGGGCGAGAGCGTCGCCGGGACCTTCGAATGGACGGATGACACCATTGTTCCCGTCGTGGGCGGGCCCGCGCAGAACGTGACGTTCTATCCAACGGACGACGAGACCTACAACACGGCGAACGGTGACGTGTCCATCACCGTGAACAAGGCCGACCCCTCCGTGACGACCTGGCCGACGGCATCGGCGATCACCTACGGCCAGACGCTGGCCGATTCGACCCTCTCGGACGGCGAGGCCACCCCGGAGGGCACGTTTACCTTCACAACGCCTTCCACGGCGCCCGATATCGGCACGGAGGCGCAAAGCGTGACCTTCACGCCCACCGACACCGCCAACTACAATACCGCCCAGAGCACCGTGAACGTCACCGTCAACAAGGCGACGCCCACGATCACCACGCCGCCAACCGCCAGTGTCATTTTCGTCGGCGACAGCCTGGCGGATTCGACGTTGAGCGACGGCGTCGCCAGCGTGGACGGGTCCTTTGCCTTTACGACTCCCTCCACAACCCCCGAGCGGGGCACCGCCGACCAGTTGGTGACTTTCACACCCACGGATGGCACACGCTACAACCCGGTAGAGTTCAACGTCAGCGTGTCTGTTTGGTACGACGCCATCACTTTCTACGCGAAGACGCCTTCGTGGGAAGACGGGAACCCGGATGATCCATCCATTTGGGGACCGTTTACCGGCGTAGACTGGACCGGGTACACCATGACCTATGACAGCGAAAGCGGCTGGTGGAGCGCGATGGTCGAGGTGCTGGATTCCACGGCGGAAATCACCTATCAGTGGCGTTTTTGCGAAGCCACCGCGACCAAGTACCAGAAGGCGATTGGCGGAGCCACCGACCCGACCTTCACCACCACCACGGGCGAAATCTGGATCGATGGCTCCAGCGATACGAGCTACACATGGTATGGTGCCAACGACTTCGCCCTGGCGCCGGCGGCCATCACCGATGGCGGCGAACTTCCCGAGCCCACGCCGGTCATGTTCTATGCCCGGATTCCGTCCTGGGCCGATGGCGCGCCGAATGGCCCGGTGATCTGGGGTCCGTTCACCACCAGCGAATGGACCGACCATGCCATGACCTACGATTCCGAATTGGGATGGTGGAAGGTCGAGGTGGATGTGCTGGATGCCAGCGCCGCGATCACCTACCAGTTGCGGTTCAGCGAAAATGGAACCAACAAGTACCAGAAGGCGACCGGCGATGACACCTTCGCCACCGACGCCACCTTCACCACCACGACGGATGCTATCTGGATCGACGGGTCCCAGGACTCGCACTTTGTGTGGTCGGAAGGCGATAACTTCTACCTGCTCTGCGGCCGGGTGACCGAAACGGAGCCGGCCCTCGAGACCGTCACGTTTTATGCCCGGACGCCGAGCTGGGCCGACCATGTTCCGGACAACCCGCAGATCTGGGGCCCGTTCCTTGGAGATGACTGCTGGTCCGTGCATACGATGACCTATGATACCGAACTCGGTTGGTGGAAGGTCGAGGTGGATGTGCTGGATGCCAGCGCCGAACTGACCTACCTGCTGCGGTTCTGCGAACTCGGAACGCCCAAGTGGCAGAAGGCGACCGGCGACGATACCTTCAGTATCGACCCCACCTTCACCACCACGACGGACGAGATCTGGATCGACGGGTCGGACGACGCCAACTTCGTGTGGCCGTTGGAGGGCGATGCCTACTATTTAATCGCCGGGGCTATCACCGAAACTCAGCCCAAGGACGACCAGACGATCACGTTTGAGGAAGGCGCATGGCAGAGCAAGACCTACGGCGATGCCGCGTTCGACCTGGTGGCCACCGCCTCGTCGGGGCTGGATGTCAGCTTCGAGAGCCTCAACACGGCCGTGGCGACCATTTCGGGCGACACGGTGACGATCGTGGGGGCCGGTACGGCCACCATCCGCGCCACGCAGGCCGGCAATTCCGCCTACAACGCCGCGACGCCTGTGGACCGGGTGCTGACCGTGTCCAAGGCCAACCAAACCATTACGTTCGCCGAGGGCGCTTGGCAGACCAAGACGTTCGGAGACCCCGACTTTGACCTGGTTGCCAGCGCGTCTTCCGGGCTGACGGTGTCTTTCCAGAGCCTCGATACCGACGTGGCGACGATCGACGGCGACACGGTGACGATCGTCGCGGTCGGCACGGTCACCATCCGGGCCACGCAGGCGGGCAATGACAACTACAACGCCGCCACCGCTGTGGACCGGGTGCTGCAGGTCAAATCCGCGGAAAAGGAGGATGTCTTTATCTCGGTCCTGCCGACGGCGGGCGCGATCACCTACGGGCAGACGCTGGCCGACTCCGCGCTGAGCGGCGGTTCGGCCACCAATTCGGCGGGCGAGAGCGTCGCCGGGACCTTCGAATGGACGGATGACACCATTGTTCCCGTCGTGGGCGGGCCCGCGCAGAACGTGACGTTCTATCCAACGGACGACGAGACCTACAACACGGCGAACGGTGACGTGTCCATCACCGTGAACAAGGCCGACCCCTCCGTGACGACCTGGCCGACGGCGTCGGCGATCACCTACGGCCAGACGCTGGCGGACTCGACGCTGAGCGGCGGCGAGGCTTCGGTGGCGGGGTCCTTCGATTGGACGACGCCGGCGACGGCCCCGGCCGCGGGCACGGCCGACCAGAGCGTGACCTTCACACCGACCGACGCTGACAACTACGAGACGGTGGTCTTCGACGTGAGCGTGACGGTGGGCAAGGCGATCCCGACGATCACGACGGAGCCGACCGCTTCGGCGATCACCTACGGGCAGACGCTGGCGGACTCGACGTTGAGCGGCGGCGAGGCCTCGGTGGCGGGAGCCTTCGACTGGACGACGCCGGCGACGGCCCCGGACGTGGGCACGGCCGACCAGTCGGTGACCTTCACGCCGACCGATGCCGACAACTACGAGGCGGTGGTCTTCGACGTGAGCGTGACGGTGGGCAAGGCCACCCCGACGATCACGACGCCGCCCGAGGCGGGCAATATCGTGGTGGGGCAGACCCTGGCCAGTTCCACGCTGAGCGGCGGCGAGGCCTCGGTGGCGGGATCCTTCGCCTGGACGGATGACAGCATCGAGCCACTCGAAGGAAAGGCCGACCAGTCGGTGACCTTCACGCCGACCGATGGCGACAACTATGAGACGGTGGTCTTTGATGTGAGCGTGACGACACTGGCCACGGAACCCGAGGAGCATTCCGCCTCTATGGCAGTCACCGATCCAACCGCCGAATCCTTGACGTTGACATGGACCATCGGCAGCGGGGAAAGGCGCATCGTGGTCGTGAGGGCCTTGTACGCCGTGAATTGGACGCCCACAGACGGAGTGAGCCCCACCGGAGTCAATGTCGACTTTAGTGCCGCCGCCGATCAAGGCAACGGCAACAAGATCTGCTATGACGGAGCCGGCAACAGCGTCACGTTGACGGGCCTCACACCCAATACCCTGTATTGGTTCAAGGTCTTCGAGTACAACGGCAGCAAGTTCGGCGCAAAGGGTTTGAATACGACTGGAACCGAAAATTACTACACGGATGACATTCCGCTTGAAGGGAGCGGCAGTACCTTGCCTACCAGCGTGGTGCTGTACTACTTCGTGGCCGGGGCCGAGAACGGCCAGGCCGTGCTGCGGTGGCGGACGGCATCGGAAATCGATACGGTCGGCTTCTGGGTGGAGCGCCAGGTCGGCGGGGCCTGGATGCGGGTGAACGACAAGATCATCTACGGCAAGGGCGAAATGGGCGCGACGTATGCGCTCGTGGATGCCGGCGCCGAGATCGGCGGTACCTATACCTGGCGGATCGTGGAGATCGAGACCGACGGCGGCCAGCAGATCCATGGGCCGTTCACACGGACTGTGTCCGAGCTGGGCTTCGCGGCGGAGAATCCCATCACGGTGACACCGGACGGGGTCCTGATCCGCTGGCTCAGCCGCGAAGGCGAATCCTACAAGATCCTGCGCTCGACGGACTTGACGCAGGGCTTCGGGGTCATCGAAGAGGACATCTCCGCGACGGTGCCCGAGAATGAGTTCCTCGACGAAACGGCCGGCAGCATCGGCATGTACCTGATCCAGGTGGATGACGAATAATCCGGCTTGCGGCTTCATTCGTACGACCGTCCCGACCCCTCCGGGGGCCGGGACGCCCTTTTGGCGGCTGCCTGCCGTGGCCCCCTGCCACCGTGCGTGGCGGGTTAACGAGGGGCTCAATATTCAATATCCAATGTCCAAGGATCGGAACTTGGCGTCTTTGCGTCTTGGCGTGAACATGGCGTTTGATTCGGCTGTAGGTCCGGCGGCGGCCGGACAATCCGAACAGCCATTTTAGACAGGATTTACAGGATTTTCAGGATGGGAACAGAAGATCCTTTTCCTGCTTGGGTTGGGTTTCTCAAGACCCTCTTTTCTCATTCGTGGAATTCGAGTAATTCGCAGTTTGGTTTTTGCCGGTTTAATGCTCTGCGGTGATTTTGCCCGCCGGGTGCATCAACCTTGACGATCGGCAGTGGGTTGTATATTCAGAGATTTTTAACAGTTCGGTTGGCGGGACCGCTGGTGCGAATACGGCCCACGGTGCCAGTCAGGCAAGGAGCGGCGATGGCAACGGTATTCAAGCCCAATCCAGCGGGGCCTCGCGGGGTGCAACGGTGGCGGGGGGTGCTGGGGGGCGGGCTTGCGGTGCTGCTGGCGGTCAGCGGGGCGGTTCACGCGCAGTCGGCGCGGCCGGGCATGGGGGCGATCCCGTATTCCGGCGGGGTCACGTTCCGCGTGTGGGCGCCGAATGCTTCGAGCGTCGCCGTGCGCGGGGATTTCAATGCCTGGGGCGAAACTGCGCTGGTTTCCGAAGGCAACGGGAACTGGTCCGTTGACGTCGCGGGCGCTGTTGCCGGCCAGAAATACAAATACTATCTCAATGGCAGTTTCTGGAAACGCGATCCCCGCGCGCGGCAGGTCGTCAACTCCACCGACAATTCCATCATCTATGACAGGAACTCTTTCGACTGGGGCGCGACTCCGATACCCCAGCCCGCCCGCAAAGATCTGGTCATCTACGAAATGCATGTGGGCACGTACGAAGGCGGCACTACGCCCCGCACGTTTGACCACGCCATCGCCCGCCTGGATCATCTCCAGGACCTGGGCATCAATGCGATCAAACTCATGCCCATCAATGAATTCCCCGGCGGGCGGAGCTGGGGCTACAATCCTGCGGACCCATACGCGGTGGAGAGCGACTACGGCGGCCCCGATGCGTTCAAGCGGTTTGTGAAGGCCTGCCATGAACGGGGCTTGGCCGTCATCCTGGACGTGGTGCACAATCACTACGGTCCCACCGACATGGACCTGTGGCAGTTCGATGGCTGGTCCTCGAACAGCCTGGGCGGAATCTATTTCTACAATGACGGCCGAGCCCCCACGTCATGGGGCAACACCCGGCCCAACTTCGGCTCTGCCCAGGTCGGCCAGTTCATCCGGGATCAGATCTTCATGTGGGTGGAGGAATATCGCGTGGGCGGGTTCCGGTGGGATTCGGTCTACAACATCCTGAACACCGACCTGGGCGCCAACAGCGAAGGCCGCGATCTGCTGAATGCCATCAACTCCGAACTGGCATCCACCTATCCCCATGTCGTGCGCTGCGCAGAAGACCACGCTTTTGATTTCGCCATCTATTTCGAAAATCAGTGGGACGTGAATTATTGGTGGGCGCTCCGCGACCAGGTCGTCGCGGCTTCCGACGCCGAGCGCAACATGTATAACGTCCGGGATCTGCTGGACGACTGGCCCAGCCACAACCGCGTGGTGTTCTCGGAGGCTCACGATTATGTGGGGTCGCTCAACGGCCGGACCCGCCTGCCGGCCCAGATCGATTCCACCGATCCGGAAAGCCTCTGGGCCCGCCGACGCGCCCTGTTGGCCGCCGGAATCGTCATGACGACTCCCGGAATTCCCATGATTTTCCAAGGTCAGGAAATGCATGAAACCCTGGCCTTTCATGACGACACGGCCCTGCGCTGGGCCCGTACCAACAGCCATGCCGGCATCGTGCAGGCCTACACGGACCTGATTCATTGCCGGCGCAACCTGGCCGGGGGCTTGCAGGGCCTCAAGGGCACCGGGATCAACGTGAACCTCGTGAACAACACGGACAAGGTCGTGTCCTACATCCGCTGGGACGCCGGCGGCCAGGCCGACGACGTGGTGGTCGTGGCTAATTTTTCCTCCCAGACCCGCAACAATTACTCGATTCCTTTCCCCTCCACCGGCACCTGGCACAGCCGGTTCAACAGCGATTCCACCGAATACCAACCCGATTTCACGGGGATCGGCCCCGCGCAGGTCCAGGTCAGCGGCTCGACCGCGCCCGTCAGCCTGGGGGCCTATAGCCTCCAAATCTTTTCCAAGGAGCGCGAGCCGGTCCCGGCCACCGCGGCCTTCGATCCTTCGGCGCCGGTTGGATGCGGGGCGGAAGTCACCATCACCTACTCGCCCCATGACGGGGATTTGGCCGGGGTATCGCCCGTGTATGCGTATATTGGCCTTAATAACTGGGCCTCGGCCACCCTGGTGCAAATGACGGCCTCGGGCGACGACTGGACCGCGGCCTACGAAATCCCCGCGGACACCTACGAGTTGAATGTCGCCTTCACCGATGCCAACGAGGAGATCTGGGACGACAATGATGGCGATAACTGGACGGTGACGGTGCAGAACTGCGGCACGCCGCCCCTGGCGCCGGAAACCGTCTATTGGCGCGGCGATGCCGGCCTGAACAACAATTGGGCCAACACCGATGCCTCCGGCATCAACAACTGGTGGCGGGCCGGTGATCAATACACCGTGCGCCGCCCGGATCTGTCCAACAACGTCTGGTCGGCCACGGGCCAGAAAAACTTCAATATTGCAATCCTCGACAATGCGGCCCGGCCTGCCATGGCTCTAAACGACGCCACCGGCACCGGAGGCACCGAATTTCAGCTCCATCAGATTCTGTTTCAGAATGGCACCTCCCGCACCCTGACCCAAGGCGGGAATGCCTATCTCCATCTTGGCGGCGGCAGCGGCAATGCCAAGATCGAAGCCACCTCGCCCAATGGCAGCGGCACCTATACGTTCAATGTGCCCGTCCAGATGGCCAAGACCACGGAATTGAACCCCGTGGGAGGGGATTTGATCTTCAACGGCGCCATCACCAACGGCGGCTATGGTCTCGACGTGTGGGGCGGGGCGGGCAAGAGCCTCACCTTGGCCGGCGTGGTTTCCGGCTCCGGCGGGCTGAACCTGAAAAGCAGCCTGAGCCAGGTGGGCATCACCGGCCACAGTACCTATAACGGGGATACCGCGGTCGGCACCGGAATGCTGGTGGTCAATGGCTCCATCAGCAATTCGGCGGTTTCCGTCGGCAGCGGAGGCGTGGTGTCGGGGGCCGGCACCATCGGCGCGCTGACCCTCGCCGGCGGCACCGTCCGCCCCGGCAATTCCGTAGGAACCCTGACCGTGAACGGAAATGCGGACCTCGGCGGCGGGACCTATGAATGCGAAATCGCCAGCACCAGTCCCACCGACTGCGACTTGATTGCCGCCAAGGGCACCCTCATGGCCAGTTCGACCCTGACCATCAACCTGCCGGAAACCGCGCCGGAGGGATTCGATCCGGATGTGGCCTATTACTGGGTCGTCGCCACCGGCCAGTCCGTCAGCGCCGACAACATGGAAATCGGGACGAAGTGGAGCTATCCCGCCGGCCTGGGCGGCTTTGGCCTGGAACAATGGGGCCAGGACATCGTGGTGACGTATACCACGCCCACCAGCGTGACCTTTTTCCAGTTCGGCGTCCGGGCCGAAAACGGCCAGGTTGTCATTCGCTGGCGGGCGTCTGCGCATGGGGACACCGTCGGCTTCTGGGTCGAACGCCTGGACGGCGATGAGTGGGTGCCGGTCAACAGTCAGATCATTTATGCCCACGACGTGGAAGAAATGGATGATTCCTATGCCCAGGTGGATACCAATGCCGTTGTGGGCGGCACCTATTCCTATCGGATCATCGAGGAGACCAGCGCCGGCGATGATGTCATCCATGGACCGTTTGAGCGCACCGCCTCCGCCCTGGCTTTCGTGCCGGGCCGAGGCCTCGATGTGGAACCGGGCGGAATCCGGATTCGCTGGCAAAGCCGCGAAGACGAGACCTACCGAGTCCGGCGCTCCACGAACCTGCTCGAAGGCTTGGACGGCTTTCTTCCCATTGCCGCCGGCCTCTACGCGGATGAACCGGAAAACGAGTACCTCGACACGAATGCCGCCCCCCTCGGCATCTACCTGATCGAAGTGGAAGAGGAATAAAGCGACCGCCTGAAACTACGAAATTCGCGAATGACGCGAAATTATGGCCGGCCACGGAGGTTTCCGGACCCCTGCCACCTTGCGTGGCGGGTGAACGAGGGGCTCAATATCCAATATCCAATGTCCTTGGCGCCCTTTGCGTTCTTTGCGTGAGCATGGCTGTTCGGCTTGGCTGTAGGTCCGGCGGCGACCGGACAATCCGAACAGCCATTGTAGACAGGATATACAGGATTTCCAGGATGGGAATAGACGATCCTTTTCCTGTTGTTTCCTGTTTTCCTGCTTGGTTCGGTGCCTTGGCGTCCTGATAATTTCCTGGTTCAGAAAAGAATTGCCAATTAACGGCGTCTGGCGAACATGAGGGCATGGCGAAGTCGTACCGTGTCTGGGGCCCCATTCTACTGGTATTTTGCGTGGCCTTCGCGCTGCGGATCGTTTTTCTGGCCGAGGCCAGTTCTAAGCCGGGCTTCGATCTGGTTTATATGGATTCCGAGTACAACCTGGAATGGGCGCGCGCCTTGGCCACCGGGATCTGGAATCCGCCCTATGACCGCTTGCATAAGGGCCCATATTTCCGGGCCCCGCTGTATCCGATGTTTTTGGGGGGATTATTGAAGATTTCCGGCGGGAATTTGTGGTTTGCGAGGAGTTTTCAGGCCATTTTGGGGTCTTTTTCGTGTGTTTTGGCCTTTTTACTGGCTCGGCGGTGTCATGGAACGAGGGTGGGGCTTGTCACCGGGCTGCTATGCGCCGGATATTGGGTGTTGATCTATTTCGACAGCCAGTTTTTGCTGCCGGTGCTGCTGGTTTTTCTCGCTTTGGCCGGGTTTTATCTGCTGTCGTTGAGTCTGGACCGGCGCAGTTTGCCGCTCGCGGGCTTGTCGGGGATGATTTTGGGTCTTTTTGCCATCACCAGGCCCAATATCCTGGCATTTTTTCCGTTTTTGGTGGTGTGGGGGCTGTGGGCGGTACCGGGAACCTGGCGGCGACGGCTCCTCTTTGCCGCGCTGCTGGCGGCGGGGGCGGGGTTGCCGCCGCTGGCCGCCACGGTGCGCAACCGCGTGGCGGGCGGCGACTGGGTTTTGGTGGCTTCGCAGGGCGGCGTGAATTTCTTCATCGGCAACAATCCGCAGTCCAACGGAATGCAGGCGGTGGTGCCGGGCACCCGCGCCACATGGTGGGGGGGCTATGAAGACACCGTCGCCATCGCCGAGCAGTCGCAAGGCCGCACCCTGCGTCCATCCGAAGTCTCCTCGTACTGGTATGGGCGGGCCTTCAAGTTCATTCGGAACCACCCGGCCGCGTGGCTCGAGTTGACCCTCCGCAAAAGCGTGGCCTTGATCGGGGATGTGGAGATACCCAACAACGCCCCCTATCAGGCCCGCCGCGGAGAATATTTCACGCTGTCGGTGGTCCCGCTCGGCTTTGGATTCCTGATGGCGCTGTTTGCGGTCGGGTTGCCCTGGCTGGTCCCGCGATCTTCCGGCCCTGGAGACATTGAGCCCCGGCGCGCGCTCGTGGTGCTCATCCTGATCTTCATGGCCGTCTATTCCGCTACCATCGTGGCTTTTTTCGTGACCGGACGCTATCGGGTGACGCTGGTGCCATTCGTGGCCATGGGTTCAGCCGTGGGCCTGGTGCATGGGTTCGATTACCTGAAGGCCCGGCGTTGGCGGCAGGCCGGACTCATGGGGGCGGCGGCCCTGCTGCTGTTCGGTCTTCTTCGCATGGATGTATTGAATGTAAAGGGGGAGACCGCCGCATTTGTCCGTTTGACCGTCGCGCAAGACCACCTGCAACTGGGCCGACTGGACGAAGCGATTGCGGAGCTGGAACAAATCCGGCGCACCCAGATGTTGGCTGCCCCGGAGGTGTACATCACCTTGGCTCGTGCCCACCTGCAGCGCGGCCGGCTTTCTGACCGGGCGGCGGTCCTGTCCGTGGCCGAGGAGGGCTTGCGGCACCATCCCGCCACCCCCGAATTGCTTTGGTATGCGGCCGTGGGGCAGGTCGAACAGCGGAAATGGCCGGAAGCCCGCCACTGGATCGAGCAATACTTGAAGTTGGAACCCGAGGATGTCCGGGCGCTTCATCTGGCCTGCCTCGTGGCGATCAACCAGCAACGCCGCGCGGAGGCCGAAGCAGCGTTGCGTCGGGCGGAACAATTGGACCCCGATCATCCCACCGTGCGGGACATGCAACGCATGCTGAAGTAGATCCGGCGGCGGCCTGCCATGGACCCCCGCCAACTTGCGTGGCGGGTGAACGAGGTCGGCGGGGGAGGTCTTACTATTCAATATCCAATATCCAATGTCCAAGGGTCGGAACTTGGCGTCCTTTGCGTGCTTGGCGAGATAATGGCTGTTGGGATCGGAGCACCTGCTGCGCTGCGTAGATGTCGTTGACACCCCCTGCCAACCGGGTACTGTTTGACCGATCGAGTGACTCTGCCATGGCGCGCCGCAAGCGACATCTTCCCGCGAAAACCAATCTCTCCGTTGACGAACCATCGGCGGAGGGGCGGCTGTCTTGGCGCTGGACTCTGCTCGGGATGGTTGCCCTGGCCCTCCTGGCTTTCCTGCCATTCCTGCCCGTGCTCCGGGCGGAATTCCTCGACTGGGACGATCCGTACTACATTACCCACAATTTCCGCATTCACCAGCTCACCTGGGCCAATGTGGCGGACCTTTTCCGGCTTAATCCGCAACTGGGGCCGATCCCCAACGGCCAGTACACCCCCTTGGTCGAATTGTCGCTCATGATCGAGCATCGGTTGGTCGGCTTGCAGCCGTGGCTCTACCATCTCACCAACGTCCTGCTGCACATGGCGAATACCTTGCTGGTCTGCGCCTTCCTGCGGAAGCTGCGGGCGGACCGTGCGTGGGCGTGGCTGACCGCGGCGCTGTTCGCCGTCCATCCCCTGCACGTCGAGTCGGTCGCCTGGATTGTCGAGCGCAAGGATGTCCTGTGCGCGTTTTTCTGCCTGGGGGCCATGATCCTCTATCTGGATTTCCGCGCGACCCGGAAAACCCGCTATGTTGTCGCCTCGCTCGTCGCGGCCACCTGCGCCTTGTTGTCGAAGCCCATGGCGGTGACCCTGCCGGCCGTTTTGCTGCTGTGCGACCTGTATCTGGGACGGCCATTATCCGATCAATGGAAGCGCCCATGGCTGGCGCCATTCGCCGCCTTGAGTCTGCTGTTCACTGCCATTACCTGGCACACCCATGCCAGCTACGGCATCATCCGGGCCGCCGAAGCAGGCAATGTGTTCCAGAACATGACGATGGCCAGTTGGAATTTCTTCTGGTTCGTGGGGAAGACCCTTTGGCCCCTGGGCTTGAGCGCGTACGTGCCGGTGCCGCCGGATACCCCGGCCACCGCCGTGTCCTACGGATTGGCTTTTCTGGGCGTGCTCGCGCTGGTGGCCGGGCTGGGGTGGGGTGCCTGGCGGCGCGGCCTGCGCCTGCTGCCCTTCGGGGTGTTCTTTTTCATGGTGGCCTTCCTGCCGATGTCCCGCCTAGTGCCCATCGGCATCCGCTACATGGTGGCCGACCGGTTTTTCTACCTTCCCGGCATCGGGTTCCTGCTGTTGATGGCTCATGGATTTGTCCAGTGCATCCGGTCATCGCCACGCGGACGAGTGGCAGGGATCGCCGGCGCGGCGGCGTTGATCCTTTTCTGGGCCGGGCTGTCTTTTGCCCAGAGCCGGGTTTGGCGGAACAGCGAAACACTGTGGGATGCCGTACTCCGGCGCGCGCCCGATGCCTTCGTGGCGCTGAACGGGAAGGCATTTGCCCATCTGAATGCCTCCCGCTTGGATGAGGCCGCGACGTATCTGGCGCGATCGCTTGAGGTCGATCCTGACTCTGTGGAAACCCTGGCCTTGCGCGCCCGGCTGGCGTACCGCCAGGGAGACCTGGCGACGGCCCACCGCTATCTCGAAGCGGCCGAAGCCAAGGGGCTTTCCCCGCTGATGGGAGCCGACCTGAAGGCCAAGCTGCTCAGCCTGGCCGGCGACCACCGCGGGGCCATCCTGGCGCTGAGCGCCTATGTCGAGATTACGTCGCCCGCCTATTGGTACTACTACAAAATGGCCTGGGAAGCCCTGCACATCGCCGAAGAGCCCAAGGCCATCCTCTGCCTGGAACAGGCCCAAGCTCTGATGCCCCCCAAACAAGCCGCCTTGGGCCGCTTCCTGGCCCAAAACGATCCGGAGTGGTTGCGCCAGAACCAGATGACCCGCCTGTTGGCGGCCGGCATCGATTTCTTCGCCGATGTCTACAATTTCTCGCAGGAAATCCACCTCTGGTTTTCAGACCGGGACCGCGCCTTGAAGGAATACGATTTGATCATCACCCATTTCGGGGCCGCCCTGGATTGCTGGCGGCGGGCGCGGGCGGCATCCAGTGGTCCAGGCCCGATTTCAAGCATCGAAGAAAAGAACTTTGAACGCAAATTAGGGATTGTCTTTTATAACCGGGCGTGTATCCTCGCCCATGTTGGAAAACATGATGCTGCCTTGGAGTCACTGTCCAAGGCGCTGGAACGGGATAAAGGCCTGCAGGCGAATGCCCGGAATGATCTGGATTTTGCGCCTGTGCGTGACCGGCCGGAGTTTCAAGCATTAATGCAACGATGAATGCGACCAGTTCGAAAAAGGGAAAAAATAAGCCATGAAAACAACGAATCAAATCCTCGGCGCGGCGATGGCATTGCTGTTCGGCTTCGGGGTCTTGGCAACCGAAGCGGCGGTCAATGAAAACTTCGACACCATATTCAGCACGTCGTATGCAAACCAAACCGGTAACGGCTGGCGCATCAACAGCGGTTTGCGCAGCAGTTCCTCGCGCTCCGGGTCCTGCGCCCGCTTGGCGTCCGCGGGATCCGCCAACTACCTCCAGTATGAGGGGGCCGATGGCAACGGGAAGGATGGCGGCGTGGGCACCATCTCCTTACTGGTATCGTGGATGGGATAATAACCCCCAGGAGAAGTTCAAGGTTCAGGTCGACATCAACGGGGCCGGATTCACCGACATCTCCTCGGAAATCAGCCCAACCCTGACCTACACGGAATTTACCTATGACCTCAACAACGCCAGCGATAACATCATCGTCCGCATCCAGCAAACCGCGGGCGAGCGTATTCTGATTGATGATGCCTCCATCGGGGATTATTCCGGCGGCAGCACGCCCACCATCACGCTTTCCTCGGGCGATCTTTCGGCATTCAGCACGACCTATGGCATTGCTTCCGCCGCCCAGTCGTTCACCGTGGCCGGCTCGGACCTGACCGCCAACATCACGGTGACGGCTCCGTCGGGCTACAATGTGTCCCTCTCCAGCGGGTCGGGGTATGGCAGTTCGGTCTCGTTGACACCAAGCGGCGGCACCGTGAGCGAGACGACCGTATATGTGCGCCTGACGGGCGCCGCCACCGGGGCGTTCTCCGGCAACGTCTCCGCCACCAGCACCGATGCCGCCGAAAAGACCAAGGCGGTCTCGGGCACCGTGGGCCTGGCCGCGCCGACAGGCGTTGTGGCCAGCGAAACCAATGCCACGGACTTCACCGCATCCTGGTCGGCCGTCTCCGGCGCCAGCGGCTACCGCCTCGATGTCAGCGAATACGAGGAGTTCTGCACCACCGGCGGCACTCCTGAAAACCTGATGAGCAATGCGGGCTTTGAGACCGGCGACGGCACGGATTGGGACAAGTTCGAGACTGAGTATTCCGTGGTAACCACCGATCCGCAGGAAGGTACTTACCACGTAGCGGTGACTGCTACGGCCACGCGCGATTTGACGCAAAATGTCAGTATCACCGGCGATGGGGTTACGGAGTACGAAATCAGCTATTGGTACAAAGGCACCGGGAATCTCCGCATCTGGGCCGCCTGGACGACGGGCGGCCAGGTTTCCGGCGACAGTCTGCAACCTTCTTCCTACAACGATGCCGCCTCCGAATGGACCAAGATGACGTACACCGTTGTGCCGCAAAGCGGCGATAACGTCTTGTTCTATGAAATTCGGGCCTATAACGGCGCCTCCATGTACCTCGACAACTTCTTCGTGGGCACGACGGCCGGCGGCTGCACGCCTTCGTTCGTTGGGAGCTACGAGGACTACGAAGTGGCTTCCGGGACCAGCCAGATAGTCGAAGGCCTGGATCCGGAAACGACCTACTACTTCCGCGTGCGGGCGACGGACGGGACCGCGACCAGCGCGAATTCATCCACGGGCAGCGTGGAGACGCTGGCGGAATCGGCCTCGGCCCCGTCGGTCACGACGGCGGATGCCAGTTCCATCGGGGCCACATCCGCCACGCTGGGCGGCAACGTGACCTCCGACGGCGGCGATGCGGTCACCGACCGCGGTGTGGTCTATAAGGCCGGCTCCGGGGTCACGATCAGCGACAACAAGACCCAGATCGGCTCGGGTACCGGCGAGTTCGGCCAGAGCATCGGCAGCCTGTCGGTCAACACGCATTATTACTTCCGGGCCTATGCCACGAATACCGTGGGCGCGACGCTGGGCAGCGAACTGGATTTCTGGACGCTGGCGGCGGTGCCGGAAGCCCCGATCGTGGGCAATCCCACCGAGACCTCGCTGGACATCACGCTGGATGCGGACAGCAATCCGGCCGGGACGGAATATGCCATCCAACGCACCAGCGACAGCAAGTACCTGCAGGACGACGGCACGTGGGGCGATACGGCGGTCTGGCAGACCACAAACAACTGGGACACCATCACCGCCGGCGATCTGACGCCGGCCACGACCTATTACTTCCAGGTCAAGGCGCGCAACGGCGCCAACGTCGAAACTGCGTTCGGCGACACCGGCAGCGGCACGACCGAGGAATCCGGCGCGCCGGTACGCTGGACGACCCTGGTCCATCAAGGCACCCCCGTCTACACCTACTACCTGGGCGATGAACTGCTGTATCAGTTCCAATACGCGATCAATACCGACACTACCGGTTGGACCGTGGACTACGGCTTGGGCAAGTCCACCGACGGCTCGAGCTGGACCTGGAACGGCGGCACCTATGCGTCGAACAACAACAGTGACGTGTATTGGACTTCCGACCAGAGCGAGTTCCAGTTCACCGATACGGGCAATTACTATTACGCCGGTCGGTTCAACGACGGCACCTATTCCTATTATGCCATGGACGACTGGACCGATGACAACCTGGTTCTGGCCGCCGTGAACTATTTCACCGTCAACGCGATCAACGATCCGTTTGGCCAGACGGCCGCGGCGAACGCTTCCGCTCCCACCACCGCCATCGACCTGGACTGGACGGAGAACGCCCAGAGCCACGACGTGATGGTCGTGCGCAAGCTGACGAGCGAATCCTGGACCGAGCCGACCCAGGGCACGGGATATTCCGCCCCGGGCACGCTGGGCGATGGCGACATCATCTACATCGGCTCCGCCGGGGAGTTCACCGACGACAGCCTGGCCGAGGACACCACCTACGACTACAAGTTCTATTCGGTCAATAACGACTACTACTCTTCCGGCGTGACCGCGCAGGGCGCCACCGATCCATGCGAGCCGAACGCTCCGACGGGGCTCTATGCCAGCGAGACGAACGACACCAGCTTCACCGCGAGTTGGACCGCCCCCGCCGCCGGCAACCCGCCGACCAACTACTACATCGACGTCAGCACGGAGGAAGACTTCGAGGTTGCTTCCGTAGCCTCCGACCTGTTCTTCTCGGAATACATCGAGGGATCCAGCAACGAGAAATACATCGAAATCTTCAACGGAACCGGGGCCAGCGTGGATCTTTCGGATTACGCGCTGATCCTGTTTGCCAATGGCGGGACCGCGCACACCGCCAGCAACGTCCTCTCCGGCACCCTGGCGAACGGCGCGGTGGCGGTTTATAGGAACAGCAGCGCTACCAACCTGATCGGCACAACGGCGACAGCTGCCGGCTGGAACGGAGACGATGCCGTTGCCCTTTGGAAGCAATCCACGACTTCATTCGTGGATATCTTCGGCCGCATCGGCGAGGACCCGGGATCGGCTTGGACCGACGGATCGTTCACGACGGTAAACAAGACCTTGGTGAGGAAATCGTCGGTGTCCGGTGGCGTGACCAGCAATCCCGAAAGCGGCTTCCCGACCCTGGGCACGGAATGGGACCAGTACGACCAGGACGTCGAAGAGTATCTGGAAAGCCACACGTTCTCGGGCGGCACCACGCCCTCCTACGTGGCCGGCTACGAGAACCTCTCGGTCGGCAACGTGACGAGCTTCGAGGTCGAGGACCTGGATCCGGAGACGACCTACTACTTCCGCGTGCGCGGCGAAGGCGAGGAGAGCTGCGTGGGCGCCGACTCCACCGTGGCCAACGTGACCACGCTGGAGGAAGAGGTCACCGACTACTATACGCTGCTGAACGACCGGGGCGCGCCGTGGAAGACCTACACCCTCGGCGACATGCTGGCCGACCAGTTCCAGTTCGCCATCAACACCGACACCTCGGGCTGGGACGTCGAATACGGCCTGGGCCAGTCCACCGACGGCACCGACTGGACTTGGACGGATGCCACCTATGTGTCCAACAACGTCAACGACCGCTATTGGACCTCGCCGACAGGCGCGGGGCAATTCACCGCCGTGGGCGACTGGTACTACGCGGGCCGCTTTACCTCGCTTGAGCCTCGCATCTACTACGCCGCCATCGATTGGACGAATACGCCGGACAACCTGACGCTGGCCGCAGCCAGCTATATCACCGTCGAGGCGATCGTAGATCCCAGCGCCCAGACCGCCACCACCAGTTCGACCGACCCGACAGGCTCCATTGATCTGGAGTGGACACAAAACGGGAACGGCAACAACGTCATGATCGTGCGCAAGCCGTCCTGGGCCTCCTGGACCGAGCCGACGCAGGGCACTCAATACGCGGTGGATAACCCCCTCGGCAATGGCACAGTCATTTACAATGGCGCCGGCACGGACTTCACCGATATCGGGTTGACCGCAGACACGACCTACGACTACAAGTTCTACTCGGTCAACTACAACTACTACTCCGCCGGCGTGATCGCCCAGGCCTCCACCCTGGCCTGCGAGCCGGATGCCCCGACCGGACTGAACGCCACGGGCACCGACAGCGACAGCTTCACCGCCAACTGGACGGCTTCCGACCGGGCGACGAACTACTTCATCGACGTCAGCCTGGAAGAGAACTTCCAAAGCGGCGCCGGCGGACTGTTCATCTCCGAGGTGGCGGATCCCAGCGACGTGGCCAATGCCCGGTTTGTTGAACTCTATAATGCCAGCGGCAACGCCATCGACTTCGGCACCACGACTTGGTACCTGAGCCGGCAGGCGAACGGCAGCACCTGGGGCGACATCCTGCTGACGGGCACCATCCCGGCGGGTGGCACCTATGTGGTGGCCTACAGCGAAACCACCTTTACCAACGCGTTCTATCCGAAACTCGCCGATCAATACAATGCGAACATCAGCGGTAACGGCAACGACGGCTACTTCCTCTATTCCGGTGGCGACCACACCGCCGGAACGCTGGTCGATGCCTACGGAGTCATCGATCAGGATGGTACCGGGCAGACATGGGAATACACGGACAAGCATGCCGTGAGGGACTCGGACGTTGCTGTGCCCAACAGCACTTGGACAGCGGACGAATGGACAATTTCTTCCGCCGCGGTCGCCGACATGACCCCCGGCGACCACACCTGCTCCGGCGGCGGCACGGCCTCCTATGTCCCCGGCTACGAGAACCTGCTGGTGGGCAACCTGACGAGCGTGGACGTGACCGGCCTCTGCCCCAACCGGATCTACTACTTCCGCGTGCGGGCGCAGGGCGAAGGCGGCTGCACGGGTGCCAATTCCGCCACCGCCAACGAAACGACCGACAAGGGCGTCCTGACGGTGACCGGCCTGACGGGCGACAACAAACCGTACGACGGCACGACGGACGCCACGGCTTCGGGCACGGCGACGTTGGACGGCATCTTGTGCGAGGACGCCGTTACCCTCGCCGGCACGCCGGTCTATACCTTCGCCCAGGCCGACGTGGGCACCGACATCGAAATCACCACTTCCGGGTACACCCTGGCGGGCGACGATGCCGGCAACTACGACCTGACGCAGCCGACCCTCTCGGCGGACATCACGGCCAAGGAGATCACGGTGACGCCGGACGCGGACCAGAGCAAGGTCTACG
>ENA-UOXR01001267-UOXR01001267.1-bioreactor-metagenome-genome-assembly--contig:-NODE-1267-length-27270-cov-5.101892_pt1 | contig 27270 bp, 17 predicted proteins | sample MGYA00238164_ERZ764825 | MGnify/ENA primary metagenome ERZ764825 (study PRJEB28920, sample SAMN05720171) | bioreactor metagenome | isolation source: Anaerobic biogas reactor | place: USA:Washington...
CGACGGGATGCTCAGCCGTGCCGGACCCGGTGAGCCGGATCGTCTCGGTGAACCGACCAGGGGAAACCTCGATCCGATCGCCGGGGGCCAGCGCCAACCGGCTGAGGGGCTTGGGACCCCTCCAAGCCTCACCGGGCTGGAGCCCGCTGTTCTCGTCCTTTCCCCGAAGCGGGTCGATGTGGTAGGTCGTTCTGCCGGGGGATGTCATATCCGTGATTGGTTTTGTCGTCATCGATCGCTCGCCTTTACAGGCCGCGTTTGGCCGGCTCAAGGGGGGTTATCCTACTTCGGCCAAGCGGTTCTCCGCAAGTTCAACCATCTTGACGGACATTGGTTCGAGGCTGTGGGTTCCGGTATCGATGGCCTGCTTGCTCCAGGCCGGCCGGCAGGCGACGCGGGCTTCCATCGGGGCTGAGAGGAGGTTCATCACGAAGAGGACCGATCGCCGATCGGCCGTGCGGAGCAGGCACCAGAGGTTGGGGTTGGAGCAGGTGATTCTGGATTTAAGGCCTAGCGTCGCGAGCAGGTTCTTGAGCATGGCTTCGTGTTCCCGCATGGCGTGGAGCCAGCCGAAGCCGAGGAAGATGAGCTTGCCGCCGCCTGGCGTATCGATGCGCCAGGCGATGGGTTTGCCGGAGAAGTCGTCCTCACCGACGATGCGGGCTTGAGGCGGCAGTTTTTCGGTGAGGAACACCTCGCCGTTGTTGTGGACGTTGGCGACGCCGGCGGCGCTGACCCGAACGGCGGCGTTCCGCGCGCTGGCGAGGGTCGGCTGGCCGAGATAGTCGGCGAGGATCGAACAGGGACGCAGGTTTTCATCCAGGTTCGGGATCACCGGCAGCAGGAGCATCCTGCCTCCGCGGTCGAGGTGGTCGATGATGCGTTTCTGTTTGTTCGCGGCCATGCTGGAGGAGCAGACGGCAACGAGCGGCGTATCGGCCTCGCCGATCCAATCGTCCGCGCCGAGGTCGCGGAGCACGGGCGAAAGGCCGGCGCAGAACGCGGTGGTCAGGAGGCCTTTGAGCAGGAAGTCCGAGGCCTCGGAGCTTCGCATGAGGGCATCGCCGTTCTGCTTCCAGTACTGGGCGGATCGCGGGTATTCGAAATCAACCAGGCAGCGGACGTCGTATTCCTGCTCGGTACGGGCGAACCAGGGACGGTCGGCCAGGAAGGTTCCGATCTCCTTCTGAACGTGATAGAGAGGACGGACGTCGCCGGAGGCTCCGATCGGCGCGCCGTAGTCATACATGTCGCTGGTCGCTCCCGCTCCGGGCGGGTTGGGCCCGCCGGTGAAGATGTAGTAGTTATACCCCTTCATGCCGAGGCCCAGGTGCATTCGGTAGAAGGCCCGGGCGTCGTGGGTGGTGATCGGCGGCCAGTCGGCTGCGCTTCCCGAAGGCATCTCGTAGACGGTGGGAGGAAAGCCCATCAGCCGGAGGGTCTCCAGCGACCAGAAGAGGCGGATGGCGAGTTGAGGGGTCGGGTTGTTCTGCGGCCAGGCTTGCGAGAGGCTGTAGTAGTGGTCCGCGCCAAGGAGAAAACCGCCTGAGTCTTCCAGCGCTTTGGCGGTTTCCAGGAAGTAAGGATTCATGTTGGGATTGGCGGAGTTGTGGACCAGCGGGGTGTCGATGCCGAATTCCCTCATCCAGGCGGCCAGGGCGGCGGCGTAGTCGGCGATGGTCGAGAGGTAGAAGTCGAAGTAGTCCTTCAGCCGCCGCACGTCGGCTGGGGTGGAGGAGTTGCCGGGCGGCAGCGGGCGGACCTGCTCGAAGGAGGCGAAGCCGGTTCCGTAGGCGTCATTGAGATCGGCGATGGTTTGGTATTTGTCCCACAGGAATCGCGGGTATCGGCCGTCGGGTTTGCCGAATCCCATCGCCTCGGGACTGTAGTCGAGGCCCCCGAACCACATGTGAACGCCGGTCAGTTCGTTGTCGAACTGGGTGAACGCGATAGGGCCGCCGCGGGAGACGGTGTAGCGGGCCAGGATCGGGCAGACCCGGCTGAACCAGGTCCGGACCTTTTCCAGGAAGAGCGGATGGACGTAGGAGATCGAGCTTGGGCGGAGGGGTTTGCCGTCGAAGCTTTGGGCGAGGACGGCTGGGTAGTGCTCGACCAGCCAGCCGGGCAGTCCGTCGTGGATGAGCTCGGAGTACTGGTAGGGCCCGGGCCGGGCGATGACGTAGAGGCCGGCGTCGCGGGCGGTCTGGAGGAATTCCTCGAGGTCCAGCCGGCCGTCGTCGCCGGTGAACTGGAAATCCCCCTCGGCCGGCTCGTGGATCAGCCAGGGCACGTAGGTGGCCAGACAGTTTCCGCCGGCCTCCCGCAGCAGCTTCATGCGGCCGGGCCAGTCCTTTTTGGGTACGCGGAAGTAGTGGAATTCGCCGGAGCACAGGAAGATGGGCTGACCGTCGATCGTGTAGCTGAGGGTGTCGAAAGCAATCGGTTTCATGCGCGTTCTCCTGACCGGCATTTCGTCCGCCAATTATTCATCCGGCGGCTTGTTCGACAAGAGAAAACGGATAGAATCGCGGCCTGCGGCGGGACTGGACGGAAAGCGAAACGGCAAGGACGAGGGCCATGATCTACAAGCCGAACGTCGGACGGTTCAAGGACACGTGCATCTACTGGCACGAGGGGCGGTATCACCTGTTCAGCATGTACATGCACCAGCGTGGTCCGGACGAACTGTTCCGCAACGTCTGGTCGGCGGTGTCGGACGACGGAGTGCACTGGGAGCACCTGGGGCCGGTGATCGCCGATACGCCGTTTAACATCTGGGCGATGGCCGTCCATCCGGTGGGCGGCAGGTTTATCATGAACCACGGGAGCTTTACGCGGCCGGGCATTCAGAACGTGATCCGGTTCTGGGAGTCGAAGGACCTGGTGCACTGGACGTATCGCGGCCCGCAGACCGACCTGACGCCGGACACGCGGTGGTATCATCCCGACAGCCGGCTGGACTGCATGGACGTGGTGACGGCGGAGGAGGACGGCCGGCGGGTCTGGTACGGCTATGCCACCGGGCCGGGCGGCTTCCTCAGGTCGGCTGACGGGTTGAACTGGGAGGGATTGCCGCCGCCGACGATCGACTGGAACGGCTTGGCTGCGCCGCCCACGCCGGGCGATGAGGGGCTCTTTGAGATCGGCGGGTGTGAGATCATCGACGGGAAGATTTACCTCTTGGGCGGATGGTTCAACTACTTCGGGTTTCCCGGCTATGGAGTCTTTACGTTGATCGGCGATACGCCGCGAGGGCCGTTCCGGGCCGATCCGGCGGCGTACCGGCTGTGCGGAAACTCCGGGCGTTGGGTGGCGCTGTGGGCGCGGTATATCCGGGCCCAGCCGGAACTGCTGATCAACGGGTACATGTACGATGGGTTCACCTACGAGACGGGCGAGACGTGGCTGCCGCCGATCAAGAAGGCGGTGGTCGACCGCGGCCATCTGCGGCTGGGGTACTGGCAGGGCAACGAGGCGCTCAAGGGCAAGCGGTGGCCGATCGAGCCGAAGCGGATCGGGCTGACGTTCCCGAAGGGCGGGTCGGATTGCGCATGCCGGCTGACCGATCGCGGCGTGGAAATCGAGGCGAAGCCGGAGGTTGGCAGTCACAGCCGGCTGGTGCTCCGTTCGCACGTGCCGACGGCGGTGGCGATGCTCGATCAGCCTCTGGAGGCGGCGGAGGGGCTGGTGATCGAGGGAACGGTTGCGGTGACCGCGAGCGATCCACGGCTGGTCTCACCGTCGGTTGGGTTCTTTCTGGAGGAGGCGGACGGCGAAGGGACGGCAATCATCCTTCACGCCTGCGGTCGGACGGAAATCGGCGAGATGGTTTTCGGTCAGGACGGAAGGGCGGAGTTCGCTTGCGAGGACGCTATCGTTCCCGGCTGTGCGGCGACGCCGGGAATCGTCCCGCACGTGCCGCACCGTTTTCGGCTCTTGTTGCGAAGAAACATGTTCGAGCTCTACCTCGACGACCTGTTGGTTCAGACGTTCAATACCACTCACAGCCCCGATGCGCCGGGCTGTTTTCCCAGGCGGCTGGGCCTGCTGGTTCAGAACGGGCAGGGCGTTTTCGGCGGCCTTGCGGCCTGGCGGATGACGCTGGGCAGTGACTGAGGATTGTTTGGTTTTTCCCTATTTCACGTGGAAAGCAAATAGCCCAGAAACGGAGACAGAAACATGGCTGTCCAAGAACGACCGATCCAACTGAGCAGGCGGGAGTATCGCGACAAGGTTCGCGGGTGCTGGCTGGGGAAGAACATCGGAGGGACGCTGGGCGGCCCCTTCGAGGGGCACAAGTACGTCAACGGACTGACGTTTTACGATCCGGTGCCGCGGGAGCCGCAGCCGAACGACGACCTGGACCTTCAGTTGGTGTGGCTCAAGATGCTCGAGGACACCGGCACGCTCGAACCGAGCCTGACGGATTTCGTCCGGTACTGGCTGGATTATTTGCGGGCGTATCCGGATTCGGAGTACGGCGTGTGCCTGATGAATCTGGAGCGCGGGCTGCGGCCGCCGATTTCCGGGTGTTTCGAGAACGGCTTCGCGGACAACATGGGCGCGCCGATTCGCAGCGAGATTTGGGCGTGCATCGCACCGGGCGATCCGCAGTTGGCGGCGGTGCTGGCCTGTCGCGACGCGCTGCTGGACCACGCGGGCGGCGAAGGGGTTTACGGCGAGATGTTCTGGGCGGCGGTGCAGAGCGCCGCGTTCGTGCTGTCCGATCCGCTGACGTTGATTCGCATCGGCCTGTCGATGATTCCGCTGACCAGCTACGTCGCCCAGGCGATCCGCGAGGTGCTCTGGTGCCGCGACCGGGGGATGAACTGGGCCCAGACGCAGCATCACATCGCCAATCTGTTTTCGAACCCGGCGACGGGTTGGCGAGGCATGGGCGCGGCGGCGCTGGCCGCCCCGAACCACGCCTTTACCGTGCTCGGCTGGCTCTACGGCAAGGACTTCGAGGATCGGCTTCTCAAGGCCGTCAACTGCGGCTACGACACCGATTGCACCGGGGCGACGCTGGGGGCGTTGCTCGGGATTCTCGAAGGGGCGGACGCCCTGCCCGCCCGGTGGGTCAAGCCGGTCGGCGACCGGATCATCCTCTACGAACGCACCAGGCGGTTCAACCATCCCAAGACGGTGGCGGAGCTCACGCAGCGGACCGCGGCGGTCATGGAGCAGGTTGTCGCCGGCCGATCCGATACCGTCTGTCTGGGCAACAAGACCGTCGTTCCGGATAATCTGCAGGACCTGCTGTGGCGAAACCAGAAGGCCCGGGCGGCCCTGAGCCTCTACGATCCGCTTTCGGCGGTGGAGACCGACAGGGACCTGGAGATCGTCTTCCACTACGATCGCGAGCCGGTGCTCTATCCGAAGGTGGAGATGATCGTGCGGATCAGCCTGCGGCGGGACGGTCAGCCGGTCGAGGGCGCGGCGATGCAACTGACCGGGCCGAAAGGATGGAAGGTGGTCGAGCACGGGCCGGGCGTTTTCGGTGTGCGCGCCGAACGGATGCCGGCCAACGGCTGGGTTCGGGTGAAGGCCAAGCTCGACGGCCGGACGTACGGCGCGCGATTTGTGCTGCTGAGTCCGGACCGCGTCAGCGGCTACCAGTGGGGCGTCGAGCGGTGCCCGGTCTGCCACGCCCGCAAGGGCGCGTGCCTCTGTCGCCGGCCGCCGTCCCGGAAGACAAAGGCTTGAACTTCGGTTTGGGCTACATTTGGCGGGCGGCTTCGACGAAGGCCCGGCAGTGGGCCAGCGGCGTGTTGTGGAAAACGTCGTCGCTTAAGCCGACGACGTGGCGATAGCCGCGGGTATCCTCGCGGACTTGGTGCACCGCGGCGCGGATCTGCTCGACCGGGCCGTTCTGCAGGAGATCGAGCGCGATATTTCCCTTGGTGATGATCGCCGGGTCGAGTTGCTGCCGGGCCCAGCTGAGGCTGGGCAGATTGCCGACCGGCGGGACTGAGAGCGTTTCAAAGATCTCCGGTTTGAACTCGTTGTAGATCCCAGCCTCCACGAATGCCTTGGCGTGCCCGCAGGTGTGCCAGAGGACAAACCCGCCGTCCGCCCGCCACTGGTCGAAGATGGCCCGCGTGTTCTGGGCTTCATGCGAGCGGAAGAAGTCCGGCGAGATCCACTCGGTTCCGCTGACGCAGTAGAACAGGTAGTCGAAGCCCGCCTTGCGGAACGTGGCGATCTTCTTGAGGATCAGAGCGGTCGTTACCTCGTGCAATTCGGCGTAGGCCTCTGGCCAGTCGGCCATGTGGAAGAATCGCTCATCGTGGTTGCAGAGGTTGACGTTGGGCGGCCCGGACCACGTGCCCAACACGCCGCGGTCGCCGATCGCCTGGCGCAGCCGCTTGCCTTCGGCGATGCCGGCGTCCTCGTCGTAGTCGAGCTGCTGCTGGGTCAGCCAGACGGCTTTGCGGTAGTCCTCCTCGGTCTGGAGCCAGGGTTTGACGGTGTGGCTGCTGGCGGCGATTTCCTCCGTGCAGGTCAGATCGCCGTACGGAGTGCGGATGCAACTCTCGACCCGGGTCCGGTCGCCCAGCGACTGGCGGCGGACTTCCGGCAGCGCGTCGGCGTTCCGCGGCGGGTAGTCGAACCAGGCCAGCAGCGTGGGATCCCAGCCGCAGAGCTTGGCCATCGCCATCTGCTGGCTGACGATCTGGTACGGCGAGCCGGGCGGGAACGGATCGGGCTCGTCGTACGGCCAGTGGTACGGCTGATCCAGCGCCCAGTCCTCGCACAGCGGGCTGACCATCGGGCCGACGTCCTGGCCCTTAAGAAGTCCAAACCACTTCTCTCGTACGGATAGATCGCCTGCCATCGTGTGCTCCTTGCCTATCAGCGGCCTTCGAGCAGGGCCAGTTTCTCGTCCATGTAAAAGCGGAAGTTGTCCCACGAGACGTCCGGCGGAACGGTGTGGTCGATGGTGGGGATAAAGCCGCCCTCGTCAACCAGGCCGGCGAGTTCCCGCAGGTGCTCGCGGATCGCCTGCCGGCCGCGGGGCAAAACGCGCTTGTCCACGCCGCCCCAGAGACGCAGGCTCTTGCCGAAACGCTTGCGCCATTCCCGCGGATCGACGTTGGAGGCGCGTTCCATCGGCCAGAGGACGTCGACTCCCGCGTCCATCAGCAGCGGGATCAGGACGGTCGGGTCGCCATCGGAATCGAGGGCCACGTAGCGAACGCCGTGAGAGTGGAAGAACTCGACCAGGCGCTTCATGTGGGCGAAGATGAATCGCCGGTAGGTCTCGGGGCTCAGCAGCGGGCCGGTCTTCATGGCGAAGTCCTCGTTGAACACGACGTACTCGACGTCGATCTTCTCGAGGACGGGCCGGCTGACCTCGATGACCATGTCGGCGAAGAACTCCATCATCTCGTCCATCAGGGCCGGGTAGTCGTACCAGGCGTAGGAGAGGTTCTCGGTGCCCATGAACTCGCGAGCCCGCCAGTAGAAGCCGGTGATGTCGCAGTTGCGGCCCAGGGCCAGCGGGCAGATTCGCGATCGCCATCGCTCAATGCAGCGGTCCAGGTCGCCGGGGTACCGCTGCGGCAGTGCCGCGACCAGCCGCCGCTTGATCTCCGGAAAGTCCTCGGGCCGCTCGACGGGAAAGCCGATGAACTCGTCCATCGAAGCGCGGGTGCCGTAGGTGGTGCCGGTCTTGAGGGCCTTGGTGACGATGCCTTTGGTGTTCCGGGCGATCAGATAGTGCTCGGTTTCCTCGATGACCTGCGGTTCGAAGGGCGGGATGAAGTCGTAGTTGACGTTGATGTATTCCCGCCGGTCGAGCTTCAGGTCCGGCTCATCATCGAACCACGACCATGTGAAGCCCCGCACAGCCTGTGGCGCTTCGTGCTCCCAGCGATCGCGCGTCTGGCCCCAGACGCCCAGTTCGTGGTTCGGCCGCCGGTCGCCTGACTGGTAATCCATGCACGCCAGAAAGCGTTCCAGGTCGTTCATGTTTGCCTAGTTGTCCTCGCAGATGCACGCTTCGATCCGCGCCCAGCACTTGGGGCAGGCCCGGACGTTGTCGCCGGCTGGGAAGCCTTTGGCTTCGCCCGGGCCGAGCATGACGAAGTCCACCGCCGCTCCGCCGCTCAGGACCACCTTGACGGTGTTCCGATCCGCGATCGGGCCGGTCGAGAGCAGTTCGAACCTGGCCGGTCCCAGCCGCCGGCAACTCCAGCCGGCGGGAACCTGCAGTTCGACCTGCGGGTTCGTTTCTCCCGCGACCGTCACCTCGACGGTTCGTCCAATGTTCGGCCACAGGACCGGGTAGCCATTGTAGTGGAATGAGACTTCCTTGTCGCCACAGATATCGACCGCCATCTGGCTGTCCTGCTGCAGCGCCGCGCGGGCCACGTCGTTGCGGAAGAGCCGCGTCAGGGTGTCCTTGGGCAACGTTGTCTTGTCGCCGAACGCGCATTCCCGCGACTTGGCCATCGCCTTTTCCGCCACCGCCACCGTCCGGTCGGTCAGTTCCATCAGGTTCTTGGGTGGCGTGAAGTTACGGGTGAACTTGTGGACGACGATGTCGGTGCCGATCGGCTCGACCCATTTCTTGGGGATTCCCGCCGTGCCGCCGAGGATGCCCAGCACCGATCCCAGCGTGGCGCCGGTGCAGTCGGTGTCATAGCCGCAGTTAACCGCCTTGCAGAGCTTGTCGCCGAAATCCTTGCCGTAGAGCCAGCCGATGACGGTAAAACCGTGGTTGGGAATGGCGTTGCACGGTTGAATGTGGCCGAACCGATGGCTGATCCGTTCCCGGGCCTGCCCCCAGGTCTGGCCGTTTTCGTGGCACCAGATCACCTCGCGGACGGCCCTGGCGATGTGGCTGCTGATCGGGATCATGCTCAGTCCCAGCCGCAGCAGGGTCATCGGATCCTTCTCGACGAATGCCGCCGACTCGATCGCCGCCCAGAACATCTCGCCGTAGGTGCCTTCGCCGCCGGCGTGGTCCACGGCGGAGTCCTTCCAGGCCATTCGGGCCGCCGCCTGCGGATCGCCCGGAAGCAGGCACGCCCAGATCTCGCTGCGGATCGGCGAGCCCATCTCGTCCACGAAGTAGTTTTCAAAGCATCCGGCCACCGGAGGCTTGAGGCCCCGGCTGTAGTTCCGCATGAAGAACCCGTACTCGTTCCACGGGTACGAGGCGCCGTAGCGGTTCCAGTACTCGGCGAACCACGGCAGGGCCGGGTCGGTGCCCTGTTCTTCCAGCATCTTGAGCCAGATGAGCTGCAGGTCCAGGTCGTCGTTCGGAGCCGCCTTGCTCGGCAGGGGCTCGTAGAAATCCAGCGCGTGAGGGTACCTGTGGCATTCCCACGGCGCGCCCAGCGTGCCGCCGATGTTCTTGCCCAGCCAGCAGGCGTAGACCTTGTCCCGGTATTCTTCGCGACCCAGAATGATCTTGTCCATTGCCATCTCCTGAAAGGAACTCTCGGTCCACTATACCGTTGGTTTGGGTGGAGGGAATGCTTAGAATGGATAATCCTTGTACGAATTGGCAATGGCTACTGTTGGTGAGGACGGATCGGACGGATGGGACCGTTGGGAACGCATACGGGTTTAGGCCGCATTATCGCCTCCGGTGTGATGAAGGACGCCGTCATGGGGCCGGGCATGCGGGTGCTGTCCAGCCATACGATTGTGTACGTTTTGGAGGGGCAGGCGTGGTATCGAGACCCTCAGATCGCCGAGACTCTGCTCGTTCCCGGCGACCTGATTCTCCTCTTCCCCGGCCATCCCCATCACTACGACCACCGGTCGGAAGGCCACTGGAAGCAGATTTACTTCATGTTCGACAGCCCGATGTTCGATCTGTGGACCGCCAGCGGCCTGATCGGTCCGTCACGTCCCCTTCACCACGTCGAACCGGTCGAGTATTGGCACAAGCGGTTCGCCTCGGTCCGGGGCAAACCGCCCGTGGTGGAGATCCTGGAACTGCAGATGATCCTGGCCGACGTCCTCCTGAAGGAGGAATCGGCTTCGATGGCCAGCCACGATCTGGAGTGGGCGGCCAAGGCCTGCTCGGTGCTGGAAGGGAGTCTGGAGGACCGGGCGTCGCTGCCCCTTGTGGCTGAGACGCTGGGCCTCTCGTATGAGAGTTTCCGCAAGCGGTTCTCAAGGATCATGAATATGTCTCCGTTGCAGTATCGCAACCGCTGCCTGATCGACCGGGTTTGTCGGCTGATGCAGGAAACGAACCTGTCCAATAAGGAGATCGCGTACCGGCTGGGCTTCTGCGATGAGTTCCACTTCTCGCATCGGTTCAAGAGGATCACCGGTCGCTCGCCGACCGAATTTCGCCGGACGCTGCCCTAAGCGGACCTGCCAAGCTCGGGCCACAGCAGGACCTCCGGTCCGGGCCGCTCCTTGCGCAGATCTTCCATCTCCACGATCTTGTGGTGCATCATGGCCAGTTCGGCGGCGATGCAGACGGCGACGGCTTCGGCGCTTTCGTGGACGGTGGCGCTGCTGGTTTGGCGGCCGGTGGTGACGGCTTCGATCCAGTCGCGGATCAGGGCGAAATCGGCGCCGCCGTGCGTGCCCGGCTGGACCGGCAGTTGCTCGGGTCCGAACTTTTCGACGCGGGAGGGATGGTAGATCACCAGTTCGACGGTCTCCGGCGTGGCGTAGACGGTGCCGAGGCTGCCGGTGATCTGGAGCGGGCGGCGATTATCGCCGAAGCATTTGAGGGTGAAATCGGCTGTCGTCCCGTCCTCGTATTGGATGATGACCGTCTGGTGGTCCACCTGCTCGGCTCCCGAGTTCCAGACGCACAGGTCGCCCTGGCCGACCGCCATGGTGTCCTTGTCGACCACGTACGGCTTGGAGGCGAAGTGGGCGCCGAAGAAGGGGCAGGTGGATGCCTGCGGGCACGCCTGCGAGCAGATTTCGGGCAGATCGGGCCGCGGTTTGAAATAGTCGGCGCCGCCGAAGCAGGCGACGGACCTGGCTCGGACGCCGCCCATCATCCAGTTGATAATGTCGATATCGTGGCTGCACTTGGCCAGCAGGAACACGGTGTTGCTCCGGTACATGCCCGGTCCGCGGCGGTAGTAGCCGACGGTGTGCTGGTGGTCGATCTGCTCGACGGCGTGGATGTGCAGGAGGCGGCCGAGCACGCCGGATTCGGCGATCTCCTTGACCTTCCGGTAGGAAGCCAGATAGCGCATCGAGTGCGGGACGGTCAGAGGAACGGGGTTGCGGTCGTAGGCGTCGCAGATCTGGTAGGCGTCGCGGAGGCTCGTGGCCAGCGGCTTTTCGACGATCAGAGGCAGGCCGCGTTCCAAGGCCGGCACGGCGAGTTGGGCGTGCGTGCGTTCCTGGCTGATGACCCAGACCCCGTCGACGTCCAACTCATGGATGTGGCGGTAGAAGTCCTCGCCGGACTCGAAGATTCGACATTCGGGGCCGAACCGTTCCTTAGCCCATTGCCTCTGTCCGGGCTGCGGGTCGGCCACGGACACCACGCGAAGCTGATCGGGATGCTGCAAGGCATACTCCGCCATGCCGCCGGCGCGTCCGCCGAAGCCCAGGATCGCGATCTTGACCGGAAGGTCCTTTTTCATGGAAGATTCTCCAACCAAAGCCGAAACCGAATTCCGGCACAGTTTAGCATTTATTTCGCTCAGAAAAATGATATACCGGGCCGAGTCACACAGAAAAGTGCCAGAGGAGAGATCGAATCATGGCAACGTCACACGGATCGAAGGGCAATGGGCGGAACGGGGAGGACCGGCTGTGGGAGGCGTTTGCCGCCCCGTCGGATGCGGCCCGGCCGCACACGTTCTGGCACTGGATGAACGGCAATGTCACCAAGGAAGGCATCACCGCCGACCTGGAGGCGATGGCCAATGCGGGCATGGGCGGGGTCTATCTGTACATGGTCGAGGGCAAGCTCACCGAGTCTTTGCCGGTCTACGTGGACAGACCCGTTCGAATCCTGACCCCGGAGTGGTTCGCGATGATGCGGCACGCGGCCGAGGAGTGCAAACGCCTGGGCCTGGAGCTGTCGCTGATGAACTGCACCGGCTGGTCCACCTCCGGCGGGCCGTGGGTGCCGCCGGAAAAATCGATGATGCGGATCGCCTGGAGCGAGACGTATCACAAGGGTCCGGGCCGGATCGCGGGTTCGCTGCCGCTTCCGCCGTGCGACTACGCCTGTTACCAGAACCTGACCAAGCCGTATCCGCATATCCACGAATCGGTGCCTCCGGAGAAACGGTTCTACCGCGATATGGCGGTACTGGCGTATCGTCTGGATCCGTCGGCGGCGAAGGCGGCGGCCTTGTGGCCGCCGAAGGTATCGTGCAGCGAGCCGGACCAGAATCCCGCCCACGCGATCGACGGCGACGGAAGCACTGCGGTAGGAGTTGAAACCGGCGGATTTGTGCGATTTGAGTTTCCTGAGCCGGTGGTGGCCCGAGGCGTCGAATACCTGGGCGATGGATGCGAGCTGCAAGCGAGTGACGACGGGTCGAACTGGAGCAAGGTGGCGGACCTGCCCGGCCCACGGGCCTGGGGATTCCCGCAGACCTTGCCCGTTCCCGAGACAAAGGCCCGGTATTTCCAATTGCGGTTTTCCGGGGATGCCTGCATGCGGCACCTGAAGCTCTCGGGCGATTCCCTGGTGCAGGACTACGGCCCGAAGGCGGCCTTCCACGGGCTGTGGGTGGACTCGAAAGTGGCGGAGGATCGGATCGGACCGCCCACGCCCCCGTGGGCAGCCGCCACCATTCGCTCGAACGACATTCTCGATCTGACCGATCGCCTCCGGGCCGACGGAACCCTCGATTGGGAGGCCCCGGAAGGCGAGTGGATGATCGTTCGTCTCGGCTGCGCTCCGATCGGGCGGCTCAACGCGCCCTGCGCTCGGGAGTTTGCCGGCCTGGAATGCAATAAACTCGATCCGGAGGCGGTGGCGCTCCACTTTGACGCCTATACCGGCCGCGTGGCCGACGAACTCGAGGACCTGATCGGAACGGGCTTCCACTACGGCTACGTCGATTCCTGGGAGGCGGGGGATTTGAACTTCACGCCTCAATTCATCGAGGAGTTCAAAAAACGTCGCGGGTACAATCCGGTTCCGTTTCTCCTCGTCCACGGTGGCGGCCGCGTGGTCGACAGTCCCGCTATCGCGGACCGATTCCTCTGGGACGTCCGTCGAACCATCGGCGACCTGATCGCGGACTACTACTTCTCCAAGCTTAACGACCTGTGCCACGCCCGGGGCCTGAAGTTCCAGGGCGAAATCTCCGGCGTCATGCAGCAGGTGACGGCCGATCAGTTGCAGATCAAAGGCCGGTGCGACTTGCCCATGGGTGAATTCCAAATGCCCAATTTCCTCTACGGTGACCACTGGGCCCGGTGGGACCCGGTCGAGGCGGCGTCGGCAAGTCACATCTACGGCCGGCCGGTGGCCGCGGCGGAAGCCTTCACCACCTTCTGCCGATGGCAGACCGATCCGTACGGCCTGAAAGGGATCGGCGATCTGGCTTTTGCCATGGGCATCAACCGCCTGGTCTTCCACTCCTGGGCCCATCACCCCTGGCCGGACCGCGCTCCCGGCATGACCATGGGGCCGTTCGGCGTCAACTTCAGCCGGATGAACACATGGTGGGGCCGGCCCGCCAAGGCCTACGTCGATTACCTCCGCCGATGTTCGCAACTGCTCCAGCAGGGCCGCTTCGTCGCCGACATTCTTTATTTCTACGGCGAAGGGGCGCCGAACACCCTGCCGTCGAAGAACCTGATCCGTCCGGCCTTGCCCGACGGATACGCCTACGACGGCTGCGACGCCGATACGCTTCGAACCCGCGTGGAAGTCAAAGACGGCCGCCTGGCCCTGCCGGACGGCATGAGCTATCGCGTCCTGGTCCTCAAGGACGATCCGCGGTTGACGCCGGAGACGCTGGGAAAAATCAAGGCCCTGGTCCAAGCGGGCGTGACGGTCATCGGGCCCAAGCCGCAGGAATCGCCCAGCCTGATGGACTATCCCCGCTGCGACGAGCGGGTACGGGCCCTGGCCGACGACGTGTGGAACCGCGTGACTTGGAACCGGCCTGTCGGCGAAGTGCTCAAGTCCATGGGCGTCGAACCGGACGTCGAGATCATCCGTCGCGACGGCGGTGACGGACCCGTCGAGTGGACCCATCGCCGGACGGACGGTGAGGAGTGGTATTTTATCTCCAATCAGCAAAACATCATCGACCACGGCTCGTCCCTGGAAATCTGTGAACGGCGATACGACTCCTTTGCGATCAACGACCTGGCGAAGGACACGATCCGGATGGAAGTCAGTCTCCGTGTGGTCGGCAAACAGCCCGAATTGTGGGACCCGGTCACCGGTACCCGGCGGGACCTGCCGGAGTTCCGGACCGAAAACGGACGCACGATCGTACCCCTGACGTTGCCGCCTTCCGGCAGTTGCTTTGTCGTCTTTCGCCGGACCGTCCCGGCAAAAACCAATACGGAAGCCTCCAGGAATTTCCCCGAACTCAAGCCGATCGTCCCGATCGACGGGCCTTGGACCGTCGCATTCGATCCGAAGTGGGGCGGACCGGCCCGAGTCGTCTTCAATACCCTGGAGGATTGGACTACCCGGCCCGAGCCGGGCATCAAGTACTATTCCGGACGGGCGACCTACAAAAAGAACTTCGACGCCACCGAGGCCTTTCAAACGAAGAACCAACGGGTCTTTCTCGATCTGGGACGATTGCGGTCCCTGGCCGAAGTCCGACTCAACGGCCGTGACCTGGGTGTCCTGTGGTGCCCGCCGTGGCGGGTCGAAGTGACGGGTCTGCTCAAGCCGAGGGGCAACGAATTGAAGATCGACATCGTCAACCTCTGGGCCAACCGGATCATCGGCGACCTGAACTTGCCCGAACCTCAACGCCTCACCTGGACTTCCCTGCAGGAAACCATCGGAGCCCTCAAACCCGACAACCGCCTGGTTCCCTCCGGTCTGTACGGCCCGGTGACGCTGGCTGTGGAGGAATGACGGACTTCGCCGTACAATCATCATCCGTCTTGAGTCGCAGCGGCAGACCTCATCTTGGAGCAAATGGAAATGGCAAAACGGAATCTGAGCTTCCCGTCGCGAACGGTTCATCTCGATTTTCACACCGGGCCCGACGTTCCCGACGTGGCAAAAGACTTCGATCCCAGATCGTTTGCCCGGACGTTCAAGGAGGCCCACGTTGACAGCGTGACCCTGTTTGCCAAGTGCCATCACGGGCATTTATACTACGACACCAAGCGTCCCGAGCGGCATCCCTCGCTGCCCAAAGGCCTGGACCTGCTCGGTGAGCAGATCGAAGCCCTGCGCAGCGTCGGCATCCAAACGCCCATCTACATCAGTGTGCAGTGCGACGAATACGCCGCCAACACGCATCCGGAATGGATCGCCCTCACCCCGGACCTCCAGCAGGTCAAATGGCTCTCATCCGCCTTCACGGCCGGCTGGCAGATCATGGACATGTCCAGCCCGTACCAGGACTATGTGGCCGACCAGATCGCGGAGATACTCAAGCGCTTCGCCCCGGTCGACGGGCTGTTCCTCGACATGTGCTGGGATCAGCCGAGCGCGAGCAAGTGGGCGATCGACGGCATGAAACGCAAGGGCCTCGACCCGCAGGACGAAGCCGACCGCAACCGCTACGCCCGCCTGGTGGTCCACGAGTACATGGCCCGCTACAACCGCCTCCTGGACCGGTTCCAGAAGGGCCGTCCCAGCCACGGCATCTGGTACAATTCGCGGCCCAAGGCCCATCTGGACGTCGAGAAGAAGTTCCTCCGCCACGTGGAGATCGAGAGCCTTCCCACCGGCGGCTGGGGATACGCATACTTCCCCTATGTGGCCCGGTTCATCCGGCCGTTTGGCCTGCCCACGCTCAGCCACACCGGCCGGTTCCACAAGAGCTGGGGTGACAACGGCGCCCTCAAGCCGAAGGCCGCCCTCAAGTACGAGTGCTGCCTGATGCTCAGCCAGGGGATTACCTGCGGCGTGGGCGACCTGCTGCATCCCCGCGCCGCCCTCCATCCGGCCACGTACAGGCTCATCGGTGACGCCTATCGGTACATCGAATCCTGCGGGCCGTTCGTGGCCGGCGCCAAGATCATGAGCGAGATCGCGGTCGTCGTCGATCCGAAGCTCGGCGATCAGCCGGGACCGGCGGGGCTGGGAACCATACGGGCCCTTCAGCAGCTTCGCCATCAGTTCGATCTGCTTCCGCCATCGGGCGACGTGAAGCCCTACAAACTGGTCCTGATCCCGGAAACGACAAAGGTGGATGCCGACTTGCGGACCAGACTGCGGGCCTACCTGAAGGCCGGCGGATCGCTGATCCTCTCCGGCCCCTCCGCCTTGGATGAGACCGGCCAGCCGGTGCTGAAGGAACAGGGAATCTCGACGCACGGCCCATCGCCGTACAGCCACGTCTTCCTGCGGCCCGGCCGGGAAATCCAGGCGGGAATCGATCCGTTCGATACCGTGATGTACGAGCGGGGATTCCGCATGACCGCCGCGAAGGGATCGCAAGCCCTCTGCCGCGTCGTGGAGCCCTACTTCGAACGGTCATACGATCGCTTCAGCGGCCACGAGTACACGCCGCCGGACTGCCTCTCCCGATTTGCCGCCGCGGTCCAGCACGGATCGGTGATCACCTTCGCTGTGCCGATCCTGGAGGCGTTCGGGAAGCACGCCAACGTCGCCTATCGGCAGATTCTGGGCCACTGCATCGACCGCCTGTTGCCGCGCCCGCTGGTCCGCGACCAGGGGCCGGTCCATCTGGAGGCGACGGTCGCCCGTCGGCAGCGAACGTTGGTCGTCCACCTGATCAGCTACCTGCCGTCGCGGCAAGCGGAGGGGCTGGACCTGGTCCACGACCCGTTCCCGCTGGTGGACATGCCGATCGCCGTGCGGACCGACCGAAAGCCGCACCGTCTGACGTTGCAGCCCGAGGGGCGAGAGATACAGTTCGACTACCAGGACGGCTATGTCCAGACCCGGGTTACCGTGCTCGACGGCCACGCGATGCTGGTCGTTGAGCCGGCCTGAACGTCGACTCCGCGAGAGCGTCGGCAGGGACGGGGAAAACGACACGAGATCGAAACCAAATGAGGGCGCTGGGACTCGAACCCAGGACCTACGACTTAAAAGGCCGTTGCTCTACCGACTGAGCTACACCCTCATTATTGCTTAAACTGCTAAAGCTGCAATGACGTTGACGGCACTAGGGCCGACAACCTCCCACAGCCTATCTGGTCAATTGAATTCCGGCGGCGGGATTTTGTCAAGAGCGTATCAGGCCTGCTTGAAAAGACGTTTGAGATTCTCGAAGCTGATCTTCATGCTCTCGATCGGGTCGCCGGGGCAGACATCCTGCTCGACCGGGTACCACTGCGTGCCGGCGTCGCGGCAGGCCGGCAGGATGGCCGCCCAGTTCAGGTTGCCTTCGCCGATTTCCATGTAGGTCGGCTTGTTGTCGACAATGCCGTAGTCCTTCAGGTGAACCAGGGGCAGGCGATTCTTGAGCCGCCGGCACCACCCGGCCGGGTCGCCGCCGCCGTGCTGGACCCAGTAGGTGTCGATCTCACCCTGGAAGTACTGCGGATCGGAGTTGTCGTAAATCAGTTCCAAGCCGGTCTTTCCGCCGTACTTCTGGAATTCGAATGAGTGGTTGTGGTAGCTGAGGGTGATGCCCTCTTTGGCGAGCCGCTGTCCGACCTTGGACATTTCCCTGGCGAACTGGACGTAGCCGCTCTGGTTTCGCATCTTGTCCGGGGTTACGGGCACGGCGATCTGCGTGCAGCCCCAGACCTGGTGCTTGGCAATGACCTCGGTCAGCTTGTTCATCAGGTCGTCATATCCCGTGTGCGAGGCGCAGATGACCAGGCCCAGATCGTCGCAGAGCTTGCGCAGTTCCTTCGGATCGATCGGGCCGATGCCCGAAACCTGAACGGCCGGGTAACCGATCTGGCGGACCTTCTTGAGGGTCTCGGCGATGTCGGCGGGCGTCTTGCACAGATCGCGAAGCGTGTAGAGCTGGGCGGCAACCTTGTCGATGGACATCTCGCGGGCCTCCTGTGAACGTTAAACGGCCCATGATACCGGCCGTCGGATCGGATGCAACGCTTTTTGACGCCAAATCGGGGTCCGGCCTCAAGGCCTCTGTCGGCGGGCGAAGGCCCGGGGTGAGAGAGCGGTCTGACGGCGGAAGCGTCGGATGAAGTAGCCGACGTTGTCGAAACCGAGCCGCTGGGCGATCTGGGCGACGGTCAGGTCCGAGTCGCGAAGCAGGAGCTTGGCCCGCTCGACCCGCAGGGCGCTGAGGTAGGCCAGCGGCGAGAGGCCGTACGCGCGTTTGAACCGCCGGCAGGCGTGGGCATAGCTGCAGCCGAGTTGCTCGAGGGCGGACTGGATCGAGACGGCCTCGCGAAACGGCTGAAGCGAAAGCTGGTCGAGGCGCCGCCGGACGCGGGCGGCGATGGGGTCGCCTTCGGGTCGGCTGGAGGGCGGTTCGCCGCTTCGATCCAGCAGTTCCACCAGCAGCTCGAGCAGCAGGCCGCGGGCGGCCAAGCGGTCGTGACGGCCGCCGGAGTTCCAGCGGGATTGGAGACGCTGGTGCAGATCGAAGGCGGCGGAGGGCGAGGCGATCGGACCGTGGAGGATGGTCTTGGGCACAAACGCCGGAGCCGGACGGTATAACTCCGGGCGGACCGGGCCCGGATGGTAGGTCAGGACGGGCGTCTCGCCGATTGGGCCCTGGTAGCTCCAGTCGAAGTGGACCCAACTGCGGGCCACGGCGGCCGGGCCGGATTGACGCGAGACGTGGAGCCGGCCGGGCGGCACGATGATGAAGCTCTCGGGCGGGCACTCGAAGCGATCGGCGCCGATCTCGACCAGGCACGTGCCGCCGGCGAAGAGCACCAGTTCGTGGTCGTAGATCACCCGCAGAGGCTCGATCCAGCCGCGCGGGGCGGTCGAGCCGCCGATCACACGCGGGCAGGGCGAGATGCGCAGAAGCCAGTCGTTCACAACGGACCCTCCTTCGTCGGTTCATTGGATCATTTTCGTACCATACTTGTCAAGAATGTTCCCTTGAACAGGTCTACAGGATTTGATTTGCTGACAGGGTGCGGCGTTGAAATGTCATTTACGTACGATCAGACGGCGAAGGAGAAACCACGGATGAAGGCCCAGGCGCTGGTGTGCACGGAGCAGCAGGAGTTTGTTCTGGATGAGGTGGAATACTCGCCGCTTCAGCCGCGGGACCTGTGGGTGCGGGCGCTGCGCACCGGGGTGAGCATCGGCACCGAACTGCTGCTGGTGCGCAGCCAGGTCTCGTGGGGGCCGTTTCCGATCATCACCGGGTACCAGGGCGTGGGGATCGTCGAACAGGTCGGTTCGGCGGTGAAGGACTTCGCGGTGGGTGACAGAATCTACTACCGCGGCTGCAGTGCGGGAATCACGTGGCAAGGCCGGCCCGTCTCGGCGACGTCGGGAGCGCACGCCTCGCACGTGGTGACCGATTCGACGAACGTGCTGCACGGGCCGGCGAAACTGCCGGAAGGCGTGGACGAGGAGGCGGCGTCGCTCTTCGTGATGCCGTCGGTCGGACTGAACGGCGTGAACATGGCCGGTGTCGCGATGGGCGATCGGGTGGTGGTGATCGGCGCGGGCCTGATCGGTCTGGGCAACGTGGCGACGGCCAAGCTGCGCGGGGCGGTGACGGTGGCGGTGGATATCGACGATCAGCGGCTCGCTGTGGCCAGGCAACTGGGCGCGGACCACACGATCAACTCTTCGCGGGAGGACCTGGACGAACGCATGAAGCAGATCGTTCCGGACGGGGCGGACGTCGTATTCGAGGCGTCGGGCAATCCCAAGTGCGTGGATTTGGGGATCGCCTTGTGCCGGCGGGAAGGTAAATTCGTGTTCCAGGGCAACTACGGCGCCGGGCCGCTGAGCTTCCGGTTCCTCGAAGCCCACAATCGCCGCATCAGGGCGTTTTTCCCCTGCGATGACGGCTATGTCCCGTCGAGGCGGACGGTGATCAAACTGATGGCGGAAGGGGCGCTGGACTGGGGACGGACAATCACCCACCGACTGGACGCCCGCGAGGCCCCGAAGTTCTACGACGACGTGAATCGCGGCCGGGTGAAGAACTTGCTCGGCGCGGTGATCCGGTGGAGCTAGGCTCAGGACGCAAACAACCATGAGGGCAAGACGATGAATGCAGCCGTAGTGGAAGGTCCGGGAAAACTGGTGGTTCGCGACGTGCCCGATCCGCGGATCGGCGAGTTCGACTGCCTGTGCGATAATCTGTACGGGGCGACGTGCAGCGGGACGGACCTGCACATCATCGCCAATCATAAGATGCCGTTTCCGATCGAATTTCCGACCATGCTGGGCCATGAGACGATCGGACGGGTGATCGAGGTCGGGCCGAAGGTGCGGTACCTAAAGCCCGGCGATCTGGTCACGCGGGTGATCAATCCGGAACAGGGCGACCTCAAGAGCAACTGGGGCGGTTTCGCCGAGCGCGGCGTGGCGGCTGATCACCGGGCGATGCTCGAGGCGGGGATCGATCCGGGCTGGTCCACCGGCATTCACCGCGTGCTGCCGGAAGGCACGGACCCGGCCAAGGCGACCATGATCATCACGTGGCGCGAGACGTTCAGTTTCATCAGCCGGATCGGCGTGCGGGTCGGCTCGTCGGTGCTGGTGATCGGCTCAGGCGCCAACGGTCTGGCGTTCGCCAACCACGCAAGCAACTTCATGGCCGGCCGCGTGGCGATGATCGGCAGCGCGAAACGCCGCGAGGCGGCGGCCAGGGTCGGCGTGACCGACTACCTGCGCTACGACGCCGAAAACCTGATCGGCGAGGCCAGGGGCCGCGGATTGGACGGTTTCGACCTCATCATCGACGCCCTCGGCCGTCAGGGCGTGCTCAGCGGCGCGATCCCGCTGCTCAAGTCGGGCGGAACGGTCAGCGTCTACGGCATGGACAGTTTCGGCGACACGGCGATCAACCCGATGCAGCCGGTCAGTTTTACCGTGGCCAACTCCGGCTATCAGGAGGGCGAAGGCCACGATCCGGTGATGCGGTGGCTCGAAGCGGGCTGGCTGCGGGCCGAAAACTACCTGGACCTGGATCGGGTTTTTCCGCTGGAGGCGATCGGCGAGGCGTTCGAGGCGGTTCGGCGGCGCGAGCTGATCAAAGCGGTGGTGCGGCTGGACGCGAAGAGGTAGACGCCCTGGTGCGGCGCCGCGGCGGTTCCGGCGAGGCCGCTTCAGCGGTCGGGCCGTCGAGGAATCTGCGGACCGTCTCGATCATCATCCGCTTGTTGCCGAACGCCTGGTGTCGGGCGGGAAGGGAACTGAGGAACTGTCGGCCGTACTGGCGGGTCAAGACCCGCCGGTCGGCCAGAATGACCACGCCGCGGTCATTGCGGTGGCGGATCAGCCGGCCGAAGCCCTGCCGCAGCCGCACCACGGCGGAGGGAACGCTGTAGTGCATGAAGGCGTTGCGGCCGGAGTGCTCGACGGCTTCACAGCGGGCGGCCACGATCGGATCGGTGAACACCGCGAACGGCAGCTTGGCGATGGTCAGGCAGCTCAAAGACTCGCCGGGCACGTCGACGCCTTCCCAGAAGCTGTGCGTGCCCAGCAGCACCGAGTGGACCACCCGCCGGAACACCGAGGTGAGCTGGTCGCGCCCGCCGTCGTGGCCCTGGCCCAGGACCGGATAGCCCGCCGACTCGACGCCGCGTTTCACATCCGGATAGACCATGTTGAGCATCTGGTACGAGGTGAACAGCACCAGTCCGCGGCCGCGGGTGGCGGTGTGCAGGTCGATCAGCAGGTCGGTCAGTTGTTGCTCGAAGGTTCCGCCGTTGGGCCCCGGTTCGGGTAGGAAGGTGGGCACGCACAAAAGCACCTGCCGATCGTAGTCGAAGGGCGTGCCGACGTCGCACTCGATGATCCGCTCTTCCTCCAGCAGGCCGGTGCCGATCCGCTCGCTCAGGAAGTCGAAGCGGTTGCCGACGGTCAGCGTGGCTGAGGCGAAGATGATCGACTCCTTCTGGTCGTAGAGATTCTCGAGCATGACCAGCGAGATGTCGATCGGTGCAGCGGCCAGGCTGTAATAGGGTCCGGAGGCGTCCTGCTCAGCCCAATAAACGTAGTTTTCATCGTCGCCGGCCACCACGAACTCGATGTCCTGCGAGAGTTCCTGGGCCTGCTCCAGGTGCGAGCCCAGCTCGCGGACAAAGTCGAGCCGGTAGAGGAAATCGCGGTCGCCCTCGATCTCGTCGAGCTTATCGTGCACGGATCGAAGCCGCGAGGTCAGGTCTGCCAGCGCGCTGACCGCGGCCTTCTTCTCGTAAATGATCTGCTCCCAGACCTCGTCCGGCCGGTCCTCAGCCCGGTAGCGGACCCGCTCGTCGCGCTTGCCGCCGAAGGCCAGGCTCAGGGCGTTAAGGAACATCTGCCCAGCCTCCTGGACCACCGGCACGAGCTTGCTGCACTGCTCGAGTTGTTCGAGGATGTCCTTTTCGCTTGATCGAACCACGCGATCGCCCGCGGTCATCCAGTAGGCGATATTGGCCAGCAGTCCGCGGGCCGAACCAACCCGCCCGCGGCGAAAGAGCCGGTCGAGAAATCCGGTGAACCGCCAGCGGTCGATTCGCCGGCCGAGATGCTCGGTGGCCACCGCTTCGATATTGTGGGCCTCGTCGAACACCAGCCGCTTGTACTCCGGCAGCACCGGCGACGGCAGCCCCATCTCCGAGAACACCACCGAGTGGTTGGCGATCACCAGGTCGGCGGCCAGGGCCAGCGCCCTCGCCCGCATCAGGAAGCACTGGCGGAACTGCCGGCAGCGGCGATTGAAGCACTCGGCCCCGGTCGAATAGAGCCGTGGCCAGAGGCCCGGGGCCGGGCTGGCCAGAAAACCGCTGTTCTCGGAGATATCGCCCGTGGCCGTCCGCGAGATCCAGGTCAGGATCGGCAGCAGGGCCAGACGATCGTTCTCGGACAGCTCGCGCTCGGCTTCGCTCAGCAGGTACGCCAACTTGCGCGGACAGATGTAGTTGGCGCGGCCCTTGATGATCGCCGCGGAAAAATCCTCGTCCAGCGCCCGGCGGACCAGCGGAACATCCTGGTTGAAGAGCTGCTCCTGGAGGTTCTTGGTGTTCGTCGAGATCACGATCTGCTCGCGGTTGCGCTTGGCCCAGCAGACCGCTGGAACCAGGTAGGCCAGTGACTTGCCCGTCCCGGTGCCCGCCTCGATCATGGCGTGGCGGTCGGTGTTGAACGCCTCCGCCACGGTTCGGGCCATCTTCACCTGTTCGGACCGCGGTTCGTAGGAGGGCAGGGCCTTGGCGAACGGCCCGCCGGCCCCGAACAGCTTACCGATCCACTCGACGTCCAGTTCCTTTCGCGGCGCCGGCTCTCTGTCCTTTTCCTTCTTGCGATTGGCCGATTTGTGCAGGTCGGTGAAGTCCGGCAGATTCTCGACCAGGTCCTTTTCAACCGCGTGGCGGAAGTCCTTGACCTTGGCCCAGTCGGCGTCGTGGAAAACCTGCTTGAGCGGCCAGTCCAGCGGCTCGACGAGGCGATTCATCGCCTGGAGCACGGCGTGGTCGTATTCTTCGAGGGTGGCCAGCAGGCCGGTCCACATCCGCGCCGTCGCCTCAGCCCGCGCCATGGCCCGAACCGTGGAGGGCGCATCGGGTTCGAAATGCCGCAGGATGGTGTCGAACTGGTAGTTCTCGAGGGTCGGCAGCACGATACGGGCCAGTTCCTGGACGTCGAGCATCAGGTTGACGAACACCTTGCCCCGTCCCGGCCGCAGAAAGCCGCGCATCGCCTCGGCATTCCACGCCACGACGACGCTGTCGACCACGAAATCCAGCATATCCCGCGTGGCCTCGCGGCTGTCCGGCCGATCGGCCAGGTCGGCCGGCTCAATCCCGGTCAGTTGCAGGACGTGCAGCGGCACCTCGACGCCCGGATCGGCCAGGGTCTCGAATCGCCCGGCGGGCTTGCCCTGCTCCGTTCGCAGCGCAGCCAGTTCGACCACCCGGTCGTCGCGGTCGTCGGACCCGGTGGCGACCAGTCCCACAAATGTCAGACGGTCGAAAGCCAAAACGGAGTGTCTCCTGCCCAGACGGATTAACAGAACTATACGCCGTGGAGATGGTGAAATCCCGTAAAATGACGCTGCGAATCGGCTGATCGTTGAGGCGGTGGGGTTGGGAATGCTAGAATACAGGTTCAGCGTCTCGGCGGCGGCTCGTTGTCCGCAGCCTACCTTGATCCGGAGTCCGATCGTGCTGAAACTGGGCGATCTTTGTCTGGACATTCCGCTGTTTCAGGCCCCGATGGCCGGCTACACCGACCGGGCGATGCGCCATCTGGCCCGTCGCTACGGACCGGTGCTGACGTTTCCGGGCGTGGTGCTGGCCAAGGTGGCGTGCCACCGCCGGATCGTGGCAAAGCTCAAGCTGGCCGCCCGGGAGGATGAGCATCCGATCGGCATTCAGATCATGGGTTCGCTGGTCGAGGAGATGGTCGAAGCGGCGCGGAACCTCCGCGGATGCGGGTACGATCTGGTCGATCTGAACTTCGCCTGCCCAGCCCCCAAGGTTCTCCGCCGCGAGCGGGGCGGATCGATCCTGCGCCAGCCGGAACTGGCCCTGGACATCTTTCGTCGGGTGCGCGAGGCGGTGGACTGCCCGGTGATGGTGAAACTGCGGGCTGGGTACGACGATTCGGAGGCGGCCAGGGACAGTTTCTGGCGCCTCTGCGAGGCCCTGGCGACAGAGGCGGTTGATGCGCTGGTTGTTCACGGCCGGACGGTGTTTCAGCGTTACCGCGGCAAAGCGGACTGGCAGATCCTGGCTGAGTTGAAGCGGCGGTTCCCCAAGACGACGATTCTTGGCAGCGGTGATATCTTCTCAGCCGAGGTTATTCGTCAGCGGCTGGCTGAGACGGGCGTGGACGGGGTGACGGTGGCCCGCGGGGCGGTGGGCAACCCGTGGATCTTCCGCGACGCCCGGGCCGTTTTGACCGGTGGGGCCGAACCGCCTCCGCCGGACCTGCAAGAGCAGGGGGCGACGATCATGGAGCACTTCGAGATGGTCGCCGGCCTGTCCAGCGAGTCGCGGGCCATTCACTACTTCCGCAAGTTCTACAATGGCTACACCAAGTACCACCCGGAGCGGCGGCAGGTTCAGCGGGCATTGTGTAGTTCCACTGATAAAAACGAGCTGTTTTCGATCGTCCGGTCCTGGTATTCGGCGGCGTGAGGGGCAAAAAGGGCGGAGCCGCTCACTTTTCTCAAAAAAACCGAGAGAATCCGGCGATTGGCTATTGACGGATCGGGCCCGTCATGATACATTGGAAAAAGCATGGTTCTTCGGAACCAATTTTTTTGTGCAGCAGGTATTAACGTTAATATTTCTGTTGATGATTCTACAGGAGTATGAGATGGGTTCGCTTGCGATCGACGGGGGCCAGCCGGTCCGCACTCAGCCGATGCCCAGCCGTTGCCTGATCGGGCAGGAGGAGAAGCAGGCGGCCATGCGGCTGTTCGACGAGGCAATCGCGAGCGGTCAGCCCTTCGGCTACAACGGCCCCAACGAGAAGCAATATGAGGAGGACTTTGCCCGGTTCATGGGCGGGGGGTACGCCGACGGGGTCAACTCGGGCACCAACGCACTGTTCGTGGCCTTGGGCGCGTTGGGGTTGGATGCGTTTTCGGAGGTGATCGTGCCGCCGATCTCCGATCCCGGCGGGGTGATGCCGGTGATATTCATCGGCTGTGTCCCGGTGGTGGCGGATGCGGATGTCCGCAGCTACAACACCTGCGCCGACGAGATCGAACGGATGATTACCGAGCGGACGCGGGCGATCGTGGTGGCACACATCGGCGGCGACCCGGTGGATATGGACCCGGTGATGGCGTTGGCCCGCAAGCACAACCTCTACGTGGTTGAGGACTGTGCCCAGGCCCACGGGGCCAGGTACAAGGGAAAGATGCTGGGCACGTTCGGCCACACCGCGACGTTCTCGATGATGTTCGGCAAACACCACTGTACCGGCGGCCAGGGCGGCGTGGTCTACACGCAGGATGAGGCCATGTACTGGCGGATCAAGCGCTTCGCCGACCGCGGCAAACCGTTCAATCTGGACGCGCCGGGTAACGTGACGGCCGGACTGAACAACAACCTCAACGAACTGTCGGCGGCGATCGGCGTGGCCCAACTCAAGAAGCTGCCAACGATCGTCCAGAAGCGTCATCGGATCGGCGAGACCGTCAAAGCGGGCCTGGCCAAGTGCAAGGCGGTATCGGTCGGCTGGCAGCCGGAGGGCGGGGAGTCAACCTACTGGTTCTTGCGGATCGCGATTAACCTGGAGGCGATCCGGGTCGACAAGGCGACGTTCTGCAAGGCCCTGAACGCCGAAGGCATTCCCGCCACCGAGCACTACCGCCACATTCCGGGCGAGGCGCCGTGGTTCAAGAACAAGGCGACGTTCGGGACCAGCGGTTTTCCGTGGAATTGCTCAGACTATCGAGGCGGCCCGGAGCCCCGGGTCAAGATCGAAAACGCCATCGCCGCCGCCGAGCGGCATTTCAACATCTCGATGCACGAGAACTATGGCCCCCGGGAGACACAAGATATAATCGACGCCCTGGTGAAGGTGGAAGCTGCGTATCTGCGTTGACGGCTTGCGTTTGCCGGATCGATGGACGTTCAGCCGTGGATAACCCGCAGCGAGGAGACGACGATGAAGGTCTATGTGTGCACGGACTTGGAAGGCGTGGCGGGAATCGTCAGCACCGATGAGCAGTGCGTGGCCACCGGCAAATACTACGAGCAGGCCAAACGCTGGCTGACCGCGGAGATCAACGCGGCCGTTGAAGGCATGTTCGAGGAAGGCGTGACCGACGCGCTGATCCTGGACGGCCACGGGCCCGGCGCGATCAGCTATGAGGACCTGCATCCGAAGGCCACGCTCCTGCACGGCCGGCCGACCTCGCCTCGCGAGTGGCGAAACGCGGTGGTCAACGAGTACGACGTGGCCATGATGATCGGCCAGCACGCGATGGCCGGCACCCGCGACGGCGTGCTCAACCACACCCAGAACAGCCGGACCGTCGAATACTACAAACTTAACGGGACGCCGATCGGCGAGATCGCCCAGTTCGCGCTGCACTGCGGAGCGATGGGGATTCCGATGAT
>ENA-UOXR01001277-UOXR01001277.1-bioreactor-metagenome-genome-assembly--contig:-NODE-1277-length-27102-cov-99.759825_pt1 | contig 27102 bp, 29 predicted proteins | sample MGYA00238164_ERZ764825 | MGnify/ENA primary metagenome ERZ764825 (study PRJEB28920, sample SAMN05720171) | bioreactor metagenome | isolation source: Anaerobic biogas reactor | place: USA:Washington...
GACGAGTGCAGCAGCGGCATCGCTGCCGACCCTCTCAGCACCATTTTTCTTTGCGATCCGAACGACCGCAGCAATAGGTAAATCTGCCATAATCAAATTTCACCTCTAAAAAGAGGTGTACGAGTTAATATTTAAACATTTCGGGATTATTTCGAAAATTTGCGTTTCTCTTTCTTATCGGCGTCGCTTATGGGCAGAGCATCCTGATACCCGGCGTAAAATTGTGACGATTCAAATAACCCCGGATTACGGATATTTTCAGAAAAGGGAGTATTATTCAGGGTTTTCTGGATTCCGCTAACGATTTCGCGAGCATTATAGCATTCGTATAATCTGGTGAGGCGCGCGACGTATCCACGAAAATTTTATCGATATTTACCACCGGGGCACCGTGTCCAGCCCCGGCTCCAAGGAACGCAAGCGTACGAAAGATCAGGTTCCCCGATATCCCGTCCGGAGCGATGACCACCCCGTAACGCCTCGCCGCCTCCTCGATCAGGATCTCGACATGCTCCGCCCCGGTCAGGCGGGCGACGAGCTCGGCGTCCGCCATCGTCCGGTCGACGGCCGGGTGCCGCCCGATATCCCCGAGCCTCCCGCCCGAGAGGACCGCGACCCCCCCGGCAAGCCCGAAACTCCGGGCGATATGGCGGCCGTGCTCGACGAACCGGACCTTGTCCGCGACCGTCCAGCCCTCGTCGACACCGACCGGGGCAAGGAGGAAGAGGTGCCCGTCGGCGGTCTCGAGGAGCGCTATCCGCTCCAGGTGGTCGACGCCGGCGGCCGCCTTGAGGGCCGCAAGCGTGGAAGACGCCGGCAGAGTGCCCCTGACGGCGGCATCGATATCGCCGGCGGCAAGAGCCTCGACAAGGGCAGCCTCCGGATGTACCGCCTCGACGACCCTGACGGCGTCTCCGAACGAACCGGCGGTTCCGGGACAGGAAAAAAGAGTGAGATCGACCTCCCGGCCGACCGCCCGGACGGTCGCACGGATCTTCTCATCGGGGGATGCCGCACCAAGTCCGACCGTTACCGGCATACATCCCCTTCAGAGAAGATCTGCATGATGCCGTCCCGGTCCAGGTCAAAGACCTGCGTCTCCCGGCCCAGGTACCTGACGGTCAGCTTCCGGCTCCCGTTCACCTCTCCGATGAGAGAAGCGGTGATGCCGACATCGGTAAACCGGCGGCAGACCTCCTCCGCGTTCTCCTCCTTCACGGTCAGTATGAACCCCATGCCGGGGTACATGCGCACCCACTGCTCGAAGGAGAGATCGAGCGCGGAGAGGTCCGGCCGGGGTATCGCCTCAAGGTCGACCACCGCACCCTTCCCGCTCACCTCAAGGAGCATCCCGAGCGTTCCGATGACACCCGGGTTGCTGATATCCTTGCCGGCCGTCACCAGGCGATCTCTCCCGAGGTCCTCCATCACCCGGATCTGGGCCCGCACCGCTTCCGCCGACTTCATCGTGACGGAGTCCCAGTTGAAGCAGCACGACGGGTGAACCCGGCCGTCGAGGTCGATCGCCGCGACCACACGGTCGCCCACCTCTGCCGTATCCGAGAAGATGAGGTGATCCATCCGGGCCGTCCCGAGGATCGCCACATCCACGACGCTGTACGGCGTCTCGGGGTGCAGGTGTCCGCCCACGATCGGGACGCCGAACTGGGCGGATGCGGCGACCATGCCCCGGGTCACGTTATCGCGGATCGCGTCGTTTGTAACAGAGAGGATATCGACCATGGCAACCGGTCTCCCGCCCATAGCGGCGATATCGTGAACGTTCACGAGCACGGCACAATATCCTGCCCAGAACGGGTCCGCCTCCATGAGCTTGCTCCAGATGCCGTCTGCCGCAAGCAGCAACGCATCCGCTCCGTTATGCCGGATGACCGCGGCATCCTCGCCGAACGAGGCGACGATATCGGGGTTCTCGATCCGGAGGGACCGGACCATATCCCCGATCGCTCTCTTCCGGGTAACGCCTTCATATTCCCTGACGGCCTGTGCCACCGTATCTGTGGAGCAATCTTTCACCACGAGAACACCAACACTCCACCTTTCTGTATGGTATTCTGTCTCATCAGAGATAATGTATTTGATTCACCTGTATTATGAACTCTGCTCCGGAAGCCGATAACCGGCAGCACGGCCCGCCCGGTTTAGATCGGGAGAAGGCCCCCTGCGGTTGCCCTGCCGCTCCATCGCCACGTTGCTCCAGAGTCGCTCTGCCCTCCGGGGTGGTATTTTTGATGCACCGCGTCGTATAGATCCCCATGGACTGGGCGGAGAAGTACAGGCCGCAGCGCCTCCGGGATGTGGTGGGGAACGCCGGCGCCGTCAGGCAGATGTACGAATGGGCGCGGGACTGGTCGCGGCAGAAGAAACCACTCATCCTGTACGGGAAACCCGGTATCGGCAAGACCTCAAGCGCGTACGCCCTTGCAAACGACATGAACTGGGAGGTGGTGGAACTGAACGCCTCCGACCAGCGGACGAAGTCGGCCCTCGAGCGGGTGGCAGGTTCGGGATCGACCACGGCCAGCCTCCTCGGCGCGAGCCGAAAGCTCATCCTGCTCGACGAGGCCGACAACCTGCACGGGCAGGCCGACCGGGGCGGGGCGAAGGCGATCGTGGAGATCATCGCGGCGTCACAGCAACCGATCATCCTGATAGCAAACGACTACTACTCCCTCTCGCGCGACCTCAAAGCGGCCACGGAACCGGTCCAGTTCCGGGCGCTCCAGGCCCGTTCGATCGTCCCCCGCCTCCGCCACATATGCGCCGCAGAGGGGGTGGCGTGCGACCCCGCCGCGCTCGACAATATCGCTGAGAGCGCCGGCGGCGATATGCGGGCGGCGGTGAACATGCTCTACGCTGCGGCCATCGGGAAGGAAAGCCTCGCGGCGGGCGACGTCCACACATCTGCAAAGGACGAACGCTCCACCATATTCGAGCTCGTCGGCGCGGTCTTTAAGGGCCAGGACGATGCCGATCTGCTCCGTACGGCGATGGAAGTCGAAGATACGCCCGACACCATCGTGCAGTGGCTCGAGGGCAACATCGATTACATCCCCGATCTCGCCTCCCGGGAGAAGGGCTACGCCTGCCTCGCGCGGGCGGACGGGTATATCGGCCGGACGTTCCGGCGGCAGTACTACACCCTCTGGCGGTACGCAAGCGCGGTCATGCTCCTTGGCGTTGCCGACGCCGCCGGCGGGCGCGGCGTCCGCGGCCGCATCATGCCCCCGTCGCGCTGGCAGAAGATGGGGGCATCAAAGAAACAGAAGGCGGTGCGGGCGGGTCTGACGCGAAAACTCAGCAATATGGCGCATATACCGGAGGCCGCCCTCCGCGAGGACCTCTTCACCGCGATCGGCATCCTCGTCGAGCAGGATCCAAAAAGTTACGTCCGCGAGTTCGAGCTCGACGCCGACGAGCTGAACCTCTTCATCCACGACAAAGCCCGCGCCGCAAAGATCGTCAAAGAGCTGGCAAAAGAGGAGAAGGCAAAAGAGAAAAAAGCGGCCGGCAAAGAGAAAGCGGCCGGCAAAGAGAAAGTGCCTGCCAGAAAGACCCGGGGCGACGACCCGCCCGGAGAGGCGCGCCCGGACCTCCCGCAGGGCCAGGCAACCCTCTTTTAAGAGCGGCGGCGGTGGTAGCGGTGGAGGAGGGCCGGGCCGCAGTCCACGACATCGCCGCCGTCCCCGTATATCTCGCACCCCAGGTGGTAGACCAGGAGGTCGCAATTGATCCGGGCGGCAAGCGCGATCAGCGGCGGGACCATCTCCACGCCGGGGCGCACGGCGTATAGCAGGTCCGCGCCCGCGTATAACCTCGCGTCAGGCTCGAATATATCGTCGGTCACCACGGTGAGCCCGTCGTGGCGGATGCCGGGCCGGATGTCGGTGCAGAGCAGAAGGCCGCCGGCGGCCGCGATCACGCGGGCGGCATCGGGGTTGTTGCCTATGCCCACCTCCACGGCGCACCGGTAGCGGCCGGCGATATACTCCCCGATACCCCGTTCAATACGTTTATAGTGACGCATTACCCAGAGATTAGGCAATGGGCATCAATATTCTTTGGGACCGGCAGGCCCCGGAAGGCTTCGAGCTCCCGGTCGCCCGGATGATGACGATGATCCTTGGAAGAGAGATCGGATTCGTCGAGTATCCGTTCCTCATCGACGGCTACGACAGGAACCGCAACCAGCACGATGCTCAAAAGATCCTTGACCGCCTGCAGGATACCCTCACCCGCAGGTACGAGGTTGCCGGCCCCCTGCTCCTCGTTACCTCCCGCGACCTCTATATTAACGGGTGCGACTTCGTCTTCGGCCTCGCACGGCCGGCAAGCGGCGTTGCCGTCGTCTCGACCGCCCGCCTCGGGAACGGCTACTACGGCAGGACGCCCGACGACGCCGACCTGATCGACCGGACGGCAAAAGAGGGAGCGCACGAGATCGGGCATCTCCTCGGCCTCGGGCACTGCGCCGACCCCGAGTGCGTCATGTTCCGTCCGCAGACGCTGGATGAACTGGACCGGAAGAGGAAGATGCTCTGTCCGGCCTGCAGGGAGGCGGCAGGCTCCCGGTGAGGGAAACCGCTCCGGGTTGCATCGCGGTGTTCTCCAGGGGTGTCCGGCAGGGTCGGACGGGCAAAGTATTAAACGGAAGCTCTGGAAAACGTAGAAGTGAATCACCATGGGATACTCATCTTCCTTGATCCGAAGAAAGTTCAAAGATATCGCCGGAAGGCGCTACGAAGCGGTCCTCAAGGATTACAGCGAATTTCTGCTGACCGATAAAGAGATGCGCGTCCCGGAAGTCCGATCGATCCTGATCCCGCTCGACCTCTTCGTCCACGATATCACCGACGAAGCGATCGATGTGCTCTCTGCTTACAACGCCACCATAACGCTCGCCTACATCACCGACGCCGGGGTGATCGAACTCCTCGAACAGGCGCTCAACCATGCATCGACGGAAGAGTTCCGCGCAAAGAAGGAAGAGTACGGCCGGGAACTCCTCGACCGGACCATGGCAAAACTCGGTGACCATGGTTTTATGGTCCAGACACGGATGTTTGTCGGACATAAAGGCGACGACGTCGTCCGGATGGCGAAGAATCACGACATGGTCGCGCTCTGCCGGCGCTATGCCGACGGCGAGTCGACCGAGACGTCGGTCAGCCCGATCGTCCTGCGCATCTGCCAGCGGGTGGAGACCCCGGCACTCATCTACTGACGGGTGCATCGATGGATGTTCTCGCGCTGATCGCCGTAGCGGTCTTCCTCTTCACCTACGCGCTCATCATCGATGAGCGGATCCACCGGGCGGTTGCCGCCATGTTCGGGGCGGCGATCGTCGTCTTCATCGGGGTCGTCCCCTGGGAGGGGCTCCTTGAGCATGTCGACTTCGGGACGATCTTCCTGCTCCTTGGCATGATGATCATCGTCAACACCGCCCGGGGGAGCGGTCTCTTTGAGTACATAGCCATACGAACGGCGAAACTCGCGAACGGGAGCCCGATCCGGATCCTCATACTTTTTGCGCTCGTGACCGCGGTGGTGAGCGCGTTCCTCGACAACGTGACGACGGTCCTCCTCCTCACACCGATGCTCCTCTACGTCGCAAGGGTGATGAAACTCAACCCTGTCCCGTTCCTGGTCACGGAGATATTTGCTTCGAACATCGGCGGTGCGGCGACGCTCATCGGCGACCCCCCGAACATCATGATCGCGTCGTCTGCGGGACTGACGTTCAACGAGTTCCTGATCCATCTTGGCCCCATCATGGTCGTCAATATGGTGATCCTCCTCCTGATGATGTACGTCATATACGGCCGATCCATGAAGGTGAGTCCCGGCGAGCGGGAGGAGATGGTCCGGACGCTCGATGGCCTCGATGAGCGGGCGGCTATCACCGACCGGGTGCTCTTCCGGCAGTCGGTGATCGTCATCGCGTTTGTGGTCCTCCTCTTCTTTATCCATGACCGTATCGGGGAGATCCTGCACGTCGTCCTGCCGTTTGTCGACCCGGCGATGGGGCTTGAGCCTGCGGAGGTGGCCCTCATCGGGGCGGCGGTCCTCCTCTTCTGGAGCCGGCAGTCGCCGGAGGAGATATTTGAGAAGATCGAGTGGCCGGCCCTCTTCTTCTTCGGCGGGCTCTTCGTCATCGTCGGCGCCCTCGTCGAGACGGGTATCATCGCAAGCATCGCCGCGGTCATGATCGAGAACGTCGGATCGGTTGGCGAGGCGATGTTCATCGTGACCTGGTTTGCCGCGATCGCCTCGGCGATCGTGGACAACATTCCCCTGACCGCGGCGATGATACCGCTCATACACGACCTCGGGACGACGATGGATGTCTACCCGCTCTGGTGGTCGCTCGCCCTCGGCGCCTGCCTCGGCGGGAACGGTACCGCCATCGGGGCGTCGGCAAACGTCGTCGTCATCGGTATCGCCGAGCGCGAAGGGATCGGCATCACCTTCATCGATTTCCTGAAGGTGGGGATGCTGGTGCTCTTCGTGACGGTGGGAGTCGGGTTCGGGATGCTCTGGCTGACATTTGGGATGTGAACACTATGAAGATTCTCGTGCTGATCGATGGTTCGAAGTGGAGCCAGAAAGCGGCTCTGCATGCAATTGAGGTGGCAAAGCAGAAGAATGGCGAAGTGGTCCTCTTCTCGGTGCTGGATATCAAGGAGGCCAAGGCGATGGCATTCAACTTCTGTACCCAGAGCGGCATATGCGACCGGCTGCAGGATTATGAGGGCCGGATCTGGGCGGATATGCGCAAGAGCACCGAGGGTGACATCGCCGGCATCCTCTCGCGCTCCCGAGAGGAGAATATCCGGTGTTCGTCAAAGATCGTCGAGGGCCGCGTCAGGGAGGAGGTCGTCAACGAGGCGAACTCCGGCGGATACGGGCTGGTCGTCATGGGAGCCTTCGGCAAGAGCGGGAAGGCCCGGATAGGCGCCCTGATCGAGGATATCGGTGGCGTGATCAGGCCGCCGCTGCTCATCGTCCGGTAAACTTCTCTTTTCGGCCCACCCGTGGCAGGGTTGCGTCCGCGCTCCGGATAGGCGCACGGCTTCCCGCCGGCCCCCCGGGGGGGCGGAGGGCAGCGCCCTGCCCTCGGGCGCGCTACTTCTCCACCCGCTCAAGGTCGCCCGAGAGGTCGCCTGAGAGGTCGACCTTCAGGAAATCGCCGCGGGAAGGAAGAACCATCGTGAAGTTTGCCGTGGTATCGAGCTGCACGCTGCCCTCTGCCACGGTCATATCGAGCAGGTGCCCGCCGGCGGTGCGGTCGCTCGTGATGAAGTGGAGGTGGTACCCGGGGACGTTGATCCCTTTCGCCAGCGCGGGCGTCCAGAACCCCACCGCGGTCCCGGTGACGTTTTCAAGCTCAAAGACCGTCTGGTTTGCCACCACGTCGGCAAGCCGCGGGTAGGGTTTCTCCTGGGCGGGCACGCTCCGGGTCACCACCCGCGGGAAGGTGCCGTCCAGCCTGACAGCGTAAAAGAGGTTCTCTGAGGGAAACATAGTCTCCAGGCGGCCGAGAAGAGCGGTCAGGTTCATCGGTTCGTCGATCGCGACCGCTACATCCGGATCAAAGAACGTCGCGGCCGCAAACGGCGTCGTCGCGCTCCCGGCGACCGGGTAGGCCCGCCCGTCGGTCCGGATCAGGTACCACTCGCCGTCAAGGCCGATCAGTTCCCCGTCGAGACGGTCGCCGCACCCGATGCCGGTATCGCCGTGCGCCGCAAGTTCGTCAAACGAGACGCTGCCGTCGTAGGCGCCCTGCAGGAGCGCATCGATCGTCGAGACCAAAAAAACCGTCTCCCGGTCGGCGCTGTTCTCCGGGTGGGGAGCGGCCAGAAGGGCGACGGAGGCCCCGACGACGAACATGGCAACGGCTACGGCGGTGTAACGGAGGAACGTATCTGCCACGGAGCCCCGACCGCTCACAGCTCCCCGATGTCCTCGTACCAGAGATCGGGGTACGCCTCGATGAACGCATGCATCATCGTCTTACAGACGTCGAGATCCAGGTCGATCACCTCGACCCCGTGAGACTCAAGGAGCTCCCGGGCTCCCGCAAAGTTGGCCGACTCCCCGGCCACGACCTTCCGGATACCGAACTGGACGACCGCTCCCGCACAGAGGTAGCAGGGCATCAGCGTCGAGTAGAGCGTGCAATCCGCGTAGGTGCCGATCCGGCCCGCGTTCCTCAGGCAGTCGATCTCGGCATGGATCACGGGGTCGTTCTCCTGGACACGGCGGTTGTGCCCCCGGCCGATGATGCGGCCGCCCCGGACCAGCACCGATCCGATGGGTATTCCCCCCTCCCGCAGGCCCATCTCCGCCTCCTCGATGGCGCACTTCATGAATAAGTCCATTCAATAGATTTCCGGAGGGCCGGATATATAAATCAATCGCAATGTCCGGGAAGAATAGCGGAAGTCGTTTCTGGATCAAGAGCGGATCCGGGAGAGAAACGGGTTACCGGCCTCCCGGAGAGACAGACGGTGCGGTCGACCACGCGAGTCTGGCGACCAGCAGGAAACAGCCCGTCAGACGCTCGGGATCTCCCGCTCGGTCCCGATATCGTCGAGCGCCGCCCGGGCGGCAAGCCTGACGCCGCGGTCGGGATCGCCGAGGAGGCGCACAAGGGGTTCCCTGGCCCGCGGGATTCCTATCCGGCCGAGCGCCCGCGCCGCCTCCCGGCGGACCCGGGGTTTTGTATCGGCAAGCACCCCTATCAGCGGCTCGACGGCCCGGGGATCGCCTATCGTTCCAAGCGCCCAGGCCGCACTCTCCCGGACCCAGGAGCTCTCGTCCTCCAGGCTCCGTATCAACGGGAGCACCGGTTCGCGTTCATCGATGATACCGAGCGCCCTTGCCGCCTTCCACCGGACATCGACGAACTCGTCTGAGAGCGCCCGGATCAGCGGTTGCACCGCACGCCGATCCCCCATCTCCCCGAGCGCATCCGCAGCCCGCCAGCGCTGGTTGAGATCCCCGGACTCGAGCATCGCCAGGTGCCGGTGGAGCCGCTCCTCATTGCCATGGTCCGCAGCCTCTCCCCCCGATATCGATGCACCCTTCCCCGCCATAGGCCATCTCACGTCCCCCCTGGAGCGCCGGAGTATAAGGTTTTACCTCCCGGAGGGTGCCCCGGGAGGTGCTTTTTTCTACTATCATCCCCTTCACCATAGTATGAAGAGTCCGACCGGCACATCGGAGGGCACCACGTTCCCGCCGGACCTGGAACGCCTCGGTATCGCCCCCGGCACGAGGATCGACATCAGGGATCTCGATGCGATGGGAAAACGCCACAACTTCCACGTCTACCTCTACTTCGAGGAAGACCTGGCAAAGGATTCCACGCTCCAGGAAGACCTGCAGGAGTACTGCGACATCCCGGACCTGGAGCGCCCGTTCATCAGGCTGGACGCCTTCCTGCGGTTCGCCACCGAGTCGGACCCTCTCTTCGTCCGGCGCCTGGATGAACTCCCGCTGGTCGTGGAGATCGTCGCCTATGGGGAGATAGGGATACGGGAGGGGAAGACCACGCCCTACGTCAAGGGGGTCATGCCGTTCCTCGACGAACTCGCGATGGAGGAACTCCCGGACGCATCCTGAAGGTCACGGGATCCGGACTATGCCCATGCCCTTCAGGATATCCAGGCTCACGTCGAAGTTCCTGACCGTATGGGTGAGCGCACCCATGCTGATGATATCTACGCCGGTTGCGGCATACCCGACGAGGGTGTCTTCCCCGACCCCCCCGGAGACCTCGAGAGTCAGGCGGTCCCGGAGACCCCGCCCGGCAAGCGCCCGGACGGCCTCCCGGACGGTATCAGGGGTCATGTTGTCGAGCAGGACGATATCGGCCCCGGCGCCGGCTGCCGTGACCGCATCCTCCACCGTCTCGACCTCCACCTCGACCACCCGGTAGAGGCTCTCCTTCTTTGCCCTCCGTATCGCCTCCGCAAGGGGCGTGAGCGCGAGGTGGTTATCCTTGATCAGGACCATATCCGAGAGCGTGTAGCGGTGCGGGTCGCCCCCGCCGAGGATCACCGCTTTCTTGTCGAGCACCCGGAGGCCCGGAGCCGTCTTTCTGGTCGCGGCGACCCGGACGTCCGGCGAGACCGCCCGGACGGCCTCGACCGCCTCACGGGTCCGGGTCGCGATACCGCTCATCCGCCCGATGATGTTGAGCGCCGTCCGCTCCACGAGGAGGATCGCCCGGGCAGGGCCGTCGAGGTCGAGGAGGACCGTTCCCGGGGCGACTGCCCTGCCGTCGGCGGAGCGCTCGCGGACCGTGACGCCGAAGTGCTCAAAGAGCCGTCGCGCCTCAGAAAGCCCCGCGACGACCCCCTGGCTCTTCGCCCGGACGACCGCCCGGCAGGTGACGTCGGGGACGACCGTCTCCGACGTGACGTCGCCCCACGGCGCATCCTCCCGGATGAACCGGAGCAGGTCCTCGATAGGAATCATACGCACTCACGCCCCGACGGCAATCATCCGCTCGAGAGCCCGCCGCGCCCGGTCCATGACCCCGGGAGGGAGGATGATCTCGTGCTCCTCGCACTCGAGCGCCCTTTGCAGATCGGCGGGGGATATCTTCTTCATATCCACGCAGATCGCCTCCGGTTTCTCGTAAAAGACCCTTCCCGGGTAGAGCACCCGGAGGCGGGAGACCATATCCCGCTCGGTGAAGACCGACCAGGGCTCGCCGGCTCCCGCCGCACCCCGGACCATGCCCCCCGTGGATGCGATCACGTCCGCCTGCTCCTGGACCTCCGGCAGGCACTCGGGGTGGCAGACGATCATACCGCCCTTCCTCCGGGCCGCTTCGACGTCGGCAAGGGTAAACCCGGTGTGGACGTAGCAGTGGCCGCCGGGCGGCACCGGTACGATCGTCTTTTTTGGGAGCTCGCGCTGGACGTATGCCGCAAGGTTTGCATCCGGCCCAAAGAGGATGGTCTCGTTCGAGAGGGACATAACGACCCTGACCGCGTTTGCGGATGTGCAGGTTATATCGGCGAGCGCCTTGCTCTCCGCCGTGCTGTTGACGTAGACCACCACGGCGGCGTCGGGATACCGCTCTTTTGCCTCCCGGATGAGGTCGGGGGTCAGGAAGTCGGCAAGGGGGCACCCCGCGTCCTCCACCGGTATGACGACCTTCCGGTCGGGGTTTAAGATCTTTGCCGTCTCGGCCATGAACCGGACGCCGCAGACGACGATCAGGTCCGCCCCGGTCTCTTTTGCCTTCACCGCAAGCTCGAGGCTGTCGCCCACCACGTCGGCGAGCGCCTGGATATCCAGGGGCTGGTAGTTATGCGCCATGACGACTGCGTTCTTCTCGGCCTTGAGCGCACGAATCTTTGCTTCCATTCCTATGTGCCCACCACCAGAGGGTTATCGAGGTTCTTCAAGAGTGTCAGGATGGAGAGGGCCGCCATATAACTCGTGGCGGGGTTATCGGGGCTCGGGACGTTCCTGACCTGGATATAGATCTCCCCGAAGTCGCCCTCGGCGAATATCTCGTGTATGTTTCTTTCCGCTGCGGGGTCGACACGGAGCTCCACATCGGCATCCCGGCCGGCAGCGAGTCCCAGCGCCACCGCGACGTTGATGTTCTTCGGGTATTGCTTTATACAATCGTGCGCCAGCCCCTTAAATACCTCTGTCGGGGCCGCGACGGAGAGGCCAAGCGACGCAGGGGGTTTTGTCGTCCGGAGGAGGAGTCTTCTCGGCGGCGAGACCTGGCCGATCTTGAGGTTGTCAAGCCCGATGATGGCGCCGCTCGGTATCCGGATCTTCCTTCCCGCCGCCCGTGCGGTCTCGACGAGGCGTTCGCGGAACTCTTCGTCCGCGAGCGCTCCCCCGGAGAGGACGGCGATGTCCCGTCCCGACCGGAGGACCGCCTCGCCGTAGAGTTTGACGGCGTCGACCGAGGCGGCTTCCACGACGATCGAGAAGTCCTCCCGCATGAAGGCGTCAAAGTCCGTGTATGGCCGGGCCCGGCAGAGCGCCGCGAGCTCCTCCGCCCGCCCGGGGATGATATCGAAGACCGCGACGACCTGGATGCTCTCGGCGCGCGTGGCGATGATACGCCCGACGTTGCCGCATCCCAGCAACCCTATCTTAATCATTGAGTAAAGAAGTTGTAATAGTAGCGGTTAAGTATTGTGCTCAAAAGAGATCGGCCGGGCGGGGGCAGAGTATTCTCCGGCCGAACGAGAGAGCATACAGGGCAGAGAGGCCGCAGAGAGGGAGTCGTTTACCATCGCCATCGACGATCTGAGGGAAAGAAAGGTCTACATCGAGAGTTACGGGTGCACCTACAACCACGCCGACGCCCGGAGGCTTGCGGCGATACTGGAGGGGCTCGGGTGCACGTTGACCGGGCCGGACGAGGCGGACGCGGTGATCGTCAACACCTGCACGGTGATCGAGGCGACCGAGCGAAAGATGCTCCGGCGCCTTGCCCTCTTCGCCGGCTCCGACCTCTACGTGACCGGGTGCATGCCGCTCGTGCAGATGGAGGCGATACGGTCGGTCTGCACGCCGCACGTCATCCTCCCGGCCGAGATCCAGGAGCGTGCCGGGAGCGTCGGCAGCCGCGGCACCGGCGCGATCGGCGTGGTGCAGGTGGCAGGCGGGTGCGTCGGCCGGTGCAGTTACTGCATCACCCGGCTTGCACGGGGGCGGCTTGTAAGTGCGCTTTCGGAGGACATACTCGATGCCGTCCGGCACCTCGTGGCATCCGGAGTTTATGAGATCCGGCTGACCGGGCAGGACGTGGCCGCCTGGGGGCTCGACCGGGGCGAGTCGCTCCCCGAACTCCTCTCGGCGATAACGGATATACCCGGGCGGTTTGCCGTCCGGCCGGGCATGATGCACCCCGCCTCGGTGCTCGGGATACTCAAGCCCCTCATCGACGTTTACGCAAGCAATAAGATCTTTGGGTTCCTCCACATCCCCGTCCAGTCGGGCTCCGATGCCGTCCTCGAGCGGATGCAGCGCGGTTACCGCGCGGCGGACGTCATCGGTATCGTCGATGCGTTCCGGGAGCGGTACCCGGACATGATGATCTCTTCAGACTTCATCGCCGGATTTCCGGGGGAGACGGATGAAGATTTTTCGCAGACGCTTGCCCTCCTGCGGCGGGCGGCGTTCGTGAAGGTGAACGTCACCCGCTACTCCCGGCGGCCCGGCACGCCCGCCGCCGCCCTCAAAGACCTCCCCGAGCGGATACGAAAAGACCGGTCCCGGGCGCTGCTCGCCGAAGCGAACCGGATATACGACCGCTACAACGAGCGCTGGATGGGCCGGGAGACTTCGATCGTCGCGACCGAGAAGAACGCGCCTGAAACGACGGTCTGCCGCAACCCCTGCTACCTCAACGTCGTCGTCAGAGGGAACCTGCCGTTCGGGTTCTCCGGGAGGGCGGTGATCACGGAGAACCGGCGCCACTACGTCGTCGGCGAACTCCTGCAGGATATTTAGCCACACCGAAAACTTTTCCCGGATAGAGATCCTTCCACTCTTCATGCAGGAGATCACCGGGCACGAACTCTCTTCAAAGAAGGCCGAATACCTCAAGTACATCTACATGCAGGGCGATGTCGTGAGGACGACCGAGATCGCCGCTCATTTCTCCGTCGCGCCCTCGACGGCGACAAAGACGCTCGCGGATATCGCGAAGGCGGGCTACATCGAGCAGTTGCCCTACCACGGGGCGCGTCTCACGGCCCGCGGCATCGACTACGCCCGGTTCCTGATCCGCCGCCACCGGATCGTTGCTCTCGTCCTCAGCCGCTACGGCCTCAAGCCCGACGAGGCCTGCACCGAGGCAAAGAAGATCGAGCAGTGCATCTCAAAAGACCTCACGGACAGGATATGCACGTCGCTTGGGCACCCGATGATGAGCGGCTGCGGCGAGATCGAGCACGACTGCTTCTGCTGCCCGAGAACGAGCCGGGAGGAAGATAATTTAGAGTCGGGCCAAACCTGAGGTGGAGAGGATGAAACCACAGGCTACTATCGCGCTCTATCTGATCATTGCAGTTCTCCTGCTCACGGCGGGCTGCACCGGAGTCGACCACCGCGAGCAGGATGCAGCGATCGTCGTCGCGGTCACCATAGCCCCCGAACAGGAGTTCGTGGAGCGGGTGGGAGGCGACCACGTCCGCGTCGTCCTCCTGGTGCCGCCGGGGGCCGACCCCCACACCTACGAACCGCCGCCGGGTATCCTTGCCGACGTCGCGGGGGCGGATATGTATGCCGCGGTGGGATCGGGAGTAGAGTTCGAACTCTCCTGGAAGGATAAGATCGCCGCCCTGAACCCCGGTATGCTCGTCGTCGACTGCTCGCGCGGCGTCGACCTGATATCGACCGATCCGCACATATGGGTCTCGCCACGGAACGCGAAGGTGATGGTCGAGAACATATGCCGGGGGCTCATCGAGGTCGACCCGGAGAATGCCACCGATTACCGCCGGAACGCCGACGCGTACCGGGAGGAGCTCGACGCCCTGGATGCGGAGATCGCCGATGCGCTCGCCCGGTCCGGCGTGACGAAGATCATGGTCTACCACGCGTCGTGGGCCTACTTCGCCCGGGACTACGGCCTTGTCGAGGTTCCTATCGAGAGCGAGGGAAAAGAGCCCTCCCCGCAGAGGATAGAGCACCTCGTCAGGCAGGCAGAGGAGGAGGGGATACGGGTGATCTTCGCGTCGCCCGAGCACTCCACGCGGAGCGCCGAGGTGATCGCAAAAGAGGTCAACGGCACCGTGGTGCAGGTAAGCCCGCTCGCGGGGGATTACCTTGCGAACATGCGGCGCGTTGCCCTGGCATTCGCGGAGAGCGGCGGACCATGACCGCTCCCGTGATCGAGGTCGACGACGTCTGGGTCAGGCTGCGCGGCCGGACCATCCTTGAGGCGGTGAGCCTCGCCATCCATTCAGGCGAGTTTTACGCCATCATCGGGCCGAACGGCGGCGGGAAGACGACGCTCCTCCGGGTGATCCTCGGCCTCCTCGCCCCCTGCCGGGGGGAGGTCCGGATCGGCGGCAGCACCGATCCGGCGATGCGAAAGGACCTCGGGTACGTCCCCCAGTTCCGGTCGTTCGACTTCGACTACCCCATCACCGTCAGAGAGATGGTCCTCTCCGGCCGCCTCGGGCGCATCGCCCGCCGCCCGCGCCGCTACGGGGCCGAAGACCGTGCCCGGACGGAGGAGGCGCTCGATACGATGGGGATCGCCGATCTTGCCGACCGGCAGATCCGGAACCTCTCGGGCGGGGAGCAGCAGCGGGCGATCATAGCCCGGGCGCTCGTCGGCGACCCGAAGGCGCTCCTCCTCGACGAGCCGACCGTCTACGTGGATGCCCCGACGGAGACGCAGTTCTACGAGATCCTGGACGGGCTCCGCGACCGGATGGCGATCATCCTCGTGACTCACGATATCGGGGTGCTCCCCGGGCACGTGACCCGGGTTGCCTGCTTGAACCGGCGCCTCTACACGCACGACACGGACGAGATCACGCCCGACATGATCGAGGCGGCCTACCGCTGCCCGGTGGACCTGATCGCCCACGGTGTGCCGCACCGGGTACTTCCCGAACACTCGCGGGAGGAGTGAGCATGTTGGATGTGCTCGGGTTTGAGTTCTTCAGAAACGCCCTCATCGCCGGCGTACTCGCGAGTATCGCCTGCGGCATCATCGGCACCTACGTCGTGGTGCGGCGGATGGTCTCGGTCAGCGGCGGCATATCGCATGCGGCCTTCGGGGGGATAGGTCTTGGCTACTTCCTCGGCATCGACCCGCTCCTCGGCGCCGCCGGGTTCACCGTGGCGGCGGCGCTCGGTGTGGGCACGCTCCAGCTCCGGGCCCGGCAGCAGATGGATACCCTCATCGGCGCGGTCTGGGCGGCCGGGATGGCTATAGGGATTCTCTTTGTCTACCTGACACCGGGGTTTGCGCCCGACCTCTTCTCCTACCTCTTTGGGAACATCCTCCTCGTGCCGCGGGGGGATATCCTGCTGATGGGGATCCTCACCGCCGTCATCGTCGCCGTCGTCGCCGTCCTCTACCGGGAGCTCCAGGCGGTCACGTTCGACCCGGATTACGCGGCGGTCATGAATCTTCCCGTCGAACGGCTCTCGCTCCTCCTCCTGGTGCTCATCGCTCTCACGGTGGTGATGCTGATACGGGTGGTGGGGATCATCCTCGTGATCGCGCTCCTCACGCTCCCGGCGGCGATCAGCCGCCTCTACACCGCACGCGTGTGGACCATGATGCTCCTTGCCGTCGTCCTCGGCATCATCTTCACCGTCGCGGGGATCGCCCTCTCCTACGTCATCGATGTTCCGTCGGGCGCGACGATCGTTCTCGTGAGCACGCTTGCGTACGCAGGCGCTCTCGGGGCCGAGCGCCTCAGGGAGGGGAGGGGGAGCGAGTCCGCGGCCGCCGCGTCGGTCAGGCGATGAAGTCCGCCTGGGGCTTGAAGAGCAGGGAGAGTATGTTCTCCAGCCAGCCCGAGATCGTCGAGAAGAGGGAGACCTCCTCACCCCCGGCCCGGGCATTCACCTCTGCCGCCGTATCCGCGCTCTCGTCTGCAAGGGTCGCGGGGACAGTCACGTTCTCCTCCGGGAGATCGGTCTCGTTCACCGCAGGCTCCACCGGGTTCATGCGCTCGAGCAGGGCCGCATCCTTCGTGAGGAGGTGGACGGACCGATCGCCGTCGCCGCCCCCGGCGGCAAGGAACGAACCGTCGGGGGTCACGGCGATCGACTCCACGCGACCGCCGAGGGTGATCTTCTGGCGTTCGGCCCCCGACTGATCGAGGACGTAGATCGTCCTGCCCGATGCGGCGAGGACCTCTCGCGCCTCTTCGGTCAGGGCCGTTGCAAGGACGGCCTCTGTGGTGGGATACTTCCAGAGGTGCTCCCCCTCCGCCGTGGAGAGGTAGACGCACCGGTCAAGAGAACCGGCGGCCACAAACCGACCGTCGGGAGTGAGGGCGATGCCCTTTACGCAGTTACCGGTCCCGTAACTCCAGGACTCCCCCTCGCCGCTGTTGAGGTAGTAGACCCCATGGTTGTCGCACCCGAGCGCGATCCTCCGGCCGTTCTCCGATATGGCGACGCCGTAACCGTCGGTGCCCATATCGTAGTCCCAGAGTATATTCTTATCCTGGTCAAAGACGAATAGAGCGCCGTTGTCGCATGCAGCGGCAATGGAGATGCCTTCTGACGAGAGGGCCACGCCCCGGTAGATATACGTCGTCTTCTCGGCCCAGAGCAGGTTTCCGTCACCGTCAAAGAGGTAGAGTTTATCCGCGGCAACGCCGATGCGTGAGCCTTCGGGCGATATGGCGACGTCGCTTATCCGGGAGCCGACCGCGGTCTCCCAGAGGATATCACCCTCCCGGTCCAGGAGGGAGACCGTCGAGCCCGCACCGGCAGCGACCAGAGAACCGTCGTGGGAGATCGCTACGGTACTGACGACATCGTCGGCCCCCTTCTCCCAGAGAGGGGCGTAGTCTCCCTTACCGGCGGTAGCGGTCCCGCACAGGAGAGCGGCAAGACAGCAGAATATGGTAAGCAGCACAGGGAGCCGGGCGGCACCCGGCCGGCGGCTTTTCGAGTCGGAGCGCGTGGGTGGCGTGGCCCTGGAGTAAACCCTCCCCCCTCCGGTAGATCTGGTTGAAGTCACTTCCCCCGATGACATCAGGCCCTGACTACACAGATAACCGGTATAAGCCTTTCGGTCGGGAGGAGGCCCGCCCTCCCCGGACGGCAGACCGGCACCCGTGCAATCTCACGACAGGCGGCGCGGCGGAGCCCCGGGGCCCGGGGGTATCCCGCGGGACATTTGGCGCCGGGGGCCGGGGAGGTCATCGCCTCGGGCCGCAGAGAACCGGGAGACGGCGCGGTCCGGGCCGGATCAGGACGGTTCCAGCCCGGACCCGCACGCATCGTCCTGCCCGTGCTCCGTCGACGGGTCGATCAACTGCAGGTCCTCGACCTTGTTGATGTTCGTGAACGTCAGGAGGTCGGGGTCGATCTCGCGGATCGTCTCGACGCTCACGTAGCGGGTGTTCAGGCTCCGGATCATCGGGCGGAGCGAGAGGGACTCGTGCTCCTCCAGGTAGGCGAGCAGCGCGCTCCTCCAGTAGACCGCATGGAGCGGTTCGAGCATATCGGCGTTCCAGCTCGGTATGGCGGCGTCGTACCCGAGAGCGGCGTCAAAGAGCATCCTCACCACCCCGGGGTTGATGCAGGGCATGTCGCAGGCGGCGACGAATATGTATTCGCCGTGCGCCGCAAGCGTCCCCGCGTGCAGGCCGCCGATGGGCCCGAGATCCCTCCTGATATCCGGTATGCACCTGACGTCGTCGAGATGGATGAACCGTTCGCACTGCTCCGGGTCCCGCGCGACCACGACGATCTCGTCCACCACCTCCCGCAGGGTATCGATGAGGCGGTCGATGAAGGTCTTGCCCTGGAAGGTGAAGAAGTACTTCTCCCGCCCTCCGGCACGCCGTGCCGCTCCGCCCACGAGGATAATTGCCGATCGCATGCTCACCCTGCGCTAGAGCCGCTCCCGGAAGCGGATCAGTTCGGCGATGCAGGCGTTATAGGGCGCATCGAGACCGTGCCGCCGGGCGAGCGCCGCCACGGCGCCGTTCATGAACTCGATCTCGGTCTTTTGCCCGCGGGCGAGGTCCTGGAGCATCGAGGAGTGGTGGGCGGCCGTCGCAGGGAGCTGGACGGTCCGGAGATACTCCAGGTACTCCTCCGGCGTTGCCCGGGGGAGGGCGATGCCCTCGGCCTCCATCACCCGGTAGGCCTCCCGGACGATCCCGGTGACGACCGCCCAGGCGTGCGGATCGGCAAGCGCCCCGTAGGGAACGTTCATGATGGCCCCGAGCGGGTTTAGCGCACAGTTGTAGAGGGTTTTTGACCAGAGGTCGCTCCTGATCGCACCGGTCGCTTCCGCCCGGATGCCGGCCTCCGAAAAGAGAGAGGCAAGGCGGACGACCGCCTCGTCCGTGCCGGACGGGAACCTGCCGAGCCTCATCGGCGCCGCCTCCACCGAGACGTGAACCGCCGCATCGCCCCGCCACTCAAACCCGGTGATGATCATGGCCCCGATGACCCGGTCGGTGAACCGCCCGATGACCTCCTCGTTCCCGATGCCGTTCTGGAGGCTCACCACCTCCTGTCCCCGGATTGCATCCGCAAACTGGCGGCAGACCGCCTCCGTATCGGTGGATTTGGCGGTGATGATGAAGTAGTCGGCAGCCCGCCACGCGGGGGGAAGGTCTTCAGAGCAACTGAAGCGGTAGGTGCCCTCTCCCCATATGCCGGTCAAAAAGAGACCCCGCTCCCGCACCGCGTCCGCGTGCCGCGCCCTCGCAACGGCATGGACATCTGCGACTCGGGAGAGCTTTGCGGCGATGGTCAGGCCGACCGCTCCCGCACCCAGGACCACGATCTTCATGTCACTACTATATTGATGCAGTTACCTGTTAACTTCTCCCTTTCTCCCGGCGCTCCATGGCGAGCAGCGCCTCCTTGATGGCCGGATCGGGGGTGAACCCGCCTATACCGGTCTTTGCGACGACCCGATGGCAGGGCACCACGATCGGGGTCGGGTTCTTAGCCATCGCCGACCCGACCGCCCGGGGCGCGGTCCCGACCCTTTGGGCGATATCGCCGTAGGTGGCGGTCTCTCCGGAGGGGATGTCGCGAACCGCGCGGTAGATCGCGGCGAACGTCGAACTTCCCCCGGTCGCAACACTCCGGAGGGAGGAGAGGTCCGCCCGGCGCCCGGCACAGTAAAGCAGGATCTCCTCCGGGACCGGGCCCTCAAGCCCGGTGCGCGCAAAACGCACCCGGTAGACGAGATCGCCCTGCCACGCGACGTGGACGTGCCAGAGGCCGAACCGGCACGACCCGGTCAGAACCGCCATCGGCCGGCCTCCTTCTTGAAGAGGTCGATGGTGCAGGTCGTCATCTCCTCCTGCATCCACGGCGGCAGACCGGCGTGGACCCGGGATTCCAGGAACCGCCGTTCTCCAAGGACGAGCACCCCCCGGTCTTCGGGTGTCCGGAGCACCCGGCCGAGCGCCTGGAGAGCGCGGTTGATCGCCGGGAGGGTGTAACTGATGAACTCGCCCTCCGCCCCGAACTTCATGCGGAAGTAGTCGATCACCATCCGGCGGACGCGGTTGAACGGCGCAAGCGGGAGGCCGATGACGAGCGCGCCCGCGAGCATCTCGCCCCGGTAGTCGAGGCCCTCGCTCCACTTGCCGCCAGAGACCGCAAAGAGGACGCCAAACCGGCCCGTCCCCGGGAGGGCCATGAACTCCCGGAGCATGACGGAAGCGGCGGCGGTGTCTTTGGGCTCGACGTAGATCTGTTTCTTCCTTATCCGGGGGGCGCACCGCTCCGCAAACGTGTTGAGGAGGTCGTAGGAGGGGAAGTAGACGGCCAGGTTCCCCGGGAGGGCGGCAAACGTGGCGATGTAGTCCTCGGTCCGCGCGAGGTTCTCTTTGTCCCGGCGCATCGAGTAGGCGGTGGTGATGTCGTCGGCGCAGAATATGCGGCGGTTCTCGGGGGGGAAGGCGTTCGGGAGCGATATCGTGGTGACGGGAAGGTCGCCGAAGTAGTAGCGCCGGTAACTCTCGATGGGGGAGAGCGTCCCGGATATCAGGACAGAGCATGCATGCGCCTGCGCGATCTCCTGGAGTTTGGTGCTCGGGTCGATGTTCCTCACCTCGAGCGCCACCGATCCGTCGTCTGCCTTCCGGTAGACCGTCAGGTAGGCCGGGTCGTCTGCAGACCGAAATATCCGGTAGAAGAACTCGGTCAGCCGCTCGATGGCGCTCTCCCGGAACTCGCCCGCCTGCATGTTCTTCTCGCGGATCCCCTCGCTGATCTTGAGGAGATCGTCGACGACCCCTTCCACGTTCCGGTAGAGCGTGCCGGCAAGGATCATCCGCTGGAATATGGCCGGGTCGAACCAGTCCTCGACCTCGTGCGACGCCTTGAGCGCTTCCATGAACCGGGTGATCTGCGGCAGGATCTGGGTGACGGCGTCCGCCGACTGCTGCGACCGCCGCCGCCCGGCAAGTTCGTGGCCGGCCTGCACGATGTCGCGCTCCTCGATCGTCACGCTCTCGATGCTCTGGACGACGTCGCCGCAGTTGTGGGCCTCGTCGATGAGCAGCAGGGTGTCAGACCCCTCGATACCGAGCGAGAGGTAGAGCTGCTCGCGGATGGTGTCGTCAAAGAGGTGGTAGAAGTTCACGAGGATCACGTCGGCGTCGCGCGCGGCGTGCATCATCGTGTCGTAGGGACAGATGTCGCCGCAGAACCCGGCGAGCCGGTCGGGCCAGATCAGTTCGGTGCTCACCCGCTCCGCCCGGGTGCGGAGGGCCGCCGAGGGTATCATCTTCAGCCCTGAGTCTCCCGGCTCGACAAAGGATTTGCCGCGGATGAAGTAGGGGCATATGAGCGGGTGGTCCGGGTCCATCTTCCGGATCTGCTGCTTGATGTGGCGGTCGTTTGCCGGGACGAGCGATCCCTTCTGCGCCCGCTCCCGCATCAGCGCCGTCGAGAAGGCCTTGACGCCCTCGCACCGCCGGTAGACGTCCCCCTCGCCGCCGAGCGGGCACATGCTCGACTTGCCGATGAGGTAGGCGAACTTCAGGCCGCCGCGTTTCTTCCGGATGAGCTCGAGCTCGCGCATGAACGTGGCGAGCTGGCTGATGGTGCGGACGGCGACGAGCACTTTGCGCCCCCGGTTCTCCGCGAGGAGCGCAGAGATCACGCTCGACTTGCCGCTCCCGGTCGGCGCATCGATCATGGCGATACCGCCGTCGCGCGCGACAGATGCGGCTGCTTCGAGCATCTCCCGCTGGTGGGGTCGGTACTCCCGGTACGGGAACCAGTCGTCGAGGGTATCCATCACATACAGGTTGGCGGCCGACGTCAATGTAGTTTGGGTGTGCGGGGTGAATGTGAAAGGTGCGCCGGCGGGCGGGGACCTGATCCCCGCGATCCCGCCGGGAACGCTTCCCATCGCGCATATGTCCGCCCGTTTGCCCGTTGGACTCTCAATAGAGGCCCTATTGCCTGAAAAACCCCGGAAAAAGCCGAAATGCGAAAGTATTATATCGTTTACCGTACACTTCCCGGTTGAGGAAACCACATGTCCTTCAAGACCGAGGTCATCGAGAAGATAGCAGCCCTCGTTACGGCCGCATTCGGCCTGGTCGCCGCTCTCGCGTGGAACGGCGCCATTCAGGAGCTCTTCAAGCTTATATTCGGTGAACAGAGCACGCTCGTTGCGATGTTTGTGTATGCCGTTGTCGTGACGATCATCGCGGTGATCGCGGTCGTCCTGATCGGCCGCGCCGCAGCGAAGGCGAAGGGCGAGGATGAGGCGGCAGAAAAGAAATAAGCCCCGGCAACCCTTCTCTTTTTGACCCGGAGTTCGCAGGTCCGATGAGCCGGCACGATGAACGCGCAGAGCAGAACCGGATGAGAGGCGGGCAGGGGATGCTCATATCCACCGGGGATACACCCGCCCATTCGGTCACCATCACGGTCATCGACTACGACGGGTCACGGGTCGATGAGCGAACCTCCCGGCCGGAGGACCTCCGGGCACTCATCGCCCGCCCGACGGTCACCTGGATCGACGTCGACGGTGTCCACGACGCCGGGATCATCGAGGCTGTCGGAGACGTCGCCGGAATCCATCCGCTGACGCTCGAGGATATCGCCAACACCCGCCAGCGCCCGAAGATCGAGGATTACGGCAATTATCTCTACGTGGCAGTCCGGATGCTCTCCCCCGACGGCGCGGGTGCGTTCCAGAGCAAGCAGATGAGCCTTGTCCTCGGCACGGGATATGTCATATCGTTCCAGGAACGGCCCGGCGACGTCTTCTCCCGCATCCGCGAACACCTGCGCACCGGGGCCGGGCGGATCCGGAACGAAGGAGCGGACTACCTCTTCTACTCGCTGCTGGACGCGATCGTCGATGGGTATTTTACCGTGATCGAGGAGTTCGGGGAGCGGATCGAGGCGGTCGAGGAGGAGGTGGTGGCGGATCCCGACCACGAGACCCTGCAGGCGATCTACGCCCTGAAACGGTCGCTGATCGCTCTCCGGCGGTCGGTCTGGCCGCTCCGCGACGTGGTGGCGGAACTCGAGCGGGGCGATTCATCCCTGATCCGCACATCGACGCTCGTCTACCTCCGCGACGTCTACGACCACGCCATCCAGGTTGCCGAGACCGTCGAGACCTACCGGGACACGGCATCCGGGACCCTCGACGTCTACCTCTCAAGCCAGAGCAGCCGGATGAACGAGATCATGAAGGTTCTCACGATCATCGCCACCATATTCATACCGCTCACCTTCATCGCCGGGGTCTACGGCATGAACTTTGCGTATATGCCCGAACTCGGGTATTCCTGGGGATACCCCGTGACCCTCGCCCTGATGGCGGTCGTCGCGGGCATCATGCTCTTCTACTTCAAGAGAAAGGGCTGGTTCTGACCGGCGAAGGGCGGGCGGGATCGCCATCGCCCACCCGTAACCGGGATATCCCCCCCATTACGCCGGAGTCCGGCCCCACCGGCAGTGATGTTTTATCCCGGTGAGATATCCGGGAGATGGGCAGCCATGGATCTCACCGAGCGTGCCCCCCTGCACGGAGGCACCGGCCTTTCCACGGAGGTACAGACCCCTTCCTGGCGGCGTGTGCCGAAGAGATCCGCCCGTGATCCCGGATGGGCATCACCGGCCGGAGAGCCCCAAAGACCGCGATTGGCGCCGTCCTGCACGGAGACAATGTTTTATGCCGTGCGAAGAGTACCATCTGTTGAACGCATCATGAAGGACAGACTCACGGATTCTCTTGTTACGGCGATAGAACACGGTCGCACCGGCCTCGACGCGAGGATGCAGGCACTCGCCGGGAAACTCGCCTACCCGGAGACGGCATACGCCCTCCCCGTGGCCTACGCCGTCACCGGCATAGCCGTGCGGGACGCAAACGGAGCGCGCGAGGCATACCGGCAGTCCGGCAACAATCTCCTCGTCGCCTGCGAATGCCTGATGGCCGGCGAAGGCGGCGTGGCAAGCCCGTATACCGGCTTTATAGCGGATGCGGTCCTCCGGAGGCTCGGCTACACCCTGGTCGACGGGAGCGTCACGGGCCTTGGTCTCCTCGTCGGGACGCCGGAGAGCCCTGATGCCGCCGCGGCCATATGCCGGGAGATGCAGGAGAAGTACCTGCTCACCTTCCTCGCCGGCGGTGTCGTGGAGGCGCTCTCCGGCGCCGGTGTCCGCCTGGGGCTGGATTACCGCCTGGTGCCGCTCGGTCCAGAGAGCGCTCACGGCATCCACTTCGCCGACATCCTCGCCCGGGTCGCGATGATGTTTGGGGGGGTGCAGCCGGGAGACGTCCACTCCCTGCTCGGGTATGCCGCAGAGCGGGCGAAAGCGTTCGTGATCGTGTTTGGCGGCCTCACCGATGAAGAGACCGCGTTCGTCGATGCCCTGCGGGTGCTCGGCATACCGATCCTCTCGGCCGGCGGCGGCTACGAGGGGGGCGAGTGGATAGGGATCGCTCCCGCGGAGGCGGTCCGGACCGGCATGGACCTCCGGGGGATCCGGGTCACGGTCACGGCGATACCGATACCCATGGCCTGTTCTCCGGCATTCGAGGGGAAGAGCATCCGCAAGGAGGAGATGTACGTGGAGTTTGGCGGCGGACGGACTCCCGCGTTCGAGCTCCTCCGGATGCGGCCCCGCGAGGAGATCGAGGACGGAAAAGTCACCGTCGTCGGCCCGGATCTCGACGACGTCCGGACGGGCTCCGCCCTTCCGCTCGCGATCCTGGTGGACGTCGCCGGCGCGAGGATGAAGGCGGACTACGAACCGGTGATCGAGCGGCGGATCCATACCTTCATCAACTACGGCGAGGGGTCCTGGCACGTTGCGCAGCGGGACCTCATCTGGGTCAGGCTCTCAAAGGAAGCGGTGGCAAAAGGCGTCAGGATCCGGGATATCGGGACGCTGCTTGCCCACAAACTCAAGGCGGAGTTCCCGGATCACATCGACGCGGTCCAGGTGACGCTCGTCACCGATAGGGAGCAGGTCGAGGGGATGCTTGTGGAGGCACGGGAGATCTACGCGCGGCGCGACGAGCGGATCAGCGGCATGAAGGACGAGGATGTGGAGACGTTCTACTCCTGCACCCTCTGCCAGACGTTTGCCCCGAACCACGTCTGCGTCATCACGCCGGAGCGGCCGGCGCTCTGCGGGGCGATCACCTGGCTCGACGCCCGGGTTGCCCACGATATAGCCCCCGCCGGGGCAAACCAGCCGGTCCCGAAGGGGGAGATGGTCGACGCCCTCTACGGTGAGTTCGTGGGGGTGAACCGGTTCGTCAAGAAGGCATCCCACGGTGAGGTCGACCGGGTCTCCCTCTACAGCATGATCGAGAACCCGATGACCGCCTGCGGGTGCTTCGAGTGCATCGCGGCCATCGTGCCGGAGGTGAACGGTATCCTCGTCGTCAGCCGCGACTTTGCCGGGGAGACGCCGCTCGGGATGACCTTCTCGACGCTTGCGGGGACGATCGGAGGCGGCGCGCAGACGCCGGGATTCATCGGCATATCGAAGAACTACATCCTGAGCGACAGGTTTCTGGCGGCCGAGAACGGGATCATGCGAGTGGTCTGGATGCCGTCTTCCCTGAAAGAGGAACTCGGCGACCGGCTGCGGGAGAGACTTGCCGCACAGGGAGTACCGGACCTCTTTGCAAAGATCGCCGATGAGGTCTCGGCGCCGACGATCGAGGATCTCGTCCTCTTCCTCGAGCGCGTCAAACACCCCGCGCTCACGATGAGGTCGCTTATATAGGAGGGATGGTGCGTGATGGAGAGCAATGATGAGCGATTGGCGATCCGGGAGGTGCGCCTCGGCGCCACGCGGGCCGAAGGGGGAACCCGGGAGGTCTCCTACGCGATCGGGGGCGAACGGGACCTCCCGTTCTCCGGGAAGAGACCGGAGCGACTGCTGGTGGCGCTTGAGATCTGCGACGACCCGCGGTTCTGGCCGCCGGTCGTCCGCGACTACGTGGGCGACCTTGCGAACGACACGGCTGAGTGGGCACGGGCCGCGGAGCGCACCTACGGTGCGGACCTGGTGCGGCTGAACTTCACGAGCACGAAACAGCGCGGGTTTGATGCGTTCGGCGCGATCGCCGCGACGACGGAGGAGGTGCTCGCGGCGACGGCCCGGCCCCTGATCGTCGAGGGGAGCAACGAACCGGAACTCGACAGCGAGGTCTTCCGCCGCTCTGGGGAGGCGGGAGAGGGCGAACGCCTCCTCCTCGGGACCGCGGAGGCCGACCGCTACCGGAGCGTCGCCGCGGCGGCGCTCGCCTACGGTCATGCCGTGATCGCCCAGTCGCCCATCGACGTCAACCTGGCCAAGCAGCTGAACATCCTCCTCCGCGAGACCGGCGTGCCGCAGGACCGGATCGTGATCGACCCCTACACGGGAGCGCTCGGCTACGGGTTCGAGTACACCTACTCGGTGATGGAGCGGATCCGGCTCGCCGCCCTCGCCGGCGATGCGGACCTGGCGATGCCGATGATCAGCGCCCCCACCGACACCCTCTCGATCCGGGAGGTGCGGGAGGCTGCACCGGCGGATCAGGAGGCGATGGCGGTTGCCTGGGAGTTCTACACCGCCTACGCCGCCGTCGTCGCCGGTGCGTCGATCGTCTGCGTCCGCCACCCCCTGACCGTGGCAAAGCTCAAAGCGGCCCTGGAGGGCTGAAACATGGCGATGAAAGCGCTCGATATATACAAGCACCTCCCGAAGACGAACTGCAAGAAGTGCGGCTACCCCACGTGCCTTGCCTTTGCGATGAAGCTCGCCGTCGGCAAGGCGGATGTCGAGGCCTGCCCCGACCTCGAGGCCGAAGCAAGGACCCTCCTCGGCGGGGTGACCCGGCCGCCGGTCCGGCTCGTCACCATCGGC
>ENA-UOXR01001289-UOXR01001289.1-bioreactor-metagenome-genome-assembly--contig:-NODE-1289-length-26930-cov-91.008335_pt1 | contig 26930 bp, 28 predicted proteins | sample MGYA00238164_ERZ764825 | MGnify/ENA primary metagenome ERZ764825 (study PRJEB28920, sample SAMN05720171) | bioreactor metagenome | isolation source: Anaerobic biogas reactor | place: USA:Washington...
ATATTATCAAGTCTGACGCCGTTGCTGTTGAGGTTCGGACCCGTCAGGAAGAGGTGGGTGGTGTCGCCGTCTGTGTTCGTCCCGGAGATGATGATCTCCTCTCCCAGGTAGTAGACGCCGGTGCCGGAGGTGGTGATAGTGACGGCACCGTGCTCGACCCGCACCCGGACATCATCGTAGATGGTTGGGTCTGCCGGATCCTCGACACGGATGGTATATCGCCACTCGCCGGTGCTCTGGCTGGTGTTGAACTGGATAGTTGCAGTGCCGGCGGCGTTGGTCATGATAGTCCTGTTCGAGTCGTCCTCCCCGGGAACAGTATAACTCGGAACCGCGATCTGGCCGGGTACGATAACCGGGTACGCTCCCGGAGCTACGCCGCTGATCTCCCTGACGTAGAGTCGGTAGTCCTTCTTCGCCGCTCCGGTGACGGTCACGACGAAGCAGTTTCCGCGAATGATGCTATCCTTGTTTGACACGATGGCAGGTGCTCTGGAGACCGGTGGGGCTTGTGTTGGTGGCGGCGTAGGGGTCGGGGAGGCCCCGACCGGGATCACCCTGGAGAGGGCCTCGCACCCATCGACGTAGACAGTGACTGTCACGATATCCTGCTCGATCCCCTCGATAGCAAAGAGGATTATGCCACTGTCTTGCCCCTGTTTTGTGCCGAGCATCGTCAGGTCAGCGGTGATGCTCGATGCCGCTGCCTCCCCGCGGAGGGTGACGGGACTGATGGTCCCGCTCTCGATATTACAGGATTGGACGATCCGAACCTCGCCGTTCTGATCGGCATACTTGAGTATGATGACGGTGCCTCCGTCGGGGAGGTTTACCGCAAGTTCGGTCCAGTTCGTTCCCCTCGTGTAAGCGCTCATCTCACCAGAATTGAGGGCGAAGGGGAGTGTGAGGTTCCGAACTGTAAAAACGGATGCTTCTCCCGGGATCGTAGTAAATTCACTGCGGATGCCAAGTGCGAAGGAAGTGCCGTCAGGTAAGTCGTCCACATTCACGGTGATCGTGCCACCGGGCTCGATCGCATCAGGGCTGATACCGATCGTCGTCGCTGTCGTGGCCGGGATCAACAGGGTAATCAGGAGGAGAAGTCCACCCAGCCTCTTCACGGGTAACAACCCCTCAATTCTCCACCAGCATTGGTACCGGTGCCGTTCACCGTGATTGCTCCCACCATTGCCGCTGTACCGACCAGCGCAGCCCGGAGGGCAACGGCGACAACTATCCCGATTGGTCTTCGATTTATCATAATCCCGCTCTCCATAGCGCGTTACCGGGAGGACCTGCACTGTACAGAATGTTGACTGTGAAGGCTTGAATGAGAGATGGATGTCGCTCGACCAGCTGATGCCCTCGCCCTGTGCGCAGGCTTTGATCTCGTGTAGGGCAGGATAAAGGTGCCGCTATTATCCAGAGCAGCACATCACGGCCGGGTGTAATTCAGCATCGCAAAAGAGCTGGCTCTCCTGTACGGAGGGGGGTCGCCCTGTTGCCCGGTGGGAGATCGACCTGAGGGGGGAGAACTGGTTGCCGGCGCCAGGCCCATGGTCCAGTGATATAACGTCGCCCTGGAGTAGGCGAGGATAGATGAGCTGGATCACTGGGCCAGAAGAACGCGGAATCGACGTAAAAATAGATATCCGGCCGCATATACGGCGTTTCGGATGGACGGGTGCAATGGTCTAGCTGGTTATGGCGCCGCCCGCCCCGGGCGACGTCGCAACCAGCTAGACCACAACGCCTGATACGCTCAACCGCCGAACTCTTCGGGAATTTCTAATAGTTGCCGGCGAACCGCACCGGAAGAGCGATCGGGAACAACCTGTATCCCGGCGCCCCGCACCCTCCTGGAGCCCACCTGCCGGCTTCTGGTAGCCGGATCGTAGAACAGAGGAGAGTTCCTGTAACCAGGGGCGCCGGGGAGCGGTCGCCAGAAGATTGTCCGGGAACAGCGACAAAAACCGGGGTGTGGAGAAAGGAGGTTATTGCCCGGGCGTCACCCGAGTTCATCCCAGCCGGTCTTCTTCCTGTAGATGACGATACCCACTATGACCAGGACGATGATGACCCCGGCACCGATATAGAGGAGGAGGTTGCTATCGAGATTGAACCCGTCACCGATCTTCTCGCGAAGAGTATTTGCATCAGTCAGGGCCTCGTTCGCCTTATTCTGGCCCTCGGTCGCCTTCGAGCGCGCCAGAGGGTAGTTGTTCGCGTTCAGGTTGTCTTTTGCCTGGGAGTAGAACTGGACGGCGCTCTCCCGCTTGGTCATGATGGCGACCACCTGCGGATCGCTCCCCATCGAGCGGTTCTCGACGAAGTAGGTGATCATGCCGTCGAGGGTCTCCAGCGTCGCGGCGGTGTTCGAGACCTCCTTCTCGGCCCATGCCTTATCGAGGAGCGCCTTTCCCTCATCGATGACCTTTGTCGCGGTGGCAATGTACTCTGCTGCCTGTGATGGCCCCGCGGATGCAGCGCGAGTGAGATCCTGATTCGCGGCGTCGTACTTCGCCTGCGCAGGAGCGACGTCGACACCCTTGCCGGCTTTATCATCGATATCGGCCTTCAGGTCCTTGAGGCGCTGCTGCTGGACGGAGAGCGAACCCGTAACCTGTTGCGTGCTCACGACCTTACGGTTCATGTGGTACTCACCCTCCACATACTTGTTCCTGAGGTGCTCAACCTTGACGATCTCCACCTCACTGGATGAGGTTGTAGGCACGGTACCCCTCACCTGGACATCGAGCTTGACATCGCCTCCGTAATCCAGGTCAAACTCCAACAAGGTCTGGTAGGTTCCATACTTCGTGGCAAAGGGAATATCTGGAGTGCCCTCACGGCGAATCTTAAAGTCCCAGGATGGGTTTTGCAGCCCAGTACTGAACTCAAACGTTTCATCATCCCTCTCATCCGCGCGTGTGGAGGCCATCTTATAGGCGATCACGTAATGTGCATTCACCTCCTGGCCGGGCTCAAGAATATCACTATCGGGCTTTACTTCTGTCTTGATGACCTCAAACGCCGATACCGCCTGCACGACACAGACGAGTGCCAGCAGGAGAATGATCCATCTGCTGATGTTTGCCTTCATACTACCTCCTCACTCAAACAATGGTTCTATGCCGTCGTCGAACATGGTCGTACGCTTCTCTTTCGACTTCAGGACATCCTCTTTCGTAGCCTTTGCAATCTCAAGGAGTTCGGTGATCCGGGGGGCGTTTCCTATCGTCGCAAGAACCACCACCGCAGCGATGTAGTCGCTCTGCACCGGGTAGTCGCCGCCACGCACCTCGACGCCGGCGATGTTCTCCTCCACCCAGCTCTTCGACTTCTCGACGCCCTTCCTGTCCATCTCGTCCGGCGGGCCCGCGAGGAGGACAAGACCCCGCTCCGCCGTCGAGTAGTCGCACGGCAGGGTAAGGCGACCGAGCATCGCCCGCCTGACGAGAGCGATGATCTTTGCCGACTTGTCCTCTCCGGTCAGAACCTCCTCGGTCTTCTCCTTCTTCCGCATGAGGCCGGAGAGGAGCCCCTTGCTCTGCTTCGCGCGGGGGTTGACCTTCTCGCTGATGGCGTATCCGACGGTGCTGATGCCGCCGCCCCGCAGGGTGTTGATGACCTCGCTTGAGTCCACGACCATCTCGCCGACGCCGGCCTTGCCGACCTCGCCTGCGCGGAAGAGCACGCCGAACCGGCGGACGATCTCGTCGTTCAACCGATTGTAGGCATCCTTGACGCTCTCCCCCTCGTTCTTCCAGGCGCTGTTATCGAAGATAAACGTATTATCCGCTTCGTTCACCAGGGTGCTCAGGGAACGGGCTGCATTGTATGAATAGAGCCGGCCTTCCTCGGGGGCGGGCAGGATACCGATCGCATAGACCGGTTCGCGGTAGATGCGCTTCAGGTGCCGGGCGAGTACCGGCGAGCCCCCCGAGCCCGTCCCGCCCCCGAGACCGGCAATGATCACGAAAGCATCGACGTCGTGCGTGCCTCTCGAGTCGATGGCGTTGATGATGCTGTCGATCTCATCGGCGGTCACCCGTGCTCCGGTCACGTTGTCGGTCCCGACACCGTGGCCCTTGACTACCGTCTGTCCGATCAGGAGCCGGTCTTTAAGTTCGATATATTTGAGCCCCATCAGGTCGGTACGCGCCGTGTTCACCGCGATACCCCTGAAACTCTGGGTCTGCATCCGTTTATCCTGCTCGATGAACATATCGACGACTTTGCCCCCCGCCTGACCGAATCCTATGAAGAAGACCCTCATTCAGCTTCACACCCTCATATAGCCTAATCAATAATATCGACGTTTATGTATAAAGACGTTGTATACTCTTATAGCCCAATAGTGTTCTTATAACTTCACACGTAGTGGTAAGCGATGAAGGTCTGCATTGTGGGGGGAGGATTATGCGGTCTGGTTTCGGCTCTCGAACTTGCCGAAACACACCAGGTAGACCTCTTCGAACGACGGCCGGTTCCGGGAGGCTGTCTTGGTTCATACCGGATCGGCAATTACTGGATCGAGGAATATTACCACCATTGCTTCTCGGGCGACACCGGTCTGCTCAATCTGTTCGACACCCTTCAGGTAGCCGACCGGCTGGTATGGCTCAAGGGCACGACCGGCTACTACGTCGACGGGACTATCCACCCGCTCACCTCTCCTGCCGAGATCCTGCGCTATCCCCATCTCACGCTCATCGAGAAGGCCCGCCTCGGCCTGCTGACCCTGCGCTCCCGGCGGCTCGACGCATCGGCCCTCGACGGGATCACCGCCAGAGATTTCATTCTCGATAACCTCGGGCCCGGCATCTACGCCTCGTTCTTCGAACCGCTCTTGAAGAGCAAGTTCGGGGACCGCCGCGAAGAGGTCTCCGCAGCCTGGCTCATATCCCGCATCGCGATCCGGTCCGACCGGGGTGCGGGCGGCGAGCGTCTGGGCTACCTCCGGGGAGGGTTCCGGCACTTCGTCGCGCGGCTCGAAGAAGAGGCGGCAAAACGGGGCGCCTCGATCATGCCCGACTCCCCGGTCAGGGAGATCCGACGGGAGGGCGACGGCTGGCTCGTCGACGGCGAAACCTACGACTGTGTCGTGTCGACGCTCCCCCCGCAGGTGACTGCGGACCTTGCCGGCCTCGATATCGCCCCGGTGCCCTACCAGGGCGCCGCCTGCATGACCCTCGCACTCGACCGGGACGTGACCGACGGCATCTACTGGCTGAACATGAAGGATGCCGCCCCATACGGTGCGGTGGTCTCGCACACCAACTTCGCCCCGCTCGAGTGGTACGGCGAGCATATCGTCTACCTCGCGTCTTACTTCTCCGGCCGGCTCCCGGAGGGACTCGAGCAGTCGATGCTCGCGGACTTCTGCAGGCGGTTCTTTGTCAGCCCGGACGAAGTGCACTGGCACCGGCTCGCGGTCGACCCCCACGCGGGTCCGGTCTACACGACCGGGCTCCGGAGCCGCCTGCCCGCCTACGAGGAGCACGGGCTCTTCCTCGCCGGTATGTTCAGCCCCCCGAACTATCCCGAGCGGAGCATGAACGGTTCGGTCGTCGCCGGCAAGGAAGCGGCAAAGCGGGTTCTTGCGAGGTACCCCGATGTGTGAAGTCGAGGTGAGCGCCGTCCTGCCGGTCTACAACGATCTATCGGCGCTCAAGGTCGCCATACCGCGGTCGCTTGAGACGCTTGAGGCGATCGCGCCGGGAGGTTTTGAGGTGATCGTCGCCGAGGACGGGAGCACCGACGGGAGCGCGGAGTTCGTCGGGGCGTACGAGGCAGACGATCCCCGGGTCCGCCTGCTCCACGCCGACGAGCGTCTCGGGCGGGGCCGGGCGCTCAACCGCGCGTTTGCCGCGGCGAAAGGATCGATCGTCTGCTACTACGACGTCGATCTCGCCACCGATATGCAGCACCTCCCCGAACTGGTCGGCGCCATTTGGGACGGCTGCGACGTCGCGACCGGATCCCGCCTCCTTGCGGAGAGCACCATCACCCGGAGCGGGGGACGGGAGATCGCGAGCCGCGGCTACAATATGCTTGTCCGGACGATCCTCGGGAGCAGACTCCACGACCACCAGTGCGGGTTCAAGGCGTTTCGGCGCGACCGCCTTCTTCCCCTGCTCCCGTCGGTCTCCGCAGGCCACTGGTTCTGGGACACCGAGGTGCTGGTGCGGGCGCAGAAGAACGGCTACCGTATACGGGAGTTTCCCGTGCGGTGGCAGCAGGGAGAGGGGACGACCGTGCGCAAAAAAGACGTCGTCGAGATGGGCTCGGCGGTCGTGCGCCTCTGGTGGCAACTCCATGTGGAAGAAGGTTAGCACGATCGTCATCCCGACCCTGGTCGCGGTCGGGATCCTTGCCTACATGCTCTACAGCGTATGGGATAATCTCCTGCTGACGCTCGAGCATGCAGTGATACCCTTCCTCTTTGCCGCCATCGGTATCTGCGTTATCGCCTGGATCCTCCGGGGGTTTCGATACCAGTTCATCCTGGAGGGACTCGGCGTCCCGGAAAGCCTCAGGTTTGCGACCGCCTGCATATTCATATCCCAGACGGCAAACCTCATCGTTCCCGCACGCCTCGGCGACTTCGTGCGGATGCTTATCCTCAGGCACGAGGATAACGCCACCTACTCGCAGGGGTTCTCGTCCATCGTCGTCGAGCGCGTCTTCGATATCCTGATGGTCGCGGTGCTCGGCGCCATAGCGCTCCCGTTCGTCCTCGCCGTCCCCGACTGGTTCATCACGGTCATCGTCGTCCCCATCGCCGCGGGAGGCGTCTTCTTCATCGTGCTCCTCTGGTCGGGCAGGATGAAGTCTGAGAACCGGTTCATCGTCGCCGTCCAGAGGATGCTTGACGAGGTGAAACAGGCCTCCCTCAACCCCCGGGCCCTCCTCATGCTCAGCACCTCATCGCTCCTCATATGGCTCGTCGATGTGCTGGTCTGCGCCGCGGTCGTCCTGATGTTCCAGGAACCCGTCCCGTTCGCCATCGTCGTCCTCGCTATCGTCATCGGCAACCTCGTCAAGGCGGTGCCGATCACCCCCGGCGGCGTGGGGACCTACGAGCTCGCGCTTGCACTGACCTTCGGGCTCGCGGGAACGCCGGCGGCCACGGCGACGCTGATCGCGGTCATCGATCACCTCATCAAGAACATGGTGACGCTCGTCGGGGGCATCGGGTCGATCTACTACTTCGGCGACTGGTCGATGGACCTCTTAAAGAAGGTCTTTTCCCGGGAGATTGATAAGGAGGAGACGTTTGGCGGGTGAGTTCATCGTCCCGGTGCTCGCCTGGCTTGCGGTCATCAAAGCGCTCCACCTCGGCACCTGGCCGGCGCTCGACCGCACCCTCGGCAGCCTCGCGGCCGCCGCCGCATACCCGGCATCGGTTCTTCTCTTCACGCTCCTCTCCTGGTACTGCGGCATCCTGGGCCTTCCTATATTGCTCGCCCTCCTCCCGTTCCTTGCCGGCATCGCCCTTGCCGGGTCGCGGGGGTTCTACACGAAGGAGCGCCTGCGCTCGACATTCGCCTGGGATCTCGCCTTCCTGGTCCCTTTCCTCTTCATGCTCGAGGTGCGCTGGATCAACCCGACCATCTCCTACGCCGAGAAGTTCATGGACCACGCGTTCATCGCTTCGATCATGCGGCAACCTATCGTCCCGCCGCTCGATCCCTGGTATGCGGGAGGGACGCTGGACGTCTACTACTACATCGGCTACTGGATGAACGGGATGCTCGGGCTTGCATCCGGCGTTCCCTCGACGGTCACGTTCAACCTCGCCCTCCCGACGGTGCTCGGGCTTGCCGTCGTCTCGCTCTATGCCCTCGGGCACCTCCTCCTCGACCGCCACCGGTGGCTCCCCGTGCTTGCGCTTCTCATACCGAACCCCTCGGCGATCTACCATATCGTCATCGGGAACTCGTGGTTCGACGTCCTCTGGGGGAGCACCCGGACGATCACGGATACCATCAACGAGTACCCCATCTTCTCGATGCTCTGGGGCGACGTGCACCCGCACGTCATCAGCATCTTCAACCAGGGGTTCCTGCTCTTCCTCCTGGTCTTTGCCTACATGCGGTGGGGGACGCTCACCACGCGGGGCCGGGTTATCCTCTGCGGGCTTGCCGCCCTCTCCCTCGGGTCCATGCCCGGGATCAACTCCTGGGACGTGCTCATCTACGCCCCGGTCACGCTGATCTTCGGTTTCCTCGTATGGCGACGTTACGGGGGCTCCGCGCTTGACGATGAACGATCCTGGATGATGCTTGCTGCCGTGCCGCCGCTCGCGGTCGCGGCCTACCTTCCGTTCTACCTGCAGCTTGGCAGTTCCGGCATCGGGGGAATCGGAATCGTTCCGGCACCTTCAGATCCGGTAGAGTTCCTGCTGGTCCACGGGTTCTTCCTCGCGATCCTCGTCGCCTCTTCTATCCCGGATATCAGGAGACGCCCCTACCTCCTTGCCGCCGCGGTGCCGTTCCTGCTCGCCGGCTATCCTGCCGCAGCCATCGCCGTCGTCCCGCTGGCGTACCTCATCGCGCGCCGCCGCTTTACGGCTGCCGATACGCTCGCCATACTCGGGCTCGGAATCATCCTCGCGACCGAGATCATCTATCTCAAGGACAACATGGGGGAGACCTACTTCCGGATGAACACGATCTTCAAGTTCTACCTCCCTGCCTGGCTCCTCATGGGAACGGCAAGCCTTGCGATCGTCGGGGAGTGGCTCGGGAATGCCGGTATCGACGGGCGCATGCCTGCCCGGGTGGAGAGGGTGCTGCCGGCCCTGGCCGTCGTCGCTCTCCTTGCCATGCCCTTTGCAATCAACATCGACTTCGGTTACGGGAGCCACACCCTCGACGGGGCGGCATACCTCGAGGGGTCGCACCCCGGGGATGCGGCGGCGATAGCGTTTCTCCGGAACCTTCCGGGCGACCAGATCATCGTCGAGGCGGAAGGGGGAGACTATACCTACTACTCGCGGGTATCGTCGTTCTCCGGGATACCGACCATCGTCGGTATGCCGTTTCACGAGTACATGTGGCGGGGAGACGCAGGACGCATAACCGAGCGGAGCGTCGATGTGCGAGCGATATACGAGCAGCCGTCGCGGGCCGTCGACCTTGCGCGGGCGTACAACGCCACCCTCCTCTACGTGGGAGTCGAAGAACGCGACCGCTACCGGGTATCGATACCGGCAGACGTGCTTGAGCTCATCTACGATGCAGAGGGAGTCCAGATCTACCGGATCCCCGGATAACGGCGTGGCCGCACCCATGCACCCCCGCCCGGAAACGACCGAATCAGATTTCCCTGCGGCAGGGCCGAATGACAAACCTTTATCACTCCTCCTATTGACATAATACAGCGCATTCGATCAGCTACGCTACTGATGAATGATGACGGAGCAGCGAGACCTGCTCCTGAAAGAGGCGAGTTATGGCAAAGGCATATGTAAAATTCGAGATTCCCGCAGAGATCCAGAATAAGGCCCTTGAGGCCCTTGAGATCGCAAGAGATACCGGTAAGGTAAAGAAGGGAGCAAACGAGGCAACGAAAGCAATCGAGAGAAACATTGCCCAGCTGGTTCTCATCGGTTCAGACGTCGAGCCCGAAGAGATCGTGATGCATCTGCCGCCGCTCTGTGAAGAGAAGCAGATTCCTTTCGTCTACATCACGAAGCAGAACGACATCGGTTCTGCAAGCGGCCTTGAAGTCGGCTCGGCAGCCGCCGCCATCGTCAAGCCCGGCAAGGCAAAGGATCTCGTCGATGAGATCGCAAAGCAGATAACCGCACTGAGAGCGTGAGGGAGAAGAGATGGCAAACGACGGAACGCCCGCAGAAGTCATCGAGATCATCGGCATGACCGGTATGCATGGGGAAGCCCAGCAGGTGAAATGCCGTGTCCTCGACGGTCCGAACAAGGGGCGGATCATCACCCGCAACACCGTGGGCCCCATCAGGGAGGGAGACATCCTCTCGCTGCTTGAGACCGAGCGTGAAGCAAAGAAACTCTCGAGGCGGTAACACCCATGGTCGACAGATACATCTGCAATTTCTGTGGAGAGCCTCTCGAGCCCGGCACCGGCAAGATGTTCGTCAGGAAAGACGGGACCGTCTACTACTTCTGCAGCACCAAGTGCCAGAACAACTACAGGCTCGGCCGGGTGCCGCGTCGCGTCGAGTGGACAGCGGCCGGTCGGAAAGCCCGCGGCAAAGAGTGATCCGGCATGGATCGCACCTTTGTGATGGTCAAGCCCGACGGCGTCCAGCGCGGACTCGTCGGGGAGATCGTCTCCCGGTTCGAGGCAAAGGGCCTCAAACTCGCGGGGGCAAAACTTGAGCTCCTCCCCGAGGGACGGGTCGTCGAGCAGTACCGGGAACACCTGGAGAAACCGTTCTTCCCGGGCCTTAAGGCCTACATCATGAGCGGCCCCTGCTTCCTGATGGCCTGGGAGGGAAGAGGCGCGGTCGCGGTCGTCCGCAGGATGGTCGGCGCCACAAACCCTGCAGAGGCGGCTCCGGGCTCCATACGCGGCGATTTTGCTCTCGACATAGGGCGGAACGTGATCCACGCATCCGACTCCCCCGAGAGTGCCGCCCGCGAGCTCGGCATCCACTTTTCGCCCCGCGAACTGGTCGAATACTCGAGGATCGACGAACCCGTCCTCTATGAGTGAATACCGGCGGAAAAACCGCTCTCCCCTTTTTGAGGTCCGGCGAACAAGATCCGGACGGCCGTTTCGGCCCAAAAGAGGAGATCTTCTTCGCCTGGTGGAAAGCATCTTTCTCTGTTCCGCGTTTTTCCCGAAACAAATCGTTTGTCCTGCCGGCAAACCACAAGTGCTAATATCGAACCTACCGCATGCCTGATCACAAATGGCCGATCTCCTGAGTTTTGCGCTGCTGAGCTTCTCTTCGATCGTCATCGTAGTGAACCCGCTCGCGGCCACCCTGATCTTCGTCTCCCTCACCGGGACGATGGATGGGGCAACAAAACTCAAGGTCGCCCGCGACGCGAGCCGGTTCGCCCTGGTCGTCCTGCTGATCTTCACCGTCGCCGGCGGCTGGATCCTGCAGCTCTTCGGCATATCGATCGAGGCGTTCCGCATCGCGGGCGGCCTCCTCCTCTTCGGGATCGGCATGGACATGGTCTACGCAAAGACATCGCGGACGAAGATGACCGCGACCGAGAAGTACGAGGGGCAGGATGCAGACGACATCGCGGTCATGCCGCTTGCAATCCCGATGATCACGGGGCCCGGCGCCATCACCTCCGCGATCGTGCTGATGAACGAGGCGATGAGCATGGGTATCGCCGCACTCGCCGTCGTGCCGATCGCCGCCGGCGCGGCGATCGCGATCACCTACTACATGATGCAGCACTCCGATATCATCGTCCGGCGGATCGGGCAACGAGAGTACCGGGCCGTCAACCGGTTGATGGGTATGCTCCTCATCGCGATCGCGATCCAGTTCATCCTCATCGGGATCAGGGCGGCGTTCCCCATACTCACCGGAGGCCCTGCGTGACACCCGATCTTACGTTTCCCGGCATGGTCCTGATCAGTTCGAGCATCATCGTGGGCGGGATCCTCATCGGAGCTCTGACGTTCGCGATCGACGTTCCGTACGCCTCCTGCACCATGGTCGTGCTCGCCGCCCTCATCGTCCTCGGCGCCACCATGCTCGTGCTCTCCACAAGAAACCAGGGCGGGGTTCCCTCCCGGTGATGACGAAGATAGCGCTTGCCCAGGTTCTCGGCGGTGCCGCCCGGGCACTCGATACGGCCGAACGGATGGCCGGGGAGGCCGCTCTGGCCGGGGCGTCGCTCATCTGTTTTCCCGAGCAGTTCGTGGCCGGGTGGTTGCCGGAGATCCCTCCCGGGTCCGGGGAACCCCTGGATGGACCGCTCGCCACGGCATTCGGGCGGATGGCACGGGAGAGCGGCATCGCGGTCGCGGGGTCCATCATCGAGGCGCGAGGGGGAGGCCGGCCCCAAAATACCGTCGTGATCCTCGACGCGAACGGCGAGCTCCTCGCTACCTATGCGAAAATCCACCTCTTCTCGCCCGGCGGGGAGGACCGCAACTACACGCCGGGCGACCGGGTTGCCACGTTCACCATCGACGGGATGACGTTTGGGCTTGCTATCTGCTACGATCTCCGGTTTCCCGAGATCTTCCGAATATATGCACTCGCCGGGGCGGAATGCGTGCTCCTGCCGGCGGCATGGCCGTGCCGCCGGTTGCGCCACTGGGAGACCCTGATCCCTGCACGCGCCCTCGAGAACCAGTATTACGTGGCAGGAGTCAACACGGTCGGCGGGGTCTACTGCGGGGGATCGCTTGCCGCAGGCCCCGACGGCGATACCATCGCCCGGGGCGGGTCCGGGGAAGAACTCCTCTTCGTCGACCTCGACCCGGCCGCGATCCGCGAGGCCCGCATGAGACTCCCGACATTTTCAGACCGCAGAAGCGACCTTTATCACAGATTGCTCTCTAATCTATAGAGACATCTCATGCGGGGCGACCAGCACGTATACCTCAGTCTCACGACAGCAGGACTCCTCATCGCACCCTTCGTCCCCGTCCTCGACCCGGCCCTGATCGTCACCCTCCTCTTCGGTGTCTTTGTCGGTTCGCTTGCACCGGATGCGGATGCCGTCGATGCGGCGATCTTCAACGGCTGGATAGGCGGGGCGAAGGGGAAGAGAGGACAGGTCTTAAACGGTGTTGCCGTAGTGCTCCCGGTCTTTGGCTACACCATCCGGTACCTCATCTACTACCCGCTCTCCCTTGTCTTCTCGCTCATCCTCCGAAAGAGTTACCGGCACCGGCACCGCGGTCTGCTCCACTCGCTCGCGGGCGTCGGGTTGACATCCGTTATCCTCTCCGTCTACCTGGCGCTCATCCTCACCTGGATTGGATGGTCGCTTGCGCTCCTCCCCGCCTTTGGAGTTGCGTTCTTCGCCGGGTGCATCCTCCATCTCACGGAAGATGCCTGTACACCTGCCGGCGTCGCCTGGCTCTACCCCTTCTCCCGGCGGCGGATGGCCGGCCGCATCCGGCCATGGGGAACCTTCGAGATACGCCCGGCAGCCTTCGCCGCCGTGCTCGCCCTGGCGGCTGCCGGCGTGTTCATCGCGCCATTCGTGACCGCCGTATCTCCCGGAGCTCTCAGGTGCCTCACCCTCGTCGGCACCCCCGCCCTCTGGCTGCTCTTCATGCTCGTCTGCCGCGTCCGGTGCGAGCGGCGCAGGTGAGCCGGCCCCGATCCGCCATACCATATCTATACGTATCCGGGCGATCAACCATTTTTCCATGTACCGTCTCGTCTGCGTTCACTGTGGTGCAACCTACACCCCGGACCAGATCATCTATACGTGCAACCGTTGCGGGCACCTGCTGGCCGTCGAGTATGGCCTGGACGGCATCGACGTCTCCCGCGACGAATGGAACCGGCGCCCCCTCTCGGTCTGGCGTTACCGCGAGCTCCTCCCGGTCGGGGGCGAACCCATCAGCCTCCAGGAGGGGGGAACCCCGCTCTATCACCTGAAGAATATCGGCAAAGAACTGGGCCTCCCCGAACTCTACGCCAAACACGAGGGGATGAACCCGACAGGATCGTTTAAGGATCGCGGCATGACCGTGGGCGTCAGCATGGCCCGGGAACTCGGTATGACGAGCGTCGCCTGCGCAAGCACCGGGAACACCTCCGCGAGCCTCGCCGCCTACGCGGCGAAGGCCGGCATCCCCTGCGTCGTCCTCCTGCCTGCGGGAAAGGTAGCCGTCGGCAAGGTCGCGCAGGCGCTGATGCACGGCGCACGGGTCATATCCATCCGGGGGAACTTTGATAGGGCGCTTGAGATGGTACACGAACTCTGCATCAGCCAGGGCCTCTACCTCTTGAACTCGGTCAACCCCTACCGCCTGGAGGGGCAGAAGACGATCGGGTTTGAGGCGATCGACCAACTCGGCGGCGACGTGCCCGACCGGATGGTCCTCCCCGTCGGCAACGCGGGCAACATATCCGCGGTCTACAAGGGTCTCCGGGAACTCGAGGCCCTCGGGTTCATCGACCGCCTGCCGATGATGACCGGCATCCAGGCAGCCGGCTCGCAGCCGCTCGTGAAGGCGATAGCAGAGAACCTCGACGAACTCATCCCCGAACCCGCGCCCGAGACGGTTGCGACTGCAATCCGGATAGGCGCCCCGGTGAACGCGGAGAAGGCGCTCGTCGCCGTCCGCGCGACCGGCGGGACGGCGGCGGCCGTGACCGACGAAGAGATCCTTGCCATGCAGCGAGACCTCGCGAGGAAGGAGGGCATTGGAGTCGAGCCCGCCTCCGCAGCCTCGGTCGCGGGGATACGTAAACTTGCCGAACAGGGCCTGATCGATAAGGATGAGCGGATCGTCTGCGTGGTGACCGGTCATCTCTTAAAAGATCCGGAGACAGTGGTACGACAATGCGTTCCTCCCCTCGAGATCGACGCGGACCTGCACTCGCTGCTATCTGCCTTGCGCTGATCCTGATCTGCACCCCGGCGGTGGCGGCAAAAGAGGCCACTTTTCGGGTGCTCCCCGGCGGCACCACCTATGAGGCCTCGGTCCAGGTTACCGGAACAGGCTACGGATTCTGGGGCCCGGGCCTGATGGGGGAACGGGTTCCGCTCCAGGTCGAGGATCTCAAGGTGCTTGGCCCCGCGGGTCCGGTCGATTACCGGGAGGCGGGGAGAGGCGCCATCGCCTTCCCGGAGGGGAACTACACGATCACCTACCAGGTTCCCGTGAGGGATAACCATCTTGTTGCGATCTTCGATACGCCGTATGCCGTAACCGTTGCCCTTCCCGAGGGGCTCGACGTCAAGAATCCGCTCATCGGTATGGTCAGCCCCGGCGGGGCCGTCTCGCCCGGACCGAACGAGACCATGGAGATAACCTGGGACCGGACAGATGCCGTGGAGGTCCGTTTCTACGCCCCCGAGCGCGAGATCCTGCTCACCACATTCGGCACCATATGGCTCTCGGTCGCCATCGTTCTGCTCCTCCCCTACTTCATATCGTGGAGGAGAGACGGCGGATGATCGATATCGTCGCCGCATCGTTCCTGATCGGCCTCTCCGGGGCCGCATCCCCCGGCCCTATGACCGCCTCGATCCTCGGTCTCGGTACACGGCGACCCGGGCCGTTCGTTGCGGGGCTTATCGCGGGGCACGCTGTCCCGGAGGCCGCCATGGTCGTGGCCATAGCCTACGGCGTGCGTGACATCCCGTACATCGATCTGATCGCTCTCATCGGGTCGGGCGTCCTCATAGCGTTCGGCGTCAGCCAGCTCCTCCACGCCGGCGATACCCTCGCCGCGAGCAGAGAGACCCGTGCGCCGGTCGCCGTCGGGGTGGCCTGCACGCTCGGCAACCCTTACTGGTGGGTCTGGTGGCTCACGTTCGGCGTCGGGTTTCTCGCACTCCACCCGTCGTTTGCTGCGTTCTACGTCGGACACATCGGCGCGGATATCGCCTGGCTCGGGCTCCTTACATTCGCGGTCTCACGGGGAGCAAACGTGCTCGGCCCTCATTATAAAAAGGTGGTGCAGGCGAGCGGACTCGCCATGGTTCTCTTCGGGCTGTACTTTATCCTGACGGTGTTTTTGCCTTGATGTCTATCCCGAACCGTTCGGCGTTCGCATCGGCAATTGCCTGGATATGCGCGATCACGTCGTCCTGCCGGGCGGGCTTGAAGAGGTGGCGGAAGCGCTTCTGTTTTGCGAGGTACTCCTCGACCGGTTTGCGCCTCACCTTCTTTACCTTCTCCACCTTGCCGTTGACTATCTCGTAGTTCACCCAGAGGCCGGTATCGACGGCGAGTTTACCCATCGCGAGCGTCTCGCCGGACTCAAAACCCCACCCCGTGCAGCAGGGGGTATGCACCTGGATGTAGCAGGGGCCGGGGGTGTTGATCGCGCGTTCGACCTTCTTCATGAAGTCGGCCGGGTAGGCGACCGAGGCGGTCGCGACGTAGGGCGCACCGTGGGCGGCAAGGATCGCGGGCATATCCTTCTTCGGGAGCAGGTTTCCCGGCGAGCACGTGCCCGCAGGGCTCGTCGTGGTGCTCGCGCCGTAGGGCGTCGCACCCGACCGCTGGATCCCGGTGTTCATGTAGGCCTCGTTGTCGTAGCAGATGTAGGTGATGTCGTGGCCCCGCTCGAAGGCGCCGCTGATGCAGAGCACCCCGATATCGAACGTGGCTCCGTCGCCGGCGACGCAGACAACCTTTTCGCTGCGCCCCTGCTTCTTCAGCGACGCCTCGATGCCCGATGCAACCGCCGCAACGTTCTCGAAGAGCGAGTGGATCCAGGGAACTTCCCAGGCGGTCTCGGGGTAGGGTGTGGAGAAGACTTCCATGCATCCCGTCGAGGCGGCGATGATGACGTTCTTCCCGGTCGCCTTGAGGAGGAGCCGGGCCGCAAGCGCAGGTCCGCACCCTCCGCACGCCCGGTGCCCGGCCGAGAAGAGTTCGCATCCCTGCTCTTTTTCAGCCATTCAGAGCACCTCCGTCCGTAATCCGTAAAACATATCTCCTTTCCCTTTCTCCGCGAGATCGACGACCGCGGCGATATCCCTCTTCCTCACATCGCGCCCGCCGAGGGCGATGATGTAGTCATACACGGTCACGCCGGATCCGTAGAGCGCCGACTTCACCTCGGTGCCGACCGCCCCGCCGTTCCCGAGCGATATGTTCTTGTCGAGCACCGCCACCGTCGAGACACCCTTCAAGGCATCCACGATCTCCGGAGCGGGGAACGGACGATAGGTCCGGATCTTCAAGAGCCCGACCTTTTTGCCCGCATCGCGCATCTCGTCGATGGCATCTTTCACCGTGCCGCAGATGGAACCCATCGCGATGAGCGCGGTATCGGCGTCCTCAAGGCGGTAACCCTCGACGAGGCCGGAGTAGTCCCGGCCGAACTGTTCGCCGAACTCGCGCCCGGCCTTGATGAACGACTGCCTTGCGCGCTGCATCGCCCGGTCGATCTCGTAGCGGAACTCCATGTAATACTCGGGCGTCGCGTACATACCCATACTCAGCGGGTTCGCGGCATCCAGACGCTGGTAGGGCGTAAAGGCAGGCAGGTAGGCATCCACCTCCTCCTGGGTGGGGAGGGAGACCGGTTCGTAGGTGTGCGTGAGGATGAACCCATCGAAGCAGACGAACGCCGGCAGGAGGATGTCGTGGTCCTCGCAGACCTTGTAGGCGATCATGTGGAGGTCCGCGGTCTCCTGGTTATCCTCCGCGTAGAACTGCAGCCACCCGGAGTCGCGCAGGGATATCGAGTCCTGCTGGTCGTTCCAGATCGAGAGCGGCGCGCCGAGCGAGCGGTTCGCGATCGTCATCACGATCGGCTGGCGCATCCCGGCCACGTTGAAACAGACCTCGAACATCAGGGCAAGGCCCTGGGAGGTCGTTGCCGAGTAGACCCGGGAGCCCGCCGCGCTCGCGCCGAGGCAGGCGGAGAGGGCCGAGAACTCGCTCTCGACCGTGATGTACTCGGCGTCGAGTTCGCAGTTCGCCACCATCTGGGCGAGGTCCTCGACGATGTGCGTCTGCGGCGTGATCGGGTAGGCTGAGATCACCTGCGGGCGGCAGCGCTTCACGATCTCGGCCACCGCATGCGACCCTTCCATAAACTCCAGCATTACTTCTCCTCCTTCTCCATCCGGATCGATTTCTTCGGGCAGATCTCTTCGCAGATCCCGCAACCCTTGCAGTAGTCGAGGTCGGGCTCGAACGTGCCCTCTTCCGTCTCGCGGACGCACCCCTCCGGGCAGACCATGGCGCACATGCCGCACCGGTTGCATGTCTCCGGATCGAAGACCGGTTTGAAGACCCTCCAGGTACCGGTCTTGTTATCGCGCGCTCTTCCGGGAGGCGCAGCGCAGCCGACTCGGAGCGCCATTATGCAGCACCTCCGATCAGGTTGTATGCACGCTCTGCCGCCCGGATGTTCTTCTCGGCCATACTCCCGGAGAAACGCCTCTGAAGTGCATGTTTCAGCGGTTCAAGCCCGATCTCGCCGGTGGCTGCGGCAAAAGCCCCCATCAGGGTCGTGTTGGTGATGGGCACGCCCAGTTCCTCGAGCGCGATGGTGGTCGCATCGACGGTATAGACCTTCACGCCCTCCGGGACCCGGGAGTCGAAGTCAGGCTTCTCGGTGTTGACGATGGCAATACCGCCTGCTCTCATGCCCATAAAGACGTTCACATCACCGATCAGGGTCGAGTCCTGGACAATGATGTAGTCGGGCTCGTATATCTGGCTCCGGAGCCGGATCTTTGCATCACTGAAGCGAACGAACGCCTGCACCGGGGCGCCCCGCCGCTCCACGCCGAAGGCCGGGAATGCCTGGGCATACGCGCCACCCTCAAACGCCGCGAAAGCGATGAGCTCGGCGGCGGTCACGGAGCCCTGGCCACCCCTGCCATGAATGCGTAATTCTTTCAAACAAAAACCCCTTCACAATCTTAATGATTAATAATATAAATACACCGGCACTTTGCCTGCGGCCGGCCCTGCAACACCGCGCTCCCAGGAGGGCGCGGGATCTCCCGCTCAATCCCCGGGAGCGAACCCGCGGTAAAAACCTGCCGCAATCTATCGGCACCGATGAGAATCAATCCAGTTAAATATAAATCATTCACAAAAGACAAATGTTAATAATTGGTGATTGCTATGGTAAACAATCCTGTGAGGGTATCCAGGGGCCTGGTGCCGATCTGCTGCATCCTCATCCTTGCCTCATTCTGCGTCGTGCCCGCCTGGGCAAGCGATGCCGCTGTTTCCCGTGAGATCGACCGTTCTTCGATCCCGGTCGGCGGCGAGGTTCTGGTGACGTTGGCGGTCGGCGATCTCGGCGTCGGCGGTGTCGTGGAGACGATACCGGAGGGTTTTGTCTTCCTCGAGACATCCTTTCCGGAGGATCGTTACAGCGTATCCGGGCAGAGATTGACGTTTGCGGTGATCGATGAACGCGAGATCACCTACCGGGTCCAGGCAAAGGCCGCCGGCTCCTGGACGTTTTCCGGAACGTGGGTTGACGCCGTCGACAAGACCGAAGGAGCGATCCCCCCGACTGCGGTGACCGTCGGGTCCGGGGCAGCGGCAGCCGGCGCAGCGCCCGCGGGTACCGGGCAGGCACCCGGCCCGACCAGTGCGGGAGGCGCGCCCTGGGCGGTCGTCCCGGCTCTTGCAGCTGCGGCCGTCGCTGCCGGCGCGTGCGCCGCACGAAAGGAGCGGTGACCCGCCGATCATGCATTACACCGTCTCTTCCACCCAGTGGCCCGACCGCACCTCGACCATCGTCGGCGCCGCGGGGAGGGGCGGCCTTTCCGGGGGTGCGCGGGCTCGTCCCGCAAGCGCGGCATCAACGAGCCTCTGGGTGTAGGAGTGGCAGGGACGATCGAAGACGTCGGCGGTCCTGCCGATCTCCACGATCCTTCCTTCCAGCATGACGGCGACGCGGCTGCTCATCGCCCGGGTGACGCCGAGGTCGTGCGATATATACAGGCAGGTCATGCGGTAGTCGCGGCCGAGGTCGCGGATGAGGTTGAGGATCTGGGCCTGGACGGAGACGTCCAGGGCCGACGTGGGTTCGTCGGCCACGAGAAACTTCGGTTTGAGCGCGAGGACGCGGGCAAGGGCCACCCGCTGGTTCTGGCCGCCGGAGAGTTCGTAAGGCCGGCGGTTCAGGTGCTCCTCGTTCAACCCCACCTCTTCGATCAGTTCCCGCACCTTTCGGTCGATATCGGCCCTGCTCCCCATCCGGTGGATCTTCAGGGGCTCGGCAACGCTCTCGCTGACCCGCATCCGCGGGTTGAGCGAGGCGTAGGCGTCCTGGAAGATCATCTGCATCCGTGGCCGGAAACGCCTGAGTTCGCTCCGGGAGAGGGCGGTGACGTCGGTCCCGTCGACCACGATCCGGCCCCTGTCCGGCTCGATGAGGCGGAGGATCGAACGGCCGAGCGTCGTCTTCCCGCACCCGCTCTCGCCGACGAGCCCGAGGGTCTCGCCCTCCTCGATCCAAAACGATACCCCGTCCACCGCCCGGACCACCCTCCGGTGGATGAAGCCCGTCGAGAAGTTGGTCTCGAGATCAGTAACCTCAATCATAGAGCATGCACCGTGCATAATGCCCGGGCCCGACCTCGACAAGTCCGGGGTGTTCTCTGTTGCAGCCTCCGATCGCGCATCCGCACCGGGGTGAGAACCGGCATCCGGGCGGCAGGGTGATGAGCGAAGGGGCCGAGCCCGGGATCGGTCGCATTCCCCGTTCAGGGAGCGAGGCGAGGAGGCCCCGGGTGTACGGGTGGGCCGGGTCCCAAAAGACCTCTCTTACCCCGCCTACCTCGACGATCTCGCCTGCATACATCACCGCGACCCGGGCGGCGAGGTCTTCCACGGTCTCGATGTCGTGGGTGATGAAGAGGACGGAGCGGTCCCGGTCGATCTCCGAGAAGAGGTCGACGATCCCCCGCTTGGTGACGGCGTCCAGGCCTTTCGTGGGTTCGTCCGCGATGAGGAGGGTCGGACGGCACGCGAGCGCCGTGGCGATGAGCGCCCGCTCCCGCATCCCCCCGCTGAACCGGTGGGGATACTCCCCGGCCATCCTGACCGGATCGGGTATCCCGACGGCGTCGAGCAGTTCCACCGCCCGCTGCCGGGCGTCGTGCCCGCTCAACCCCTGGTGGAGGGTGACCGCCTCTGCAATCTGGGTCCCGACCGTGTACACCGGGTTGAGGGAGGTCCCCGAGTTCTGGAGGACGATCCCGATCTCCCGCCCCCGCACCTTCCGCATCTCGTCCTCCGGAAGGGTGAGAAGGTCGCGGTCGCGGTAGCGGATCTCTCCCTCGATGGCGGCGTTGGGCTGGAGGAGGCGAAGGATCGCCATGCCGAGCACGGTCTTCCCCGACCCGGTCTCGCCGATGAGGCCGAGGGTCTCCCGCGGGTAGATCTCGAGATCCACGGTATCGGAGGCCCTGACCAGCCCGTCCGGGGTGGGGAACCCTACTTTGAGCCCCCGGACTTCAAGGAGCGCTTCGTTCGTCATATCCGCATCACCCGGAGCCTCGGATTGATCTCGTCCTCGCAGGCGTACCCCAGCCACGCGAGGGCAAGGGAGATGAGCGTCACCGCAAGGCCCGGCGGGATCAGCCACCACCAGAGGCCGAGGACCATCGCCCCGTTCTGGCTCGCCCGGTTGATCATCTGGCCCCAGTCCACGACGCTCGGGTCCGTGATGCCGAGGAATCCGAGGCCGATCCCGATCAGCATGAAGTGCTGGGCGGAGGTGACGAACTTGACGCCTGCCAGGGGGAGGACGCCCGGAAGGATATGCCGGGCCATGATGTAGCCGTCGCCGGCGCCGAGCGCTCGTGTCCCGACGACGAAGTCGGCGACCGCCAGGGAGAGGACCTGCGACCGGATCACCCGCACGCCCTGGAAACTGCCGAGAAGGCCCATAAGGACCGCGATCAGGTAGATCCCCGGTCTGAAGAACGTCGTGAGGATGAGCAGGAGCGGGAAGATAGGGATGGTCATCGCCACGTCGAGGAGGCGCATGACGGCTTCGTCGATCAGGCCGCCGTAGTACCCCGACACGATGCCGGCGGCGGTGCCGATGGCGACCGCGATGGCGGCTCCGATGAAACCGAGGAGCAGCGTCGCCCGCGTGCCCCATATGAGCCCGCTGAAGACGTCCTGGGCGAGGTCGTTCGTCCCGAGCAGGTGGTCTTTGTCGGGGGGGGAGAGCGGTGCGCCCGTGATCGCGTGAGGGTCGTAGGGCGCGATCACCGGGGCCAGGAGGGCGACCGCGCAGTACGCGAAGACGATGCCGAAGCTTGCGGCAAGGATGACCTTCTTCCTAGGCATCGTCACCCACCTGCACGCGCGGATCGACGAGGGGGTAGATCAGGTCGGCGGCGATGTTCGCCGCGATGACGAAGAGCGTGTCGATCAGCAGGATCCCCTGGAGCAGGGGGAGGTCGCGGGCGGCAAGGGCCTTGTAGGTGAGCATCCCGAGGCCGGGCCAGGAGAAGATCGTCTCGACGAAGATGCTCCCGGTGATCATGCCCGCACACTCGAGCGTGATCAGCGTCACCATCGGGAGCATGGCGTTCTTTAAGGCGTGCTTCCTGAGGATCGTCAGCTCGTCGAGCCCTTTTGCCCTGGCGGTGGTGATGTAGTCTTCCCCGGCCGTCATGAGCATGGAGTTCCTCATCAGGTAGTAGGTCCCGGTCACCGAGAAGAGGAAAAGCGTCAGGATCGGGAGCACAGCGTGGTTTGCCACGTCGAACGGGTCGATCCCGGTCGCGAGAGCGCTGGTGTCGACATACCCCCCCAGCGGGAAGAGGTTGAGGTAGTAGGCGAAGATGATGAGAATCATGAGGGCGAGCCAGTAGGAGGGGATCGCCCGGATGAAGATCATCCCGTTCAGGAGCCCGACGTCGGCCTTCGATCCGCGCCTCCAGCCCGAGTACGCGCCTATGCCGATGCCGGCAAGGGTGGCGAGGATCGTTGCCGGGAGGAGGATGATCAGCGTCCAGACAAGTTTTTCGCCTATGACGGTGAGGACCGGGACCTTGTAGATGAAGGAGTATCCCCAGTTCCCCCGGAAGGCGTCCAGGAGGTAGGTGAAATATTGTTCCAGGATTGGTCTATCCAGGCCGTAGACACGGTTGAATGTCTCGACGACGTCCGGAGGGGCGTACCGGTAGATCGACTCCAGGTACATGGTGATGTAGTCGCCGGGCATGAGGCGGAGGAGGGCGAACATGATGGTCACGGCGATGCAGAAGGCTGCAAACGAGGTGGCCAGCCGTTTGAGGAGGTATATGCCGTTCATGATCGAGACCCGGAGTTCAAAAGAGGAGGACAGGGCCACCCGGCAGACATCACGCCCTCAGTCCCACCTCGGCGTTCGCCGGCCTGATCTCGGCAAAGAGGCGGATGTTCCCGCCGCCGCCGAGCAGGGGGGCGTCCCACCCGACGAACCGATCCGACCGGTAGGCCATGAAAGCGTCCTGGGAGAAGACCGGGATGCAGGGCACCTCTTCGACGAGGATCTCCTGGAGCCGGAAGCCGATCTCCTTTCGCTCTGCGGGATCGGCCGTGCTCTTCAGTTCGGTGATCAGCCTGTTGAAGGTCTCGTTGTCGAAGTGGTAGTAGTTCTCGCCGAGCGGGCTCCTCTGGAAGTTGTCCAGGCGGTCGATGTCTTCGTGCCAGCGACCGGGCATGCCGTCGAAGTGAACGGCTGTCCTTGCGATCCAGTCCAGGTAGATCGAGTCGTCCACCTGCGGGGTCTCGACGATCCGTATGCCGAGTTTCCCCTCCCAGTCCTCCTTGAGCACGGCCACGATCTTCTGGTCGACGGCGTTCGTGGACGCTTTGCCGGCGAGGGGAATGGAGATCTCGACACGGTTTCCATCAGGATCGAGGAGGACCGGTCTCCCGTTTGCCTCGGTCAGGTTGAAACCGGCCGCGACGAGCTGCCTCTTCGCCTCCTCGATGTCGTAGGAGAACCGGCCGTTCGTGGCGGGGTTGATCTGGTCGCCGGCCAGGGCCGGGAGGAGGAAGGCCGTCTCCGTCGGGCGGGCTCCATCGCCGACCAGCCAGCAGACCCGTTCCCGGTTCACGGCGTGACTCAGGGCGCGGCGGAATGCGGTGATGTTTGCCGGATAGAAGTCGGACGTGAACGCCACCTCGAAGGCCTGTCCGCCCGAGGGGATCTGGGTGATCCCGATGCCGGGGGCGCCCTTGAGGGCCTCGGCCTTCCTCGGGGAGAGCCCGAACTCCCCGCTGATGAAGTCGATATCCCCTCGCCGGAGGGCGAGGATCGCCGCGTCTTCGTCTTCGTAGTTCCGGATCACGATCTCGCGCACATAAGGTTGCTCACCGTGGTAGCCCTCGTAGGCGGTCACCTTCGAGAGGGTGCCCGGGATCGTCGACGTATAGGCGAAGGGGCCGATGCCGATCTGCTTTGAGTCGACGTATGTCGAGGGTAGATCGATATCCTTCCAGATATGCGCGGGAAACACCCCGATCCCCGGACCGGTCGCGAGGGTCTCGGGGAAGAGCGGTGCGCAGGACTTCATGCGGAAGACGACGGTGTAGGGGTCGGGGCATTCGACCGATGCGACGTTTGAGAGGATCGCGGAGTTCACCAGGAACGAGCCGGCCGGAGCGTCGGCATCCCCGTGGTCACGGAAGTACTCGTAGGTGAACTGCACGTCTGCCGAGGTGAAGGGGGTGCCGTCGTGCCACGTGGCGTTCTTCACCAGGTAAAACGTCCAGGACATGGCATCGTCGGACATCTCCCACCTCTCCGCAAGCCAGCCGAGGTATCCTCCGGAGCCGTCGTCCTGCGGGCGCAGTTTGGTCACGAGCCCTTCGTGGATGAGGGAGTCGGCGGGAACCCCTTTCTGGTCGATATAACTCGTCGACGGGATGAGGTAAGTCTCCCCCAGGACGGCGGCGACCAGCTGCCCGTAAGGTTGATGCAGGTGGTTGTGGGCGGCGAGCGAGAGCTCTTCCGCAGTGAGGGCCCCGGTACCGCCCAGGTAGCCCAGGATCGCCGTCGCGAGTTCGTCTGCCGAGATATTGGTGTCTCCGTCCGTATCCCCCGGTATGCCTGCCGTCGCCGGCATGCAGCAGACGAGGAGGAGGACGCAGCACGCGAGAATTTTTGAGAGACAACGTGTCGTCATGTTCATCACCGTGATTGATCGTCGTCCGGCTCATGCCGGAGGTACCGGAACGATACGCCGAGTACGGCGAGGAGTGCCGCAACGCTTCCGAGGATGGGCGAGAGCGACGCAGGAGTTTCACCGCCTTCCACCGGTTCGCGTGTGGCGGCGGAATGGTTTGCGGCCGGGTCTTCCTTGCTGTAGATCCGGACTTCGTCGACCCACTTGGGGGAGGCGCCGGCAGCGGAGGGATAGGATCCGCCGTAGTTCCAGTAGGCCTTCCCCCAGCACTCCCGCATGTCGTTGTTCCCGAAGATATGCCAGCCCCAGGGGTTCGTGGAGTCGTCGGCAAAGAAGATCAGGCGCATCCCGACCGTGTAGCCGGTGTCCGGGTAGCCCTGGCCCTGCGCCTCCTGCGCGTCGGAGCCCGAGCCGTTGCCGCTGTACCAGCAGAGGACCGCCGGGCCCTGCCGCGAGTCGGGCTCGTAGACGATCGAGTAGGGGAAGGTCTTTGAGAATCCGTCCCGGCTGTGGAGATTGATCTCGTCGCCCTCCGAGGCACCGCCGACGGAGTCGCAGATGTCGGCGAGGTCGGTCCCCTTGACCGCTCCGAAGTCGGCCTTGACCAGCATGCTCATCAGAACATCCTCGCCCGGGTTCCAGCCGTCGTAGGGCTCATCGGGGTGGACTTCATCCCAGATACCCTCAAAGACGGGGCCCTGGTGGTAGTACCGGGTGACGCCGTCACCCTGGACGGGCAGGTTCGCCTCCAGCCAGCGGTAGTCGACGCTCGTCTCGTTTAAGACGGTCGTCCTGTCGTTTGCGTATTTCACGATGCGGAGCTCGGTAGTCCCCGCCCCTGCAGCCAGCGCCGGCGCCGGCAGCAGGGCGAGCATCAGCACCAGGAAGACGATTATTATCTGATCGGGTCGTATCATTTGGCTCAACTCACGGTTCGGCGATTCTGGATACGCCTTATAATATACGTTGATTGGGTCGATTCCGAGTAAATAACTTTCTATTTACTTATAAAAAATATAAATCTGGTTAATTTAATTTAGTGGTATTTAACTTCTGGTGAAGCGAATCCGCGATGCATCGTGCAAAAGACCCGGGGTGTTATACCTCCGGAACCTCCATCCGGGCGATCTGGTACGGTGCGATCAGCACATCTTCGGTCACTGTCCTGTTCACTTCCGTCACTTTCACCGGGTAACTGCCGATGGGAAGATAGTGGAAGGTGTGGGGCGTCTTTTCGCCGGTGTCCCGGCCGAAGAGGTAGATCCTGGCGTCCGCTGGCGTGCTCGATACCGAGAGCGATCCGTAGGTATAGGGTTCGAGGATGAACTTCGCCGTGGCGTCGCCGGAGCCGACCGTGAGCAGGATCTCCCGTTCCTCCGGAATATACCCCGGCTTTGATACCGAGACCAGGTGTTTTCCGCCGGAAACGTTGTCGACGAGATACGGCGTGGCAAACCCGGTCTGGAACCCGTCGATCGCGATCGCCGCTCCCGCCGGCGTCGACGTCACGAGAATGCTGCAGGGCGCGGCGGAGAATATGGCGTTCACGGTATCGCCCGACCCGGCAGCGGTGGGTATCCGGTACGTCCGGTAACTCTCGCCGTCGCGGACGGCAAGATACGCCTCCCCGATCCCGCTGACCTCGACGGTCTTCGGGAACCGGTCGCCCAGGTACCTGCCGTTGACCGAGAACGGCTGCTTTGCGTACTCTTCCGACTCGAATGCGATCGACCGCTTCAATTCCTCGTTGCCGCCGGTAAACATCATCCGTGCCACGGTGTTTCTCTCGATCCAGACCTGCTCTCCCCCGGAGCTGAACGCAACCGCCTCTTCCTGTACCCTGATAGTGTGCAGCCCCTCCCTGAGCCCGTAGATGACGGCGGGGGTCTTCCGGTTCACCTTGCGACCGTCGACGAAGATCTCCGCCCCCGCCGGGAACGAGTCGACGTAGACGCCGCCGTAGTGGTTCTGCTCCCGGCCGCGGAGCAGGCCCGGGGAGGCCGAGCGGACTGAGGCGGATACCGGGATCTCGATCACGACCTCGTCGTCGTGCGCAAGCCGGATCTCCCGCTCCACCGGCTCGGCGCCGTCCAGACGCACCCGGACGGTATGGGTACCGCCGGGGAGCGACGCGAAGGCGGCCGGGGT
>ENA-UOXR01001307-UOXR01001307.1-bioreactor-metagenome-genome-assembly--contig:-NODE-1307-length-26650-cov-8.863433_pt1 | contig 26650 bp, 23 predicted proteins | sample MGYA00238164_ERZ764825 | MGnify/ENA primary metagenome ERZ764825 (study PRJEB28920, sample SAMN05720171) | bioreactor metagenome | isolation source: Anaerobic biogas reactor | place: USA:Washington...
GCGGCTCTGGGGGTCGTCGGCGGCGGGGGCGGCGGGAGCGGCCTCGGCGGCGCTCGGCCACTCGATCTTCCCGCCGCCACCCCGGGTCTTCATCGTGCCGGTGAGCACGTTGAGCAGGCTGCGGTTCATGCTCGTGCACATGACCCACGTCAGGATGGAGCCCGACGAGGTGACGGTGGCGCCGGCGGCGATGAGCAGCGTGTTCTGGATGGTCACGCCGACGATCGCTGCCGCGAGGCCGGACAGGGTGTTCAGGAACGAGATGATCACCGGCATGTCGGCTCCGCCGATGCGGATCGCGAAGACGACGCCCAGGTACAGGGACGCGGCGATCAGGCCGAGCAGGAACGCCTGCTGAGCGGCGCCGCCGGTGAGGGCGGCGCCCGCGACCAGCGCCAGGATCACGCCGAGGACGAGCAGGAGGATGAGGTTGTGCCGCTTGTAGAAGGTGGGCTGCTGCTTGAGGACATTGGAGAGCCTGCCCGCGGCCACCAGGCTGCCGGAGAGCGTGACCGCCCCGACCACGACCCCCGCGTACCCCGACACGATGCTGACCGTGCTGAGCTCCGACGAGGCGCGGGTGAGCTCCACGAACGACACGAGCATCGACGCCAGGCCGCCCATCCCGTTCTGCAGCGCGACCATCGCCGGGATCTGGATCATGTTGACGCGCTCCGACACGACCCAGCCGACCGCTGCGCCGATCGCGAACGCCGGACCGACGACCCACCACGCGCGCACGTCGTTGGAGACGAGCACGAAGACGATCGCGAATGCCATGGCGACGGCGCCCAGATAGTTGCCGCGGCGCGCCCCGACGGGCGCGCGGAACTGGGCGATGCCGATGATCAGGACGGCGACGATCGCCAGCTCGATGATGATCCTCTGCAGCGTGCTTACCTCAATCATGCTCTTCGCTCCCGGCGTAACAGATGTCGACGTGAGTAACGCCTCGGCGCCGGCTCGAACCCGGGCTCCGAGGGCCTTCAGCGGGGACTGCTCAGCGCTTGAACATCCTCAGCATGCGGGCCGTGATCGCGAACCCGCCCACGAGGTTGAACCCCGCGGCGATGAGCGCGACCGCCCCGAACGCGAGCGCGAGGGGGGAGAGGGACGGCTCCGTGAACAGCAGGAGGGCGCCGAGGATGGTGACCGCCGAGAGGGCGTTGGTCATCGACATGAGCGGCGTGTGCAGCCGCTGCGGGACCTTGAGGATGAGGGCCGTGCCGATGCCGGCGGACGCCGCCAGCACCAGGGCCATGATGATGACGCTCTGGACGTCCTTGCTCACGACGCCGCCCCCTCAGAGCTCACGCCCATGGCCTGCAGGGTGCCCTTGTGGACGATCTCGCCGCCCCTGGTGACCAGCGTGCTCTGCACGATGTCGTCGTCCCAGTCCGGCGCGTCGAGACCGTTCTTGAAGAGGTTCTTGACGTACTCGAGCATGTTCTTGCCGTACAGCCAGCTGGCCACGACCGGCATCGACCCGGGGATGTTGGCGATCGCCGAGACGAGCACGCCGTCGACGTAGACCTCCTTGCCGGCCTGCGTACAGGCGCAGTTGCCGCCCTGGTCGACGGACACGTCGATGATGACGGAGCCCGGCCTCATGCCGGCGACCATCTCCTCGGTGATCAGCACCGGGGCCACCTCGCCGGGGACCAGGGCGCTGAGGATGATGAGGTCGGAGTCGACGGCCACGGGCTTGAGGGCCTCGCGCTCCTTCTCGAGCCATTCCTGCGGCAGGGAGCGCGCGTACCCGCCCTCGGCCATGGCGATCTCCGGCGGCACCTCGAAGCCCGCGATCTTGGCGCCGAGGCTGTCGGCCTCGGTGCGCGCGGCCTCGCGGATGTCGAGCGCCCTGACGACGCCGCCGAGACGCTTGGCGGTCGCCACGGCCTGCAGACCGACCACCCCGGTGCCGATGATGAGGCAGTTGCGCGGCCTGGTGACTCCGATGGCGGTACCGATCATGGGGATGAACTCGGGCAGGCGGTGCGCGCCCATGATGACCGACTTGTAGCCGGTGATGGTCGACATCGACGTCAGGGCGTCCATGGTCTGCGCCCGGGAGATGCGCGGGATGCCGTCCATGGTGAGTGCGGTGACCTTACGCTCCGCCAGCGTACGCACGAAGCCGTGGTTCGACGGGTTGGCCGGGTGGAGGAAGGTGATCAGGATCTTGCCCTCCGACATGAGCTCGGCCTCGTGCTTGCCGAGCGCCGTGTTGGGCTCCGGCTGCTTCACCTTGAGGATGATGTCGGCCCGGTCCCAGAGGTCCGCGACGTCCGCGACGATCGACGCGCCGGCGGCCTTGTAGTCGTCGTCCGACTGGAACGCGGCGGCGCCGGCGTTGGTCTCGACGAGGACCTCGAAGCCCATCTTGACGTACTCGGCTACCTCGCTCGGCAGGGCGGCGACGCGACCTTCGTTCTCGAGGATCTCCTTGGGGATACCGACGACCATTGTTCCTCCTCGCTGCTTGTCCACTCGGGTTGCCGAGCAACGGCGACTACCTCACGGACGCAGTCTACAACAGAAGAACGCCCAGAAAAGCCCAAAACACAAAAAAAGCGCCCATTACTGAACGGCGCGGAGAGCGACGCCTGGACCATACCAGTCGCCTGCGGTATCGTTGGCGCCGACCCGCGAACGGGAACGGGACATGACGGACTCGAGGGGCGTCGAGGAGCGCGTCGCACACATCGCCGCTCCGCTGGGCGGAACGATCGGGGTGGCGGCGCGCAATCTGGCCAGCGGCGTGGAGGTCCACATCGCCGCCGATGAGCCCTACCCTCTGGCGAGCTGCTTCAAGGTCGCCGTGATGGTGGAAGTCATGCGCCGCGTCGACGCCGGGACCGTGCGCCTGGACCAGCGGCTCACCCTCACCGAAGCGGACAAGAGCCCGGGGGGCACGCTGATCCACTGTCACGAGGGGCTGCGCCCCACGGTGCGCGACCTCCTGTTCCTCATGATCACCCTGAGCGACAACACCGCCGCCGACATGCTCTGGCGTCTCGTCGGCCTGGACTCGGTGAACGAGACGATGGGGGCTCTCGGGCTCTCGTCGATCGACTGTTTCATGCCGAGCCGCGAGTACTTCCTCATCGGCTGCGGCGCCGGCGACGAGTGGGCGGGCCTCGCCGCACCCGATATCGTTGCACGCTGGCGCGAACTCGAGGCGGGCGGCGACGGTGCGGCGGCGCTCCGACGCCTGCTCGACGAGAACGCGCGTCTCGGCGGCGCGTCGTTCCGGCGTCTCTACGAACGCCGCTGGGGGCGCGACGAATCGGTCGACTACGAGGAGGCCTTCATCGTCGACCAGGCGCTGGACAACCGTGGCTCCCCACGCGACATGGCGGACCTGCTGGCGACGATCGCCCAGGGCCGCTGCGCCTCAGGTCCGTCGTGCCGGCTGATGCTCGAAGTGCTGGCCCAGCAGGAGTGGCGTGAGAGGATCCCGGCCGGACTGCCCGCCGGGCTGCTGGTGGCGAACAAGACCGGCAGCGTCGCCGGCACGAGCAACGACGCCGCGATCGTGGTCACGCCGAAAGGGGTACCGATGGTCATGGTCATCTTCTGGAAAGAGCTGGACCGTGAGGCGACGAGACGCGCGGACGCCGCCATCGCGGCTGTCGCCGGCGTGCTCTACGACCATCTGGGCGGGCCGGCATGAAGGTCGCCGGCGCGCGGGTCCTCGTGGTCGGCGGCGTGCACCGTCTCGGCGGCGAGATCGCGACCGACCTCGCGGCGCACGACGCGGCGCTCGCCGTCTCCAGCCGCACGCACGACCGCGCGATGGAGGACCGGGTGGCGGCGCTGCTGGCCGCGGGGGCGCCGGCGGCCCACGGCGTGGCGGGCGACGCGAGCTGCGCCGAGGGCGCCGCCGCGATCGTCGCTCGTGCCACCCAGGCCCTCGGCGGCCTCGACGCCCTGGTCTACGCGGCCAGCGGTCCGTTCATCCCGCGGCCGCCGCAGGAGATCGACGAGGCGGCGTGGGACGCCTCGCTCGACACGATCGCGAAGGGGTTCTTCTTCAGCGCCTGCGCCGCACGTCGTCACCTGGCGCCGGGCGGAGTGATCGTCGCCATCACCGACTACCTGGGCCTGCAGCCGTGGGCGACCTTCGCCGCCCACGGCGCTGCCAAGGCGGCCCAGATCCATCTGGTGAAGATACTCGCCCGCGCGTGGGCGCCGGAGTCGGTGCGCGTGTGCGGCGTGGCCCCCGGTCCGGTGGACCTGGCGGACGACCCCCACCGGGAGGCCACTCTGCGCGCGGCCGCCAGAGTGGCCAGCGAGCGACTGGTCGCGCCCGCCCACATCGGAGCGGCGGTGCGTTTCTGCCTCGAGAACGACGCTCTCACCGGGGCCAGCATCGCCGTCGACAACGGCGCCCTCGTCACGTCGTGAGGCGGGAGTCGCCCGCCCCCGGGCCGGCCGGGCGACGCTCGGGGGTCGCTCAGGCCGTCGTCTGCTTGCCCTTCCTGGACTGGTCGATCAGCTCCCTCGCCTTGAGCGCCAGCCAGAACTCCATCCGGTCCTGCGAGCTGCCCAGGTCGCGGCCGGTGATCTCCTCCACACGCTTCATGCGGTATCGCAGCGTGTGGCGGTGGACGAACAGCTTCTCGGCCGCGTCGCCCCAGTGGCCGTTGGCCTCCAGGAAGCTGGCGAGGCTCTTGACGAGGTCGCTCGAGTTCTGCGCGTCGTAGTCGCGGAGCCTGCCCAGCACGCTGTCGTAGAAGACCTCCAGCGAGAGCGTGTCCTGCAGCCCGAGCAGCAGGCCGTAAGAGCCGAGGTCGTCGAAGCTGGCGATGACGGCGCGCTCGTCCTTGAGCCTGCGGATCCTGATCGCGTAACTGGCCTCGTAGTAGCTCTGGCGCAGGTCGGTGAGCTGGCGGTGCGGGCGGCCGATGCCGATGGAGACGCTGATCTCGGGCAGCATCTCGGCGACCACGCCCTGCAGCTCACCGGCCAGGCGGATGACCTCGGCCGCGTCCGCCTCGCCCGGCTGCACCAGCACGACGACGGAGTCGCTGCGTGAGGCGCTGATGCTGAGTACGTCGCGTCTGGCCATGAACTCGTCGACGGTCCAGTGCAGACGCTCCTTGACGTCGAGCGCGGCGGCCTCGCCACGCTCGCCGACCTCGCCCTCTCCCTCGTCGATGTCGACGAGGACGATGAGATGAGCGAGTTGCGCGTCGAGGCCGAAGAAGGCGAGCCGCCGGGCGATCTCCTCCTCGTACAGGTCGCTGGCGATGAGCTCGTCGAAGAAGTCGCCCGCGAGCCGCTTCTCCGTCTCGGCGACGGCCTTCTTCTTGACCAGTTCGAGCGCCGTCACCGTGACGACGTTGTGCAGGATGATCCGGTCGTACTCGCTGAAGTCGCCGCTGTCCTTGACCACGGCGAGGAAGGCGCCGATGCGGTGCGAGGCCACGACCGGGTACACCTGTACGCTCGACCCCGCGCCATCCATGCTGAGTGCGAAGTTCTGGCGGTCGGCGCGACGGTCGCCGATCATGCGCCAGAGGTCGGCGACCGTGTCCGCGCCCAGGCGGCGGCGGTACGCCGCCTCGCAGAGCACGACGCCGTGGAAGTCGAACAGGACGGCGGAACAGCCGACGAGCGCCGCGAGCGTCGAGAGGATGGCCTCCAGGCCCTTCTCCTCGAGCACGATCTTGGTGAGCTTCTCGTGCACGGCGAGGCTGCGCTGCAACAGGGAGTACTGCTCGTTGACGATCTTGGACGCGACCGCCTCGCTGATGGCGAGGAACGGGACGTGGTACGGGACCTCGAACAGCGGGAAGCCGTACTCTTCGGCGACGCGCACCAGCGCCGCCGGCACCTTGTCGAAGCTGAAGCCGGTGCCGAACCCGAGGCCGGAGATGTTGTGGTCGATGAGCCGCTTGATCTGCTCGACCTGGTCCGCCTCGTCGCCGGCGAAACTGTAGCCGGTGGTGAGGAGCAGTTCGCCGCCCTTGAGCCACTTGGTGGGGTCGGGCACCTCGCTGATGTGCACCCAGCGGACGGGGTTGCTGACGGAGGCCTTGCCGGCCAGCAGCCGAAGATCGAGCTCAGGGATCTCGAGGATGTCCTGGACGGTGATCATCGATCGCCGTATTCTACACGGCGTCCTCGTACAATGCGAGGGGACGAGCCTGCAGCGGCGCTCTCTGTTTAGACGTTTTGGCGCGCCCGCCGGGGGCGCGTCAGGATCCTGCCCGGCAATTCGCCGGTGTGCTCGCCATCCTCCAGCACCGGTACGCCGTTCACCACCACCCAGTCGATGCCCTCGGGCGACGCGTGCGGCACGTTGTCGAAGGGGAAGGTGTGCGGCCACAGATTGGTCGCGCGGTCTCGCACGCGATCCAGGTCGAAGACGACCAGGTCGGCCTTGAGGCCCGGCCGGACCACGCCGCGGTCGAAAAGACGGAAGCGCTGCGCCGGGAAGGAGGTCATCTTGCGCACGGCCTCCTCCAGGCGCAGCACCGGCTCGTCGCGCACGTAGCGCTCCAGCACGCCCGGGTACTCCCCGTAGGCGCACGGCCAGTAGACGGAGGGGTCGGGACTCTGCTCCGGGGGCGCCATCACGAGCCCGTCCGACGAGATCATGGCCAAAGGACTCTGCAGCAGCGCCCGGATGTTCTTCTCCTCGATGTAGTCGAACAACCCGACGAGGTCGTCGTCCTCCTCCACGATGAGGTCGAGGAAGGTGTCGAACGGGTCCGTCCCACGCTCGGCGGCGATGTCGGCGACGGACCGCCCGCGCAGTTCGGGGTGGCGGCCGGCGTGGAAGACGATCACGCGGTCGAAGCGCCCGTGACGCACGACGCCGGCGTATCCCGGGCCCGGGAGGGTCTCGTCCAGCACCTCGCGCTTGAGGGCCGCGCGCGCCTCCGGGTCGCTCAGCAGGGCGATGAGCGCCTCGTGATCGAGGTCCAGCACCGGTTGCGGCAGCGCCCGCGAGAAGCGCGGCGCCAGGTCCCTGTGCACGTCGTTGTCGGTGGTGGCGTCAAGCCCGCCGCGACGCGCCTCCTCGATCATGCCGAGGTTGGCGGCGGCGTCCTCGGGGGCGCCCCATTTGGGCGCGTTGTGCGACACCTGCACGGGGCATCCGGCGGCGCGCCCGAGATCGAGCGCCTCAGCGACGGCGGTCAGGATGGTCTCGCGCTCCCCGCGCACGTGCGAGGCATAGATGCCGTGGTGGCGCGCGACCACGCGGCACAGCGCCAGCACCTCCTGCGTGTCGGCGAAGCACCCGGGCGGGTAGACGAGGCCGGTCGACATGCCGTGCGCGCCGGCGCGCAGGCTCGCCTCGAGGAGCCGCTCCATGCGGCGCAGCTCGACCTCCGTGACGGCACGCTCGGCGAATCCGGCCACGGCGAGCCGCAGCGCACCGTGGCCCACGAGAGGAGCGATGTTGATGGCGTGTCCGCTGCGCCGCAACGCGGCGAGGTACTGGCGGAAGCTGCGCCAATCCCACGAGACCGCATCGAGGCCCCAGGCGTAGTGGGCCCAGTTGTGGACGGCGTCGTCGCGATGCTTCTCGGTCAGCGGCGCCGCCGACATGCCGCAGTTGCCGGTGACGTGCGTCGTCACCCCTTGCCGCACGGCCGTCTCCGCCCGTGGGTGCAGCAGGATGGTGAGGTCGGAGTGCGTGTGCGGGTCGATGAAGCCCGGGGCGATGTACCGGTCGTCCGCGTCGATCACGCGCCGGCCACGCAGCGTCCCCGGCGCGCCGATCGCGGCGACACGATCGCCGCGCACCCCTACGTCGCCGCGGTACCAGGGGTTGCCGCAGCCGTCGACGATACGGCCGTCGGCGAGCACGAGATCGTAGGGGGCCATCAGTCCTCCATCTCGAAGACGCGGTACTCGTTCTCGCAGGGCGGACCCGCGCACGCGTACAGACGACGCTCGTCCAGGTCGCAGATCATGCTGCCCACCGTCATCACCTGTTCGGCCGGGGGGTCGTCGGCCGCCGGGTGTCCGCAGATGCACTCGTCCGGGGCCGGCTCGTGCGAGCGCAGGACGCGGGCGACCAGCGCCACCGGGTCGTCGCCGGCGGCGATCCCCTCCGCGAGCAGACGCCCGGCCGTGGCGTGGCGCACCTCCGACTCGCCGCCGGCGTACCCCTCGAACGGGCGCATCTCCGGCGCCACATAGTGGTTGGTGTGCGCCATGAAGCCGGTCGCGGTGTGATCCATGAAGGCGTGCGCCGTGGCGGAGGTCTCGACGTCCCAGAGCCTGCCGTCGGTGTCGGCGAAGACCTGGTTCGTGCCGCGCGCGCGCGCGGTCAGCAGACCGCGTTCGCGCGCCTCCTCGAGCGTCCGCGCCGCCAGGGTCGAGCGGCGCACGAACACGTTGGGGACCCCGATGCGGTTGTCCGTGGAGTGCACGGAGTTGCTCACGTTGCCGATGCCGTGGCTGTTCATGCCCAGCATGAGCAGGTAGGGCGCGCCGGCCAGTCCCATGACCCGGGTCCCGTCCGGCCCGGTGAGGTCGAAGAGCACGTTGTTGACGGCGTCGATGGTGTACCAGTCCATGTTGTGACCCACCACGTGCCGCCCGCCCACGGCGACGGCGACGGCGGTGCAGTGGTCGCCGGACCGCATCGAGCCCGGAGCGGACGCCGGGGAGCCCGGCTGCTCCTCGGCCGTGAACTCCTCGCCGCAGTTCAGCACCAGCAGCCGGGAGAACGGCACCCCCGACCCTTCGGCCAGCCCCTCCAGCTCCTCGACGAGGTCCGGCGACCAGAGCCGGGCCTCCCGCTCGTAGGCCCTGGCCTGACGCTCGGCGTCGCCGAACGTGAGCCGCCCTCCCGTCATCGCCGTGAAGTGCTCGCGGAAGAAGTCCACGGACGCGTGCACGGGCTCACGCGCGGCCTCGCCGACCGCGCGACCTAGCTCGCGGTGTGAGCCTCGTGCCTGGACGTGGACGAACGGGACGCTCACCATGCCGCCCGGTCCAGCAGGCGACGCGGGTCCGGATGCCCGGCGATCCCCAGCCCGGCGGCGCAACGGTCGATGATCGCCGCGAGCTCCCGGAGGATGTCGTCCGGCAGACCCACGGGGTCGCGCGAGGAGAGCTCCGCCGCCCGCTCCGTGGCGAAGTCGACCAGCCCGGAACGTCCGCCCGCGACCCAGTCGCCGAGACCGCCGCGATAGCTGAGCAGCGGGCTGACGAACTCGCCGCGGATGAAGCGCCGCGTGTGCTTCGTGCCGAGGAACCCACGCCCCGAGAGGACCCCGTCGACCATCGCCTCGACGTCGAGTGCGTCCGCATCCCACGGCCGCGGAGAGAGCGCATAGCGCACGTTGTTCAGGACCTCGTCGTCGATCACCAGGACCTCCGGACAGCTCGCCACGCCGGCCTGGATCTCGCCGACGCCGGAGAGCAGCCTCGGCCTGGCGACCAGGCCGAGGAGCGCGTTGACGGCACGCTCGTAGCCGAACTGCGTGTCCACCACCTTGCTGTCGCTGCAGAGCCCGTAACAGTCGCAGGCGAGGCCGCAACGCCGCGCGAGGAGGACGGCGGCGATGGAGGTCACCCCGGTCTCCGGCGTGCCCGAGACGACGACTCCGCTGCGCGGATCGACGGCGCTCAGTCGCGGCCCGTAGTACACCGGGGTGCCGGGGGCGGCGAGCTGCGTCAGGACCACGCCGGAGAGCACCTCGGCGTGCTGCTGGGCGAGCGCCGCGGAGAGCGCGGCGGGCGCAGTGGTGGCGGCGGCGGGACAGGGGAGGATCTCCACGGCCGCGCCCCCGCGCCGGACCTGCTCCACCAGCGCATCGGAGACGTCCCCGCCCAGGATCAACGGGCTGACCGGCGAGAAGGCGAGATCGACCGGGTAGGCCCCGCCGCTCCCGTCGGCGCCGGTCACGGCTTCGGCCATCTCCTGGAGGTAGCGGGCCTGGAACGGGTGCGAGATGCCGGGGCCGCCGATGGCCTTGTCGGTCTCGTGGGCGAGGACGAGGTAGGAGTAAAGCGGCTCGAGGGGGTCGGGCACATCCTCCGGCTGCCACAACGAGGTGATCTGCTCCTGGTTCACCAGGTTGTGCATGATGCGCGTGGCGAGCACCTGGTCGTGCAGCGTGGCACGGCGGCCGGCGCCCGTGCGCGGATCGCTCACGTCCCGGGCGCCGCCCAGGTTGTGGACGTAGGTGACGCCCGGGTCCGGGTCGATCACGAGGGCGCGCTCCGGATCGCGCGCCGCGAGCACGAAGCTGCGCGGACACGCGGCCAGAGCCTCCTCGACGACCTGCGCCGGGATCGCGACGCGACCTCCGTCGACACCGGTACAGCCGGCCGTCAGCAGCAACTCGCGGGCCGCCTCGGACTCGACGCGCACACCGGCCCTCTCCAGCAAGGCCAGGGCGGCGCCGTGCATCGCCTCGATCGCGTCGCTCGGCCACGGCGTCGCAAGCTCGGTCATGTCGCCTCTCTTCTTCCGACGCGCGTGGGCCGGCCGGGGCCGAGGGGCCTCAAGGCTCCCCCGCCCCGGCCGGCACGCACGCTACTTGAGCCTGATACAGGCGGCGTAGTGATCGCCGCGGATGTGGACGTCCTCCGGGTCGATCTCCTTGCAGGCGTCGATCGCCTCGGGACAGCGAGGGTGGAACCGACAGCCGGACGGGATGTCGACCGGGTTGGGGGTCTCGCCCTTGAGGATCACGTGCTCGCGCTTGGCGAGCGGGTCGGGCACCGGGATGACGCTGATCAGCGCCTTGGTGTACGGGTGCTTCGGGTTGGCCACGACCTCCTCGGTCTCGCCGATCTCGACGATCCGCCCCAGGTACATGACCGCGATGCGATCGCTGATCACCCAGGCCAGTGAGAGGTCGTGGGTGATGAAGATGTAGGTGACGTCGTGCTTCTCCTTCTCCTCGACCATCAGCTTGAGGATGTCGTTGCGGATGCTGACGTCGAGGCTCGCGACCGGCTCGTCGGCGACGATCACGTCGGGGTCGAGCACGGTCGCGCCGGCGATGCAGACGCGTTGCCGCTGGCCCCCGGAGAGCTCGTGCGGGTAGCGGTAGAGGTACTCGGTCGCGGGGCGCAGCCCGGCCTCACTGATGGCCGTGATGACGCGCTCCTCCTTCTCGTGCTCGGTCGAGCAGACCGAGTTGACCTCGAGCGGCTCGGCGACGATGTCGAAGATGGTCTGTTTGGGGTTGATCGAGTTGTAGGGGTCCTGGAAGATGATCTGCGCCTTCTTGCGGTACTCGCGCAGCTCCTTGCCTGAGTACTTGCGCAGGGGACGACCCTTGTAGACGATCTCGCCGGCGGTGGCGTCCTCGAGCCTGAGCAGCGCACGGCCGGTGGTGGTCTTGCCGCAGCCCGACTCGCCCACCAGGGCGAGGATCTCGCCCTTCTTGACCTGGAAGCTGACGTGGTCGACCGCCCTCACGAACCGCTTCTCGGTCGACACCATGCTCTTGAAGAACCCCTCCTGGATCGGGAAGTAGACCTCCAGGCCCTTGACGTCGAACAGCACCTCGCCCGCCTGCGGCGCCGGCGCGGGATCGGCGTGTCCCGCCTGTTCCGTGGCCATCGTCACACCCCCTTGACGGCGTGGACGCAGCGCACGAAGTGGCCGCGCTCCACCTCGACGAGCTCGGGATGGTCGGTGAAGCAGACCTGTTCGCGCTCATCGCAGCGCGGGCAGAAGGCGCACCCCGGCGGCGGGTCGAGCAGGTTGGGCGGGTCGCCCTTGATGGAAGAGACCATCTCGCGTTTCTCGCGGATGTTGGGGAAGGAGCGGATCAGCTGGCGCGTGTAGGGGTGGGTCGCGGTGCGGAAGATGTCGGCGGTCGTGCCGCTCTCCACCACCTCGCCGGCGTACATGACGACGCCCCTGTCGCAGGTCTCGGCCATCACCGACAGGTCGTGGCTGATGAGGATGAAGGAGAGGCCGAGCTCCTTGCGCAGACGGGCGATCAGCTCGAGGATCTGCGCCTGGACCATGACGTCCAGCGCCGTGGTCGGCTCGTCGCCGATCACGAGTTTGGGGTTGCAGGCGAGCGCCATGGCGATCATCGCCCGCTGGCGCATCCCCCCGCTGAGCTGGTGGGGGAAGTCCATGACCCGTTTGGGGTTGATGCCCACGAGCTCGAAGAGCTCTCTCGTGCGCTCCATGGCCCGCTTCTCGGAGAGGCCCTCGTGCAGCTGGATGGGCTCGGCGATCTGCTTGCCGGTCTCGCGCACCGGGTTCAGGGCGTTCATCGCCCCCTGGAAGATGATGCTGATCTCCTTCCAGCGGATCTTGCTCATGCCGTACTCGGTGCGCTTGGCGAGGTTGCGGCCGTCGAACAGCACCTCGCCGGAGACGAGACGGCCGTTCTCGGGGAGCAGCTTGAGGATGCTGAGCGCAGCGGTGGTCTTGCCGCAGCCCGACTCGCCGGCGAGCCCGAGGCTCTCGCCAGGCTCGACCGTGAAGGAGACGTCGCGCACGGCCTGGACACGGCCGGCGCCGAGCTTGAAGTGGGTGGTCAGGCCGCGCACGTCGAGCAGGCCCCGGTGCTCGATGCGCTCGGGCGGCTTGCTCTCCACGGCCTTCTTGGGCTTGGCGGCGGTGGCGGCCATCACTCGCCCCCCTTCTCGTCGTCCTGGATGCGGCCGCCGACCCAGCCCCCGCCCTCCGGCCGGCCGATGGAGCCGCCCGCCGGCTGGTCGAAGTCCGGCATGGCGTCGTCGGTCTGGACGCCCGGCGTGAACACGCCGGCGCTGCCGCCCACGCCGGCGCCGCCGGCGACGGCCACGGCCGGCTCGCCGCGGGCCGTGAAGCGGCTCTCGCCGGTGCTCTCCTCGCGTTTGCGCAGCTTGGGATCGAGCACCTCGTCGTAGGCCGTGCCGATGAAGGTGAAGGCGAGCACGACGAGGATGATCGCGATGCCCGGCGGCAGCAGGTACCACCAGGCGGGCAGTCCGGCGGCGCCGTTGACCCAGGCGTAGTGGAGCATGGTGCCCCAGCTGAAGTTGAGCGGGTCGCCGAGGCCGAGGAACGACAGCGTGGTCTCGGAGAGGATGGCGATGGCCACCACCAGCACGAGGTTGGCGAAGATGAGCGGCATCACGTTGGGCAGGATGTGCTTCTTCATCACGTGAGCCGTGCTCGAGCCGATCGCCTTGGCGCGCTCGATGAACTGCAGTTCGCGCACGCGCAGCGTGTCGGAGCGCACCATGCGGGCGGTCCCGGGCCAGCTCGTGATCCCGATGATGAGCACGATCATCCAGTAGTTCTGGCCCCAGGCCGCCGCCAGGACCATCGCCAGCGGCAGCCACGGCAGGACGAGGAACACGTCAGTGAGGCGCATCCAGCCCTCGGCCTGCCAGCCGCCCACGTACCCGGCGAGGATGCCGATGCCGGCGCCGAGCACGGTGGACATGAAGGCGGCCAGAAGACCGACCATCAGGGAGATGCGGGCGCTCCAGATGAACTGCGCAAGGACGCTCTGCCCAACCTGGTCGGTGCCGAACCAGTTGTAGTAGTACGGGGTGGGCGCGTGGTACGGCCCGAACAGCTCGCCCGTGGCGGGATCCCGGATCTGCGCGTTGGGGTCGAGCAGCGCGTGATCGGCGAGGAAGGGCGCGAACAGCGCCATGGCGATGAACACGACCAGGATCACGAGGCCGACCATTCCCTGCCAGTTGGCGCGGTAGAGCCTCCAGACCTGATGCGTGTTCCACGTGAGCAGCTCCGCCCGCTCCGGGTTGCCGACCGCCCAGAACCAGACGCACAGGGCGGCGAGGACGACCGCGACCGTCTGGAGGGCCCAGTTGATGGTGCTCTCGTTGGCGCCGGCCGACCAGCCGCCGGGCCCGCCGCCGGCGAGCACGGACCACACGGCGAGCACCGCGCCCTCCACGAGCAGCAGGGCGGCCATGACCCTGGCCTTGCTCCCGCGCGCGAAGGAGATGCCGCCGTACGCGAAGCACGCCAGGGCGGCCACGGCTATGACCCACGCCGGGTACGCCGCGATGGTGGGCGAGAAGAACCCCTTGACCACCGCGGACAGACCGCTGCCGACGGAGACGTCCTTCGGGTAGGTGACCAGCTCCAGCACGACCCAGAGGACGACGCCCCAGACGACGACCCAGTTGCGGAACCTCCGCGGCACGAGGGATGGTCCTGATGTACTCATGCCTGCACCCTCGGGTCGAGGTAGTAATACGTGATGTCGGCGATGAGGTTGGCGATGATCACCGCGATGCTGGCGACGAGGAAGACCGCCTGCATCACGGGGTAGTCGCGCTTCTGCATCGACTCATACGAGAGCAGCCCCAGCCCCGGCCAGTTGAACACGCTCTCCGACAGGATGGCGCCGGACATCACGAAGCCGAGGTTCATCATCACCACGGTCACCGTGGGCAGCAGTGCGTTGGGCACCACGTGCCTCCACAGTACCGCGTTCTCGCTCAGCCCCTTCGCGCGCGCGGTGAGCGCGTAGTCCTCCTTCATCACGCCGGTGATCGAGCTGCGCATGATGAGGTGGTACTCGCCGACGTAGGCGATCGCGAAGGTGAAGGCGGGCAGGAACAGGTGCTTGAGCATCGACTGGAACGCCGCGAAGCCCTGCAGCTCGACGCCCGGCTCCGCCATCCGCCCGGTGGGGAACCAGCGCAGTTTGGTGGCGAACAGCATGATCATGAGGAGCCCGAACCAGAAGGTCGGCATCGCGTACAGGATCATCCCTAAGTTGGTGGACGCCACGTCGAAGGTGCCGTTGCGCCTCCATCCGGCGAAGACCCCCATGATCATGCCCAGGATGGTGGCGAAGACGGTGCCGACTCCCACGAGCAGGACGGTGGGCCAGATGCGCTCGGCCACGACCTCGGTGACGGGGCGCTTCTCCGCGAACGACATGCCGAACTCGCCCCGGATCGTGTCGCGCCAGTAGAAGACGAACTGCTGCCACATGGGCTTGTCGAGGTTGAACGTCTTGCGCTGGCGCTCGATGACCGCAGGGTCGGTCTTCCCCTTGGGGAGGAGAAGCCGGGCCGGGTCGCCGGGGAGGATGCGGAAGAGCGCGAAGTTGAACGAGGCCACGAGGACGATCGTGAGCACTGCGTTCAGGAGTTTGCGGATGAAGTATCGTCGTTTGTTCACTGTCCTCACGGATCACCCGCACCGAACGCACGCACGAGCGGATCCTCGACCCCCTCTCTCACATCCGTGGTCGCCGGACCGCGGAGACACCCCTCCTCGGCCTCCCCGCATCCGCCGCGAAGCTTGGCCCGGCCGCGCGACGCGGGCGTCGCGCGGCGGCGCCCCGGCGGTGCGTGACCCAGCGTACACGAGCTCCCGCAAGGACGTCGGCCCGACACTGACGGGGACCGAGCCGTGCGGTGTTCATCGTAGACCCACACCGGACGCGCGGCAAGGCCCCCGGCCGCATGCGTCAGACGCCGGGGAGTCGTGCGTCGCGACCGGCGCGTCGCAGCGCCTGCACCAAGCGGTCGAGCGGCACCTCGTACGCGACGTTGCCGTCGCGTCCGACCGTGGTGACGGCGGCGGTGAGCGAGTTGTGGACGCTCTCCGCGGTCGCGTCGACCGCCCCCTCGAAGAGCTCCCCCATCTCGTCGTTGCTGACGGAGACGAGAGTGAGCGGCTCCGGAGACGTGCGCGGGATGCGCTGCGCGGTCGAGAAGGCGAGCATGATCTCGCCGCTGCCGTCGGACGCGTACGAGCCGGTCGCCGCGAGGCCCAGGGAGCAGCGCGCGGCCATACGCGCGCACTGCCGTGCGGTGAGAGGGGCGTCGGTCGCGAGGACGACGATGCACGACCCCTCCCGACCCTCCTTCGGCATGAGGTCGGTGATCTCGCGACCCACCGGCGCGCCGTCGACGCTGAGCCGGTGGCGCACGCCGAAGTTGGTCAACGCCAGGACGCCGACCGTGTAGCGGCGCCCGTGCGCGGTCACGACCCGTGAGGAGGTGCCGATACCGGCCTTGAAGTCGAAGCAGGACATGCCGGTGCCGGCCCCGACACAACCCTCGGCCACGGGCCCGCCCGCGGCGCCGTCCAGCGCCGCGTGTACGTGCTCCGCGCCGACGTGCATGCCGCGCAGGTCGTTGAGGAACCCGTCGTCGCACTCGCCGACCACCGGCATGACCGCGTCCTCGAGCCCCGCGCCGGGCTGGCGCCCCATGATCCAGCGCACCGCGGCGTCGTAGACCGCACCGGCGCTCTGGGAGTTGGTCAGCAGGATGGGCGTCTCGACGAGCCCCCACTCGCGCACGGCGCTGATGCCGATGAGCTCGCCCACCCCGTTGGCGACGTGAGCGCCGGCCACGACACGCCCGTGCCAGAGGTCGTCGGCGTGCGGGAAGATCGCGGTCACCCCCGTGCGGGCGGGCCCGCTGCCGGACGGCAGCTCGGACCCGCCCCACGAGACCGTGCAGTGGCCGACCCGCACACCGGGGACGTCGGTGACGGCGTTGAGCGCTCCGGTCGGCAGCCTGCCGACGGCGACCCCCAGGTCGCGCAGGCGACAACGGGCCGGCGCCGTCATCCGGCTACCTGGCCGGGCGTGGGGCCCAGCGCGCCCCACGCCGCCGGGTCGGCCGCCCCGGCATCAGTCCAGGATGCCGGCGCGATGGGCCTTCAGGTACGCGCCGCAGAAGTTGTCCTCGCCGCGCAACGCCTCGATCGACTTGATGGTCGCCATCATCGGCTTGCTGCGCACGTCGACGATCAGGCCGTCCAGCCCGATGCCCGCGCACATCGCCACGAACGTCCGGTTGAGCAGGCCCCTGTTCGGCAGACCGAAGCTCACGTTGCTGAGGCCGCCGGTGGTGCGAGAGGGGAGTCGCTCCTTGATGAGCTTGAGACTGTCCATGGTGACGCCCGGGGCAGTCGGGTCGGCGGAGACGGCCATGACGAGCGGGTCGATCCAGAGGTCCTCGGCCGGGAGGCCGGCACCGGTGCACAGGTCGAAGATCTGCTTGGCCACCGCGAAACGGTCCTCGGCGGTCGGCGGGATGCCCTCGTTGCTGAGGCAGAGGCCCACGACCGGGCACTTGTGCTTCTCGATGAGCGGGAGCACGGCGTCGATACGCGGCTGCTCACCGCTGATCGAGTTGATGAACGGGACCTTGCCGCCCTTGTCGATGATCGTCTGGACGCCGGCGTCGAGCGCCTTGGGATTGGCGGAGTCGACCATGAGCTGCATGTCGGTGACGCCCATGACGACCTCGATGAGCCAGAGGAGGTCGTCGACCTCGTTGCCGCCGGCGACGCCGCCGTTCACGTCGAGCAGGCCGGCGCCCGCCTCGACCTGCTCCAGCGCCAGGTTCTTGATGAACTCCGCGTCACGCGCCTGGATCGCCTCGGCGACCTGCTTGCGCGTCCCGTTGATCGACTCACCCATCAACAGCATTGGACAACCTCCACGACGAATACCCGGGACGGACGTGCAGAGTATATAGGTCGGCGGACCCGCGGCACACCGCCGCCCGGCTCGGCTGCGCCGGTCGGTCCGGACGCAGCGCGACCGGGAGGGCGGCGCCCCGCCGCGGGCGGCCGGGGCGCGCCTGTTTCAACGCTCGGGCAGCTCCTCGGCGGCGGCGGCGAGGATCGCGGAGATCTTCTCCTCGGCGCCGGAGGGCAGCGCCTTGGGCCGATGGCCGGCGAGGATGTCCTCCAGAATGCCGACCGCCCGGTCGTACTCGCTCACCGGCGCACTCACCCACGCCTCGTACGCACCGCGGGTGAAGATGCTCGGCTGCCAGTGCTCCCCGGCGCGGAGCATGGTCTTGGTCACCTTCGCCTTGAGGTAATGGCCGCCGGGGCCTATCTCGTCGATCAGGTCCGTCAGGAGATGCTCCTCGTCCAGGTCGACGCCCTGCATGAGCCTCCGGCACTCCCGCATCACCTCCGCGTCCAGGATGAGCTTGGGCAGGTAGAGCATCTGCGCCGAGTCCAGCATCCCCATGCCGGTCACGAGGTCGGCCCCGTTGAGGTGCGCCATGGCGGCCATCAGGCCGCCGTCCAGCCCTGACTGCATGCAGAGCTCTTTGGCGTCCGAGGTGAAGCCGGTGGTGAGCACCGGGAGACCGTAGTGCTTGCCCATCTCGGTCAGGCCGAGGTTGATCAGCACCGCCTCAGGCCCGGCCGTGGCGTACGTGGCCGAGCGCATGTCCATGATCGCCGAGTCGCCCACGTAGATGAGCGGGCACCCCGGCTCGATCAGCTGGAAGAGGACGAAGGCGCTGAGCACGTCGCAGTTGGTCTGCACGATGGTACCGGCCAGCGTCACCGGTGCGGTGGCACCGGAGAGCGCCAGGCTGAACACCGTCATGGGCACGCGCTCGCGGGCGAGCAGCATGGCCGCCTCCAGGCTGTCCTGCTCATGCTGGAGAGGCGCCACGGGGCAGTACACCACGGAGAAGATGGGGCGCTCCCGGTCCCAACGGCCGTCGTCGGAGGCGACGGCCAGCATCTCCATGACGAAGGGCACCTCGTCGGGATGCAGCACCTCGGCCTGCACGTGCTTGCCGGTGCTGCGCAGCATCGTCTCGACGCCCCGCAGGATCTCGAGCTTGGGCTGCTCGTCCGTGGGGTTGACGATGTACCAGGCGACCCCGACCTCGTCGAGGGCGTCGCCGACGCGCACCGCCTCCGCCAGGTCCGCGGCGGTGGAGAGGCGACGCTCGTGCGTCGTGTAGTCCAGGGTGTAGGCCCCGATACCGTCCAGCGTCGCGTAGGTCCGCGTGTGGTCGAGGAGCACGTCCCGGGCCGGGTCGCGTCCCGCCAGCAGGATGGTCTTGGGGGCGGCGGCGATGCCCTCCTCCACCAATCGCCGCGGGATGCGCGCGACCTGCGTCTCCTCGTCGACGGCGCAGCCGGCATCGCGGAGCACCCGCAGCGCCTCGCCGCTGGCGAAGCGCACCCCGGTACGCTCCATCACCTGCAGGCTGCGCTCGTGGATGACCTGTCTGCTCGCCTCATCCAGCAGGCTGACTCGTGGGATCATGACACTCCTTCGTTCTCGTTCGTCAGTGCGAGGGCCGTGGCATCGCCGCCGGGCGGCTCAGCGCAGGCCCGCCTGCCGGGCGAACTGCTCCGCCGAGTTGATCGGCACGTCCAGCACCTCCGAGATGCGGAACTTGGCCGCCATGGCCGCCGCCTCCCCCGGGAAGGTGGTGTCCTGGTCGTCGAACCGACCGAGGCCGAACTCGGCCCGGACCTCCCACATCACCGTCGGGTCGGCGAGGTCGCGCTCGCTCACCCCCAGGCGCCCGGCCACGTGCTTCTTGGCAGCGTCGAGACGCATCCCCCGGGCCATCTGCATGCGGGCCACCAGATCTCCGGCGGTCCGCATCCCGCCCATGCCCGAGGCGAGAGCGTGCGTGCAACCCATGCCGAGCGGGTCGCCGAGGCCGACCTACAAACCGTCGATCCGCAGGAGGTCGACCAGCGCCCGCGACGCGCGGCACACGGCGTCCACCGGCGCGCGCAGGGTCATGGGTACGCCGCAGACCCCCATCCCGACGTTGGGGTGCACCGCGATCTCGGCCTCCTCGCATGCACGGCGCAGCAGGGCCACCGTGCGCGCCGCGTTCCAGGCGCAGGTCTTGCCCGTGTTGATGTTGACCGCAGGGCCCCAGATGTGGGCGCCCGCTTGCGCGGCCGCCTTCACCTGGTCGTGCGGCCACATGCCGGCCAGGCGCGTGCCCCTGTACTCGAGCTGGCCGTGCATGCCCAGCGTGCACTCGCTCGCCATCCCGATCTCGATGCCCAGGTCGGGGAACTCGGCCCGCAGCGTCTCGGCGGCCGTGAGCGCCGCCAGGAGGTCCGCGTCGCCGGCGGCGCCGGAGGTGTCGAAGTCGAACCCGTCGGCGCCGGCGGCGGCCATTCCCTGGCAGACGAGCACGATGTCGCGCACGAGGTGCTCGACGGCCTCCTCCTGGGCGGCGCGCGCCTCGTCGATGCGGCCCAGCGGCATGAGCTCCGACCAGTTGGGGCAGGGGCCGTTCGGTCGCGTGTAGCGCCCGAGGTCCGGCATGGCCCCGTACTGCACCGGCGCCGTGAGCACGGCCTGGGCGGCCTTCATCGCCCCCTGCTCGTGGGGCAGCACGGTGCGGACCGCCTTGTAGCAGTAGTCCATGTGCCACAGCTCGACGAGGTCGGCGCCGAGCATCTGCTCGTACGACTGCAGGTCGTTGACGCGCGTGCCGATGCACTGGCTGCCGCAGCCGTCGTAGGAGAGCACCACCTCGCGCCCGATGTCGACGGCGGTGAACCGGGACGGCGAGGCGTAGATGTCCGTGAGGTGGTCGATCTCCGCCTCATCGAGGGGCGCCACCTTGGCCCGCCGGACCGCCGCCTCGTTGCCCGCCTCGACGTCCGCACGGATCTCGCTCCGGGTCAGCTCCGCGTAGGAGCCGTCGCCCAGGCGCGTCGGGATCCTCTCTTCCAACCTCTCCCCCTCTATTTGATCATTTGATAAACTCCGCGCCAGCATATCAAGACGCCGGGGGCAATCAAGCCGCGCGCCACCGCCCCATCGGTGTATGGTCGCAGCGGCCGCTCGGCATGGAGGTCGCTCTGGATCTGCCGTACAGCTTCCCGGGAGGCGACCCCCTCTCGGATCTCAGCCCTACCGCGCGCCGCATCCTGGAGGCCGCCCGCCGTGTGCTCGCCCGCGACGGGTTCTCCGGGGTCACGTTCGACGCCGTCGCCGCCGAGGCGAACGAGAACAAGGCGCTCATCGCCTACCACTTCGGGAACAAGGCGGGCCTGATCACCGCCCTCGTCGACTCCGTCGCGCACGACGCCAACAAGGCGCTGGCCAACGAGATCCTGCGCCTGCCGGGCGGCGCACGGCGCGTGCGACGCCTGATCGACTCGCACCGCATCATCTCCAGCGACGTGGCCGCATATCGTGTCTTCCTCGATCTCGTCCCGCACATACTGCGCGACGAGGATCTGCGACCACGCCTGGCGACGCTGTACCGCTGGTACCGCGACCTCGACGCCTGGGCCATGGCCCCCGGAGACCCGGCGGCGCCTCCTGAGCTGGACGACCTGTGCGCGCTGACCGTGGCCGTCACCGACGGACTCGCCCTGCAACACGCCGCCGACCCCGGGTTCGACCTTCGCGCCGCCTACCGGCTGTGGGAGCGCCTCGTCCGCACCTTCCTGGAGGCCGGAGCCGCTCACGCCGAGGGCGAGCCACCGCCCCGGCGCGACGGCGATGACGCCCACCGTTGACGCGCGCCCGGCGACGCCCGCAGAAGCTGTGTCGCTTGCGCTCCCAGCCGTCGGAAGGTAGCGTTCACTTTGACCGGATGTTCAAGTCCTGCAATCGAAACGGAGGCGGTCATCCTGAAGCGCAGCCTGCAGGCCGGCGACCGTCGCGGCGCCCTCAACCTCGACGTGTTCACGGCGAGCGAGGTCGCGGACATCCACCATGCGACCCTGGAGGTCCTGGAGCGCACCGGCATCTTCGTCGAGGACGACGAGGCCCTCGACATCTTCAGTGACGGCGGATGCCGCGTCGACCGGGAGACGCGCATCGTGCGCATCCCCGGCCACCTGGTGGAGGACGCCGTCGCCGGGGCACCGAGCCAGATCTTCCTCGCCGGCCGGGACCCCCGGTACGACGTGGTGCTCAGCCCGGGCCGCGTCGGCTTCTGCAACTTCGGCGAGGGCACGATGGTCAACGACGCCCGCACCGGCGAGCATCGCCCGTCCGTCAAGGCCGACATCGCCGACGCGGCGCGGGTGGCCGACGCCCTCGAGAGCGTCGACGTGTTCGAGATGGCCGTGGGGGCGGGCGACTGCCCGCCGGAGACCGCCACCATCCACAACTACGAAGCCGCGCTGCTCAACTGCACCAAGCCCGTGTCGACGGGACCACAGGACGGCGCCGCGGTCCGCGCCACCGTCGCCATGGCGGCGGCGGCGATGGGCGGCGAGGACGAGCTGCGGGCCCGTCCCATCCTGCTGTTCGGCACCTGTCCGGTGAGCCCGCTCAAGCTGGTGCGCGAGTTCTGCGAGATCGTCATCGCGGCGGCGCGCGCGGGCCTGCCCAACACGGTGCTCAGCATGGCGATGGCGGGCGGCTCGAGCCCCGTGACGCTCGCCGGTACGCTGGTCACCCACAACGCCGAGGTGCTCGCCGGCATCACCCTGGCGCAACTCACCGAGCCCGGCGCCCCGGTCCTGTACGGCTCATCCACGACGGCCATGGACCTGAGGCTCGCGGCCGCCTCGGTCGGCTCACCCGAGTGCGCCCTGATCAGCGCCGGCGTGGCCCAGCTCGCACGCCAGTACCGTCTGCCGAGCTACATCGCCGGCGCGTAGGGCGACAGCAAGCTGAGTGACGCCCAGACCGGTCACGAGAAGACCCTCACGGCCCTCACCGCAGCGTTGGCAGGGACCAACCTGATCTACGGCCTGGGGATGATCGAATCGGGCGTCACCTTCGACTTCGGCCAGCTCGTCATGGACGACGAGTTCGCCCGCATGGTCAAACAGGTGGTCGGCGGCATCGCCGTGAACGACGCCACCCTGATGGTGGACGAGATCGCCGCCGTCGGCTCGTTCGGCGACTTCCTCTCGCTCGACAGCACCTTGCGACACATGCGGGAACAGAGCCAGCCGGCCCTGATCGATCGCCGCGTGCGCGACGATTGGCAGGAGCGTGGGGCGAGCGACCTCGCCACCCGCTCCCTGGAACGGGCACGCACGATCCTCGAGACGCACCATCCCGAGCCCCTGCCCGAGGAGGTCAGGGCGCGCGTCCGCGCCATCGTCGCCAGGGCCGACGAGGCCGCGCGTGTCGGGTGAGCCTGGGGGGGCGGCCGCGACACACCGGTCGTGGCCGTCAATCGGGACCGCCGGCCACGGCGGCGGTCACTGCACGGACGTTCTGATCGAAGGAGGAGTGTGATGGCGACAGTCCCGGACACACGGGGGGGAGGCGAGCAGCTGGGCGAGGTCAGGCACGTCCGCATGTTCGAGATGCTGCTGTTCATCGTCTCGGGCATCCTGGTGCTCGACACGGTGGCGACCGGTGCGGCGATCGGCGTGGAGGGGCTCACCTGGTGGATCATCCTCGCCGTGCTGTTCTTCGTACCGTACGCGCTGCTGACGTCGGAGCTGGGCAGCGCCTGGCCTGATGAAGGCGGCATCTACGTGTGGGCCAAGGAGGCCTTCGGCCCCGCGTGGGGTTCGATGACCGCGTGGATGTACTGGATCAACCTCTCGTACTGGGCGCCGTCGGTCTTCGTGCTGTTCGTGGGCACGATGATCGTCGCCTGGGATCTGAACATCTCCACGTTCTGGGAGTGCGTGATCGTGATCGCGCTCATCTGGGTCACGATGTTCATCGTGCTGGCGCCGCTCAAGTACAGCAAGTGGGTCGCCAGCGCCAGCGCCGTGGCGAAGGTGGTCGTCGTGCTGGTCCTGGGCATCGCCGGCATCACCTACGCCGTGAAACACGGCAGCGCCAACTCCTTCGCGCTCTCGCAGTGGAAGCCGTCGTTCAGCGCCAACTGGGCCTTCATCCCCACCATCGTCTGGAGCCTCATGGGCTTCGAGGTCATGAACTCGGCCGGCGGAGCCATCCGGAACCCCCAGCGCGACGTCCCCAAGGCGATCGCCGGCGCCGCCATCCTCATCGTCGGCGCCTACATGCTCGGCATCGTCGGGATCCTCGGCTCCATCAAGCTCGAGGACGTGAGCATCGTGAGCGGCATCGCCGACGCCCTCAAGATCTCCTTCGGCGCCGTCTTCGGCGGCATGGGCTGGCTGTTCGACATCATCATCGTCGTGATCATGTTCACCTTCATCGGCAACATGGTCACCTGGACGATCGGCTGCAACCACACGCTGGCGGCGACGGGGCTCGACAAGACCGCGCCCAGCGTGTTCGGCCACTACCACAAACGCTGGGGCACCCCCGACTACGCGATCTACCTGACGGGAGCGGTGGCGACCGCGCTCACGATCCTCAACTACTGGCTGTTCGGCACCCGTGAGGACGTGTTCTGGACCATCTTCTCGCTCTCGGCCGTCGTGTTCCTGATCCCGTTCCTGGTGATGTTCCCGGCGCTCGTGGTGCTGCGTCGCAAGCACCCGGACCGGCCGCGTCCCTTCCGGGTCCCGGGCGGCGCGGTCGGGGCGTGGATCTGCACCGTCCTGTGCACCCTCATCATGGCCCTGGTCATCTTCATCTTCTTCTACCAGGTCCCCGAGGGCACTCCCAGGGGCATCTTCTACGGCATCTGCGGCGGCGGGACGCTCGTCTCCATGCTGATCGGATGGATCCTGTACCTGCGCGCGAAAGGCAGGGAGGCCGACGCGCAGGACTGATCCATGGCGCGTGCGTCTGCGCACGCCGCGCCTCGCTCTCTCCGCACAAGAAAGCGGCGGGCGGGCCGTGAGGCCCGCCCGCCGCCGACGCGAAAGAGACGTCTCTTCCGGTATCACATCATGCCTGGAGGCATCCCGCCGCCCGGCATGCCGCCGCCGGCGTTCTCCTCCGGCTTGTCGGCCACGATGCACTCGGTGGTCAGGATGTTCTTGGCGATCGAGGCCGCGTTCTGCAGCGCCGAACGGGTGACCATGGCGGGGTCGATGATGCCGACCTTGACCATGTCCTCGTACTCGCCCTTCTCGGCGTTGAGGCCCTCGCCCGGCTTGAGCGTCTTGACCTTGTTCACCACGACCGAGCCTTCCATGCCGGCGTTCTCGGCGATCTGGCGCAGCGGCTCCTCGAGCGCGCGGGCGATGATCTGCTTGCCGGAGCGGAAGTCGACGTCGTCCGACTTCTTGTCGACCTTGATCGAGGAGACGGCGTTGACGAGCACGACGCCGCCGCCCGGCACGATGCCCTCCTCGAGGGCGGCGCGCGTGGCGTTGAGGGCGTCCTCGACGCGGTGCTTGGTCTCCTTCATCTCGACCTCGGTCGCCGCGCCGACCTTGATGACGGCGACGCCGCCGGCCAGCTTGGCGAGACGCTCCTGGAGCTTCTCGCGGTCGAAGTCGGAGTCGGTGGTCTCGATCTCGCTCTTGATCTGCTTGATGCGGCCCTTGATGTTCTCGGTGTCGCCGGCGCCGTCGACGATGGTGGTGTTGTCCTTCGTCACGACGACCTTGCGGGCGCGGCCGAGCTGCGAGAGCTGCGTGTTGTCGAGCTTGAGGCCCATCTCCTCGGTGATGACCTCGCCGCCGGTGAGGATGGCGATGTCCTCGAGCATGCGCTTGCGGCGGTCGCCGAAGCCCGGAGCCTTGACGGCCACGCTGGTGAACGTGCCGCGCAGCTTGTTGACGACCAGGGTCGCGAGAGCCTCGCCCTCGACGTCCTCAGAGACGATGAGGAGCTGCTTGCCCTGCTGGATGACCTTCTCGAGGACCGGGAGGAGGTCCTGCACGGCGCCGATCTTCTGGTTGGCGATGAGGATGTAGGGCTCCTCGAGCACGGCCTCCATGCGGTCGGAGTCCGTCACCATGTACGGGCTGAGATAGCCCTTGTCGAACTGCATGCCCTCGGTGAACTCGAGATCGAGGCCGAAGGTGTTGCTCTCCTCGACGTTGACGACGCCGTCCTTGCCGACCTTCTCGATGGCGTCGGCGATGACGTCGCCGACGGCGCGGTCGCGGGCGGAGATGGTGGCCACGCGGGCGATCTCCTCCTTGCCGGAGATCTCCTTGCTCTGCTTCTGGATGGCGACCACGGCCTCGTCGACGGCCTGCTCGATGCCGCGCTTGATGGCCATCGGGTTGGCCCCGGCGGTCACCATGCGCAGGCCCTCACGCACGATCGCCTGCGCGAGCAGGGTGGCGGTGGTGGTGCCGTCGCCGGCGATGTCGTTGGTCTTGGTCGCGACTTCCTTGACCAGCTGCACGCCCTGGTTCTCGAACGCGTCCTCGACCTCGATCTCACGGGCGATGGTGACGCCGTCGTTGGTGATCGTCGGCGCGCCGTACTTCTTGTCGAGCACCACGTACCGGCCCTTGGGGCCGAGGGTGATCTTCACGGCGTCGGCGAGCGCGTTCACGCCGCGCTCGAGCGAGCGCCTGGCTTCGTCGTCGTACCTGAGTTCCTTAGCCAAAGTCGTCAGCCTCCCTTCTTACTTCTCGACTACGGCCAGGATCTCGCTGGCGCGCAGGATCAGGAGCTCGTCGCCATCGACGGTCTTGTACTCGGTGCCCGCGTACTTGCCGTAGATGACCTTGTCGCCCTTCTTGACGTCCATCGGGACGCGCTTCTTGCCGTCCTCGTCCCACTTGCCGTCGCCGACGGCGACGACCTCTCCGAGCATCGGCTTCTCCTTGGCCGTGTCGGGGAGCACGATGCCGCTGGCGGTCCTCTCCTCCTCCTGGACCGCCTTGATGATGACGCGGTCCTCAAGCGGCTTGAGCTTCATGCAGCAACCCTCCTTGTGGTGTACATGGTGGCCTCGTTCGAGTCTGACGTTGGCACTCATGGGATGAGAGTGCCAAGTTCGCACAGCCGCGTATGGTATGACCCTCGCGACGCGATGTCAAACCTGCTCAGTGAGGTGTGCACAGACGGAGCACCACCGGGATGAAATGCTCTTTTGCAGGTCTTTCGCGGCATGTGACCGGTGGACGTCCGTCCGTCAGTCTGTGGATGCGAGTGCCGCTTCCCGTTGTCGCGTCACGGAGGCGGAGCTA
>ENA-UOXR01001308-UOXR01001308.1-bioreactor-metagenome-genome-assembly--contig:-NODE-1308-length-26635-cov-8.057901_pt1 | contig 26635 bp, 23 predicted proteins | sample MGYA00238164_ERZ764825 | MGnify/ENA primary metagenome ERZ764825 (study PRJEB28920, sample SAMN05720171) | bioreactor metagenome | isolation source: Anaerobic biogas reactor | place: USA:Washington...
TCCACGAAGGGATCGGTGCGCGTTCCTATGCGGGGCATAACGGACGTGCTGGACGTAGTCACGACAGGCTCACCTCCCGGTCGACAAGCCGGACCTACGCGGCCGGCGTCTTGCCCTTCCACCCCTCCCGGCAGCGTCGACTGGAGGTTCTGCGGCGGGCTGGAGCCCATATTATGGCCGCAAGCGACCTCCTGGCCAAGAACGCCTGCCCAATCGCCGCGCCACCGTGCCTCGGTCCTACCGAAGACCCTTCCAGCTAGTGTCGCGCCCGCGAACCGACATCAGAGCCACCCCAGTGTCACTCTGAGGCTCGACGAGCCGAGGAATCTACCGGGCGCTGAGGGCAGATTCCTCTCCTCGTTCACGGCTTCGCCGATTACTCGCTCGGAACGGCAAGGGACGGTCCGGCGGTGCATGGCGGGTCCGGTGTTCTGTCGGGCTCTCCCATGCCTGTGGACCTGCTTGGCCCGGCCTTGGTCGGCTGAGTGTAGTCGCCAGGAGGCCAACGGCCCGTCTCACCGGCTTACCATGGCGATGGCCTGGGTGGGGCACATCTCGACGCAGAGCCCACAGCCGTCGCAGCGGTCGTTGATGACGTAGGTCCCGGTTGCCGGTACGGCCGCGTCGTATATGCAGACGCGCCGGCAGATGCCGCACTCGTTGCAGAGCGCCGGGTCAATGCGGGCGCGCAGCACGTGCTCGCGGAAGACGTCCTCCATGCCCACGATGCGATCGCACACGGCCCCGCGGAACTCGGCCAGGGAAGCGTACTCCTTCTCCTCCATCCAGCGGCGCAGCCCTTCGTTCATGCGGGTGATCTCCCCGTACCCACCCATCACCACCGCCGTCACCGTCTGGGTCACGGTGGCGCCCGCCAGAATAGCCTTGACGACATCCTGCCAGCCGGCCAGGCCGCCGCTCATGGATAGGGGCACGGTCACAGCAGGGTAGATGGCGGCCAGCCAGCGCAGGGTGTACAGCAACGACCAGGGACCGCCGTGCCCGGCGTAGCCCCCGTGCATGACCGGCCGCTCCGTCTCGATGTCAATGTCCAGCCCGGTGAAGCGGTTGAAGGTGACGATGGCGTCCGCCCCCGCCCGCTCCAGAGCCACCGCCACACCGGGCGGGTTGTTGAGCTGAGGCGTCATCTTGGGGATGACCGGAATGCGCCGCGCCTCTTTGACCAGGCGCGTCATCTCGATCATCTCCCGGGTGACGTCGTGGCCCTCCATGAGATGGGGGCCGTGGGGGCAGGAGAGGTTGAGCTCAACCGCATCAGCGCCGGCCTGCTCCATTAGCGCCGAGTAGTCGAGCCACTGCTCCGGCGTCAGGCAGTTGATGCTAGGAATGATGGGGATGCTCAGCGCCTCCTTGGCTGCTCGCACCTCTTCGGCGTAGCGGTCCGGCCCCCACTCGCTGGCCTGCTCGTAGGAGTAGAGGGCGAAGCTACGGTCTCGACCGCGGCCCTGGCGCAGCACTCGGAACCGGGGCGTCGGGGCGACGCGGCACACCTCTTTGGTGAAGAGACTCTTCATGACGATGGCGCCGGCACCGGCGTCCTCCGCCCGCCGCATGCCTTCCACCGTGCCGGTGATGCCCGCCGAGCCGGCGATCACCGGCGTTCGTAGGCGGAGTCCCGCGAAGTCCACCGCCAGGTAGGCGGCCTGCTCGGATCCGGTAGGTACCCGCATGCTCTCTCCCCTCCTGCTCTGCGAACGCCTCCGCCGGCGCGATCGTCTCCGATGGCCCCGTTTGGTCCAGTCAGAGCGTCTACTGTAGCATCGATGGGTTAGGAGGACGACCTCCCCCACCTCGGGAAGCATGCCCAGGACGGCCTGGCTCCGCGGGAGTGAAGACCCCATGGCCTGGATCTACCTAGTAGTTGCCGGCATCCTCGAAGTCGTTTGGGCCCACTCGATGAAGCAGTCCCAGGGCTTCAGCCGGCTGATTCCGTCGGTCGTCACCCTGGTCGCGATGCTGGGCAGCTTCGGACTCCTCTCCGTCGCCATGAAGTCCATTCCACTCGGCACCGCCTACACCATCTGGACGGGCATAGGCGCGGTGGGAGCCTTCGCCGTGGGGATCATCGTCCTCTCCGAACCGGCCACCGCCGCCAGGATTCTCGCGCTGGTGCTCATCGCCGTCGGGCTCGTGCTACTGAAGGTATCCAGCCCCCAGGCTTAGGTACCGCGGCACGGAGTCTTCTGCCGTTGCCCGCATGTGCAGGCTACCCTCGGTGAGATGGCGAGCGGGGCAGACGGGTCTCGGTCCAGATAGCGTCCGTCCGCACCCATTGCGCACGCCAATGTAGGCGTCCGGGCCTCCCGGAGTCACCCCTGGGCCCGCCGAGCGATTGGGTAAGGCGCCTGGACGGCAATGAGGCAACCGCGATGGCACCCGGCGGAAAGGAGCCGCGTGCAGGGTCCCGCCACGTTAGTTCAGGGGAGCGCGCCCGGCGAGGAAGGTGCTCAACACCTGGGTGAGGTGATCCTCGCAGTAGATGCCGCCGCTCTGTTCGTCGACAAGAGCGTGGCGGAGGAAGTCACCCGGGCTGGTAATGGGGCGCATGGCGCAGATGGCCTCGTCGTCGTGCCGGTGGGGTTCCAGCCCCAGGGCCAAGCCGATACCATGCAGGCTGAGCCGCTTGAGCACCAGGCGCTGGCTCACCGGACCCTCAAACCCGCGCACCCAGTCGCTGGAGATGACGGCGGCGATGCCCGGCCGAGCCGCCAAGGGCAGCGCCTCCGGCGAGCCGTCACGCCGCAGAGGGCGCCGGATCAGCGAGAAGTCGAAGTGGTGAGCATCCTGCTGCCAGGGCTCACCCTCGACCAAGTTGAGGAATCGGTCCACGTCCACCGCGTCCGATCCGGGGATCATGGACGTTTCCACGTACCAGTCGAAGCTGGAGTAGGGGGACCCCTCCGGCAGTGCCGGAATGACCCAGTTGCCGAAGGGACGCAAGCCCACGATGGGCGAGATAAGCCCCCAGGGCCAGCGGGTGTAGTAGAGTGAGGTGATCAGCCCAACGATGGCCGCCAGACTCTGCACTGCGTCGTCGTCCACCACTTCCGACGACCAGGATACCGAAATGCTCTTCAAAAAGGACCGCCCACTGCGAGATTCTCGCCAACAGTCATTGGCAGAGGATACACTGGGGCAAATCCGGTGGTCAAGCAACCCCGCTGCCCGGCCATCCTCCCCTATCAAGCGTCACGCACGAGGCTAAGCATATGCCGTCTGTAGCCATAGTCACCTTGGGGTGCCCCAAGAACCAAGTGGACAGCGAGTCCCTTGCCGCGGATTTGTCCCGGCGCGGGTACCGCCTCACCGGCGACACCCAGCGGGCCGATGTCATCATCGTGAACACCTGTGGCTTCATAGCCCCCGCGCGCGAGGAGTCCCTCGGCGAACTCCGCGAGTTGGCGGCCGCCAAGCGCCCGCGCCAGCTGCTGGTGGCCGCCGGTTGCCTGGCCGAGCTCAACCCCGGGCTGATCCAAGACAGCGTTCCCGGAGTGGACGGCCTCCTGAGCACCCGGCGCTGGCACGAGGCGGGCGCCTTCCTCGACCAAATACGCCGGCGCCACGATCATCCGGTCTGGATCGGCAACAGCGATGCCCCGTTCCCCAACGTGCGCCGGACCCCGGTGGGCGTGTCCGCTTATGTCAAGATATCCGAGGGCTGCTCCGGGCCGTGTGCCTTCTGCACCATCCCTCGCATCAAGGGGCCGCTACGCAGCCGCCCCCTCCAGGACGTCGTCGCCGAGGTGACCGACCTGGTGGACCGGGGCTACCTGGAGGTCATCCTCGTCGCCCAGGATACGACCGCCTATGGGCGGGACCGCGGCGAGAGGGAAGGAACCGTCGGGTTGGTGGAAGCCATACTGGCGGCAGCACCTAGGTTGCGCTGGCTGCGCCTGATGTACACGTACCCGCAACACATCTCCGAGCGCCTCATCGAGCTCATGGCGAGCGACGAGCGCGTCTGCCGCTACGTCGACCTGCCTCTGCAACACGCCCATCCCGAGGTGCTGCGGCGAATGCGCCGCCCCACCGACGTCGACGCGGTAAAGCGCCTGCTCGAGCGCCTCCGCTCCGCCATGCCCGATGTCGCCATCCGCACCGCCTTCATCGTCGGCTACCCGGGCGAGAGCGAGGCCCAGTTCGAGGCTCTGCTGCAGTTCGTGCGCGAGATGCGCCTCGACCACGTGGGCGCCTTCACCTACTCCCCCGAGCCGGGCACCCCCGCCTACGCCCTTACCCCGGCCGTCCCGGAGGCGGTCAAGGAGGAGCGTCGCGGCCTACTGATGGAGGCGCAGCAGGCGATCTCGCTGGCGATTCACCAGTCGTTGGTGGGACGGGAGATGGAGGTGCTGGTGGAAGGCCTCGGCGACGGCGTCACCGTGGGGCGCACTTACCGCGACGCCCCCGAGGTGGACGGGCTGGCCCTTCTTCGGGGCGAGCACCCGGTGGGCCGCATCCTGCGGGCGAGAGTCGTGGAGGGACTTGAGTACGATCTGATGATGGAGGCGGTGGAGCCTAACCTAACCCCCTGACCCCCTTCCCTACTCAAGGAAGGGCGAACCAGAGAGTCCCCAAACTTCCCGCTCCCCTTCCTTCTCAGGGAAGGGGCCGGGGGTTAGGTGCTCTGGGAAGGGACTCCGCAGTCAGGGGAGTGCAGGCGTGTCTCGTTGCGCCCTACAGGCCGTGGCCGACGGGGTAGAGCCCCGGCAGGTCCACCGGTAGGCGACCGGTCGGCGCCACCTCTCCGCAGAGGACACGAGCAGCTCCGCGCAGCGAAGGGGCCGTCTCCCCGTAGGCGGCCACGAACACACCCACCTCCGGAAAAGCTGTCAAGTCGTACGGGGCCCCCACCGCTAGGACCGCCAACGGCCGGTCCGCCAGCGAGCGCACCAGTTCCACCTGCGCCGGGTGCCGCCAGGCGTCCTTCGTGGCCAGCAGGACGGCTCCGGCGGCCTGAGCCGCCCCGACCGCCGCGGCGATCTCCTCTGCCGTGGGGTCGGCTCCCACTGTCAAGCCAGTCGCCTGCGGCCGGTAGGCCTGCACCTGACCCACCAGTGCCTGGGCGGACTGGGGCGCGATGACCAGCAGCGCCCCCTCAGTCGTCAAGGGCAGCAACCCCGCGTCGTCGCGCACAACGGTGATGGCATCTTCCGCGACCGTGTCCGCCACGGCTAGGTGTTCCGTGGTGCCCACCCTGGTTGCAGAATCGTCTACCACCGCCGGAGCCCAGTCCAGCAATCCATAGTCGGCCTTGAGCTGCAGAATGCGACGGACGGAGTCGTCGAGGCGGTCATCGCCGAACACGCCTTGCCGGTAGGCCTCCAACATCTCGGCGTAGGCGTCCTTCTGCTCCGCCGGCATATGGCCGGAATCGGCCCCAAAGGCGAGGACATCGGCTCCCGCAAGGAAGGCGGCCAGCGCCGCCTCGCCGATGCTGTAGCGCTCCATCAGGGCGCCCATACCCAGGGAGTCGGTCATGATGACCCCGTCGAAGCCCAGTTCCTCGCGCAGCAGACCCTGCAGCACCGGCGCCGACAGCGTCGCGGGCAAGCCCTCCGTCGCGTCCACGGCGGAAACCTCCACGTGCGCCGTCATGATCGCCCCCACGCCTTCGGCGATGGCGGCGCGGAAGGGGTACAGCTCCACCGCATCCAGGCGCGCTCGGTCGTGGGCGACCACCGGCAGCCCGAAGTGGGAGTCCACCTCGGTGTCGCCATGCCCGGGGAAATGCTTGGCGGTGGCGATTACGCCCTCATCCCGGTAGGCTCGGATCACCTCGGCCCCCAGATCGGCCACCGCCTCCGGCGAGGAGCCGAAGGAGCGCACTCCGATGACCGGGTTGGCCGGGTTGCTGTTCACGTCCAAAACAGGGGCGAGATTGCAGTTCACCCCCACCGCCCGCATCTCCGCCGCCGTCACCCGGCCCATCTGGTAGGCCCGGTCCGGCGAGCCTGTCGCCCCGATCGCCATGTTCCCCGGCGACACCGTGAAGCCATCGCGCAAGCGGACCACCGTGCCGCCCTCCTGATCGGCGGCCACCAACAACGGTATGCCGCCAGACGCCAGCGCCGCTTCCTGCGCCGCGTTGGTGAGGGCAGCCAGCTGGGCCGGGTCCACGACGTTGCCGGCGGCGCTAAAGAGCACCAGACCGCCCACGTGGTAGGCCTCGATCATCTCCCGGAGGGCATCGGAGAGATGCGGTCCCTCGAAGAAGGTGAGGAAGAGCTGGCCGATCTTCTGCTCCGGCGAGAGACGGCCCAACAGCTCATCCACCCGCGCCTCGGCGGGGGCAGGCAGCACAGGGGCGGTCGCGGTCGGAGGGGCTGGTGGCGGCGCGGTGGCGGTTGGGGAGGCGGAAGGCTCCGCTACGGGCGGTGTGGTGCCGGTCGGTGTGGCGGCACGAGAGAGCCCGGCCGTCTCCAGAGGCAAGCCGGGTGCGGAAGGCGTAGCTGGCGGGCGAGGAGAGCCGCATCCCGCGACGCCGGCCGCGGCCAGGCACAACAAGAGCCGGCGCCGCTGCGAGAACGATCCCACTCGTGAGTATCTCACTCTCGCAGAGACGCCGGCGCGAACCAGCGATTCTGTCTCAGACTACAGGACGCGGTACTCACCGTCAATGACCTCAGCACCGTCCCCGGGCCCCCCAGGGGACTTGCCGGTCACGCGGGCCCAGTGTTCAGCCACTACCGACCGCGGAGCCCAGGACTCGAAGAGCTTCAGGGCCAGCACGACGATCAGCACGTCGTCGACCTGACCCAGAACCGGAATGAGGTCGTAGAGGAAGTCCATGGGCCAGAGGAAATAGGCGAGGGCAAGCCCGGGCACAGCCAGCTTGAGCAGGAGGGGCACCCGACGATCGCGCAGCAGGCGCCACCACAGCCGCAGGTGCTGCAGCAACTCGCGCAGTACGACCGGACTAGCGGAGGTCGTTTTCAGAGTCACACCCTCGAGGCCGAACCATAACAGCATATTAGCGCACGTCGGCGTGGGCTGCAAGCGCCAAAGCGGTGTTTCGGCCCGACGCCTCCGGCCCCCGATGCCGTTGACAGCCCCGCCGGCGGCGTGCTACGTTCTCTCGAGATGCGAATGGTGTGCCGGAACTCCTGCCGACAGGGGCGGCAAGGGAGGCACGCCTGGTGGTCCCAATGGAGGATGCCTTGGCAGTCATGTGGCTTATTCGCCTGCTTGGCATGCTAGGCTTTGGTGTGCTGGGCTGGCACCTGGGAATCCTGCTGGCCGGCAGCTTCGATGCCGCTCCCCGAGACGTCGCGGCCCTTTCCCTACTCCTATCCGGCTTCGGCCTGATCGTCAGCCCCTGGCTCACCATTCACCCCTATCGCTACCTGCGCGACAACCTTCGCTCCATGCCCGCCGAGGACCTCGCCGCCGCCACGGTAGGCCTGGTGACCGGTCTGGTGGTGGCGGCTCTCTTGTCCATACCCATGTCACTGCTTCCCTCACCCCTGCGGGAGGGCGCCGCCCTAGTCTTCACCATCGCCCTCTGCTACAGCGGTGTCGCCATCATGCTGATGCGCCGCCGGGAACTGGGCTGCATCCTCGGCATCGCCCGGCATCGGGGCGGCCTCGAGAGCGGCGAACCCGCCGCCGGCGCCGAGTCCCGCGAACAGTGTGTCCTGCTCGACACCAGCGCCATCATCGACGGCCGCATCGCCGACATCACCCGCACCGGCTTCATCCTCGGCCACATCGTCGTACCCCGCTTCGTCCTCAACGAACTGCAGCACATCGCCGACTCGTCCGAACCCCTGCGGCGGAATCGTGGTCGCCGCGGGCTGGACATGCTCAGCCGGCTGCAGAAGGAATCGGTTACGCCGGTGCGCATCGTCGACTACGAGGCCAACGGGCAAGAGAACGTGGACGAGCAGTTGGTGAGCCTGGCGAAAGCGAACCGCTGGCCGGTGATCACCAACGACATCAATCTGAACCGGGTGGCCCAGCTTCAGGGGGTAACCGTTCTCAACATCAACGAACTGGCTAACGCCGTCAAGACGGTCCTCATCCCTGGCGAGACGGTGCGGGTGCGCGTCATCCAGGAGGGCAAGGAAGCCGGCCAAGGCGTCGGCTACCTAGACGACGGGACCATGGTGGTCATCGAGAACGGCCGCCGTCACCTCGACCACGAGCTGGACACCGTTGTCACTAAGGTGCTGCAGACGGCCGCCGGCCGAATGATCTTCGCCCAGATACCCTGACCGCAGCCCCGGGCCCGGAGCCGGCGCCGTACCGCCCCACCGCCGCGCGCCTTTTCGCCTCGTTGTGAACACGTCCCTCTCTGTGATATTCTGTAGTGCTACTAACGGCACCTAACCGCCGCTTCGGCGGGCGCAAAGAGGGGACAACCATGGCACTGCACGTCTTCAACAGCCTGGGGCGCAAGCGGGAGGAGTTCCAGCCTCTACACGAGGGTTTCGTGGGTATGTACGTCTGCGGACCGACCGTGTATGACCACGCCCACATCGGCCACGCCAAGTCCTATGTCTCCTTCGACGTCATCGTCCGCTACCTGCGCTATCTTGGCTACCAGGTGCGTTACGTTCAGAACATCACCGATGTCGGCCACCTCACCGACGACGCCGACGAGGGTGAGGACAAGATCGTGCGCCGGGCCAGCACCCAGCGCCTCGAGCCCATGGAGTTGGTGGAGACCTACACCCGCAGCTACTTCGAGGACATGGACGCCCTCGGCAATGTCCGGCCGGATATCTCGCCCCGCGCCAGTGGCCACATACCGGAGCAGATCGAACTCATCAAGGAGTTGATCGACAAGGGGTTCGCCTACGAGGTCAACGGGTCGGTGTACTTCTCCGTGGAGAAGTTCCCCGAGTACGGCATGCTCTCCGGCCGCCGCATCGAGGAACTGGTCGAGGGTGCTCGTGTCGAGGTCAACCCGGAGAAGCGCAACCCGGCCGACTTCGCCCTCTGGAAGCGCGCCGAACCTGCCCACATCCTACGCTGGAACAGCCCCTGGGGCTGGGGATTCCCGGGCTGGCACCTGGAGTGCTCGGCCATGGGCAGCAAGTACCTGGGCCAGCCGTTCGACATCCACGGCGGCGGCCTCGAGAATCAGTTCCCGCACCACGAGTCCGAGATCGCCCAGAGCCAGGCAGCCCACGGAGAGCCTCTTGCCCGCTACTGGCTGCACAACAACATGGTCACCGTGGGCGGGCAGAAGATGGGCAAATCCCTCGGGAACGCCATCTTCCTCAAGGACCTCTTCCGCCGCTATGACCCGCTGGTGGTGCGCTACTTCATTCTCAATAGCCACTACCGCTCGCCGCTGGACTTCACCGACGAGGCCCTCTCCGCCGCCGAGCGCGGGCTTGCTCGGCTCCACAACAGCGTGCGCGCCCTGCGTCGCGCCCTAGGGAGAGGCAGCGATGGTCCCGTCTCGCCGGAGGTGCAGCGAACAGTGGACGAGGCTCGCGCCGCCTTCTCCAGCGCCATGGACGACGACTTCAACACCGCCGCCGCCCTCGCCGCATTGTTCGACCTGGCCCGCGCCGCCAACACCTTCCTCAGCGCCGGCGGCTTCACCGGAGCCGACGTCGAGGCGCTGGAGCGTGCCTTCCGCGAGCTGGGCGGGGCGGTCCTGGGCATCGTGCCCGACGAGCTCCCCGACGAAGCCGTCGCCGGGCTCGAGGAAGACCTCATCCACCTGCTGATCGAACTCCGGCGGGAGTTCCGCGCCAACCGGCAGTGGCAGGAAGCGGACGCCATCCGCGACCGGCTGGCCGCTCTGGGCGTACAGCTAGAGGACAAGCCCGAGGGCACCACCTACCGGTTGGAAGCGGCGCTTTGACCGAGCTTCTCTACGGGCGCCAGTGCGTGCGCGAAGCCCTCATCGCCGGGCGCAGGCGCTTCCATGCCCTTCTCCTGGCCGAGGGCACCCGGCCCGCGCCAATCGTGAGTGAGATCGTGCGCCTGGCGCAGAACGCCGCCGTCCCCATCAGCCGCATAGACCGGTCGTTACTCGACCGCCAGACCGCGCAGCACCAGGGGATCGGGCTCGAAGTGGGGGATTACCCCTACGTGGAGTTCACCGACGCTCTCCAGTGGCTCGAAAGGCGACCGCAGCCCCTGGTGCTCGCCCTTGACCTCGTACAGGACCCACAGAACGTCGGAGCCCTTCTGCGCTCGGCCGAAGCAGCCGGCGCGGACCTGGTGCTCCTCCAGGACCGCCGTCAGGTCGCCATCACCCCGGTCGTCAGCCACGCCTCCGCCGGCGGGGCCGAGCACCTGCGGGTGGCGACGGTCGTCAATCTGCGGCGCGCCCTGCAGCAGCTGCAACAGTCCGCCTACTTCGTCTACGGGCTGGAGCGCGATCCGGCTGCTCGGCCGTACACCGAGGTCGACCTCACCGGTAAGGTAGTGCTGGTGGTGGGCAGCGAGGGCGAGGGGCTCCGTCGCCTGACGAGAGAGACCTGTGACGCTCTGCTGTCCCTGCCCATGCGGGGCCACGTCGGCTCCCTGAACGCCTCCGTGGCCGGCTCCGTAGTGCTATTCGAGACGGTCCGCCAGCGTCACCTAGCGCCGAATGACAGCGCCTGACGCGGGCGCAAGCGGCGCTCCCTTGCGGAACCAGTAATCGACACCCATAATAGCCGCTAGAGGACGCCGCTCTCGAAGCACACGGCCGTCAGTTTGTCTGGGGGAGAGCCGCTAGCAGATAATGGTCTGGCTCGTCATTGCGTCCATCGGGCCTTGACAGTCCGCGGCTCAGGCGCAATACTACGACATTCGGTCGCGAGATGTGACCACACTCGGTCCCCCTTCCGCACGTGGACGTGGGGCCTCAGTCGGAGCCCGGGCCCACCTTCCGGCCGGCCCGGACGGCTAAGCACCGGCAGCGGCGACCCGTTGCGGTGAAGGCCTGTCGCCCATCACCACCGGCGGCGAGGCAGGGCTGCTTCCGAACCTTACGAGAGGTAGAAGAGATGGCGACGGCACAGAAGGAGAGGGACCTTCTCATTGAGGTCAGGGACCTCAAGACGTACTTCTTCCTTGATGAGGGGACAGTACGGGCGATCGACGGGGTCGACTTCGACATTAAGCGAGGCCAAACGCTCGGCGTAGTGGGGGAGAGCGGTTGCGGCAAGAGCGTGACCGGGCAGTCGATCCTCCGCATCGTGCCCAGCCCCGGCCGCATCGTGGAGGGTAGCATCCTCTTCCATCGCTACTCCGGCGGCAACGGCTCCAGCGAGGCCAAGACGGTGATTGACCTCACCAAGCTCGATGCCATGGGCGACGAGATCCGCTCCATCCGCGGGGCCGAGATCGCCCTCATCTTCCAGGAGCCCATGACCTCCTTCTCACCGGTGCACACCATCGGCAACCAGATCATGGAAGCCATCCTCCTGCACCAGGAAGTAACCGAGGAAGAGGCGCGTGAGATCGCCGTCGACATGCTCCGTCACTGCGGCCTGCCGCGCGCCGAGGACGTCATCAACCGCTATCCCTGGGAACTCTCCGGCGGAATGCGTCAGCGCTCCATGATCGCTATGGCGCTCTCCTGCCAGCCAAGCCTGCTCATCGCCGACGAGCCCACCACCGCCCTCGACGTGACCACCGAAGCCCAAATCCTCACCCTGATGCGCGACCTCCAGGCCGAGATGGGGATGGCGATCATGTACATCACCCACAACCTGGGCGTGATCGCCGAAATGGCCGAGGAAGTGATCGTGATGTACCTGGGCAAGGTCGTCGAGAGAGCCAGCATCGACGATGTGTTCCACGATCCTAAGCACCCCTACACCCGCGCCTTGCTCCGCTCCATCCCCAAGATCGGCCAGAAGAGCACCGCAAAGCTCGAGACCATCAAGGGCATGGTTCCGGATCCGTACAACATCCCGTCCGGATGTACCTTCCACACCCGGTGTCCGAGCTACATGCCGGGAGTGTGCAACGTCCAGGAACCGAAGATGGTGGACGTGGGTAACGGTCACCTAGTCAGTTGCCTGCTGTACGACCAGGGCGAGTGAGGGAGAGAGAGCGACAAATGGCAGCAGCAAACAGCAACGGAAACGGCACCAAGCCCATCCTGGAAGTCCGTAACCTGAAGAAGCACTTCCCCATCGTGCGTGGCTTCATGCGCCGCGTCGTCGGCTACGTGAAGGCCGTGGACGGGGTCACCTTCTCCGTCCCCGAGGGGAAGACGCTCGGCCTGGTGGGAGAGAGCGGTTGTGGCAAGACCACCACCGGACGCTCCATCCTCCGGGCGATCGAACCGACCAGCGGCGAGGTCATCTTCCGTGACCAGGACCTCGGCCCCATCGACGTCGTCAAGGCGGACAAGGAAACCGTCCGCCACATGCGGCGTAACATGCAGATGATCTTCCAGGACCCGTACTCCTCCCTGAACCCCCGCATGACCCTCCTGGACATCGTCGGCGAGCCGCTCGTAGTCAACAAGGTGGCCAGGGGCTCGGCCCTGGAAGACCGCGTCGCCGAACTGCTGCGCCGCGTGGGTCTCCGTCCGGAGTACATGCGCCGGTACCCGCACGCGTTCTCCGGCGGTCAGCGCCAGAGAATCGGCATCGCTCGCGCCCTCGCGCTCAACCCGCAGCTCATTGTCTGCGACGAGCCCGTCTCCGCTCTGGACGTGTCCATCCAGGCCCAGACGCTCAACCTGCTGGAGGACCTGCAGGAAGAGATGCACCTCTCCTACCTCTTCGTGGCACACGACCTGAGCGTGGTCGAACACGTTAGCGACGCCGTCGCCGTGATGTACGTGGGCAAGCTGGTGGAGACGGCTGAGACGGAAGAGCTCTACATGAACCCGCTGATGCCCTACACCGAGGCGCTGCTTTCCGCCGTGCCTCGGCCGGATCCGCGGATGGAGAAGAACCGGATCATCCTGGAGGGCGAAGTGGCCGACCCGGCCAATCCGCCCAGCGGCTGCTACTTCCATCCTCGTTGCCGCTACGCCCAGGCGCTCTGCTCTCAGGAAGAGCCCGCCCTCCGCGAGGTCAGGAAGGACCACTTCGTGGCCTGCCACTTCGCCGAGGAGTTGTCGCTCCGAGGAGTGGTCGAGCTCACCAAGTAGCGGTCAGAAAGGCAGTTGAATGGTAGCAACTATGGCAAGGAATATCGGCAAGTTCTTCCTTATCTACGGCGCCTGGATCGTCTCGGCGGCGTTGGCTCTGCTGGACTTCGTGCTCGTGCGGCAGGCCATCATGACCTTGGTGGTCCGGTTCGTGGGCAAGTGGGGGCGCGCCGCCGCCGTCAACTTCTCCATGGTCATCATAGGCCTGGCTTGGTTGATTGCGATCATCTTCCTGGAGGCGTACTACCGGGAAGGTTATTCCGCCGGGCTGCTGCCGCGGCGGTTCGGAAAGGTGACCCTCTACATGCTGGGCATAGCGGCCGTGGCGGCCCTGATCATCCAGTTCGTCGTCTAGGCACTGTCGTTCAGCACACGCAACAGGGGCCTCGCAATGTGCGAGGCCCCTGTTGCGTGTACCCCTGAGGACCCCCTACCAACGCATGGGCAGCGTGGCTTGCATCGGCGGCCGCCGCCCGGCCAGAAGCACGAACGGGGCGCACGCCTCGGCCCGTACCCCCAGCCTCTCCAACTGGCCCAGGTCCCGCAGCCGCGCCTGCCGCCGAGCCTCGATCACCCTCCTGGCGCCCGCCGGCCCTATTCCCGGTATGCGCAGCAGAGTGCGCCGGTCGGCGTCGTTCACCTCCACGGGGAACGCCTCGGGGTGCCGCAGCGCCCAGGCCAGCTTGGGGTCGGCCCGTCCGTCCAGACCGCCGCTATCATCAAACGCCATCTCCTCGGCGCTGAAGCCGTACTGGCGCAGGAGGGCATCGGCCTGGTAGAGGCGATGCTCCCGCGACAGGGACATGGGCGGCACCTCCTCCAAGGGAGAGCCGGCCACGGGCCGGAAGCCGCTGTAGTAGGCGCGGCGGAGACCGTGGCGGCGGTACAACATGCCGGCGCAGGACAGCAACTCGCGGTCGCTTTCCCCCGCCGAACCGGCGACGAACTGCGTGGTGGGCCCGGCCGTCGCATACCCGACGCGCCGAGACTGAAGCCTGCCGATGCGCCCCACCAGGTCCAGCAGATTCCCGAACTGCTTGTCGGGAGCGATCATGGCCAGGCGCTCCGGGTTGGGCGCCTCCAGGTTCACCGACACCCGGTCGGCAATGAGGCCGGCGCGCTCGACCTGGTCGGCCGTTGCGCCCGGCATGATCTTGAGGTGGACGTACCCCTGGAAGCCGTACCGGCTGCGCACGATCTCCACCGTGTCCAGCAGGCGATCCTGGGTGCGGACAGCGTCGCCACAGAGGCCGGAGCTGAGGAAAAGGCCCTCCACCAGGCCGCTACGACGCATCAAATCGAAGGACCGCGCGAGCTCGTCGGGGGAGAGGCTGCACCGGCGCACCGAGGCGCTCGCCCGAGTAGCGCAGTAGGCGCAGTCGTTCTGGCAGGCGTTGCTGAGGAGTACCTTGAGCAGGGGGACATTGCGGGGGCGAGCCTTCGCCAGGAAGACCTCACCGGCGAAATCGCGTGTAGCCGGGCTCGCCGGCTCAAAGCGGCTGGACTCGGCGCAGGCCGCTCCTACCAACAGTTCGACCTTCTCGTGCGTGTCCAGCGAGCGGATCATGACCACAGTATACGAACATATGTTCGGTCCGTCAAGAGAGAACTCACCGCTGAGGACACAGAGAACGCTGAGAAGATGGCAGTCGGTGTATAGTGATCAGTGGACAGTGGCTAGTGGATGACTCCTCCGCACTGACCACTGGCCACTGGCCACTACACACCATCCACTCCGCCTAGTACCCGCCGTACTGCTCCACCGCCCGGACCATGGCGCGCAGGTTCTCGTCGGGAGTATCGCGACCGCACTGGTCGCCGGTGGAGAGGATGAAGCCGCCGCCCACCGCTGCCGCCTCGATGGCGTCCCGCGATGCCTGCATCACATCCTCGACTGATCCCCGAAGCATCACCTCGGTGGTGTGCAGGTTGCCCATCAGGGCGATGCGGCCGCCGTGGTCGCGCTTGAGACCCGCCAGGTCGCAGTCCCCCATGGGCGCGATCTCCAGCGGGTTGATGCAGTCCAGGTCCGTCTCCTCGGCGCACCAGCGCACCAGGTCGCGCTCCTTGCCGCAGGAGTGCAGCATGGTCGGAACGCCGGCCCGCTTGGCCATGGCGGTAAGCTTCCTGATGGTGGGCAGCGAGATCTCGCGAGCGATGGTAGGCGACTGCAGGGTGATGGTGCCCGAGCCGCCCAGCAGAATGAAGTCGGGCTTCTCCTGCAGGGCCATCTCCATCTGCACTTCGCACTGACGGTCATGCAGTTGCCGGAGCGCCTCCACCAAGTCGTGCTTGTCGTAGTACCAGTAGGCCAAGTCGGAGAGGCCGCCCTTGAACAGCCCGTACCAGGACTGGAAGCCGGGGTAGCCGATGCCGACGCCGAAGGCGCCCAGATCGCCCAACTCTGCTCGCTGCCGGGCCAGTAGGGACGGGTTGTAGCCCACCGGCGGCGCCATCCACTTCTCGAGCAGGTCCCACCGCTCCTCGAGGTCCTCGATGGGCTTGTCGGTCACCGTGGGGGGATCGCCCCGGTAGTAGGTGGTGGCTGAGTGCCAGGGCAGGCGATCCGTCAGGCCGCGGGTCGTCACTACCCAGCGGTCCTCAGTCTTGCGCATGTCCTCGATGGCCTGATAGCGCTCGCCCGGATACTGGTACTGCATGTCGCCGTAGGTGAACCAGCCGTCGATGCCGAAGTACCGGACCGCCTCGATGTAGGCTTGCCATAGGGGCGGCTGCCGGAAGTAGTACACCTCCCAGAAGGGCTCGCCGGTTAAGCGGCAGGGCACCATGTTGGAGATGTCCGGCGTGGCCGGAACCCGGTCCGGCTTGCCGCCCGTCATGGCTACAAGCATGCGTTCACGCGGAGTCATGGACCACCACCTACCTCTCTCGCATCCACTGGCGGGCGGGCCCTACCAGTAGGTCGGCTTCTCCGGCTGGCCGGACTGGGCGGACAGGTTGGCTGCCTCGATCACGCCGATGACGCGGGCCGCCGATTGCGGAGTTACCGGTACTGGGTCTCCCAGGATGAGGTGGTCGGCCAGGCGCCGGTACAGCACTTCCACCTCGCTCCACTCCGACCAGGAGTACGGCCCCTTGCCCTTGGGCCGGTAGGGACGCAGTTCCTCGGAAACACCGTGGTCGCCCGTGTGGTAGACGAGGAGGCTTCCACTCAAGTCCCGATGCGGCGGCCGCACCTCGATGGCTCCCTCGCTGCCCAGCACGCGCATGTAGGCCTTGCGCGACGCCGATAGCGAGCCGAACTCGATGTCAAGCAACTGCCCGCCCTGGAAGCGCGCCACAAGCTTGGCGGCGTCGGCCACGTCTACGTCGTGCCAGCGCCGCTTCTGGGTCCACGCCGATACGGCTGTGACGTCGTCGGGGAAGAGGTTCAGGCCCCAGTCGACTCCGTGAGCGCCCCAGTCGTGCATGAGGCCGCCGGAAACGGCCGTGACGGAGCGCCACCAGTGAGTGGGGTGGCCATAGCCGGCGAGGAAGAGCTCGTAGAGGTAGGGCTGGCCGATCTCGCCCGAGTCCACCGCCTGCCGAAGCGTCAGGTAGTCGCGGTCCCAGCGGCGGTTCTGGAACACGGTGAGGGTGAGGTGCTTGGCCTCGGCCTTGTCGATGAGGCCGGCCGCCTCAGCGCCGGTGATGGTGAAGGGCTTCTCGGTCATGACGTGCTTCCCTGCATCCAGCAGCAGGTGCGCCACCGGCGCGTGCACGTTGTGGGGCACGATCACCAAGGCCAGGTCGATGTCGGGGTCGGCGGCAAACTCGTTGGTGTCGGTGTAGGTGCGGATGCCGGGCCAGTCTCGGGCGGCCAGTTCCATCTGCTTGGGGTTGAGGTCGCAGGCCGCGACCAGTTCGAGCCCAGGGGTGGCGCCCGCCAGGGTGCCGTGGTAGTGGCTCATGCCGAAGGCGCTCCCGTAGCCAACCAGCCCCAGGCGCACATCCGGCCGGGGTTGCTGTCCCAGGGCCCACCGCGTCCCGTGGCAGGTCAGGTCCAGGAAGTGGCGGTTGGTCATGGCGGAGGCGTCGTGACCGAGGCCCAGGTAGAACACCCTACCCTTCCCCACGCTCCTGACCCAGGAGATGGGCACGGCCTGGCTCAGGTAGGTGGCCTCCAGGAGCGTGTGGAAGTCGCCCCGCGGCGCCACCGTGTAGAGCTCGTCCTCGGTGACGAAGGACTCCGGCGCCCGACGGGTGATCTGGTGCTCCCCGTCCACGGTACGCACGGTGAAGGGCATGCGCGGCGGGTGGCCGGTGAAGTCGGCCCCGACCAGGTCGTGGTAGATGGTGTTATCGCCGAAGGCGGCCATGCCCCCGTGCAGGATCACCAGCGCGCCGCCCCCTTCCACCCAGGCCGTCAGCGACTGCGCCTGGTCGTCGGTCATCTCGCCTCGGTCGGCATAGATAACCAGGAGTTCGTAACGGGAGAGGCTGGTGAAGGCGTCCATCTCGGTGCCGCGCTCGAGAGTGGCGATGCCGCGGCGGGCGAGCTCGGTGGAGACGACCTGGTAGGCGGCGTCGGCGGGATGGAAACCGCCGAAGCTCCGCGCGAACATGAGACCCTTGTGCATGGCGTTACTCCGTGTCGTGGTCGGAGGAATGTAGCGGGGATGGTGGTGGGAGTCAATGGAAACGAGATGTCCATCCGCCAACAGTCCTCGCCGGTCGAGAAGCGTCTCCGTGTCCCCACCATGGCATCCGTCGTACCAGCTCGGATCGCCCGAGCGGTGCCGGCGTTGGCCCAGTCACCACGATGTGTAGCAGCCACGCTCGCCAAATGGGCATTGGTGATACGGTCTACTGAAACAAAAAGTTACGGTATCCCTCATCTCGCTTGACGCCGTAGCATCGGCAGCCCATTATGCTGGCAATGACCGACTGATCCAGTAGTCGTGGCCATTCAGAACGGAGCGCAGTTCCCTATAGGTCGAAAGCTCCAGGCCGAGATCGGATCCCGGCGAAGCCCAGGGCAGGCAGACAGAGCAGGTTGATCCGACTTTTGCAGCCGGCGTGGGGTCCGGCAGTTGCGGAGGTAGGGATTCGAAGAGGGAGCCGGCAGTGTCTAGCACGCACAGAGTGGTCTTTCCGTAGTTCGCCGGAGGTAGAAACGGCATCAGCATTGAGGAGGGCACCACGCTACGAGACCATGCCTTGCGCCTGGGCGTACCGCTACTCAGCGCGCCCTAGCTGCGATCTGGGGCTGTGGGTCCGCGCCTAGGCTATCGAGCAAGACACATCGCCGTCGGCAGAGGTTAGGCGAGGAAGTCATGCGATCACCTCTCGGTAGACGAAGGATAACTAGAGTTCTTGGTCTGTCGCTATGTTCACATATAGCCTCGAGCTGCTCCGGTACCCGCTTGCCGCTCCCCTCGGTTCCCACCAGGAGGCACACAACGCATCCCACCTCGACCAACCCAACCAGCACGGCAAGCCCCAAGCCAACCGAGACGGGGCAGTCTGATGAACACCCACGTGCCTGACGGTAGTCTACGACAACTACCCTCACGATCCACGGCTGCGGACGGCCTGGGGCCTCTCGTGTCATCTGCAGCACGACGGTCGGAGGGTTCTGTTCGACACCGGTGGTGACTACGAGACGCTCTCAGGAAACATGGACGTCCTGGGCATCATGCCGGAGGAGCTAGAGGTGATTTGCATCTCGCACGACCACGGGGATCACACTGGCGGGCTCCAGGGCCTGCTGGCCGACACCGTATCGCCTGTGGTCTACGCCCCAGGCCCCTGTGCCGCGCGTCTGAAGCACATCGTCGAGGCAGCGGGGGCCAGGGTGGTCGGAGTGCGGGAGCCGGTCGAGATTCTCCCGGGCGTCCGGACTACCGGAGCGCTCGGCGAGTCGGTCGTTGAGGAAGCCCTGGTCGTCGACGCACCTGTCGGTCTGCTGGTCATCACCGGATGCGCGCACCCGGGCATCGTGCGGATAGTGGAGCGTGCCCGCACTCTGTTCGAAGGTAGGTCAAGCATCCATCTGGTGATGGGCGGATTCCACTTGGGTTCCACCACCGAGACAGACATCAAGGACATCGTCTCGGCGTTCCGTCGTCTGGGAGTGGAGAAGGTGGCGCCCACCCACTGCTCCGGGGACATGGCGAGAGAGCTATTCTCGGCCGAGTACGGCCCGAACTGCTTGCTGGCGGGAGTGGGCTGGCAAATGACCATCTAGCGTCTACGGACGAGCGTCGGCGGCCGAGCAACGAGCCGCCTGGGAACGGAATCCGGCAGGACAGAACCTGCCAACTAGGTCAGGACTGACAGTTGCCGCCTTGGCATGGGGGCAGGTCACAAGCAGGAGCGCCAGATGGACACTATATCGGCTCAGGTTAGCGTCTATCCCTTGAGACAAGTCGAAATCAGGGGACCGATAGATGAGGCATTGGCCACACTCCATCGATATGACGTGCAAGTCCGGTCGGGCGAAATGAGTACCCAGATCTGGGGCGAGGAGAACAACGTCTTCGCGGCACTGCAGAGCGCCTTCCGGAGAGTAGCCGAGGGAAGCGACGTGGTGATGGTCGTCATCGTCTCCAACGCTTGCCCCAAGCCATGGGACCCGTGCGGCAGTGTCTCCTAACCCTTTCGCCGACCACAGAGCCGCCGCACTATATGAGTCCTGGTACACCTCTCCGGAGGGACGGAGAGTCGATTCACTGGAGAAGAAGGCACTCCTTTGGACGCTGGGTGAACTGGGACCGGTAACCAGTGTGCTTGAGGTGGGCTGCGGCACCGGTCACTTCACCCGCTGGCTGGGAAAGAAGGGAATGGCCAACGTCGGCCTAGACACCTCAATGCCCATGCTCGAACAGGCGAAGTTGCTGGGCACAGACGCTCTTGTGCAAGGCGATGCCTTGGCCTTGCCCTTCGCCAACGGGGCGTTCGACGTAGTGGCGCTCATCACCACACTGGAGTTCCTCGCCGAGCCACAGAAGGCTCTGGTCGAAGGGCTGCGAGTAGCCCGGCTGGGACTGCTCCTGGGAGTCATGAACCGCTGGAGTTGGCTGGGAATATCGCGCCGGCTGACCAGTCTTGTCAGACCAAACGTCTACGATACGGCTCATTTCTACAGCGTGCCGGAGCTGGAGCGACTGCTGGAGCCCCTGTCCGAAGACGTTTCGACGATAGCATGGAGGTGCACCTTGTTCCCGCGCTGGTGGCCGAGCGAATGCTCGCACCTGCCCTGGGGTGGGTTTGTCGCCATGGTCCTTGGCAAGGCCGGAACCGGCTAGCCTCCCTCAGAAGGGGCCCAAGGATCTGTCCGGCATACAGAAGGAGAGAGACCAAGTAGGACGGAGACCGTTCAGGGGATACTCCCGCGAGTGGTCTCGAGCGACCGGCGTACTCCGGCGCAGACCACGGTGCAGCCGAACGCTTATGGGAAGGCGTGGCGGTGAGTGTCCTAGACCCATGACAGCCTGCCTTCCGGAGATCCGCAGATGGTGCCACGATCCGGCCCTAACGCACACCGACGGGCATGAGGAACAGCCGAATCGAGAGGGGACGATGGCCGCAATATTCGGGGTAGTCACGGGTGCTAGAGGGTTTATGGCCCGCCAGAAGAGCAACTACCGGGTGGCGGTGGGCCGCCAGGCAATGAGTAGCTTTCTGACGAACCTGACTGCGCAATACAGCTCGATCTATGTGACCGGGCTTGGGGCTAGCGCGGTGCAGTTGGGCGGAATCAGTAGTATCGCTTCCGGCTTCGGAGCACTGCTTTCCCTACCGGTGGGATGGCTAGTCGATCGCTACAGCCTGCGAAAGATCTACACCATGGGAGTCTTCCTAACGGCGTTCGGCGCCCTGCTCTACGGGATCGCTCCCACCTGGCACTTCATAATACTGGCTAGCCTCGCGATGGTTCCGGCCTCGCAGTTCCTCGGAGCAGGCTGCAGTGTCGTCTGTCGAGACTCCGTCGCCAACAAGGATCGCCTCACGGCCCAGAACACCTGTGTGACGCTGGCCAGTCTCAGCGGCCTGTTCGCCCCCATGATCGCGGCGGCTCTGGTCGCTCAGGCCGGTGGGCTCACCACCGAGGGCATCAGGCCTCTCTACTGGATTCAGGCGATGGGATACCTCATGGTCTTCCATCTTGTCTTCAAGAAGCTGAAAGAGCCCGACCACATGCGGGACTCGCGGCCAGCGGCCACAACTGAATTCGTAGCTGACTTCCGGCTCCTGCTGGACACCAGAAGCCCGCTCAAGAAGTGGGTAGTTGTCGCCCTACTCACGTCCATGCCAATGGCGATCACCGCTCCTTTCATCCAGCTCTACGCCTATGAATTCAAGGGCGCCGACGCGGTCACTCTAGCCGCCATGACCACCGCCATGGTGCTCACGCGCCTCGTCTTCGGCATCCCCCTGGGCAGGTTAGCGGATCGCTTCGGGCGCAAGCGGTTGATTTTCGCGCTCACCCCGCTGTGGTATGCCTCGTTCATCATACTCGTCATGGCGCGCAACCCCGGCATGCTCATAGCTGCCGGTGCTCTGCAGACGTTCTACAACATCGCTTCCGGTGCGGCCGGCGCCATGGGTATGGAGCTTGTTCCGCCAGACATGGCGGGCCGTTGGCACGGGGTGCTGGGAATGCTGGGCGGGCTAGTCGTCGTTCCGGCGCCGCTGATCGGGGGCCTGATCTACCGCCACTGGAATCCGATCTGGGTCTTCCTCCTGCCCCTTCTTGTCGACCTGATCATCCGGTTGCCGCTACTGGCAACCGTCCCGGAAACGTTGGATAGACTGCCTGACGGCAGCCGGGAGGACTAGCCCGGCGACAGTGGGACAACCGGCTGACCGTCCACCAGGGGCGGCTCTCGCAGAGGGTCAGTCGGTGAGCATTCGAGTTCTGTGTTTCTGCTGCTCAGAGTCGCCAAGCGCTGGCGTCGCCCAGTGCAAAGCAAGCGCCCGCGTGGATGAGACGACCTCCGAAGCGGCTGATACCATAGCTGCGTGCAACCACGCTGAGGTTGATGGCTCTGCTCGCACCTTCCGGAGCGATCCTGCTATCATCCCACCATTCAGCGAGGCTTTCGAAATGCGGCTTGTTGACGAGATTCGCGCGGAAGTCAGGAGAGTAAGTCGATGGAACTGACCTGTGCCACCTGTCGAGTTCAGGCATGTAGAGCCGAACCAGGGGAGAAGCTCTATCCCAGCTTCTGTCCCATGGCCCACAGTGTCGAGACCCTGGCCGAGGCCAGGCAGGCCTACGAGGACCCACCCACCCGGGAGTTCGCCCTGGCGGCGGCTCGTACGGAGGCCGATCGCTATCCCCTGGTGCCTCGCGTGGAAGAGGTCATGAACTTCGCTCGGCGGCTCGGAGTGAACCGGCTCGGGATTGCCTCCTGCGTGGGCCTGCTCAGGGAGGCGCAGCTGCTGCAGGACATTCTCGAGGCCAACGGCTTCGATGTCTGCTCGGTCTGCTGCAAGGTGGGGTCGATCCCCAAGGAGGATGTCGGGCTGTCAGACGAGGAGAAGATCCGCCCGGGGCAGTTCGAGGCTCTCTGCAACCCGATCGGGCAGGCCACGCTGTTGAACCGGGCCGGCACCGGCCTCAACATCGTGGTAGGCCTATGTGTGGGACATGACAGCCTGTTCTTCCGCCATTCGGAGGCGCCGGTCACGGTCCTCGTGGCCAAGGACCGGGTGACCGGGCACAACCCGGCGGCCGCGCTCTACACCAGCCACTCGTACTACAGCCGGCTCAAAGGCTAGGAGGCACGATGCGCAAGACGATGGGCATCATCGGGGGGATGAGCCCAGAAAGCACTCTCGTCTACTACGAGCACATCCATCGCACCTATCGCGAATCTCGCCATGACGTCAACTACCCGACGGTGTTGATCTATAGCGTCCCCTTCGAGGACTGCCGGCGATGGACGGTGGAGCAGGCCTGGGACGAAGCGGGGGAGGCTCTTGGCGCTGCTGCTGAGGCCCTGCACTCTGCCGGCGCCGATTTCGCCCTCATCGCCACCAACACCATGCATATCGCCTTCGACATCGCCCAAAGACGGTCACCCGTACCGCTTATGCACATAGTGGACGTGACCGCGGAGGCCATAGTGGCCCAGGGCGTCAAGAAGATAGGCCTGCTGGGCACGCGCACCACCATGCAGCATCCGATGTATCCGCAGCGACTGTCGGCCTATGGCTTGCACACGTTGGTGCCCACCGAGGAACAGCAGGAGTTCGTCAACCGCACGATCTACAACGAACTCACCCAGGGTGAGGTACTGCCCGCCTCTCGAGCCAGCTTCCTTGAGATCATCCACGATCTGGAGCGCCGAGGCGCTCAGGGCGTGATCCTGGGCTGCACCGAGATACCGCTTCTCATCCGGCAACAGGACTTGGCGCTGCCCGTGTTCGACACGGCCCGCCTCCATGCTGGGGCGGCACTGGCCATGGCCCTCGGGGAAGACACCGAGACGCCCGGCGCGAACCAGGGGGGCTGATCGCTGTCCCGGCTCCGTCCGGCGGTGCCAAAATGCGCCGGCACCCGGGCAATCGCTCACCCCTCGGTCCATGGTGATGCCGCCACTCCGCGTCGAAGCGACACGGCATGCATGGCAACGCTCCCGTGTGTGAGTGGGAGAGGTTGTGACGGTGATGGGTCGGGGAGTCAGTAGAAAGAGAGCAGCAGTATCGAAGCGCGCCGTGACCGAAGTCCAGAGGAGACACTCTGACTTGGGCTCACCTTCTGACGAATGCGGGAGTAGTCTGAGCTCTCGCGAGACCCCTATATTCCAGCCAGGACGGTTCCCCAAAGTGTTTGGATGTCGCCTTGACGCACAGCAGGATAGACGGTACAAGGCAACGTAAGAATCGGCTCTGACACCAATCGCTCTAGCGATTATAGGTATCGGGGGCAATGCAGTGGCCAGTGACTCGAGAAGTCGCCGACAGCGGTGCGGTGTAACCGCCCGGGAATGGCTGAGCCAGAACCCTCTTATTCTGGACACTGAGACCACCGGACTCGGGCCGACCGACGAGATTGTGCAGATAGCCGTTGTCGACGCGGATGGCACAGTCCTTCTGAACACTCTGGTGCGGCCAACTCAACCCATTTCGGCCGAAGCCACTAGCATCCATGGCATCACCGATTCTGACGTTGAGTTAGCACCTTCCGGAGGCGAGATCTGTCTTGAGCTGGCACGTCTCCTCCGCCAGCGGCTCGTATGTATCTACAACGCCGACTTTGACGCCCGAATACTCGCGCAGACTTTCCGAGCCTGGGGAGTACCGCTGCCCAAGTTCCAGACAGAGTGCGTGATGACGCTCTACGCTGAATTCGAGGGCGAGTGGAGCGCCTATCACGGTAGCTACCGTTGGCATAAGCTAACCAGCGCGGCCTCGCGGGCTAACTTGGGTCATTTCGGCGCGCACGACGCCCTAGGAGACGCAGAGACCACACGCCGGCTGCTCGCCCATATGGCCACGTTCGCAGAATCCGAAACCCAGCCATCCAGGCGAGAGCCTGCTCTTCGCCCTGTAGATGTTTCGCGCAAGGCCAATGTTCGCACTCCGCCAGTCGGCAGCGAGGCTGCACTGGTTGCGACCGGCCGAGGGCTCCGGGGGCCGGCGCCACATGGCCGGCGGCTTGTCGCCTTCGTGCTAGACCTGGTATCCATCGTGGTTGCGGACTGGTGGCTGTGGTTGGCGACCGGTGTCGACCTGGCGCAGTATGGGAGTAAGGTGCTGCTCCTCCTCTACCTCCCAGTTGTCTGGTCACTGACCGGCACGTCGGTCGGAAAGTACCTGGTCTCGCTGCAGGTGACCAAGCTCGACGGGCATCGACCCGGGTTTCCTAGGTCGTGCCTGCGTGCGTTCGTCATGCTCGCCCTGTCGTTTCTCTGGATTGCCTGGTGGCCATCAGTCTCCCGTGACGACCGGCGCGGGGTACACGATCTGGCGGCTGGCACCTGGGTTTGGCTCAGTCCGCCCGGTAGGCACCGGACGGCAGTCGCGATCTCCCTGTCCCTCGCAGTCGTCGGCCTTCTGTTCGTTTCCGCTCTTCCTCTGGGCAGGGAATCTGGCCTGGTGCATTCTCTACTAGGCGGTACTGCTGGAGGGACTTCCGTCGAACTCACCCCGGTTCCTCCTGTAGATCGGGGGAAGGCTGCTGCTTCGCCCCGCCAACCAGTCAGCGAGGCGCCTCCCACCACAGCACCGGTTCCGAGGACAGATCAGACCCGTCCTTCGGCTCTCCATTCACGTGCCTATGTGGTTCAGGCAGGCGACACGTTGGGCGGCATCGCCAAGAGCTTAGGCGTGCCCCTGGATGTCATATTGCAGGCGAATAGCATAGCCGACCCCAATCGCATCTACGTCGGGCAGGAACTGGTCATCCCGAGTCAGTCCTCCCCGGCGGGCACGGCAGCCGATGACGTGCAGCGGGCTCCGGAGCAGCCGCAGACATCAGCACCTGCCGGAACCGCGCCGCTGGCTGCATCACCCGATCTCGGTGGGGGAGGTGTCATCGCCTTCACGTGCATGGAGCAGTCCCGACTCTTTCCGGTTCGGTACTCCTCGTCGCTGTGCACGGTCCTGCCTAACGGAACCAACCTTGTGCACCTGACTCCCGGAGTGAGAGTTGACTCGTTCTCCTGGTCGCCGGACGGCAAGCAACTGGCCTACTCGAGTGATGGGGACATCTACATCATAGGCTCGAGGGGTGGACTCAGCCACAATCTGACGGCATCGCCAGATATCTTCGAGAACGCCGTAGAGTGGTGGCCGGGTGGCGAGATCGCCTTCGCTAGGAGCCCGGTAGGGCCCAGTAACAGCCGCGGGCGGCCTGAGAGACACACGATTGATCCCGCTACCCGACGGGTCACGTGGTTCTCCAGTGAGACCCTTGTCGATCCGGCATACCAGGCGAGATCTCCGAATGGTGAGTACGTCGTGCGCTGCGACTGCGGCAGCGGCGGCGAAGTGTGCGTCGCCAGGGCTGACGGCTCCGGCAATTCCATGGTGATCGCTTACTCCGACTCCTGGTCCTGCATCGCCCGCTGGTCACCACACTAGATCCGCCGCTTCCTGAACGCCTCCTGCTCTGCCCGCATCAGCTTCACCATCGCCGACAGCAGCCTCTCCGCATGCTCCTTCGTGAAATCCTCGCCCATGGCAATCTTGGGGCGGCGGCCGGCAACCCAACCGGGCAGAGTCGCCACCTCGCGCTCGAACTCGGCCACCTCTTTGGGGAAGGCGTCCAGGTAGGCCGTCGCTGACGTCCCCGCCAGTCCCCAGGCCACATTGATCGCGGCGGGCTCGTCGCCCTTGGGCGGCGTCAGCGTCACCAGGCTGAGTATGTGCATCTCTCGCGAGACCACGCCACCCTCGTGCATGCCCGTCACCCACTGGAGCGAGACGCGTCCCTTGCCGCTGCTGCGCACCTCGCCGCCGGCCTGGCGCCAGCCCGCCATCAGCGCGAGGTAGATTGAGCGAACGTGCGGGTCGCAAGCCTCAAGGAGTGCCTGGCGATGCGTCTTCCTGGGGGCGGGGACGGCCACCGGGGCGGCGCCCGCGGCCGCTGCCAGC
>ENA-UOXR01001337-UOXR01001337.1-bioreactor-metagenome-genome-assembly--contig:-NODE-1337-length-26269-cov-11.484855_pt1 | contig 26269 bp, 26 predicted proteins | sample MGYA00238164_ERZ764825 | MGnify/ENA primary metagenome ERZ764825 (study PRJEB28920, sample SAMN05720171) | bioreactor metagenome | isolation source: Anaerobic biogas reactor | place: USA:Washington...
GTGCTGGACACCGAGGTCTACTCCAACACCGGCGGCCAGGCCTCCAAGGCCACCCCCACCGGCTCCGTGGCCAAGTTCGCCTCCGCGGGCAAGCGCACCAAGAAGAAGGACCTGGGCATGATGGCCATGTCCTACGGCTATGTCTATGTGGCCCACGTGGCCATGGGCGCCAACTACAACCAGGTGCTCAAGGCCTTTAACGAGGCGGAGGCCTATGACGGCCCCTCCCTGATCATCGCCTACAGCCCCTGCATCAACCAGGGCATCAACATGTCCTTCTCCCAGGCGGAGATCCGCAAGGCAGTGGCCACCGGCTACTGGAACCTCTACCGCTACAACCCCATGCTGGCCGAAGAGGGCAAGAACCCCATGCAGCTGGACAGCAAGGATCCCACTGAGAGCTATCAGGACTTCCTAAAGGGCGAGGTGCGCTACACCTCCCTGCTGAAGGCCTTCCCGGACGCGGCGGAGGAGCTCTTCCAGCGCGCCGAGGTGGAGGCTGCCGAGCGGCTTAACAACTACAAGCGCCTGGCCGCGGGGGACGGCGCCCAGTAAGCGCCGCCAGGCAAACGCCGGAACAACAGGGCCAGGGGCTTTCCAGACAAAGCCCCTGGCCTTTTTTATTTCACCCTCAGGAGGTGTCCATGAACCCCTTGATCACACAAAGGCTGATCCTTCGCCCCTATCTGAAAAAGGACCTGGCGGATTTCCATGAGATTTTTTCAGATGAAGCGGTGATGCGCCACTGCGAGCCGCCCTACATCTGGTCGGACTGCCGGAAATGGCTGAATTACTTTATCACCCACCCCATCGCCCGGGCGGTGGTGGAAAAGAACAGCGGCAAGGTCATCGGCCACGCCCTGTTTAAGCAGCTGCCCGGGGAGGAGGCGGGCATTTGGGAAATCGGCTGGATTTTCAACCAGGCCTTCTGGCAAAAGGGCTATGCCTTTGAAGCGGCCCAGGCGCTGATGGCTCATGGCTTTTCAAGCCTTCAGCTCCACAAAATCTGCGCCCAGACCATTGACCCCGTCAAGTCCGTCTCCCTGATGAAAAAGCTGGGCATGGAGCGGGAAGGCGTTTTACGCCAACACACCAAGGCCCCGGATGGCAGCTGGGCGGATGTGCACTGCTACGCGGCTCTCAGGCCATAGCGCCTTGATAGAACGGGTTCTTTGAATTCTTGTTTTACTTGTGTCAAAATCCGGAAACCGCAGGCGATGCCAGGGCTAAATAAGGGGTTGATCAGACGCCCGCCGCCTGCCCTATATCAGCCTTCCCGCCCGTCTTCCTGCCCGTGGATGAGATCCTCCCGCAGCTGCCACAGCCTGTCCGACAGGTCCACCTTGTAGGGCTGGGGGTTCACCAGGCGCAGGTGCTGCTCCCAGATGGTGGCCTCCTCCTGCTCCCGGTAGCGTTTGATCTCTAAAAGGCTGGGGTTCTTCCCCGCCGCCTGACCGGCCCTGATCAGGGGTGTTAGGAGCTTTCTGGCGCTGTAGTTTTCCAGCCGCATCTTTTTCCAGGTGTCCTGGGGATGAAAGATGGTGAGAGGTTGGGTGAAGTCAATCACCTCGTCCTTAAGGGCGATCAGATCCGCAATCGCCATGTTGTCCTGATCATACAGCCGGTACACCTCATGATCCCCCGGCAGGGTGATCTTCTCCGGGTTGTCTGACATTTTCATCTTGGGCACAAGCTTGCCGTCTTCCTCCAGGGCGCTCATCTTGTATACGCCCCCCAGGGCGAAGCGGCCGGCGCTGGTGATCAGCTTGGTGCCCACACCCCACAGGTCGATCCGGGCGCCCTGCTGTTTCAGGTCCCGGATGAGGAACTCATCCAGGTCGTTTGAGGCCACGATGATGGTGTCCGGGAAGCCCGCGGCGTCCAGCATCCTCCGGGCTTCCTTGCTGAGATAGGCCAGGTCCCCCGAGTCCAGGCGGATGCCAAGGGGCCTCATCCCCTGGGCCTTCAGCTCCTCAAACACCTTGATGGCGTTGGGCACGCCTGAGCGCAGGGTGTCATAGGTGTCCACCAGCAAAAGGCAGCTGTTGGGGAAATCCTGGGCATAGGCCCGGAAGGCCGCAAGCTCGCTTTCAAAGCTCATCACCCAGCTGTGGGCGTGGGTGCCGCTGACGGGGATGCCAAAATGCTGCCCCGCCATCACGTTGCTGGTGGAATAGCAGCCGCCGATCACCGCGGCCCGGGCGCCCAGCACCCCCGCGTCCGGCCCCTGGGCCCGGCGCAGGCCAAACTCCATCACCCGGTCCCCCTTGGCGGCCCGGGCCACCCGGTTGCCCTTGGTGGCGATCAGCGTCTGGTGGCCGATCAGGTTGAGCATGGCGCTCTCAATCAGCTGGGCCTGGGACAGGGGCGCCCGCACCCGCACCATGGGCTCCCCGGGGAAGACGATGGCGCCCTCCGGCATGATGTCTATATCCCCCTCAAAGCGGAAGTCCGCCAGGCTTTTTAGAAAACCCTCCTCAAAGATATTCAGGCTTCTTAAATAGCCGATATCCTCCGGGGAAAAATGGAGGTTCAGGACATAGTCCTTAAACTGCTCGTTGCCCGCCATCACGGCATAGCTTAACTCGCTGGCCCCGCGATAAAACATATAGAACACCGCCTGCCGGTCTTCCATCCCGTGGCGGCGATAGCCGCTTAGCATGGTCAGCTCGTACAGGTCCGTCAGCATGGTCAGGTTTCGCATCAGAAAGCTCCTTTCATGGCTCCAAGGCCTCAAGGGCGGACAGCCACAGCGCGGCCGAGGCGTCCGAGGGCAGGTGCAGCCCGCCCCGGGGCGAGAGGGACAGCCCCAGCACCTGGGGCCCGTCCGGCAGACAGCTGCGCTTAAACTGGCTGGCAAAAAAGCGGGTGAAGAAGCCCCGCATCCGGCTGAGAAGCTCCTCCCGTAAGAAGCGGCCCTCAAAGGCGTCAAGCGCCCGCTTAAGCATCTCCTCAGGGGAGAGCTTACCCAGCAGAAAGTGATGGAGAAAAAAGTCGTTCAGCAGATAGGGCCCCAAGATGGCCTCCGTCTTCTGCCGGATGCCCCCCGCCTCCCCGGGCAAAAGCTCCGGACTGATGGGGGTGTCCAGGATAGCGGTGAGCACCTCCGCCAGGGCCTGGTTGTCCGTGTCCCTGGCGTACTGGGCCACAATCAGCCGGATGGCCGTTTTATAAAGCCCCGCGTTCACGCCGTACATGCTCATATGGTCCCCGCCAAAGGTGGTGAAGCCCAGGGCCAGCTCGCTCATATCCCCCGGGCCTATCATAACGCCCCCCAGCTGGTTGGCCAGATCCATCAGCACCTGGGTGCGCTCCCGGGCCTGGGCGTTTTCAAACACCGCGTCCATCCGGCCCTCCGGGTGCCCGATCTCCTTTAGATGGCTGGCCACGCTGGCGGTGATGTCAAGCTCCCTTTCAGGCAGCCCGCAGGCCGCCATCAGCTTCAGGGCATTTGTCCGGGTGCGCCGGCTGGTGCCAAAGGCGGGGAGGGACAGGGCCCAAAGCCCTTTTTTGTCCAGGCCGCCAATCTCAAAGGCGCGCAGCGCCGCCAAAAGGGCCAGGGCGGAGTCCAGCCCGCCGGAAAGCCCCAGGCTTAGCCCCCGAGCCTTGATGCGCCCCAGCCGCAGGGCCAGGCCACGGGCGGAAATTTCCAGCGCTTCCCGGCACCAGGCGGCCAGGGCCGCCTCATCAAGGGGGGCATAGGGCCGGGCCGGGTCCGGCTCCCAGGGGTAAAAGCCCTGATTCGCCTCCTCCCCTCCGGCCATTGAAAAAACGCTGTCCCCGGAAAAGGGCCGGGAGGCGGCCAGCAGGCGTCCGCCCTTTATCAGGATGGTCTGCCCGTCATACACCTGATCGGTGCTGGATTCATTGCCCCCCGGGTTGGCCCAGGCGCAAAGCCCCATGCCCGCCAGGGCCAAAACCCGCTTCAGCCGGGCCTGGCCGCCGCCCGCCCGGGCCGGGCAGGCCCCAAACAGGGCCAGGCTTCCCCCCGGGCTTTCCTGAAGGTCAGCCCCAAAGGCCACCGTCAGGGGCCCAAAGCCAGGCAGGTCAAACCGGCCCACTCCCTCCCTATGGACGGGGCAGGGCCAGGCCTCATCCGCCGGGGCCTCTGCCCCTGGGCCAAACACCCTTTGCTCCTGCCAGGAAAGCCGGTTTTTAAGGACCAGGCCCTGAATTTTGCCGTCTGAAAGAAGGGCGGCCGCGTTATACGCCTGGCCCCCCATGCCCACAGGCAGGCCCAGCGCCACCCCAAGCCCAGCCCCCTCCCGGGCGAGGGCAAGGGCCGCCTTGCGGCAGGCATCCAGCACCAGGCCATGGCCTAAGATGTCGCCGCAGCTGCCCGTTAAGCAAAGCTCCGGCAGCACCAAAAGCGCCGCTGCCTGTGCCTTTGCCTCTTTGATGCGCCGAACTATCGCCTGGGCATTGGCCGCTACATCCCCCGGCCTTCCAAACCCCGGCGCAGCGGCCATCACGCGCTGGCTGTCCATCCCTGCACCCCTTCCATAAGCGAATATGCCTTTCACGGCTCAATCATAAGCCCAGGGGCCTGATTTGACAAGGAAAACAAAGCCCAGGGGGACTTCCGGGTATGATATACTTGAAAAATCAAGCCATAGGAGGCCAGAATGAAGCTGGGCATCATGGGCGGCACCTTCGACCCCATCCATTTAGGGCACCTGCATGTGGCCCGCGCGGCGCTTCAGGAGGGCGGTCTTCACCAGGTGGTCTTCCTGCCGGACGGCGACCCGCCCCACAAAACCCCCCTGACGCCCGCACCCCTCCGGCTGGAAATGGTGCGCCTGGGGCTTCTGGACGAGCCCTGCTTTATGGTGTCTGATATGGAGATTAAGCGCCAGGGCACCACCTACACCGTGGACACCCTGCTGGCCCTTAAGCAGGAAGCGCCGGGCCGGGAGCTGGTCTATCTCATCGGCTCGGACACCCTGTTTTTGTTCCCCACCTGGCGTACGGCGGAAAAGGTGGCCCGGCTTTGCAGCATGCTGGTGGTGATGCGTCAGGGGGATGAGGAAGCGGATATCCGGGCGGAGCAGGCCCGGCTTATGGCGCGCTATGGCCTTGAAAGCACCCTGCTTGTGTCCCGGGGGCTGCCCATCTCCTCCAGCCAGGTGCGCGCGCTTTGCCGCCAGGGGCAGGACATTGCCCCGCTTTTGCCCCCTAAGGTGGCGGATTTTATCAAGCGTCACAGGCTTTATCAGGGCTGAATTTTGTGTTTTCCCTGTTTTTGGCCCCAGGGGCTGCCCCCCTGCTTGACAGAGGAATCCCGGCGATCCTATACTCCATCTATAGAAGGGCCGCCGTGTCGGCAAGGGCCCTTTTTTGAGTGGAGGAGGAGAGAACATGGATCAGGCAAAACGCGACGCCATTATCCGCCGGATTAAGGACGAAAACGTCCGCTTCATCCGGCTGCAATTTACGGACATCTTCGGCCAAATGAAAAACGTGGCCATCACCGCCTCCCAAATCCAAAAAGCCCTGGACAATGAGATGACCATCGACGGCTCCTCCATCGAGGGCTTTGTGCGCATTGAGGAGAGCGACATGCGCCTCTTCCCGGATCTGGACAGCTTTGTCCTCCTGCCCTGGCATGAGGACGGCGTGCGGGTGGCCCGCCTCATCTGCGATGTGCACAACCACGACGGCAGCCCCTTTGTGGGGGACCCCCGCTATGTCCTAAAGCGCGCGCTGAAGGAGGCCCAGGACATGGGCTACTCCTTTAACGTGGGGCCGGAACTGGAGTTTTTCCTCTTCCATCTGGATGAAAGAGGACGCCCCACCACCCACACCGGGGATGAGGCGGGCTACTTTGACCTGGGGCCCCTGGACCGGGGCGAGACCGCCCGCCAGGAAATCTGCCTGGCGCTTGAGGACATGGGCTTTGAGATCGAGGCCTCCCACCACGAGCTGGCGGCGGGACAGCACGAGATTGACTTCAAATACGTCGGGGCCCTAAAGGCCGCGGATCATATCATGACCTTTAAACTGGCCGTGAAAACCCTGGCGCAGCGGCACAACCTGCACGCCACCTTTATGCCCAAGCCCATCTATGGCATCGCGGGCTCCGGCATGCACACCAACATGTCCCTGTGCAATGAGGCGGGGGAAAACGTCTTCTTTGACCCCGCCGGGCGGCTGCAGCTGTCCCAGGAGGGCTACGCCTTTATCGCGGGGCTTCTGGAGCACGTCCAGGGCATGGCCGCCATCACCAATCCCCTGGTCAACTCCTATAAGCGCCTGGTGCCCGGCTATGAGGCCCCCTGCTACCTCTCCTGGTCGGTCACCAACCGCAGCGTGCTGATCCGGGTGCCCGCGGCCAGAGGCCAGCGGACCCGCATCGAGCTGCGCAGCCCGGACCCTGCCTGCAACCCCTACCTCACCCTGGCCCTCTGCCTGCGGGCAGGGCTGGACGGCATCCGCCGGGGCCTGACCCCGCCGCCTGAAATCCAGGAGAACATCTTCCTCATGTCGCCCCAAGAGCGGGAGCGGCTGGGCATCAAGGGCCTGCCCGCCAACCTGAAGGAGGCCCTGGCCTATATGAAGGAGGATGCCCTGGTGCTTGATACCTTAGGGGAGCATGTCTCCCGCCATTACATGCGCGGCAAGCACAAGGAATGGGCGGAATACGCCACCCGCGTCTCCAGCTGGGAAGTGGACAAATACCTGGTGCTGTACTAAGGCGCTAAGACTTCTCACGCCTTTATGAGGCGGCGGGCCGTCTTCCCCATCCAGGGGCGGCGTCGCCGCCTCTTTCATCAGCGCCCTGCTCGGGAAAGCCCAGCCCCCGCCTCAAACATCACAGAATTGTTGCAATTTTAATAATAAAAGGTTACAATACTGCCTGATACCATTCGGCTGGGCGACCAGCCTGAGGATGAAGGCGGTGAACCAAGTGCCCGAACTGTTTCAAAATATTGGCAGCAGCCTGATTGACCTGTCAATCTATGGCGCCATCGCCATCAGCTTTTTGCTGGGTTTTACCAAGTGCATCTTCCCCCTGAGGCGGCTTTCCCGCCTGTTCCGGAAGGCCACCCACAGCCTGGCGCTCTTTAAGCCCCAGGATTCCGCCCGCCCTGACTGGCAGGACGCCCTCTTTTTGGGCAAACCCCTGCGCAAGCAGTGGACCCGTTTTCTTTTGAACGCGGAGCAGCTGGACCAAAGGGGCCTGAGCTGCGATGTGGAGGACTATATCAACGACCAGGAGGTCTTCCCGGAATACGCCCACCTGCAGCTCTCCGAGGTCATCCCGGGGCTGCTCACCTCCCTGGGCATCCTTGGCACCTTCATCGGCCTGATGCGGGGCCTGGGGGAGCTTGATCTGACCAGCGCTGAGCGCACCATGTCCTCCATCACCACCATGATCGGCGGTATGCGCTTTGCCTATGGCACCTCCATCGCGGGGCTTACGGCTTCTTTGATTTTTAACATCGTCTTCCGCGTGGCCCAGGGCGGCGCCACCGGGGCGCTGGACGACTTCAACGACGCCTTCACTGAGGCTGTGATGCAGCGCCCCTTGGACGACCAGGTGCGCGCCACCTGCTACATGGAGGACCAGGCCCTCTTCCTAAACGGCGCCTTCGGGGACATCCACCACAAGCTGGAAAGCGGCATCGGCATGGCCATCGACCGGGCCTTTGCCCCCATCGGGCAGAACATGAACGCCTTTATCATGGCGGAAACCCAGACCCAGGTGGAGGGCCTAAACCACATCGTCAACGAGTTTGTCTCCCACCTAAACCACGCCTTAAACGGCCAGTTTTTGCAGCTGACCAAAACCCTCTCCCAGCTTAACCAGTCCCAGACCGTCTCCCTGGAATCCGTCAACCACGCCATGAGCGCGGCGGACACCATCATGGACAGCATCCAGCGCACAAGCCTCGTTACCCAGACGGTCATCGACCGCTTTGACAACTACATCAGCGAATTAAGCCAGGCCCAGTCCGGCAGCGCGGAGCTTTCCCGCCAGACGGCCGGCCTGCTCTCCGGCATGCATGAGGATCTGAAGCAGCAAAACGAGCGCTACAAGGCCCTCCAGGAGGCCCAGGGCGACCTGGCGGAGCAGATGCAGCAGTACGCCAGCTGGTCCGGCCGGGTGCTGGAGGCGGTGGAAAAACAAAGCGACAAGGCCGCGGAGCGCAGCCACGAGACCGCCAACGAGATGAGCAAGTCCGGCAAGCTCCTCCAGGAAAGCTACGCCAGCTTTGTGGAGAACATCTCCACCGGCCTGGCCCGCACCATGGGGCTGTTTGAGGAAAACATGCGCGACATGACCCAGGAGATGGTGCAAAGCCTGAAAAAAGCGGCGGCGGAGGCCGCCAGGACAGGCGGCGAGGCCAGCACCCTGGACCTTCAGCAGTTCAACCGGGTGCAGCAGGCCCTCTCCGACATGACCCAGGCGCTCAGCCGCGCCACCCAGGCGGCGGAACGCATGGCCGAGGGCGCCTAAATGCAGCAGGCGCGGGGCAGAAGAAAACGCCGGCTGATCACCTCACCGGATGTGGGGAGCTATTGGATTTCCTTTTCGGACATGCTCTCCTCCCTGCTGCTGGTGTTCATTTTGGCGGTGTTTTTCAGCATTTATCAGTATTTCAGCCTGCTTGACCTGAAAACCCAAGAGCTAAACGAACAGCAGGCGGAGCTGGACCGCACCCAGATCGTGCTGGCCCAGCGGGAGAAGGACCTGGAAACCGCCCAGGTGACCCTCATGGGCAAGGAGGAGGAGGTGGCCTCCATCCAGATCCAGCTTCAGCAGCAGGAGGAGAACCTCTTTGCCGCTCAGACCGCTCTTCAGACCAAGGAGGAGGAGCAGGCGGCCCTGCAATTGCAGCTGATCACCCAGCAGGAATCCCTGGCCAGCCAGGAGATCCGCCTGGACGCCATGCAGGTGGCCCTCACCGCCCAGCAGGTCCAGATTGACGAGCTTTTAGGCGTGCGCACGGACATCATCCGGGAGCTGAGCCAGAGCTTTGCCGCCAGCAACCTGGCGGTGAAGGTGAACGAGGTCACCGGGGACATCATCCTGGACAGCCAGCTGATGTTTGAAACCGGCAGCGACACCCTCTCCGCCGCGGGCCAGGCCCAGCTGTCCCAGCTGATCCCCGTGTATCTCAGCGTGCTGCTCAGGCCCGAGTATGAGCCTTATGTGGCGGAGGTCACGGTGGTGGGGCACACGGACTCCAAGGGCAGCTACCTGTTTAACCTGGAGCTGTCCCAAAACCGGGCCCTGAACGTGGCCACCTATTGCCTCCAGCTGCCAGGCCTTAACAGCCAGCAGCGGGCTTTGCTCCAGGATATCATCACCGCCAAGGGCCGCAGCTTCTCCGACCTGATTTTAAACGCGGACGGCAGCGAAAACATGGACGCCTCCCGCCGGGTGGAAATCCAGTTCAGGCTGAAGGACAGTGAGATGATCCAGAAGATGAACGAAATCCTAAGAGACCGCTGATGAAAAAAATCGCCCTCACCCTGGCGACGATCGCCCTGCTGCTGGCTGGCGCCGCCCTCTGGGGTATCAGCCAGGCCACCCTCCAAGTGGCGGTGCAGGACGCCCTGATTATGCCCGCGGACAGCCAGCTGGGCGAGTTTGAGCGCCTGGTGGGCCTGATGGACCATCAGGCGGTGCGGGGCACGGTGTTTGAGGAGAACATCACCGGGAACCCGGGCGATTACAGCATTCTGCGCTATACCTTCAGGGTGCGCAACCGGGGCCTGATCCCGGCAAAAATGCTGGAGGCCATGGTGATCCCGGCCACGGGGGATGTGCTGTGCTATTCCCAGCAGGACGCCCAGGGCCAGGATGTGAACCAGCCCTTAAACCTGGCCCCCGGCCAGGAGACGGAGCTGCACTGCTACCTGCTCACCCGGCGCGAAGCGCACCCCGTCCGGGAGATTCACATCACCTATTATATCTGGGGCCACCCCTTTCTGGTGAAGGTGACCTACGGCTGACAGCAGGGCGCACTAAAAAAGAGGATGCAGGGATTTTGTCCGCATCCTCTTTGCTGTTATCTTGAATCAGCCCTTGACGATCTCCCCGTGCACCAGGCCGGAGGCGCCGGCGGCGTTGGCCTCATCCGTGTCGATGTGCATGGCCAGGGCGTAGGTGGGGTTTACCCGCACGATGGTGTCCTCAAAGATCAGCGTGCGGTCCGGGGTCTTCACCCGGACGGCCACCACGTCCTTGTCCCTGACGCCCAGCTTTTCGGCGTCCTGGGGGGCGGCGTGGATGTGGCGTTTGGCCGCGATGACGCCCTCTGGCAATTCCAGCTCCCCGGCCGGGCCAATCAGCTTGCAGGGGGCGGAGCCCTTGATGTCCCCGGACTCCCGCACCGGCGGGGTCAGGCCCAGGGCGCGGGCATCCGTCAGGGAGATCTCCACCTGGGTCTGCTTGCGGGTGGGGCCTAAGATGGTGACCTTCATCTCCCCCTTGGGGCCCACCAGGGTAACCCGGTCGTTGGTGGCATACTGCCCCGGCTGGGACAGCTCTTTGCGGATGGACAGGCTGGCGCCCTTGCCAAACAGCGTTTCCAAATCCTGATCCGCCAGGTGGCAGTGCCGGGCAGAGGTCTCAACAATAAACTGCATACGCATTTCCTCGCTTTCTTTTATCTTCAGTATAAACCCTTTGCCCCAGGGGCGCAAGGGCGAAAAACCTGAGTTTCAGGCCCTTTTAGGGACCCTAAACCACCCCCTGGGCCATCATGGCCTTGGCCACCCGGAGGAAACCGGCCACGTTGGCGCCCAGGATATAATCCCCTGCCTTGCCATAGCGGGCGGCGGTATAGGCCGCGCTGTGGTAGATGCGGGCCATGATGCTCCTGAGCTCCTCATCCACCCGGTCAAAGGTCCAGCTGCTAAAGCCCGCGTTCTGGGCCATTTCAAGGGCGCTGACAATCACGCCCCCGGCGTTGGCGGCCTTGCCCGGCATAAACAGCACTCCTGCCGCCTGAAAGGCGATGGTGGCCTTTAATGTGGCGGGCATGTTGGCCCCCTCGGCCACCGCTTTGACCCCGTTTTTGATCAGCGCCAGCGCACCGGCCTCATCCAGCTCGTTCTGGGTGGCGCAGGGCAGCGCCAGATCACAGGGCACTTGCCAGATGCCGGCGGCCCCCGGGTGAAAGCTGCCCCGCCCGGCGCGGGCGGGATACTGGCTGATGCGGGCGCGCTCGGCCTGCTTCAGGCTTTTGATGACGGAGAGCGCGATGCCCTCTTCGTCCATCACAAAGCCCTCCGAGTCGCTCATGGCCAGCACCTTGATCCCCAGCTGCATGGCCTTTTCCGCGGCATAAACCGCCACGTTTCCCGAACCGCTCACCACCGCCCTTAGGCCCTCCGCGCTTAGGCCATGGTTTTCAAGCATGGTGTTCACCAGGTACATCAGCCCATAGCCCGTGGCCTCCGCCCGCCCCTGGGAACCGCCATAGCCCGGGCCCTTGCCGGTCAGCGCCCCTTCATGCCGGGCGGTAAGGCGCTTGTACTGGCCAAACAGATAGCCCACCTCCCGGGCGCCCACGCCGATGTCCCCGGCGGGCACGTCCATGTTGGGGCCCAGGTGGCGGTAAAGCTCCGTCATAAAGCTCTGGCAAAAGCGCATCACCTCGCCGTCGGACTTGCCTTTGGGGTCAAAATCAGCGCCCCCCTTGCCTCCGCCTAAGGGCAGGCCGGTGAGGCTGTTTTTAAGGGTCTGCTCCAGCGCCAGAAACTTAAGGGTGCCCAGGGTCACGCTGGGGTGAAAGCGCAGGCCCCCCTTATAGGGCCCCAGGGCTGAGGAAAACTGCACCCGGAAGCCCCGGTTCACCCGCACCTGTCCCCCATCGTCCACCCAGGGCACCCGAAAGAGGATGACCCGCTCCGGCTCCACAAAGCGTTCCAGAAGGGCGGCCTTTTTATACGCCGCCTCCCGGTCCGCAAGCACCGTCAGGGAATCCAGCGCCTCAGAGGCGGCCTGGAGAAACTCCGGCTCATGGGCGTACCTGGCCTTAAGGCCCTGAAGAACTTCTGCGCTGTAGTCTTTCATGCCTTTGTCCCCTTGGCGCCGCTTAGGCGGGTGGTGATGGCGCCTGCGATAATCTCGGACTCGTAGCCGGTGATGTTTCTGTCCTTGTCCTGCCAGGCCCAAAGGGCGTATTGGACCAGGCGGTCGATCAGGTGGCGGTAGCGCAGGCCCTCCCCGGTTTTCTCCCACAGGTAAAAGGCCAGGGAGCCGGGGATGGTGTTGATCTCGGTGACAAAAATGTCCCGGCTGGCCCGGTCGATCATGAAATCCACCCGCACCACGCCCTTGCAGTCCAGCGCCCAGAAGATATCACAGGAGAGCTGCTGCACCCGCGCGGTCTCCTCCGGGCTGATGGGGGCCGGGATGATCCGGGAGAGGGAAGCCATGCCCCCGCCCTGGGCGGCGCTTAGGTACTTGGTCTTAAAATCAAGCAGATCGCCCTGCCTGACCGGCATCTCCACCACCGAGGGGGTGATGTCCCCGTCATAGCCCAAAACGGCGCAGTTCACCTCCTGGGGCTCGTCCAGCCCCTGCTCCACCAGGCAGCGCCGGTCCAGGGAAAAGCCCAGGTCCAAAGCCTGCCTCAGGCCCTCCCGGTCATCCGCCCGGCTGACCCCGATGGAAGAGCCCAGATTGGCGGGCTTTACAAACACCGGATAGGGCAGGCTGGCCTCGATATGGCGGATCAGGCCCTCCGGGTCGTTAAGCCATTCCCGGCGGGACACGGCGGTGTCCGGCAGCACCGGAAAGCCGCAGCCCCTGAAGGCCTGCTTCATCATGATCTTGTCCAGGCCCACCGCGCTGCCCGCCACGCCACTGGAGGCATAGGGCAGGTCCATCATTTCCAGCATTCCCTGAAGGCTGCCGTCCTCCCCGTTCAGGCCGTGCATCACGGGGATCACACAGTCCAGCCGGGCGGCCACCTGGCGGCGCTCCCCCGCGAAGATGCCGCCCCTTTTTACGCACACCAGCGCCCCGGAGCGGGCGGTCATGTCCGGGAAAACCTGGACAAGCCCGCTTTTGCGCGGGTCAAAATCCAGATAGGTCTCCAGCTTCCAAAGCGCGGGCCCCACATACCAGGCCCCCTGGCGGCTGATATACACCAGGGTGATGTCATATTTAAAGGGGTTCACATAGCCCGCCAGCTGCAGGGCGCTGACGATGGATACCTCGTGCTCTGTGCTGCGGCTGCCAAAGAGGATGCCCAGGCTTAGTTTTTTTGCTCCCATGCCGCCCTCCATCAATTGTATTGGTCCGGCAGGTCGTTTTCGTACAGCACCACATCCCCCTCGCCGCAGGCCTGGTTCACATGCCGGTTGGCCTCGCTCAGTGAAGGAAAGGCGTGAATCATATTCTCCTCAAACCCTGCTTCCAACAAACCCTCCCGGATGGGCAGGGTGCGCCTGAGGCCCACCAAAACCACCTCCTGGGCGACTGCGGCCATGTCCCGGCCCAGCTGGCGGTTGGCCGCCGCCTCCTGACGGCCCAGCTCGATAAAGCCAGGGGTCACCACCACATGGCGCCCGGGGTAGGAGGCCAGCACCTCCAGGGCCTTAAGGGAGGCCGCGGGGTTGGTGTTAAAGCCGTTGTTGATCACGGTGTAGCCCTTGGGGTGCCGGCTGGCCTGCAGCCGGAAGGCCACCGCCTTCACCCCGGCGATGCCCTGGGCCACATGATCGGGGCTTACCCCCAGGTGCAGCGCCGCGGCTGATGCCAGCAGGATGTTTCGGATGTTGTGCTCCCCTGGCAGCTGGGTTCTGCAGGGCTGGCGCAGGCCGTCCTTTCCGCAGAGGGTGAAGGTGCTGCCCTCCGGGGAGAGGGTCACATCCTCCGCCCACAGGTCGTCCCCCGCCTCACCCACCAGGGCCTTGGCCACCTCCGCCCGGCGGTAGCAGGTGCTTACATGGCTGTTGTCGTTGTTAAAAACGGCAAAGCCCTCCGGCGGCAGCCCCGCGATCAGGGCGTATTTGGTCTCCCGCACCCTTTCTTCATTTCCCAGGGTTTCCAGATGCTGGGGGCCAATGGCGGTGAGGATGCCCAGGCTGGGCTTGATAAACCAGCTGAGCACCCGGATGTCCCGGGGGTGCCTGGCCCCCATCTCCGCGATGAAATAGCGGTGCTGGGGCCCCATCTCCTCCCGGATGCAGCGGGAGAGGGCCACCGGGGTGTTGGCGCTTACCGGGGAGGCCAGGGTAGGATACTGCTGGCTTAAAATGCCCGCCAGCACGTTTTTCACCGTGGTCTTGCCGTAGGAGCCGGTGATGCCGATGGCCACAAGGCCTGTGGCCTTGTAACCCTCCAAAATCCGCTTCGCGTCCGCCTGGTAAATAAGCTGGATGCCCTTTTCCACCGGCCACATGACAAGGGCCGCGATAAGAAGCCACAGCGGCAAAAAAACCGGCACCACCAGGGCGCTGATGCCCATGACGAAAAGCCGCCGCAAAAGCCCGGCCGCAATCAGCGCCACCACAAGCCAGGCCAGCGCCAGCCGCCTGACCCGGGGAGTCGTCACCAGCTTTTTCTTGGCCTTTTTCTCCTGATAGGAGAAAAAGCCGACGGCCATGCCTGAGAGCAGAATCAGCCCCGCCGCCACAAGGGACAAGAGCGCCTCCAGCCACCAGGCCCCATTGGCGGCCAGGGAAGCCAGGAAGGTGAACAGCACGCTTAAAAGCGTCAGCGCCAGCCCCGGCCAAAACACCCGGGCGCGCTGGCGGTAGAGGGTCCGGAAAAAGCCGCCAAACTGGTAGCTGGACAGCTGAAAATACTGCATCAACAGCTTCCCCGCGGGCAGGATGGCCGCCGCGGGCATAAACCACAGGATGTAGCGGGCCAGATCAAGCACAGCGTTCACAGCGGGAAATCCTCCTCCAAAAAGGCTTCCACCGCGTTTACAAAGCGGGCAAGCTGGTTTTGATAGGCCCAGTGGTCCTCCCCCTCATACACCAAAAGGGTGGCGTTTGGCATCTCCCGGGCCATGGCCTGCCCCATCCAAAGGGGAGTGGCCTGGTCCCGCTCCCCCCAGACCAAAAGGGCGGGCTGCTTGATCTCCCCAAGCAGGGGCCGCAGATCCTCCCCCACCACCCGGCTGAAGCTGCCCCTTAAGTGTTCCGGCGTGAGCAGATAATCCGCGGAGGAAAGCGCCCCCCGCAGGCCGTCCAGAGCGTCCTGGGCGGGCGCTTTAAAGGCGGGGATTTTGCCCGCCAGCTCAAGCCCCAGCCGCGCCGCCTTAAAGCCCAGCCGCCAGGCTCTGGCTTTTATGCCCTGCTTTTCCTTAAGCCCGGCGCAGCCCGTGAGGATCAGCTTGTGAACCCTTTGGGGGTGGTGATGGGCCAGATACAGCGCCACCCTGCCGCCAAAGGAATGGGCGATGAGGCTGGCGCGCTCAATCCCCAGGGCGTCCATGGCATGGAGCGTCCAGGCGGCGTATTCAGGCACGCCCCAGTCGCCCGCCTGGGCCGCGGTTTCCCCGTGGCCGGGGAACTCAAGCAAGGCCGCCCTGAAGCGCCCTTGAAGCCGCTGGCCCAGGGGGAGCAGGTTCTTTTCCAGGCTCACGCTGCGCGGCCCCCAGCCGTGGAGGAGCAGCAATGGCTCGCCCCCCTCCCCAAGGCGCTGCGCCTGGGCCTCTATCCCGTCCACCATAAGCTTCAAAGCTCCAATCCCTCCACCCTTTCCTCAGGCCCCCGCAATAAGAGAATATAGCGGCATTTCGCCGTTGACATCATGCACACCGGCTGGTATTTGGCCGGCACCCGGGTGACGCGCTCCAAAACACAGCCCAGTTTTTCACAGGTTCTCCGGGAGGGCAGGTTGTCCGGGTCCGTGGTGATGACGATATTGCCAAGCCCCAGGCCCCGCATCACCGGAATCAGCCGCTGAACGGCCCGGGCCGCGTAACCCTGACCCCGGTAGCCCTCATAAACCCGGTAGCCGATATGGCCCAGGTAATAAAGCTCCGGGCTTTCCCCCAGGCGCAGGCTCACATAGCCGGCGCTTCTGCGGCTGCCCTGCGGCATGATGTCAAAACTGCAGCCTGCCTCGATGCCGCTCTCCGGATCCCTTTCTCCGGAGGCCACAAGGCGCAGGGTGAAGCCCTCGCCAATCAGTTCCGGCCTGGCCGTAAAAAGACGCCTGAACACTTGTCCTCCCCGCTTTTCAGCAGCACGATTATAGCACAGCGCCTATAGCCCTTCAAGCAAGGCAGGGCCGGTGGAAGGCGGCCCCAAAGCCCTTTATCCGAAAACCCGCCGCTCCAGTTCCGTCACGTTTTCACGAAACAAGAAGCCCTGCATCCCTACTGTCATGGCGCCGGCAACGTTGATGGGCATATCATCGATAAAAAGGCATTCCGGGGCCGCCAGGCCAAAGCGATTCAGCAGATAATCAAAAATCTGGGGCATGGGCTTGACACAGCGGTGATCCGCGGACACCACCACGCCATCAAACAGCGGGCTTCCGGGGATGTCCGGCCAATAGTCATGCAGCCGCCCGGAGGCGTTTGACAAAAGGTAGATGCCCAGGCCCGCTTCCTTGCAGCGCCTGACAAAGGCCGCCATGCCCTCCATGGGCATGATGGGCTGATCCCAGCGGTGGATCAGCTGGCGGGCAGGCGCCCGCAGCGCCTCCGGCAGCCGGGGCAGCACCTCCCGCTCACAGGCCGCCTCATCCATCACACCCCAGTCCATCAGTGACCAGGCCACCGAGCCGAACACCTCCCGGATCAAAAGCTGCCCTGCCTGCTGATCGGTAATGCCCATGCGCTTGATAAAGCGCTCCGGTTTAAAATGGATCAGCACGTTCCCCATATCAAAGACCACGTTCCGGATCATCCAGATACCTCCCAAACCCTTTTCTTCCTGTGGCTTTAAGTGTAGCCCATCCGCCTTGTTTTTCATAGGCGCAGGCGCAAAAAAAGGAGGGGACAGACCCCTCCCTTTTGGGTTTTCACCCGGCTTATTGCAGTTCAAACACCAGCGTCACCTCAGCGGAGACGGCCACCTTGCCGGAGATAATGGGCGTTGCGGCATCAGAGGCCATGGCATAGCTCTCCCGGGCCATATAGAGGTCTCCCCAGCTCATGGGCGCCTGGATTTCCACCAGTTCTCCCAGGGTTTTGCCAGCGGCCTGGGCCAGCATCTGGGCCTTTTCCTGGGCGTTTTTCACCGCCAGATTGATGGCCTGCCGGGTGGCCTCCTTGTTTTCCGTGGCCTGGAAGTTGAGGCTGTAGACGTTGTTGGCCCCCTTGTCGGAGGCGGCGTCAATCACCTCTGAGATGCGGGAGATGTCCTTGATGGTCACATAGATCATGTTGGTGACCACATAAGGCGGAAGGACCGGGGCACCGGAGACCAGGCCATATTCCACGCCCTGATCCTTGTAGATGGAGAACATACTGGTGCGGATATCCTCTTCCTTGATGTCCAGGGCCTTCAGGGCGTCGATCACATCCTGCATGATCCGGTCGTTTTCGCTCTGTGCCTCCCGGGCGGTATCCCCCCGGGTCATGGTGCCGATTTCGATGGTGGCAAAGTTGGCGTCAACGGAGATGGTGGCGTGTTCGGTAACGGTCAGGCGGGGACGGGTCTCCTGGGCCAGGCCCGGAAGGGCCAGGGCCAGCACCAGGGCAAAGGCCAGAAGGAATGCGAAGCGTTTTTTAGTCATGGTTTTTTCTCCTTTTAACAATGGCGCGCACAATCAGAATCAGGATGACAATAAGGGCGATCAGGGGCAATACCGCCGCCAGGAACACCGTGGCGTCCGCCGCCCATTCCCTCAGCAGCTGCCACATATGGGAAACGCCGTTTACAATGCGGTCCCACAGGGTTTCCTCCCGGGTCTCCGCGGTGTCAAGCGCGCTCATCTCGCTTAAGGTCAGGGTAAGGGTCGCGTCGTTCACCCGGGAGTCCATGCCCTGAAGCTGCCCGGTGTAGGAATCAATCAGGTACTGGGTGTCCGCGATGGCGCTTTCAAGGCTGATCAGATCCTCCACGCTCACCGCTTTTTCAAGCAGGGCCATCAGGCGCTCCATCTTGGCCTGCTGGGTCCTAAGGCGGCTGTCCGTGTCCGTGTAGCGCTCGCTCACGTCCTCGGCGGATTCGCTGAAGGCCTGCAGATGGCCCAGGTCCTTGAGTTTTTCAGCGAAGGTATCCAGCTGGTCCGCCGGCACCCTGAGGGTTAAGTAGGCGGTGCGCAGGCCGCTGGAAGCGGTGCGGATGTCCGCGCTCTCCACCCGGCCGCCGGCGGCTGCCAGCGCGTCGCGGATGGCCTGGTAATGGTCGTCAAACTCACGGGTGGCGCTGGACATGCTGATGCGCCGGATGATCTTAAGGGCCTGCTGGGCCTCCCGCCCTGCGACAGCAGTGTCCGCCGCCCACACGGCTTCCGCCGCCTCAGGCGATGCCGCCATCACGGGCGCTTCCATGTTGTCAAAGCCGCCATAGGTGCTGCTGGCGTAGTAGCCAATGCCATTCCCTCTGGCTGTGGTTTCTGCCGCGGGCTTGCGGTCCAGGGCGTAGTCCAGCTCACGGCCTGTCATCCAGGTGCCCACCAACACCACCGCCAAGGCTGCGGCGACGGCAAGCCATTTGGTCCAGACTGGTGTGTTCTTCTTCATGGGGTAAACCTCCTGCTCTTGGATTTTCTGCCGCCAGGATGATGAAAAGCCGACGGGTACCTCGTCCTCCTCGTTCATCCTCCGGCAATCTTCCAGCACCTGAAGGCTAAGACGGCAGGCGGGGCATTCTTTCAGATGGGCTTCCATTTTCGCCCGGTCCTCCGCGTCCGCATGGCCTGTGAGGTACTGCTCCAGGAGGGATTGGTAAGGTTCATGATTCATGGTTTTCCCTCCTTTCGCCCATATGACGCGAAGTGTGTGAAAAAAGTTCCGGCTGGCGGGATAAAATTTTCATCACCATGTTCCGGGCGCGGCTCACCCGGCTTTTTACCGTGCCCAGGGGCAGCGCCAGCGCCTCTGCCGCCTGCTGGTAGCTAAGCCCCTGCATGTCAATCAGGATGAGCGCCGCCCGGAAGTCCGGCGGCAGCTCCAAAAGGGCCGCCTTGAGCAGGCGCCTGCGCTCCTTTTCCTCCAGGCGCTCATAGGCTTCCGGCGCCCCGTCCGGCACCTCCCAGCCGGATTCCCGCATCATGTCCAGGGACAGCGCCTCCTTGCGCTTGCGCAGCGCGTCCAGGCAGACGTTGGTGGCGATGCTGTAAAGCCAGGTGGAGAACTTGCTGCGCCCCTCAAAGCGGCTAAAGGCACCAAAGGCCTTGAGCATCGCCTCCTGGGCGCAATCCTCAGCGTCCTCCCTGTTTCCCATCATATTCAGGCACACAAAATATATCTGCCGTTCCAAAGGCAGGGCCTGTGCCTCAAAGTCAGCGATGATCTCATCACGGTGGCGCGTGGGAATCACCTCCAGTCTCATTTCAGGAATATACCCATAGAATAAACGGGCCCCAGACGTTTTTTCATGCGGGGAAGAAAAGCAGCAGGCCGGGGATTTTCAGCCTGCTGCTTTTATGGTGCCGTAAGAAGCTATTCCCTCACCTGATAGCCGGTGTCGTTGATGGCCTTTTTGATTTGCTCCGGCGTGGTAAGTCCGGGGTCGTATTCCACGGCGGCTTCCTTCTTGCGTTTGCTTGCCTTCACTTTTTTAATACCGGGCAGCTTGCGCACCGCGTCCTGAACGGCGATCTCACAATGTCCGCAGGCCATCCCCTCTACGGGCAGCAGAAGCTTTTCCATAGTATCCCCTCCATCTGTTTATTTGCTTGTCCCTTAGGTGGTGCTACCCGATGCGGCGTCCAGCGCGGCCTCCAGCGTATGCCAGGGCATGGTAGCGCATTTGACGCGGGCGGGCATGTTGGACACCCCCTTAAGGGCGGCGGCATCGTTCAGCCGGGTCATCTCCTCGGAAGTTAACGGCTCCTTCCGAATCATCGCAAGGAACAACCGAAACAGCTCCTTTGCCTCCGCCGGCGTTTTGCCCCGCACCAGGTCGATCATGATGGAGACCGATGCCTGGGAGATAGCGCAGCCTATGCCGGTGTAGGAAGCATCCTCGACGACGCCGTCCTCTATCTGCAAAAACAGCTCAATCTCATCGCCGCAGCTGGGGTTTCTGCCCGGAACGGCGACGTTCGCCCCCTCCAGGGGATGCTTGTTGTGATGGGACAGGTTGTGGTCCTTGATGACTTGGGAATACAGTTCATTAAGGTTCAAATCCAAGCACCTCCCTCACGGTGGAGAGCGCCTGCGCCAGGCGGCGGATGTCCTCCTCGGTGTTGTAAAAACACAGGCTCATGCGGCAGGTGGCGTTTACTCCCAGATGGGCCATCAAGGGCTGGGCGCAGTGATGCCCGGCCCGGACAGCCACCCCATGGGAAGCTAAGATGGTGGCGGTGTCATGGGGATGGACATCTTCAATGTTAAAAGACAGAATGCCGGTACGCTCCTCGGCGTCCCCAGCGCCGTATAGCCGGATGCGGGGGATGGCGCACAGCTCCTGCAGGGCATCGTCCATGAGGCGGCGCTCGATATCCTGAATGGCTTCCATGCCCACCGCTTCCAGATAGTCGATGGCCGCCCCCAGGCCGATGACGCCCTCAGCATTTTGGGTGCCCGCTTCAAATCTCAGGGGCGCGTCCAGAAAACGCGCATCCTGTTGGGTAACTTCTTCCACAATACCGCCGCCCAGACGGGCGGGCTCCATCCGCTGCAAAAGTTCTTTCTTGCCGTACAGCACGCCGATGCCCGCCGGGGCCAGCATCTTGTGACCGGAAAAAGCCATAAAATCCACGTCCAAATCCCGGACGTTCACGGGGATGTGCGGCACGCTCTGGGCGGCGTCCAGCAGGACGGCCGCGCCCTTTTCATGGGCCATGGCGGCCAGCTCTCCAATGGGATTGACACCTCCCAGCACGTTGGAGACATGGGCAATGGCGAGGATTTTAGTTTTAGAGGTCAGCTTGGCTGCCAGCTCTTCCGTAGTCACGCGGCCGCTTTGATCGGGAATAAGATAGCGCAGTACGGCTCCCGTGCGTTTGGCCAGCCGCTGCCAGGGCAGCAGGTTGCTGTGGTGCTCTGCCACCGAGATGAGGATTTCATCCCCCGCGCCCACCGCCTGTTCTCCGTAGCTTTGGGCGGCCTGATTGATGGCGTCGGTGGCCCCGAAGGTGAATACGACCTCCTCAGGATCAGCCGCCCCGATGAACCGGGCGGCTTTGGCCCGGACTTCCTCAAACGCTTCCGTCACCCGCACACTGATGGAATACGCGCCCCGGTGGGGGTTGGCGTTGAAGGTCTCATAATAGTTCCGCACGGCATCGATGACCTGGCGGGGCTTTTGGGTGGTGGCGGCGTTGTCGAGATAGGCCAGAGGCAGCCCCCCGGCGTCCGGCTGGAGCAGAAGGGGAAAGTCTTTTTTGTAGTCAGTGCTCACCATGGACCACCTCCCGGATTTTTTGCCGTACCGCATCCCGCAAATCAGGCGTGGGCAGCTTGTTTATTATGGAGGTAAAGGAGGCCTCCACCAGCAGGCGCTTTGCCTCTCTCTGGGTAAAGCCCCGGCTCATGAGGTAGTAGAGCTTGGCCGGGTCGGGCTTTCCGCTGGATGTGGCGTGCGCGCCCTCTACGTTGTCCTCACCGCACAGAAGCAGCGGCGTGGAGAGGTTGACCACCCGGTCACTCAGGGCCAGAACCGTCTCCTCCTCCCGGCCCTTTGCGCCGGAAGCGCCGCGGATGAAGTCCAGCGTGCTTTTGAGCGTCTTTTTGGCGCTGCCCGAGAGCGCGCCCCGAGAGACGATCTCCCCTTGGGATGCGGGGCCGCGCAGCTCCAGCCGGTAGTTGAAATCCTGCGTGCGGCCCTCGCTGCCGAGATAGAGCGTGTCCAGCCCGCCCCGGCTCTCCTTACCGGCCAGTAAAACATTGCAGCCGGACACCACCTGTCCGCCGCCCAGCTCGCAGCACAGGGCGCTGCCCTCGCCGCCGGCTTCGACTGTAATTGCGGTGCCATCCAGATGGATATCCTCCTCATCCAGCATCTGGATTTTGATGAGGCGCACCTGCGCGCCCATCTCAGCCCGCAGGGATGCAAAACCACCGTGAAAGCGGGCGCCTTTCCCGGCGGAGCGGTACCGCAGCACCACATCCGCCCGGCTGCCCGCCAAGGCGTGAACCTCTATATTATCCACCAGCACCGAGGAAGCTTCATCCAGTAAAAAATCGAGGATAAGGGGCTGCTCACACTGTACATCCTCCGGGATGGTGAGATGAAGGCTGTAATTTTGATGTTCCTGCACAAAATCCCGCAATCGGCCCAAATCGGCGGGGAGATTGGGTATCTCGGCAGGGGCAAAATCGTGACGGAGTTCCACACTCCCGGCCCCGGACAGCGCGCCGCCCCGGTAGGGCGTACCCAGAGGCATATCCGTTTCCAGCGCGGCCTCGTTCATACCCAGCCAGCGCCACGTAGGAATTTGTATCCGGTTTAAATTTCTCAGTTTCATGTCTGCTTCCTTATCCGATGGCGCCTTCCAGTTCCAGCCCCACCAGCCGGTTCATCTCCACGGCGTATTCCAGCGGCAGCTCCTTGGTCACCGGCTCCACAAAGCCCCGCACGATCATGGCCTTGGCTTCCTCTTCGCTTAAGCCCCGGCTCATGAGATAGTAGATGGAGCCCTCGCTGATGCGGCCGATTTTGGCCTCGTGGCCGATGTCCACCTCATCGGTGCGGATATCCATGCCAGGGATTGTGTCCGAGCGGGAGAGGTTATCCAGCATCAGCGCCTCGCAGAGAACGCTGGATTTTGAGTTTTTGGCCTGCGGCTGCACCGTCACCGAGGTGCGGGTGGTCGTGTTGCCCCCCGCCTTGGAGATGGATTTAGAGGACATGGTCGAGGAGGTGTTCGGCGCGGCGTGAATCACCTTGCAGCCGGTATCCAGAAACTGATTTTTCCCCGCAAAGCTCACGCCGATATATTCGCTGCGCGCGCCCTCGCCCTTGAGGATACTGCTGGGATAAAGCATGGTGATGTGCGATCCGAAGGTGCCGGAAATCCACTCGATGGCCCCGTCCTTTTCCACAAGCGCCCGCTTGGAGTTTAAGTTGAGCATATTCTTCGACCAATTTTCGATCGTGGAATAGCGCAGCGTCGCGCCCTCCCGAATATACAGTTCCACGCCCCCGGCATGGAGGTTGAGGACGTTGTACTGGGGCGCGGAGCAGCCCTCGATAAAGTGGAGCTTCGATCCTTTTTCGCAGATGATGAGCGTGTGCTCAAACTGTCCGGCCCCCGGCGCGTTTAAGCGGAAATAGGACTGCAAAGGCAGCTCCACGTTGACCCCGGCGGGCACATAGACAAAGGATCCGCCTGTCCACACTGCGCCGTGCAGGGCCATAAACTTGTGGTCAGAAGGGGGCAGCAGCTTCATAAAATGGGCCTTGACAAGGTCGCCGTGCTCCCGCAGGGCAGTCTGCATATCGGCGTAAATGACACCCTGCTCCCGCATCTGCTCCTTCATGTTGTGGTAAACCACTTCGGAATCGTACTGAGCGCCCACGCCGGACAGGGACTCCTGCTCGGCCTTGGGAATGCCCAGGCGGTCAAAGGTGTTGCGGATGTCGTCCGGCAGCTTCCTCCAGTCGTCGGTCATATCGGCTTTGGGGCGGACATAGGTGACAATCTGGTCCATATCCAGCTCGTGCAGCGACGGCCCCCAGGCGGGCATGTCCAGCTTTTTGAAGATTTTAAAGCTTTTGAGGCGAAGCTTCAGCATCCACTCCGGCTCGTTTTGCCCGGCGGAAATCTCCCGGACAATTTCCTCGGTCAGCCCCGGGGCCACTTGGTAATCCGGCCTGTTTTCGTCCCGAATGTCATAAAGCTCCCGGCCGATTTCTTCTACCTGTGTTTTTTGGCGTTCCATAAGTCACCTCGCCTCCGCCGGGGCAAACCGGGCAAATCCGTTGGTGTTGACCTCGTCTATCAGGCCCCTGTTCCCGGTGTGGACAAACCGGCCGTGGCAGAGGATGTGAACCTTGTCCACCGGCAGCTTATCCAGCAGCCGGGTGCTGTGGGAGATGATAAGCAGCGCGTTTTTCTTGTTTTTATAGCGCAGAATGCCCTCTGTGACCACCTGCACCGCGTCCACGTCCAGGCCGGAGTCTGTCTCATCCAAAATGGCCAGCTTGGGGTTCAGGGTCAGAAGCTGCAGAATCTCGCTCTTTTTCTTTTCTCCCCCGGAAAAGCCCACATTGAGATAGCGCTGGGCGCAGGCCCCATCCAGCTGAAGTGCGTCCAGAGAACTCTGAATCTGGTTATGAAACGCAAAAAAGGAAACCGGCTTTCCCCCGGCGGCAACCTGTGCCGTCCGCAAAAAGTCGAACACTGTGATGCCGTCTATCTCCTCCGGGGTCTGGAAGGCCATGAAGATGCCCTTTTTGGCCCGCGCGTCCACAGAAACGGCGGTGATATCCTCCCCCTCAAACGCAATTTCTCCCTGGGTGACCTCATAGGCGGGACTGCCCATGATGGTGTTGGCCAACGTGGATTTACCCGAGCCGTTCGGGCCCATAATGACATGAACCTCGCCGGGTTCTATTTCCAAATCGATGCCGCGGAGCACTTCCTCCCCGGATTCAAGCGCGGCATGCAGCCCGCGCACACACAGCAGCGGTCGTTTCATAATCGACATCCTCCTTGTCTGATCCATCGTCCGCTTTGCATTCACAGGGAAACTCGCAAAACGGCACACATTCCTTTACACATTCCAAAAAGCGAAAGACAGCGCTTGCCTCCCGATGATCCAGACCGGCAATAAACTGGCACAGCCGCTGGTTGGCCTCATGGTGATGCCGCTGATGGCTCTTAATGATTTCCTCTCCTCTGAGGGTCAGAAGGAAGTATTTCTTCTGTTTGTTATCCTCACGCTGTATGCTTTCGAGAAGCTCTTTCTGGGTTAACTTTGCAACCATCTGGGTAACGGCGCCTTTGGTGATTCCAAGGCGCTGCGAGAGATTGCTGACATTTTCGTCGGGATAGCGGGCGGCCGTCTCCAGAAACTGCACTTCGGCATGCCCGAGTAAAATCCCGCCGCCATAGTCAGTTGGTTTTTTCTTTTCTTCCTCCGCACGGCGGATGATCTTAAAGATTTGATCCGCCACGCTGCAATATTTCATTGGCCGCACCCCTCCATAATAAAACCGTAGTAGCGCATGGATTACCTGAAAGCGTCAAACTTGTTTATCTACTAAACAAGTTTGTGGTATACCCCTTTTCTGTTCTTGTCAATACGGAGCCCCCTTGAAGGGCCTGTTTTGGTAAATAGCAACAATAAGTGAAACACCAAGCCCTTGCCTCCTGATTCCTTGATAATATTTCGCGGCAAGGGAATCAGCGTTGTGACCAAAGAAGGCATCATATGACAAGCTCTCCCGAACGCCTCCATTGTCAACAGCTGATGAAAGAGGCAGGCAGGCATCCTGTCGATGTCAGCACCTTATCCGCGAAGGGGGCGAGCGCTTTGTATGCTGCCAGGAAAAATTTTCCTGATATAAGAGAAAGGGGCCGCCGCATTTTCCCCCTGCGGCAGCCCCTAAAACAAAAACCCGGATGTCTTTTACCCGCCAAACAGGCCCAAAAGGCGCTGCCAGACCGTTTCCTGCGCCTCCTCCTGAGGGGCCTTGGGGGCGGCCTGCGGCCTCAATACCGGAACTTCCTCCGTCAAAAACACAAATTGCAGGGAGCGAACCTGGTTGCGCGCATCCGTAAAGGAGCCAAGCGGCTGCCCCTGCATACCTGAAAGGAACTGCTCCATGACGCCGGTGGCCAGCGTGCCAAAGGGGGTGCCCTCCAGGGTCTGGGCGGCCACGCCCTGATACATGGCCATGTCCACCCCCATGCGCACCGCCGCAAACTGGGCGCCCGCCATGGCAAAGTCCTCCACCTGGGCGCTGATCACATAGCTGGCCCCCTGCCCCGGCAGGATCACATAGCTTAGGGTGATGTCCCCGCCCGCATAAGCCAGGGTGGCCTCCGGCGCTATAACGTCCAGGGCGCGCGCGCCCGGCAGGGTGAAGGTGGCCGTCATGGCCAGGCTTTGATGATAATCCCTCCCCGCCTCAAGGGGGAGGACCTCAAAGTAAATCTCAAGCTGCCCCGTGGCGCCTGAAAGGGCCTCCGGCGCCACCTCCTGGCCATTCAATGCATAGCGTAGGCTGATCTCCCAGGGCAAGGCCCTGCTTTCCGGGATGCCCTGGTAGTAAA